>Ga0164315_10000842_pt1 | contig 22314 bp, 20 predicted proteins | sample GuaBasSedimGuay6_FD_113737 | JGI IMG/M metagenome (GOLD analysis project Ga0164315, IMG submission 113737) | Subseafloor sediment microbial communities from Guaymas Basin, Gulf of California, Mexico - Guay6, Core 4569-2, 0-3 cm | ecosystem: Environmental > Aquatic > Marine > Hydrothermal vents... | reverse complement strand
CATATATACAATCATATAGATGAGGTGCTACTAGAAGACACAAAAAAAGCACAAAATATATCTTTAATTCATATAGTGTTTTTGATACTTTTGATATCGCAAATACTTTTGTCTATAAGAGTTCGTAAGCTGTTAAGACCGCTATCGCTGATAACAAACAAACTACGAACGATAGAGGATGGCGACTTGAGCGCTCTATCTTTCGACACAAACTACGATGAGATAAAACATATGGTGCTATCGTATAACAAAGCCGTAGCAAAGATACAATATATCTTGGATACTAGAGAAATGTTTAGTAAGATTTTTATGCATGAACTAAAGATGCCAATAGCTAAAGCTATGTTTCATCTCAAAGCAGATATATCGCAAAACACTCACGATAAACTCAAAGATATTTTAGACCAACTAAACCAAGAGTTAGACAAGTTCGCACAATTAGAAAGCTTGATATCACACCATGAAAGGATAAACGACACTCCAAACAACATGATAGATACTATCAACGAAGCAGTAGCAAAGATAAACACAATACAAAAAAACAATATCCATATAAACTGCTCCAAAACTACTACAATCAACGGCGACAGACAGCTATGGGTGATATGTTTCAAAAATATTTTAGAAAATGCTCTGAAATACTCAGCCAACAATCGTGTAAATATATGTTGTAGTGATGGCAAAATATCTTTTCAAAACATAGGACAGCCACTGCCTATAGATATATCTGGCGATATTACAAACTGGAAACTGACTAAAAATCAAAGAAACAAAAGCTCCACTGGGTATGGTTTTGGTCTATTTATCATCAAAACAATTACAACTATAAACAGATATAAACTACAATATAGTTATGATAAACAAAACAAACAAATAGATATAACTATTTTTAGATAAACTAAAGGTGACCTAAAGTTTAGAAAAAGGAACAATATAAAAAATCTAACAACAAAAACACAAAACAAAAAAACACTCTTTTATATACTTTTAGTGCTTGCTATGATGTCGTGGGGTATATCTTGGGTCAATGCAAAAGTTTTAAGCTCATACATCACCGCATCTGACCTTATATTTTATAGATACTTTATAACTGTATTGACATTGGTTCCTGTGATAATTTTTTTGAAAAAATCATTTGAGATACCACTTAAGACGCTTGGTTTAGCTTTGCTGGCAGCTATATTTTTGTCAATTTATTCTATATTTTATTTTGATGGCACAAAATATGGCACATCTGGTTTGGGTGGAGCATTTGTCACTACATTTACTCCTATTTTGACATTTGTTTTACTTGTGGGTTTTTTTGACAAAAAGTTAGAAAAAAATGACATAATAGCTTTGGTTTTGGGTGCTATTGGCACTATAACTATCTTGAATATATGGAGTTTTAAATACGATGAGATATTTGTTGTAGCAAATTTATATTTTATATATGCTTCTATCTCTTGGTCGTTTTTGACTATAACCAACTCTAAAAATAAAACTACCGATGCATTGGTATTTGTCTTTTATTTATATGTTTTTACCACAATTATAGGTTATTTTTCTGGCACATTTCAAACTGGAAATATATTTGATTTTGATACTATTTTTTGGCTCAATCTTATTTTTGTGTCAATTGTCAGCACTACATTTGCTACATCTGTATATCTTGTAGCTATAGCTAAACTTGGAGCAAATGAAGCAAGTTCGTTTATACTTCTTGTGCCATTTAGTGCTATTGTTGCTAGCTGGATATTTTTAGACGAGCCTATATATTTAACTACAATTATAGGCACCGCTCTTACTATAAAAGCGGTGCTTATGATAAACAACAAAAAAGAAAAAAAACAATAAAATTAATTTTTTTATATTATTTAGATAAAATGCAATATGAATAAAGTTTTAGCACTCAAATATAGACCAAAAAGTTTTGAAGATCTTGTAGGACAAGACACAATCACAAGAACGATATCTATGGCTCTTGATAGCGATAGATTAGCCCATGCTTATTTATTAAGTGGAATAAGAGGTAGCGGAAAAACCTCTACTGCTAGGATATTGTCTAAGTCTATTTTATGTGAAAATGGTCCTACAAGCAAGCCATGTGAAAAATGCGATAGTTGTCTGTCGGCAAACGATGGCAAACATATGGATATAATAGAGATGGATGCGGCATCAAATCGTGGCATAGATGATATAAAAGAACTCATAGAACATATTAGATACAAACCAACAAGCGGAAAATATAAAGTTTTTATAATAGATGAGATACATATGCTTACTGTTCAGGCATTTAATGCTTTGCTTAAAACACTTGAAGAGCCACCAAGTTTTGTGCGATTTATATTAGCTACCACTGACCCACTTAAACTTCCAGCTACAGTATTGAGTAGAACTCAACACTATAGGTTTAGAAAAATATCTCTAAATGACACAACATCGCATTTGGAACATATACTAAATCAAGAAAATATCAAATACGAACATGAAGCTTTGCAAACAATTGCAAGACATGGTGAGGGTAGCTTGAGAGATAGCTTGACTATACTTGACCAAGCTATAATATTTTCTAAAGCAAATATCACCGTAAGTGAAGTGGCAAATATGTTAGATTTGATAGATACCGAACTTTTAGATGAACTTTTTGATGTGATTTTAAACAACAAAGCTATAGATACAGTGATAGAGAAGTTCATAGGATTTGAGTTTAGTTCGGTTCTCGATGAACTTGGTGTATATTTAAAAAATTGTATCAAGAAAAATGATACAAGATTTGATATGATTGTGTATGATAGATTTTTCAGTATTATAGCAAATTCAAAATACCTTTTAAGCATAAATAGCGATGAGGAGTTCGTGCTGTTGCTAACTACTATGAAGTTAAAAAACGCAATGAAAACAAATAAAATTGACGATATGATAAACGAACTTGAAACTACAAGCCAATCAACTATCATAAAAAAAACAGAAGAAAATTTACAAAATATAGAAAAAACTCCAAAAGAGTTATACAAAAATTTGACAGATAAAATTTTTGATATTAGTTTTGATGTTGGGCAGTGCTTTGAAAATAGTTTTGAGTTTGTAGAATTTTCAAACAATAAACTTTTATTAAAATCACAAGCAAAAGAGGAGTGTAAAAATATATTGTGGAAAAATTTTGATATGATTAAACAGTTGGCAGTTGAGTTATATGGCAACGATGTAATTATTGAGTTTCAAAAGAAACAAGAGATAAACGAATCGCCTCCACAAATAGAACCAACAAATGAAAAACAAAATGAAAAACAAAATGAAAAACAAAATGAAAACTTAGAAAATAGTGATATGGTCCAAGAAGCAAAAAAATATCTAAATCCAACAAAAATAGAAACAAAGCTAAAAAATGACCAATTATAAAAGAATAGTCGTCAAAGTTGGCTCATCTATCTTAAACCAAGACAATCAAATAGCAACAACAAAAATGAAAAATCTGGTAGAGTTTATAGCAAAAATAAAAAATAAAAACATAGAAGTAATACTCGTAAGTAGTGGTGCTGTGGCATTTGGCTACACTAAACTACAAATAGATAAAAAAATAACAAGCAACAAACAAGTTTTAGCATCAATAGGCCAACCTCTTCTTATGACAACTTATCAAAAATATTTTAAATCTTTTGATATATTGTGCTCTCAGTTTCTCATAGAGGCTACTGTATTTGATGATGATGTTAGACTAAAAAATGCAAAAGATGCTATAAGCAGATCACTAAAAAATAGCATATTGCCTATAATAAATGAAAATGACACAACATATACCAAAGAGTTGGTTTTTGGCGACAATGACCAGTTAGCAGGATATGTCACAAAACATTTCAAAGCAGATATGCTGTTGGTGTTGAGTGATATTGATGGGTATTATGACAAAAACCCAACTACAAGTCACGATGCAAAACTTTTGAAAAATATAAAAAAGTTAGACAAAACAAGCCTAAATGACGAGCACACACCAAATAGCGAATTTTCAACAGGAGGAATAGTCACTAAACTTAAAACAGCTTCATTTTTGATAAAAGAAAATATACCTATGTTTTTATGTAGCGGTTTTGACCTCAAAGACGCTAAAAGTTATATGTTTGATAGTATCCACAACAAAGGAACACTATTTGGCAAATAAAGTTTTGTTTATGGGCACGCCACCTTTTGCGACAAATGTCTTCAAAACTTTAATAAACAACAACTATGATATAGTAGCGTTATATACTCAACCAGATAAAAAAGTGGGCAGAAAACAGCTGCTTACATACCCTCATATCAAACAATATTGTGTTAATAGCAACATAAATATCAAAATATATCAGCCTTTGGATTTAAAAGATAGTTTGTTTGACATAAACTCTTTGAAGCCTGACTTTATAGTCGTTGTAGCATATGGACAGATACTACCTCAAAATATATTAAGTATCGCTCCTTGTATAAATTTGCATGCATCTATTTTGCCTTTATACAGAGGTGCTATTCCTATCCAACAAGCAGTTTTAAACGATGACAAATATACAGGAGTTACCGCTATGTTGATGGAAGCAGGGCTTGATAGTGGGGATATGTTAAGTTGTCATTATATAAAAATTGATGATAAAAATAGTGTAGAACTTTTTGATAAACTTTCACTAATAGCAAGTGATTTGATAGTATATGTTCTAAATAATTTTGTGCGAATTAAACCAAAAAAACAGTTACAAACCAGCGCAACATATTGTGCCAAAATCACAAAACAACATGGCAAAATATCGTTTGAAAATAGTTTTGATATCTATAATAAATTTAAAGCTTATAAAGGTTGGCCTGGTATATTTACAAAAAATGGCTTGAAAATTATATCTTGCGATATAGATGACAAAAACACTAAAAATAAAAAAGCAAAAATAGTTGACATACAAAAACAATATATAAAAGTAGCTTGCACAAATGGGGTATTGACTATTTATGAAGTGCAACCTATAGGCAAAAAACCTATGAATTGTGCGGATTATTGTAGAGGCAAAAGACTGAAAGAGGGCGATATTTTTGAGTAAATTTCATACACCCGTGTTGCAAGATAAAGTTTTAGAATATCTCAAGCATATCAAAAAAGGCACAATAGTTGATTGCACTGCTGGGTTTGGCGGACATAGTGAAGCGTTATTAAAATTAGATCAAAACACAAAACTAATATGTAACGACCAAGACAGCGAGGCTTTAAAGTTTTGTCAAAAAAGGTTAGAAAAGTATGATAATCGTATAACATACCACAAAGGCAACTTTGAAAATATTTTAGACAAGTTTCAAGATGAAAGCATAACGGCCATACTGGCAGATATTGGAGTGAGTTCATATCAGCTTGACAATCTAAACAGAGGGTTTGGATTTGATAGCCCAAAGTTAGATATGCGAATGGATACAAATAACCCAATCACGGCTTATGAGATAATAAATGGTTACGATATAGTAAGTTTACAAAAAATATTGAAAAATTTCGGCGAGATAAAAGAGTATAAAAAGATAGCTGATTTGATAGTAGCTTCAAGACCTATAAATGATGCAAAACAGCTGTCAAGCCTTATCAAAAAAAATAGCTACAACAAAAGAGGTTTTCATCCAGCTACTTTGGTATTTCAAGCGATTAGGATAGAGGTCAATAGAGAGTTAGAGGTGTTAGAAAGATTACTCGAAAGCATAAAAAATTCAAACATAAAAAAATGCACCGTAGTTATAATATCATTTCATTCACTTGAAGATAGAGTTGTCAAGCATATGTTTAACAAGTGGTCAAAAAATTGTATATGCCCCGACTATGAGCCAAGATGTATATGCGGCAACAATCATAACATAGGCAAAAAAATAACAAAAAAACCAATAACGCCCACAACTAAAGAACAACAAACTAACCCAAGAGCAAGAAGTGCTAAACTAAGAGTGTTTGAAATTTTGAGATGAAAAAAAGAACAAAACAAAAAGATACCAAGATATTATTTACCAACAACTATCCATATAAAAATAACACAACTTCAAATAAAAAATACACATATATGCTGGGAATTGGTGGAAATATTGGCAACACTAAAAGAATTTTTGACAAACTATTTCTAAATTTGAAACAAAACAGTTTTGTATTTGTCAAACAAACAAGTTTTTTGTATATCAATCCACCTTTTGGATACCTCAAACAAAATAATTTTACTAATACTATTGTGATAATAAAAACAAACAAATCAGCAAAAATATTCTTAGAACAAACAAAATACATAGAAAAAAGATTTAAAAGAGAAAGATTGTTTAAAGACGCACCAAGAAGTTTAGACATAGATATAATAGTTTGTAAAAAAGGTAAACATATGATAAAAAAACAAACAAAAAATTTGCAAATACCACACAAGCATTGGAAACAAAGACATAGCGTGATAGTGCCACTACGATATATAAAAAACAACCGATGAAAAAAGTAGCAGTAGCCTTAAGCGGCGGTATAGATAGCTCATATACAGCATATTTACTCAAATCATATGGCTATGAAGTAGTTGGTATATATATGAAACTTCACGATGCAGTAGATGGTTACCATGAAAAAAACTTAAAAAAGATAAAAAATGTTTGTGAAAATTTGAATATACCATATCATATAGTTGATATGAGCAAACAGTTCAAAAAAGATGTGTATGATTATTTTGTAAATACATATAAAGATGGTTTAACCCCAAACCCATGTGTCAAATGTAACCGTTATATAAAATTTGGCGCCTTAATAGACAAGGCAAAAGAACTAAACTGTGATACTCTATCTACAGGACATTATGTCAAAACCGATGGCGAGTTTTTATATGAAGCAGCAGACAAACAAAAAGACCAAAGTTATTTTCTATCCCAAGTCAGACAAAAAAATTTAAAATTTTTGTATTTTCCTTTAAGCGACCAAACAAAAGAATATGTAAAAGAACAAGCAAAAAATATAGACTTTTTGAGAGATATATCAGCCAGCAACGAATCGCAAGAGATTTGTTTTGTGTCAAATAGTTATATAGATATTTTAAACAAACATTATGATACAAATACGAAAGGAAATACTATAGATAAGAACGGCAAAATTATAGGCACACACAAAGGTTATATGCACTATACAATAGGCAAACGAAAAGGGTTTGAAGTGTATGGGGCATTGACGCCTCATTATGTTTTAGCTACATTTAAATATCAAAACAGCATAACAGTTGGCGACAAAAATGAGCTTAAAAAAAATATCATAACCATTGATAATCTAAATATGTTCATAAATGAAAAAGAGTTTGATAGTGAGGTGCGATTGAGATATAGAAGCGCTAAAGAAAAGTGCACGGTGAGCATAAAAAATCAAAAAGCAAAAATAAGACTAAAAAATACAGCATTTGCTGTAGCAAACGGTCAATATGCTGTTTTGTATCAAAAAAATAAAATAGTTGGAAGCGGAGTAATAATAAATAGTGAGCTACAAGATGATATTTGGTAAAATTGATTATATAAATCTTTTGCCTTTTTATGTTTTTTTGAAAAAAAATATCAAATCATCACAACAAAAAGCTATAATGAACTGGAAAAAATCATATCCATCTGATATAAATAAAATGTTCAAGATGCGACAAATAGACGCAGCTTTGATATCAAGTATCAAATCACAAAAAGAAAAATGCTCAAATGTCGGTATAATTAGCCGTAAAGATGTGTTGTCAGTATTGTGTATAAGAGGTAAATACAAAAAAGATGAACACTCAAGCACATCAAATATATTGGCAAAAATTTTAAATACCGATGGCCAAGTGGTCATAGGAGACAAGGCTTTGAAGCTATTTTTTCAAAATCAAAACAAAGATGACATAATTGATTTGGGTTTACAATGGTTTGAAAAATACTCATTACCTTTTGTATATGCAAGACTGTGTTTCAATAAAAACAATAAAACTTTCAACAAATTATCAAAAAAATTTTTAAATACAAAAACAAAGATTCCTATGTATATACTGAACAAAAAAGCAAAAAGTATTGATATTAGTATAAGCCAGCTTAATATATATTTGTCTAAAATAAGTTATAAAATAGGCAAAAATGAGCAAAAATCATTGAAACTTTTTTTTAAATTAAGCAAAAATTATAATTGAGATATAGTAAATCGCAAAAAACATAGGTTTGTTTAAGAGTTTTGTGTTATAATACACAACTTTAAAAAAAGGAAGCGATATGGACAACAGGAATTTGAAAAAAGATTTAGAGCATATAGACTCAATCTTGAAAGAAAAAGGCATAAGCAGAAGAGATGCTATGAAAATGCTGGGACTTAGCACTGCGGGATTAGCAGTAGGAAGCACAAGTTTAGATGCTACAACTACACTCAACGCAAGTGATGCAAAAGGTGAAGTGCTTATAGTCGGAGGTGGTTTATCTGGTATGTCAACAGCAGCAAGATTGAAAAGTAGTGCATCTGGTATAAATATCACAGTTGTAGAGCCAGAAGCAGCCTCTGTGTCATATCAACCCGGACAAACACTCGTAGGTGCCGGACTTTGGGATAAAAAAGATATATTTTATAAACGAGACGATTTTGTGCCAGATGGTGTCAAAGTGATCAAAGAAAAAGTGATGAAATTTGATCCACAAAAAAACACAGCAACTACAGACAAAGGCACAGAACTAAAATACGATGCTATGATAGTAACAGCTGGGGTTAAGTTAAACTATGGTGCTATTGTTGGACTTGAAGCAGCTGGCGAAGCGTATTCGAGCGGCGACAACAAGGCACTTGTAGGTGAATTAAACGCAAAGGGTGTATCGTCTGTATATACAGCAGACGGCGCAGAAGCGACATGGAAAAATATGCAAGCTTTTATAGCAAAAGCAAAAGCAGGACAAAAAGTAAGCGGTGTATTTACACATCCAAATACTCCTATCAAGTGTGGTGGAGCTCCAAAAAAGATTATGTATCTCACAAATGAGAGACTTAAAGAGCAAGGCGCTAGAGAAAATGCAGATTTGCATTTTTATCCAAATGGTGGCGGTATGTTTGGTATCAAAGATTATCATACAGCTATAGTCAAGCAGTTTGAAAGAGAAAAGTTTAATTGGTCATATAAACACAACTTGGTAGAGATTGCAAATGGTGAAGCTATATTTGATAATCATGGATTGGTAAAAGGCAAATTTGACCCAGATTTAGATGAATATGAGATGATACAAACACATAAAAGAGTTGTGAAAAAGTTTGATTTTATACATGTAACTCCACCTATGAAAGCTCCAGACGAGATAGGAAATTCGGTTATTGGTTCTGCTAAAGGTTGGGTGCCGGTAAATAAAGAAACACTCCAACACGCAAAATTTGAAAATGTTTTTTCACTCGGCGATATAGCAGCTATACCTATGGGGAAAACTGGCGGAAGTGTCAGAAAACAATACAAAGTTGCTGTTAGCAATGTCGTATCTTATTTAGAAAAAGGTTCGATACCAAAAACCAATGCAAAATACGATGGATATACAGTTTGCCCGCTTATTACAAGTATAGGCACTGTTATGTTAGCTGAGTTTAACTGGGCATCTAAAAAACCAGGAAGTGGTCAAAATGCAGCAACTGCTGGTTTTCTTGACCCTACACAAGAGAGATATATATGGTGGTTGTTGAAGTTTTATCTATTGAAACCTATGACTGTTTATGGAATGCTAAGCGGTAGAGCTTAAAAGGAGAGAAAATGAAAAAAATAATTATATCAACACTATTATCAATATTTGCAGTGTTTGCCTTGGTTGGTTGCGGTGAAAAAGAGACAAAACAAGAAAAAGTAGCATATAAATATACTACAGTTCAAGTATATGAACAAGCTTGTATCAAATGTCATGGCAAACATGGTGAGGGAAATCCTGAAAAGAAAACACCAGCACTAAACGATAGAACTCCTGCTGAGATGGCACAAGATTTATATGATGTTAAAAATGGTGGCACAGGATTTGGCGGAAGTGGAACTGACCATGAAATTATGGAACACAATATGAAAAAACTTATTGATAAAGGATACGATTACGATATAGATAGTATGGCAGAATTTTTGTCTTATTTAGCTAAAAATCAATAATAAATTATCATTTAAAGCAAGGTTATTGATAACTTTGCTTTTTAATTAACAAAAAACAAATGAACAGAAAAACAAACAAAGTTTTTGTTTGGCCTTTTTATACAAGACTTATACATTGGCTGATAGCAGTATCTTTTCTTGTAGCATTTGTTTTGTCCTTTTATGAGCATTTGCTCAACTTGCATGCAGCATTTGGTGTAGTTTTTGGTTTGATGTTGTTGTATAGAATAATATGGGGATTTTTAGGACCCAATTATGCTATATTTGCTACATTTAAACTTTCTTTTTCTGCTTTGATATCTTATTTTAGAGAAAAAATACAAAATCGTTATAGAGAGATACCAGCAGGACACAATCCTGCTTCGAGTTGGTATACACTTGTCGTGCTTGGATTTGGTTCTGTTATAGCTTTCAGTGGTTTGTTTTTGTTTGGTATCCAAGAAGGCAACGGTTATCTTGGGTATTTAAATGAAAACTACTACAGATACACTGGTATTTTGATGTTTGTTCATACTTTTATGTCTTATATATTGGTTGGCTGGGCTTTTGTGCATATATTTGGGGTGCTTATAGAGCAATTTTATCATAAAACAAATATGTTGTTTGTTATGATAACTGGATACAAAATAGCAAAAGGACAAGATGCAACACCGGGCAAAAAAAGAGGACTGCTGACTTGGAGTTTTCTTTTGTTGTCGTGTTTTGTATTTTTTGTATCAACAGATGGCAGAAACAATCCTTTTGTAGTTAATAGATTTAAAACTATTGATATAAAAAAAGAGTCTCCTGTGTATTTTGAGAAGTGCGGCACTTGCCACAAGGCATACCCAGCTTTTATGTTGCCATCTAGTTCATGGGACAGAATACAAAGCGGACTTGAGAATCATTTTGGAGATGAGATATCGCCAGACCATAATGACAGCGACCATAGAATATCCTTGAGCGAACAAACTGACATATTTAAATATCTTGTAAACAATAGTGCCGATAATAGCACCAGAGAGATTTCGGTCAAGGTTATGAAGTCGCTCGATGGAGCAAGAGGTAGAAAAAGTATAAGCAAGATAAAAATATGGAAAGATATACACAAAAATATCAAACCACACATATATAAATCTGACCAAATAAAAGACCGCTCCAATTGCTTTGCTTGTCATAAGCATTTTGAACAAGGAGTTTTAGAAGATATTGATATACAAGTGCCTACAAACTTGACATGGACAAAAAAGAAAGATAGTAGTCAAAAAGATAAACAAAAAAAATAGATAAAATTTTCATTATTTAGTAGCTGTGTCGCAAGAGATTATTTTGATATATTTGATATTTACGGATATAAAACTGCTATAAACTTAAAATAATCCCATATTTTTATAAACTTTTTTAGACCAATGTTTCAAACTACTACAGACTATAGGTCGCCTAAATATAGCTTGATTTTTATTTGTAAAGTTCTTTTATAATTTTTAGTTATAATTTCACACAAATTTATAAAAAGGATAATATATGAAAAATTTAGTCAAAATTGTAGGGCTTTCGGCGGTTGTAGCAAGTGTAGTTTATGGTGGTGGGTATAGAATACCAGAGCAAAGTGCATCGTCAGTTGCTTTAAGCGGAGCTTATATAGCCAATTCAAGCGGAGCTAGTGCTTCGTATTATAACCCAGCAAATATGAGTTTCAACAAAAACCAAACAGACATGGAAGTGTCACTTATGCATATAGGTTTAACAAAAATCAAATACACAGATAACAATGGAGTTGCTGCTAATGATGGCAAATCAAAAGCAGAGAGCTTCATAGTGCCAACTCTATTTATAAGCACCAAAGATTATGCTGGCATTGGCTTGCGATATGGTCTGTCTATCACTGTGCCAGGTGGATTGTCGAAAAGGTGGGATAGTCCAACCCAAAAAGCAAGTGCCGAGGAGTTTACGCTGGAAGTAGTAGAGTTAAATCCAACAGTATCGTATAAAATCAACGAACAGTTTGCAGTTGGCGGAGGATTGCGAGTAGTGAAAACAGATGGTGTAGTGAAAAGTTCAGGTGGTGTATCAAGAGATTTGACAGGCGATAGCATAGACTACGGATACAACCTAGGGGCTACATATAAGCCAGATGAGACATCAAATATCTCTGCTACATATCGTTCAAATGTTGATCTGACAGTAGAAGGAGATGCAAAATTATATGCAGGAACAGCTTTATTATATGATGATGGCGCTAGTGTTACAGTGCCGTTACCAGCGGTTAGCACTCTAGCATATAGCAAAAGTTTTGGAGATACAACTGTAGAGCTAAACTACGATATAACTCACTGGTCTGCTTATGAAGAGCTTGATTTTGAGTATAGTTCAACTGTAGCAGCTCCATTACAGCCTTTTTTTGACGATCCAATAGACAAAAGCTGGGAAGATACCACAGCTATACGACTAGGAGTCACACACAAGTTAAACAAAAAACTCACTCTCATGGCAGGATATGCCAAAGATGAAAACCCAGTGCCAGAGAAAACTCTAGGCTACGAGCTACCAGATAGCGATGCAACGCTGTATTCGCTTGGAGCAAACTGGGTTATAGATGACAAAAGCTCTGTAGGGTTTGGATATTTGTTAGATATCAAAGAGAAAAGAGAAGTCAAGAATGATACCATAGATGGAGAATTTACCGATGCCAAAGCTCATATGATGTCATTTGCCTATAGAACTAGCTTCTGATGAAACTTACATATCCGTTTGACAACTTTTATGAAATTTTAGAAAAAAACACGCGCGAGTCGCCAAAAAAAGTCACTATATATAGCGAGTATGGTAAGCTTACCAACCAAGAGCTTCAAGCTCAGGTAGACAAGACTGCTAGATTTTTAGAGATATCAAACATAAAGTTTGGCGACAAAGTAGGTATAGTGATGTCAAATGGTCCGCAGTTTATAGTGTCGCTATTTGCCATATGCAAGATAGGGGCGATAGCTGTGCCTATCAACAATTTTCTCAAAAGCGAAGAGTTAGAATATATCATAAACAACAGCGATGCTAAACTTCTGTTTGCTAGTGGCAGCTTCAAAGGCGAGCTAAAAACTGTGCTACAAAACACAAAAGTATCAAAGATAATATGGAGTGAAAACCAAGACAACTTAGATGAGGATAACTTTTGTATGCAGGAGATATTAAGTGGTATAAACATACACCACACCACATCTCGCACACCCAACCTAGACGACACAGCTGTCATCATATATACTTCTGGCACTACTGGCAACCCCAAAGGCGCTATGCTTAGCTACAAAAATCTATTTTCCAACTCAATAGCCGGCACACAGCGGTTTAAATTTACTCCCAAAGATAGATTTATAGTCTATCTACCTATGTTTCACTCATTTACTTTAAGTGTCATGATCATAGTGCCTATATTTTCAAATGCAGCCATAGTATCTATCAAGTCTATATTTCCGTTTGCAAATGTCCTAAAACAAGCATTGCTAAAACGAGTGACGGTATTTTTGGGAGCTCCACAGATATACAATGCCCTAAACAAAGCCAAAGTCCCGTGGTATTTTATGTGGTTTAACTCCATACGACTGTTTGTCAGTGGTTCGGCGCCCTTGAGCGAACAAGTGTTGGTGGACTTCAACAAAAAGTTCAAACGATCGATCATGGTAGAGGGATATGGTCTAAGTGAGTGCTCTCCTGCTGTATCATCAAACCTGTTTGACAAGAGAAAAGTCCTAAGTGTTGGTCTGCCATTTGTGTCATACCAAGTCAAGATAGTAGATGATGATATCATGGAAGTAGCTACTGGAACTGTTGGTGAGATAATAGTCGCAGGTGATTGTGTCATGCAAGCATACTACAACAACCCAACCGCCACAGATGACACTATAGTAAATGGTTGGGTTAGAACTGGCGACTTAGGTTATGTTGACGAAGATGGTTATATATTTATAGTAGATAGAAAAAAAGACCTCATAATATCAAAAGGTGTCAATGTTTATCCTCGTGAGATAGAGGAGCTCATAATCAAAATCGATGGTGTCGATGCTGTGGCAGTTGTAGGTATCAAAGATGAAACCAAAGATGAAAAAATAGTAGCATTTGTAGAGCTTGAAAAAGAAACAACAAAATTGGTAGATGAAAGGCTTATCAAAGAACATATCAAACCACACTTAGCCAACTTCAAAATGCCAAAGCAGATATATTTTGTAGATGAACTACCTAAAAATGCAGCAAACAAGGTCCTAAAAAGAAAATTAAAAGAAGATATAAATCAATATATAAAAAGTTGATTTTCAAATATATCAAAGGGTAGATGTGAAAAATATATTTGTGATTGTTTTTGCTGTCCTATTTTTGTCTATCATACTGTTTGCTCAAGATAAAAATAGCACAGTTTCTGTATCTATAGGCAAATATAGTGGCAAAGCTACAGAAGTTGTTTATAAAAATAGTGGAGATAAACTAAGCGAGCTTTTTTGGCACACAAAAGATGTCAAACTACTAAATATCGATGGTTTGTTTGATATAAATGAAAAATTTTCATTCATCGCTTCTATAAAGAAAAACATAGGTTCAGGCGAAGTTAATATGGATGACTACGATTGGATGTGTGGACAAGCAGGTTATACATGCACCATCAACGACTGGTCCCACCACTCCTACTCACCAAACACAGATGTAGAAAATATACTCATGATGAAAATCACAACAAAAGCAAAACTCATAAACGAAGATTATATTTTAAATATCCTTTTTGGTATTAGAGATGATACATTTAAATGGATAGCATATAACAATGGAACCAGAGGTGTATATACTACAGAACACTCTGGAAATTTTAGAGATGATATTTGGGTGAGTTCTGATGATAGCAAAGGCATAACATATGAACAAAACTTTTTTGGTCCATATGTTGGCTTGGAATATATAAAAAAGATACAAAACACTAACTTATCGGCTAAATTTGAAGTAGGAAGCTTGATAGCAACATCAAACGATATGCACCACAATAGAAGCTTGGAGTTTGATGAAACATATGAAAATACAAGCAAGATGATAGATATAGAGTTGTTGTTGTCACAAAAAATTGACAAAAACTTCTCTGTAAATTTCAAATATATATATTTTGAATATTTTTTAAACAGAACTGGAAAAACTGATTATTATGAAAATGGCCAATACATAGGTAGCTCACCAGACAATACTGGTGGTTTGGCAAACTGGGCAAATATCATCGAAATTGGTGCTTCATATAAGTTTTGATATATACGATATAAGCACACTTACAACAACAAATTAGCTGTCATAAGTGTCTAAAATATCATTGGAACTCTATTTCTGTGTATGCTTGTGAGATATTTTTAGCATTTAAATCATCGTAAAGTGCTTTGTCTTTATACTCTTTTAACTTGACAACTTTGTTTATGTCAGCTGCATCAACGCCGTTTCCTATGGCTTTTGGTATTCTTTTGTTTAGTAGATGAAAGTATCTTTTAGATTCGTTTATCGCATTTTTGTCGTATATTTTGCCGTGTCCTGCTATAAGTATGTCATAATCCTTTTTCTCTATAGCTTTGATAGCTTTTATTTGACCAAAAAGTGAACCATCTCTGTTTGATGTTATTCTGCCATTCATCACCAAATCACTTGCGAAAATTATTTTATTTTCTTTTATATACAAAAATATATCATGCTTTGTGTGTGCTTTGTATGACAAATAGTTAAGCTCAAGCTCCAAGCCGCCTATTTTTAGTGTAGTTGTTTTTGATATTATTTTGTCTATTGGCACAACTTTAGTCTCCTTTGTAATATCTTTTGACAAAATATTTGACATACGAGTTTGTGAAAATTTTTTATAAGTGTCGTTGATAGCTTTAACTCCATATAATGTAGCATCAAACTTATCTTTATAAAAACTATTTCCAAGCCAATGGTCATCATGCTCATGTCCTAATATCACTGCTTTGACTGGTAGGGAGGCTATTTGTTTCATAACCTCATAGGACTGTTTAGCATAATCATATGTTGGCCCACTATCAAACACTACAAAACTATCTTTTGTTTTGATATAACAACTATTGACCATATTTCCACCATTTGTATTCGTAGGTGGTTCGAGTTTGCCAAAAAAACACCAAACTCCATCTGTGACATTCACTGGTTTTAGGTTATAATCAAAACCAAAAAGTGACAAGCCCATAATTAGACTTAAAAATATCTTATTCATATCTATTCCTTTGAGATAATTTTATCAAACTATTCTTAACAGTAGTTCAAAAAACTTTTACCCACATATATGCCAAACAAACTCTGTAGCATAACTACCCTTTGGCAGTGAAAACTCAAGCTCTAAGTGCTTTTTGTCTTCAATATAGTTTGATGTTATATCTGTAGGATAAACCCAAGCATATCTTCTGCTTCCATTTAGTTTGTAGTCAAAATCACAAAACATTTTTTCGTAAACACCTGCTTCATTTGTAGCTTGAGTAGTTTTTTGTCCTATGAGTATACCAGTAGGCGATATCAATTTTTGTTGAAATCTACTAGACTCTGTATTTATATCTTCACATAAAAATAGCCTACCATAAGGGTAGTGTGACAATACATCGCCCAATAGAAGTTTAAATGGCTGTGTTTGTTTTTTGATATTTTGTAATTTGTTTGTATCTATGTTTAAGATATTTTTAAGCTCGTTTATATTAAATTCGTCTATAAGTTTTGAGACCTCAACTCTTTTAGACAACCACATATTAAAGTTGTAGCTCTGATAAGCACTAATATAAAATTTTTTCAGTTTTTTGTTTGGCTCTTTTGTTGCTTCTTTTAATATAGCTTCGCCTTTTTTATGGTTGTCGCCATCTATACCAAATCGCTGATAACCAAAATAGTTTGCCATGCCATTTGTGGCGATTGTTTTGATGGCTTCATTTAGTATTGTAGATGAGCTTTTTTTGACCTGTTTTAGTCTTATAAAAAATCTATTGTTTTTGAGATGGCCTATTTTTAGTTTGTTTTTATGGCGATAGGTGTTTAAAATTTTTATCTTGTCGTGCTTAAATGTAGATAATCTGTTTTCATTTGATTTGTGACAAGATATGTATTGGATAGTCATAGCGTTTTTGTCTTTAAGTCCAGCATAACCAATATCTTTTGTTTTTATATTTAAATGATTTGCTACAATATCAAGCATCTGCCATGTTGTTAGGTCTTTTTTTCGCACTTGTATCATAAGGTGTTCGCCACAGCCACTAAACTCATACAGCGGTATTTCACTGACCACAAAATCATCGCTATTTGGGCGAAACAGCAGGCCTATTTTGCTATGCGAGAGATAATTTGTTTTTGTCAAGTATCGTCTTTGCTGAACTCTTCGTATTGAAGTTTTGCTTTGTCAAGTTGCTCTTGAGCAGCTTTGACTATATCCATACCCTCTTTATGAAGTTTTAAACTCTCTTCAATAGTTATCTTTGGGTCTTGTAACTTTTTCAAGATATCTTTTGTGTGTTCCAATTTTTTCTCAAAACCTATTTTGCTCATCTATTATCTCCTTCAGATATTTTCCATATTTTTCTACTTCTACTAAAAACGCATCGTGCCCATAATCGCTTTGTATTTCACGATATGTTATCTGTTCTTTTTTACCTAAATTTATCATAATATCTCTTATTTGTTCCATCTCATAAGGCAAAAATAACATATCGCCACTGAAAGATATAAGGTGAAGTTTGGCTTTGATTTTATCAAATGCTTGAGATAAACTATCGCCACCTCTGGCTGAGTTAAATATATTCATAGTTTTTATGATATACAAATAGCTAAGTGGGTCAAAATAAAGCGGAAAGTTGTAGCCATTGTATTCTAAATATCGTTCAACTTCATATCGTCCAAAAAGCTCATATAAACCATCTTTATCTACATAGTTGTTGCCGAACTTATTTTTCATACTATATGGACTAAGATAAGATATGTGACCAGCTATTCTACCTATTGCTAAACCATTTAGGCCATTTTCTTGAATATCTTTTGGATCATATTCGCCATTTTTAAACTCTTTGTCTTGTCTTATAGCTTCCATTGATATTTTGTTGAATGCTATAGCCCATGGCCTGGTATATGCAGTTGTGGCAAGTGCAAATATATGTTTAGCGAACAAAGGATACTCTATAGCATAACAAAGAGCTTGCATACCTCCCAAGCTACCACCTACGACTGCGTGAAGTTTATTTATGTTTAAAGATTTTAGCAAACTTTTTTGTGTTTGAACTATATCGCTAATAGTAAGCACTGGAAACTTCAAGCCATATCGTTTGGAAGTAGATGGGTCTATATGCAAAGGCGAAGTAGAACCATAACACGAGCCTATATTGTTGATACAAATACAAAAATACTTTTTGGTATCTATATATTTATCATCGCCAACTAAGTCATCCCACCAGCCTGGTTTTCTATCGCCTTCATATAATCCAGCTACATGGTGAGAACCACTCAAGGCATGTGTTATCAAAACTATGTTTGATCTATCTTTGTTTATCGTGCCATATGTTTCATATACCAACTCGTATTGGCGAAGCACTCGACCACTTTCAAGATATATTGGTTTGTCAAATGTTGCTTTTTTTGTGTTTACGATCAAACTATTTGATAACCTTTTTCAAAGCATCTATCAAGTCATCTATATGTTCTAAACCTATTGATAATCGTATAAGCCCTTCGCTTATGCCAGCTTTGTTTAGTTCATCGCTTGAGAGTTGCTGATGTGTTGTAGATGCTGGGTGTGTTATGATTGATTTACTATCGCCTATATTGACTACGATACTAAATAGTTTTATATTATCAACTATAGTTTTAGCTTTTTCTAAACTACCCACATCAAAACTTAACAAACCGCTGAAATACTCTCCACAAAAATATTTTTTCGCAAACTTATGATTTTTGTCATTTTCCAATCCCGGATAGTTTACAACTTTTACATCTTGACATTTTGTCAAAAATTTTGCTACACATAAGGCATTGTCGCTGTGCTGTTTTATCCTTAAGTATAAGGTTTCTAAACTATTTGTCATAAGCCAACTATTCATAGGGCTCGCAGTGATACCGATATCTCTCAAGATAGCCAGAACCATTCTTGTTGCAAACGCAGGAAATGGCAAGTCGTTATAAACTAAACCATGATACGACATATCTGGTTCGCTAAAGTGTTTGTATTTGTCGTTATTTTTTAGTTTTTTTGCACAATTTTTACTATCAATTATAGCTCCGCCAAGAGCTGTGCCTTGACCGTTGATATATTTACTGGTGCTATGCACTACAATATCGCAGCCCAGTTTTATAGGATTGCACAAAATAGGAGTGGCAACTGTGTTATCTACTACTGTTATGACTCCAGCTTTGTCTGCTATATTCACAATAGTTTGTATGTCTGGCACAACTGTTGTTGGGTTTGACAAACTTTCAAATAGGATTATCTTGGTTTTGTCGTCTATAAGTTTTTCCAAACTATCTACTTTTGTTAGGTCAAATTTTTTAGTTGTGATACCCAGTCTTTTTATCGTATGGTCTGTCAAAGTAGTAGTGCCGCCATAAATACCGCTTGATACTATTATGTTGTCTCCGGCTTCGCATAAGTTTATAATTGTGCCAAAAATAGCAGCCATACCACTACTTGTAGATATGCAAGCAGTTCCACCTTCAAGCGAAGCTAATCTTTTTTCAAATACAGCATTGGTTGGATTCATAAGCCTTGTATATATGTTGCCCAACTGCTTCAACGCAAACAAATCAGCAGCATGTTGTGTGCTGTCAAACTCATAAGCAGTGCTCAAGTATATAGGTGGCGCCATCGTTTTTTGATTGTCTTTTTCGTATCCTTCGTGGATACTTAAACTTTGTTTTTTCATAACTGTTCCTTAAATATCTTTAGATTGTCAAGTTGTTCCCACGGATAATCAGGCTGACCAACTTGACCTCGTGCTGCCACATCTTTGTATAAAAATCTATCTTCACTTGGCTTATCGAGCCCAAATTTATTTGTGATCCAGCTTGGCGTCAAAGCAAAGTTTTGCTCTACAAATCTTGAAAGCTCGTTGTCATCAAGTTTTGTCCAAGTGCCATAAGTATCAACTGCTATTGATATGGGCTTTGCCACTCCTATAGCATAAGATAGTTGCACTACACATTTAGTCGCCAGTGCGGAAGCAACTATATGTTTGGCTATATATCTTGCTGCATATAGCCCGCTTCTATCTACTTTGGTATAGTCTTTGCTGCTTTGTGCTCCACCACCAATTGGAGCGTATCCGCCAAAACTATCTACTATAAGTTTTCGTCCTGTTAAGCCACTATCATGAAGTGAGCTGTGTGATACATATTTGCCTGTAGGATTTATGTGTATCTTGCATTTTTCACTATCATACAGATGTTTTGGTAGGTTTGAGCTATCTATGAGACTTTTTATCAAAACTCTAACCTTGCTTATAGACATGCTTTGCACACAAGGAGCCGATACAACTATAGTATCAATTTTTTTTGGTTTTGAGTTTTCGAAGTTCTCTTTGGTTTCATAATCCATAGTCACCTGTGTTTTGATATCAACTCCCAATTTATCTGGGTTTGCCAAAGCATACTCATATACATTTTGCATCAAAACTCTTGCATATGTGATGGCACTAGGCATATAATGTTCGGTTTCGTTATCTGCATAACCAAACATTATACCCTGATCGCCTGCTCCTATCTCGCCGCTTTGTTGGTCAACTCCTTGGCCTATCTCAGGTGATTGTGTATTTAACAACACTTGCACATCGATATTTTCTGGGTGCAAACACTCTTGAGATGTGAAATATGGGTTGCCATTGTATCCTATATCTACAATTGTATCGTGGACTAATTTTTGATAATCCTCTGTAGTCATCTTGGTGTTTGACTTAACTTCGCCACCTATTATGATATGTCTGCCTGCTACGAATACTTCGCTTGCTACTCTGGAGTTTTTATCTCCTATTATCAACTTATCTACGATAGCATCTGATATAATATCCGCACACTTATCAGGGTGGCCGGGGCTTACTACTTCGCTTGTAAATAGGTATTTTGATTTGTCGTTCATCGTTTTCCATCCTTTGTTTTCCATGAGTTTATACTCAAGTTGTTTTCCATCCTTTGTTTTCCAGTTAGAAATAAATATCTCTGTATAAAATTAAAAGAAGTTGCTCTTGCCACCACCTATCAACTTAGAGGTGCTGTTGATACGATGACAACAAAAGCAAACAATGTTATCTAAAAAAACTTAAAAAACTTATATTTTGCATAGATATCCACGATTTGTCATGTATAGCGACCTAAAAGTCAAACTTTACACTACACACAAGGTTAAGCCGATATATATACCCCATCATCGAAAATATAACACTCCATACCGTTTTTGTCTATATTTTCTATACTCAAAAATGCATCACTGACTGATTTGTCATCTTGTCGGCTGTGACTATTTGTGTGCCATTTCTGTTGTTTGTCGTGTCTACACTCCCAAGCAAAGAGCTTGGGAACGAGACACATTTTTTAAAGACAACCAAATCACCCCAAAGCACAATACTGCTTGCATATCAACTATCCATACATCAAACAACCCTACAGGGCTGTTTGATGTTCGTCCATAAAGCTAAACATTCAAAAATATCTTGATTTTAATAATAATTTGCGGAAGAGGGGCAAATCTGTTTAAGCAACACCACAATATGAAGATATTGTGGTGTTGTGAGTTTTTTGCACCAGTCAATTATTATTAAAATCAAGATATTTTTGACGGTTTAGAGGTTTTTTATTTCTTTTTTTAAAAAAAGAAAAGGTGGGAAAAATGTAGAACTGAATAGAAACTGTCGACAATCTCCAGTTTGTAGTGAGCCAAACTCTAGCTCTAATCTATCGCTTTCAGAGAAACCTTTTCGCTGAAAGCGAAAATCGCTACGGCTATTTTTGTCGTCTATAGTTTGCTGTGGTTTTCATGTTTGGCCCCAGGCAAGCCAGGGGTTCCGAAAGAGTATCAATATTTGCCGAAAATTCAAAGCCTGTCAATGTTTGCCTTGTTCCGTTCATGAGCGATAGGGACGAGGAATAAATTAAGGTCACCTCTAAAAACCTCTATAGCTCATAGAAGGAGCAGTTTTTCGCAGAAAGTTTTTGCAAAGCAAAATCGCCACGGCTACTTTTGAAGTACTAACTGGTTAATTCAAGAATTTTTATG
>Ga0164315_10000841_pt1 | contig 22315 bp, 27 predicted proteins | sample GuaBasSedimGuay6_FD_113737 | JGI IMG/M metagenome (GOLD analysis project Ga0164315, IMG submission 113737) | Subseafloor sediment microbial communities from Guaymas Basin, Gulf of California, Mexico - Guay6, Core 4569-2, 0-3 cm | ecosystem: Environmental > Aquatic > Marine > Hydrothermal vents... | reverse complement strand
GGTATGATAAAATTCAACCCCGCTTGTGCTTCGCGGTTGTATTTTCCAAGCCTTTCAACCAACCCCTTTTCGAATGGCCTGATGATTTTTATGCCTGAAGACGCTACGATGAGAATGACAACTGCAAGAATGATCCAGATTATCATATCTCTTCCCCCTCCTTCTTTGCCTCAGTTTCTATCGGCCTTACATAAACAGTTGTTCCCTCTATGCGCTCTATAACAACTTCCTCACCTTTTTTAATAACTTTTTTGGGATCAACTGACAACGCCCTCCAGTTTTCACCAGAGATTTTAACAATTCCTGTCCCCTTACTTGAATCTATATCCTGCACCACCGTCGCTACGCCATTTTTTAGTTCTTCAACATAAACCTTTCTCGGGGCTTCTCCCATTATCTTCTTCGCTATGGGTCGGGTGAAAATCACAAGAAGAGTACTGGCAACGGCAAAAACTGACACCTGCCAGCCAAGATTGAGCCCGAACATTGCTAAAATCCCGGAGAGAAACGCAGCAATGGAAAACCATAGAAAGAAAAAGGTAGGAGTGAGTATTTCAATCACGAGAAGAACAACACCAAAAATCATCCATCCGACATAGTTCATGCTTTCGCCTCCCCTAAAGGACAAAGAGTTTCTCAGGGTAAACGAAATAAATCTTCAACTCCCTATCCTCGAGTTTTTCAATAAAAGCTTTGGAAAGTCTTTTTATCCTCGTTGAATACCTTCCAGAGATATGATACAATATCAACCTTTTAATACCCTTTGACACTCTGACATTCTCAACTATTTCCTCTAAAGTCGAGTGGTTCTGATTTTTACGGTCTTTTCCATTGAGAAAGGTACATTCGTGCAACAGGGTTTCGCTATCTTCGATTATCTCCGGAGGGAGCGCATAGCTATCACCACTCACAGTTAGTATTTTCTTAGTGAAATTCTCGGTGATATACTCCCGGCCGTGCTTTTTTACTAAAGCAACTATAGCTTCAGAGCTTAGACTCCTAAATTCAGCTTTGAGTTTCTTTCTCTCTTCGATTATATGATATCCATAGCTGATTTCCCCAGGGGTATGCTTAACTCGAAATGGGACCAGCCAGCGCTTGAAATTTCCTGCGGTTCTCAAAAATAATTTCTCTCCTGGATCTACGGGATATAAGACGATTTCATATCTCAATCGCGGGTTCATGCCGATGATAAAGTCCAGATATGCCTTTATTGCTCTGTTGCCACAAGGAAAAATTATCCGAAGAGGCTTCTTTCTATCCCCCATCGCCACATTTCTGGTGTTTATCAACCCCCATAAACCGGCTATATGATCTACATGTCCGTGGGTGAGAATTACGTCCCTTATTGCATAAACACTATTCCCCAAAACGCTTGAGACACTCTCGCCGGCATCAAAAAGCAAGCGCTCTGGCCGAAAGAGAATCCACGTTGAATAAAGCGCCTTGGAATATATTTTAAACTCCAAGTTATTCCTCCTCCGACCCTTCTATTGAGAGTTTGATCTTTCCCCTCACATTTCCAGGAAGTTTTAGTTCAATTTCGTATTCACCCAACTTTTTTATGTTGTCACTGAGTATAATGTGCTTCTTGTCAAACTCAATCTTCAATTCTTTTGAGATCAGTTCAGCAATGTCTTTACTGGTTATGGCGCCAAAGAGCTTTCCTGAAGATCCTGCTTTAGCTTTCAGTCTAAAATGCTTTTGGACGATTTTCTTTAGCAATTCTTCACTTTTTCTTCGAATCATCTCTTCACGTTTCTCTCTTTGTTCACGTTGGGCGCGGAGTTTGGCTAATTCACTTGATGTGGCTTCAACAGCCAATCCCCTTGGAATAAGAAAATTCCTTCCATAACCATTCGAAACCTCTTTCAATTCACCCTTTTTCCCAAGTTTTGGAATGTCTTTTAGAAGAATGACTTTCACTCTTTCACCCCCAGTTAAAAAAGGGAGGCTTTTGGCCTCCCCTTTTTTATTCCTTGGTAAATGGAAGCAGTGCCATGTGTCTTGCGCGCTTTATTGCGGTTTTGACCATTCTCTGGTGTTTGGCACAATTTCCAGTTATTCTCTTGGGAATGATCTTTCCCTTGTCTGTCATGAAATCTCTCAAGAGGGAAGTGTTTTTATAGTCAATGTAGTTAACCTTCATTCCGCAAAGCCTGCACTTCTTTTTTGTCCTTCTTTTTCTTCTTTCTCTCATATTCATTCCTCCTCGTTTCTGATTAAAATGGGATATCATCACCATTGGTATCAGTGGGTTCGCTACCAAAGAAGGTTATATCATCGCTGAGATCCTCTTTTTTTTCAGGTTCATTGACAACCTCAGGTGAGCTTTCAACCTGGGACCTGGTTTCGAGAAATCTTATTGCATTTGCCACTATTTCTGCTGTGCTGCGCGGGTCTCCATCAGCTGTTTTCCATTTCCTGATTCTAAGTGAACCCTCCACCAAGACCAGTCTTCCTTTTGACAAATAGTTGCCAGCGAATTCAGCGAGTTTTCCAAAACTGACTATTCTAATGAAGTCAGTGTTGCTACTGTCATCTGAGCCGCTTCTTGTCGGTCGATCAACGGCAAGGGTAAAAAGTGAAATCTGTGTTCCACTGGTACTGAATTTGATTTCTGGATCCCTGGTTAGACGACCAACAAGAACCACCTTGTTGTAGCTGATAGACATGATTACTCCTCCGCCTTTTTTTCAGTCTCGGGCGTTGCTGTGTTATCGGATTCCTCAGTAGCCGGCTCAACAGGTGTTTCAGCAACTGTTTCGGCAATGTCTTCAGCTTCATTGGCTTCTTTGTCTTTTACTTTTTCCTTCTTCTTGTTTTCCTTTTCAAGATCTTCTCTCCTGAAGGTTTGCCATCTGAAGATATCAGGTGTGATGTTGAAAAGTCTTTCCAACACATTGACTTTCTCGGGGTCGGCGCGGAAAAGGATAAGGGTGTAATCGCCTTCTGTAAATCCTTTTCTTACGCGATAAGCCAGTTTCCGCATTCCCCAGCGGTCGAACTTCTCGATCTCGCCCTCAACTCTTTCTTCGATGTAGTTCTTTACCTTTTCGGCAAGAGCATTTCTCTGCTCTTCATCGAGTTCTGGCGAGACGATGAACATGGTTTCGTAGATTCTTTTTTCTGACATTGTTTACCTCCTCCCATGGACTTATGGCTTTGTCCTTAGACAAAGCGGGATATAACGATAAAGCATTATATCACATAACAACTCCACTCGTTGAAACATAATGTTTCATAAAAAAATCCTGATTTTTAACCTCTCAAATTCAATATAAGTCTATATACTCCGCCAACTCCCAGTCAGTTACGCTCCTCATAAAGCGTGCCCATTCCAGTTTTTTCGTTTCAATGAACTTTTCAAATATGTGATCACCAAGAACCTCCTGAACGAGCCTGCTTTTCTCAGCCTTTTCCGTTGCTTCTTTTAGATCATGGGGTAGAAATCTTATTTTATGCTTCAGTTTTTCTCCGCTGCCCAGTTCAAATATGTTCTTATCAACAGGCTTAGAAGGTAAGACTTTTTCTTCAATGCCTTTCAATCCCGCAGCGAGTACGACAGCCAAAGCGAGGTATGGATTACATGTTGGGTCGGGGTTTCTGATTTCGATTCGTGTCGCTTGCTCCCTGACTGAAGGAACCCTTATCATCGCGCTTCGATTTCCAAGAGCCCACGAGATATTTACTGGGGCCTCATATCCTGGTACCAATCGTTTGTAACTGTTGATTGTTGGATTGGTGATCGCGGTGATTTCAGGTGCGTATTTTAAAATTCCACCAATAAAGAAAATCGCAGTATCGCTCAGTTCGTAGGGTTTTTCAGGATCATAGAAGGCGTTTTTGTCTTTAGAAAAGAGGCTGAGATGTATGTGCATGCCGGAGCCGTTTATCCCTTCAAAGGGTTTGGGCATAAAAGTTGCATGAATTCCGTTAAGCATAGAGATTGTTTTCACAACCCATTTGAATGTTTGTATATTATCCGCTGTCTGCAATATGTCCGTGTAACGGAAATCCACTTCATGCTGTGAAGGAGCTACTTCGTGGTGCGCTGCCTCTACTTCAAATCCCATTTTTTCCAGCGCAACTACGATATTCTTTCTCGTTTCTTCACCATTATCTACGGGCAGCATATCAAAATAACTACCACGATCCAGCAGTTCTATTTTCTTTTCTTTTGTATCATTGGTTTTGCGATTTATCAGGAAAAACTCTGGCTCAGGCCCGGCAAAAGCTTCAAAGCCCAACGATTTGGCCTTGTCTACGACTCTTCTTAATCGGTATCGGGGATCCCCCTCGAAGGGAGTCCCGTCAGGAAGCATAACATCGCAGATAAGCCTGACTGTCTTCTCAGAATCCGATTTCCATGGCAAAAGGGAAGCCGTGCGAGGGTCTGGAAAGAGCAACATGTCGGATTCTTCAATTCTAACAAAGCCATCGATAGAAGAGCCGTCAAACATCACACCTTTTATCAACGCCTCTTCCAGGCGTTTGACAGGAAGCTCAACGTTTTTTAAGGTACCATTGATATCCGTTATTTGAAGGCGTACCAGTTTAACCTCTTCGGATTCGGCAAAATCCAGTGTTTTTTTTACCATCTGCTTTCCTCCTTTTCATCTGATGGTATCCTTAAGACAAATCGGCTTTTGGGAATATAAAATGCAATTGCATTTGATTCTTATCATACTATTTTTCGGCCTTCAAACGCAAATAAAATTCTTCTGATAAAATAAGATTGGAGGTGAAAATTTGAACATAAAAAGAGTTCTTATTGCTGTCAATGATAGTGAAAATCTTTTGGAGCTTTGCAGTTTTCTCGATGCCAATGGAGCTGAGATTGTTGCCGATTCTATAAGTTATGATTACCTCATAGAATCCGGGATCAACGCCTTGAAGATTAAAGATCTTTTTGAAGAAATACATTCTGATGATGAACTGCTATGCCTCATGGCTTTACGGTTGAGTCAAAGCAAAGCTGAAACACAAGGGCAAACCTTCGATATGGTGGTCACAAATCTCAGTAGCAGGTTTGATTTAGAATACGAACGCGGTTTAAGCATCGATACCGGTAGACTGGCATTGATTTCCGCTTCCATAAAAAATTATCGGGATATTGTTCTCTTAACCGATCCACAAGATTACGATGATGCCATAGATAACATAACCTACTGTGGTGATATCTTGCTTCAAAAAAGAAGAAGATTAGCTCTAAAGGGGCTATACAGTATTTCTTCATATATCTCCACTGCTCATAAAGAATTTTCGCAGTTTTTTGCATCCGAGAAATATGAATATCTCGTTCTTCAATATGTGATTCCTCTGTTATCCGGGAGTTATTTGTATAAAATCGAAGGTTATCCCGGTCTTCTCGATGAGGTTCACCTTGCAAACCCAGTGGTGGGGATTGAACCAGAAGATATTTACAACGCAGCTGCGTTTATGAAGCTCTATGATCTAATCGGTGACGTGGCAGCTTTCCTATCGAATGGCAAAATTCTCCACGTGTCCATGAATAATCACATTGATAAACATTACAACAGTCAGGGGTTGATGTACGCTTCCAGCTTCACCATCGATTACTCCATTATGAGAAAATTGTTTGCTTTGGGGGTTAACTCTTTTTGTGGGGTTTTTAACGGAGAAGCAGTACGATTCGCGCATGAAAACGATATAAAGATCTTTACCATTCCCGATAAATCCGTTCTTGATACCGGGAAAGAACAGTTTCACAGTAGCGAGAATTATCTCATCAAAGAACCTAGCAAAATATTGAATTTCCAGAGCTTCTCAAAAGATGAGAAACTCGCAATTGCATCTGTAATGATAAATCCTGCCGTTTCCGCTGCATTATGCAATCACGGAGAAGCCAGAGTGTTGAACACTGGAATTGTCAACGAACTCATTCCAATAATCGAAAGCTTAAAGCCCAATCCCGGTTCCATTCTCGCTGTGAATGTAGATCCGATGGAGAAAGAATACTCAAAATTGAAATCAATGGGTTTTAGAGGCATTTTAGTTCCCGGACTTAAAAAGAATTACAACGACATCATTCTTAGGTCTTTTCTGAAATAGCTGCCTCTTGAAGTGGAAGGCAAATCGCGTTATAATGTAACCGCACCATGCTAGGCGGGGAGCTGGCGGTTCCCTGTACCCGAAATCCGCCATATGCGGGGCCGAAAGCCACCAGAGGCTATCATGGTCGGAACACGGTGCGTCGAAGGATGTTGAGGGTTGGGTCCTGCGCAACGGGAACCTGTGAACCTGGTCAGGTCCGGAAGGAAGCAGCCATAAGCAGGCTTACCGTGTGCCGCAGGAGTGCTCAACCTGAGTCTGAGGGCGTAACCGGTCCGGTCGTGGTTAGTCGAAGGTGGATGCATGGTGCTTTCTTCAATTTTCTCTTCTTTTAAACAGGGCAATTATACCAATAAAAATTCCGCCAAAAGCAGCTCCAAGTGCTGTGTATCTTGGAAATTGTGGTGTTATTTCTGTCAGCGTCCCATGTTTATCCACAATGGGTATTTCGGTGGAAAACCAGAACAATGACACGAAAACCACTACTATTAACAAAGCGTTTGCTATTACCCAGTTTCGTTTCTCCTGCAAAAAAGAATACGAAACTGCAAGAAAGAAAAGGAATAGCGATATGCAAAAGCCAATAAAATAGAGAACAACCATGGTAGAAAGCATCCCACTATGCATAAAGGCAAGCGTATCTCCATATTTCTGAAAAAGCAACAGTCCCAATGAAGAAAAACCAGTTATCCATGCGGCGTAACTGAACTTTTTATACCTGGTTTTCAGTTTTTTCTCTTCCGCAAGACTCAGGGTTCCTTTGCTTCGTTTTTTAGCGCGCATTCCATCACCTCAGGATCCAATGAAATACTCTATTTCGTCCTCAGATAGAACCTCTATGCCATTTTCCCGTAAAAGAGCGGCGGTAACTCCAACACCCGGAATGAGGATTGAGCTAAACGTGCCGTCATAAACATGCTGAGTACCACACGAAGGACTTTTACTTTTCAGAATTGCGAGCTCTACTTCAAAGAGCCTTGCAATTTTCAAAGTTTCTTCTGCTCCCCTTTCAAAAGCCCTTGTTACATCAACCCCGAATTCATTTACGACTCTTGAACCCGGTGCCCAGCCTTTTCCGCCAGTTATTTCTGCTCTTGGCCGGGGCGTAGGCAAGCCTGCTAGTTGCTCGGGACAAACAGGGATAAGAGAAAAATTATTCATTAAGGAAAAAATCCTATAATTGAGATTGTTCTTACCATTGTAAGTACAATTTATTCCAAAAAGGCAGGCGCTAACGAGTATTCGCTTCATTTTCCGCCGGTGTCCGCATTTCCTTCCTGGTATCCTCTTATAACGTACATCAAATCTTTTGCCGGAAGAGTTGAAAGCGGGTCCACGGTTCTGTACTCGTTATCCCTGACCTCAAAATGGACGTGAGGGCCGGTAGCGAGGCCTGTTGCACCAATTCTTCCCAGCAACGATCCCATAAAGACACGCTGACCAACATAGACACTTATATGACTCATATGGCCATATCGCGTAACCATGCCGTCGTCATGTTGTATTTCCACCATGAATCCATAACCTCCATTGAGTCCAGCAAAAGTTACATATCCGTCAGCTGCGGCAAATATCGGTGCCCCCATGGGAGCAGCAATATCAAGCCCTGTATGAAAGGCAAGCTTTCCGGTTATGGGGTGTTGCCGCCATCCGTAATTTGAACTTATAACCCCGTAAACTGGCCATCTGAAGGGTCTTTCTATCGGTTTGTAGTCATATTTGTTGATTGAATCCATAGGAACAAACAGTTTCTGACCGGGAACAATAATATCTCCGTTTTTGATGCTGTTGGCTCTTATTATGTCCTCAACAGGAGCGAAAAACAGTTTGGCTATATACGAAAGGGTTTCACCCTTTTTCACTTCATATAACAATCCATCCGGTTGTGGAAATACGATTTTTTCACCGATCTTGAGACTTTTAGGATCTTCTATGTCATTGAAGTCTAAAATCGTAGAAACATGTAACTCATGCTCTTTGGCAATCGAATAAAGCGTATCCCCCTGCTGGATAGTGTAAGTAATAATAACATAGCCAAAACTCGTTATAGACACGACTACTAGCATAACTAACAGCGCCAGCAAATTGCGGTTGCTCACTTCTTTCCACCTCCAAAAAGGCCAAGGCCAAAAAGAATACTATCTAATATTATACCAATAATGAACCCATAAAATCTCGAAATACCAAATAACGCTTTGCCGAAAATAATCGTTGCAACAATTACACTGAACATTGAGCCAAGAAGTACAGTCCCGGCAGAAATATCTTTTATGATCTCAATTCTCCGATGATATCGTTCTTCCATGAAGTCCAACAGCGCTTCAACAACCGTATTCAGACCTTCAAGGCTCAAAACGAAAAAGGTGGAAAACAAAATCCAAAAAAACTCCCATCCCTCCAGTGGGAGTAGAAATGCCAGCAACAAGACTAATATTCCTATTATAAATTGTACCCTGAAATTCCGCTCATTTAAAACCAAATATTTGAGTCCCTTTACGGCAAACTCAAAACTATTTAAAAATGGCCTCATTCGAACCCTCTAATGAATTCTCTTGATTCTTCTTTTATCGTATACGATTTTTCAACCAATGATATGCCAAATTCGATTGCCTCTTCGTTCAATTTGTGGTACTTTTCTTTTATATGCTTTTTCATAGACCTTTTAAGTGCTTCTGGCTGGACTATCTTCGAAGCCTTTGAAATGATGCCCAAGCCCACCATGTTTGACGGCAAAGCTGTACCAAAGCGCTCTTGTGTTAGTTTTGATATTGGTTTCATGACTATCTTCTTGGTTAGTCTAAACGCCTCTTTAGGAATATCTGTCACATAAGAGCTATCTATAATAAGAATCCCGTTGGGTTTCAAGAGATTGATGTGTGCATTTATGGCAATTTGGTGCATGGAGTAAATCACGTTGAAATTATTCGCTTTGGGATAATCTATGGGCTCTTTGCAGAAAAGCACATCGCAGTAGGACAGCCCGCCTCTCACCTGAGCTCCATACGACTGAGTTTGAACTACCCACAGTCCCATGGAAACCAGAGCATCAGCGAGAATAATTCCCATCAACACATTTCCCTGGCCACCTATACCTGATATTCTAACAGAGTGGGGTTGACGCACAGCCATGTTAATCACTCCTTCTCCTTGAATGCCAATTTCAGTTTGAGCTGTTCGTATTTTTCATTATAGGTTTCCTTTTCTATGTCTACAAACTCACCGATGACTATTTTCCCATCGAGCTCTTCTGGAGGCATCTTTTCGGCCTTCTTCAGGGGAACGGATTTTTCTTTGAAATACGAAAGCATCTGAACAGGTTCTGGCATACCGTTGTATCTGCCAAAATACGTATGGCAGTTAGTCATGATTTCTATAACTGACATCCCCTTGTGTTTGAGCCCATTTTGAATGTATTGAACTGTCTGTACATAGTGGTATACTGTACTGCGTGCCACGTAGGTCGCACCCGAATTAATAGCCAACTTCACCGTGTCAAATTGATCTTCGATGTTACCATAGGGCGCGGTAGAAGCATAGGTATCTTCTGGTGTTGTGGGAGAATACTGGCCACCTGTCATACCGTAAATGTTGTTGTTGAAGATGACGACAGTTAGATCCATGTTTCTTCTACACGCATGAATGAAGTGATTTCCGCCAATAGCCAGAACATCTCCATCGCCACCCATAACAACCACCTTAAACTCAGGTCTTGCGAGTTTGACCCCGGTTGCAAAGGCAATAGCCCTTCCATGCAGTGTGTGCATGGTGTTGAAATTCAAATAACCCGTTACCCGCGATGAGCAACCTATTCCCGATACAACAGCAATTCTTTCAGGATCCAGCAACAGACGGTCAATTGCATCAACAAAGGCTTTCATTATAACGCCATTTCCACACCCAGGGCACCAGACATGGGGCATTCTGTCCTGACGCAAATAAGTTAGCAATCTAGATGTTGACATGATTACCTCCTTCAAGTTTGAGTTGTTCTAACGTAACACCACATGTTTTGAATAAAAATTCCGAGAGAGGGTCGGGATAATCCCAGCCATACACTACACGCTTTATCCCGGCATTTATCAGTATCCTCGCACATATTGAGCATGGCTTATGCGTTACGTAGATTGTTGCTCCCTCAGTAGGTATTCCAAATCTGGCCGCTTGAGCAATGGCATTTTGCTCTGCATGGGCGGCATAACAAATTTCCTGGTTTTCACCTGAAGAAACAGAAAGAGCGTCACGAATGCAGGCTGTTTCATCGCAATGGGGAAAACCCGATGGAGGCTGATTATACCCCGTTGCAAGAATCCTGTTTTCCCTGACGATAATCGCCCCTACCTTGCGGTGGATACAGCTTGATCTCTCTTTGACTGTATCTGCCAGGACCATGAAGTATCGATCCCAGTCAAGGCTTTCTCTCTTCTTTTTCTCAGCAGTGAAATTTTTCAAAAAGTTTTCAAGCTCTTCCCTTCTCATTTGAGCAAATCCCTCAGTATCACAACGTGTTTCTTTTCTTCCTTTATAATCTTCTTTACTGCTTCTTTAGCTTCGTGATCTGCCAGTATTTCCAGAAGATCATAATAGAATATTATGCTATCCTTTTCGCGTTCAATAGAGTATTTCACCACGTCTTCTGGAGAACTATCTTTGAACATTTCTTTCAGAGTTCCAGCATCTGGAAAGATCTTGTGCTCACTCAAGGTCTTCAGATATTCTGTAGCCTCATCCCAGTTCACGAGTTCCTGAGCTTCTTCTTCAAACCTCTTCAGAAGTTCTCTGAAGGTGACAATGTGTTCTTTTTCCTGAGAAGCAAGAAATTCAAATGTAGATCTTGCACTTTCATCCCGAGCTTTCTCAGTCATATCTTTGTAAAATTTAAACCCCTCGTTTTCGATATTCAAAGCAATGTCTAATATCTCATGTGCTGAAAACACCGGTTATCCCCTCCTTTATTTCCAAAATTCTCTCAAACACCAGACGCGAATTATCGAATCCAGCCTCATTCAGACGAATCCTGCCATTTTCAAAGATGGCAAGGCCAGAAAGCTTCTTAGCCAGTGCTTCGATCAGGGTGAGCTTGTGCCTGCTGTTTGTCAATTTTTCAAAAGACAATCCCTCAACGAGCCTCAAGGACATAAAAAGTGTTTCAATATCTTCCTGAAGGTCGTCGTTGAAAACACTGTATGCACGCGGCAATAGGTTCTTGGCAATAGCCCTTTCATACTCTTCAAAATGTGTTGTGTTAACATACCTGAGCCTTTTGAAATGTCCACCGGCTGAGATCCCAAATCCTATGTAATCGCCATTTTTCCAGTAATTAACGTTATGCTTGCAGAGCATTCCATCTCTTTGCCAGGAGGAGATTTCATAACGTTGATACCCCAGAGCAGAGAGGTTGGACTTTACTTGTTCATACAGCTTCTCCATCGTCTTTGCATCCGGCAACTCAATCTTACCACTATGCACGTTTTTCATCAAAGGAGTATCATGGTCGGTGTCGAGGAAATAATAAGAAATATGTTGCGGAAACAATTCTTTGATAAGTCCAAGATTTCCTTCCAGATTTTTTTCTGATTCCCCCGGAAGCCCGAGAATGAAATCGAGGCTGAGGATATCAAAGCTGTCCTTTGCCATTTTCAGACGATTGAGTAAATCAGCGGGAGATTGGCGACCAACTTTTTTGAGTATGGAAGCCGATACACTTTGTACTCCAACGCTCAATCGGTTTATGCCCAATTTTTGCCAACTTTTTATCTTATTCATTTCAAGCTCCCAGGGATTTGCCTCGAGCGTTATTTCAACAGGTGAGAAGTTGGTTAAGGTTCTGAGTTTATCAATGAGTTGCTGTATATATTTCACGGGGTATATAGAAGGGGAACCCCCACCAAAGTAAAGTGTTTCCACGATGACAGAGGGGTTGTTTTTAAACCAGAGCTCCATTTCTTTCAACAACAGATGCTGGTATTTCTCTATGAGCTCCGGGTCTTCTTTCATTTTAGCGAAATCACAGTAATGGCAGAGCCTTTTACAAAAGGGAAGGTGTACATATACACCTGCTTTCATCAGTTCACCATTAACCCAAGAAAGAACTCCTCCGGGATATAGTTCTCAAACCCGATGCCAAATATCAGGAGGTTTTTTCCCCCGGGTGTCCTAAATCCGAGTTTTGTATTCACGCCATCGGTTTTTATAAATACCATTAAATCCCCTGTGAGATTTCCGCTTTCAAGGGATACCGGAAAAACCCAATGGGCTGAAATACCAAGGGCACGGTTATTGAAGTCATAGCACAATCCAGCACCATATCCAAGTTCCCCAAGAGAGCCTATGGTCACCAAATCCATTCCCAGATCTATAATCCCGTTGTTAAAACTCAGCCTAAAACTTCTGTTGAAGTCTTTTATAAAAGCATATGTTTTCAAATAACTGATGCTTGTATCTTTGTTTTTTATACTCAGCACATTCGCCCCAAGGCTCCATTTCCCTAAGGGAATACGATAATTACTATAGGAAAACAGATGGTATTTTCCGTCAGAAGTTACTTGAATTTTGCTGAAGCTCTGAGAATATACCGGAGGCGTATAGGTTCCCCGGATCAACGTTGTAGAGAGCGATACCTCTTCGCCCAAATAGAGTCCCAATGAAAAACTACCATCACGGGTTTTGATTTTGAAAAAACCGGTTGAAAAATCAGCCCAGCTTTCAGAATACAGAATGCCCATTCGTGGTGTGGAATTTCCCAATTCAAGGCCCCAGCTGAACCTTTCTGAAAGAGGAAAAACCACTTCGTTTTTCCAGTTTTCATTCATCAACGAAAGATAGGTAGCCCCAAAAAGCGTGAATGGCAGCATCAAAAATAAGAAAATTATAGGGATTATCACTTTTTTCATGATTCCAAAAGCCTCCTCACGATTTCATTTACCGCCGCTGGATTTGCTTTGCCGCGTGTCTCTTTCATCACAGCACCAACAAAGTAACCCATTACACCTTTCTTCCCTTCTCTGTACTGCTTCACAGCTTTTGGATTTGATTCCATGGCGCGTAGAACGATATCCTCAATGAGCTTTTCATCGTTGATCTGTTCCATGCCACGCTCTTTTACGAGTTGATCGGGCAATTTTCCAGTTTCAATCATCAACGGGAAAAGCTCCTTGGCTATCTTAACAGAAATTTTTTCCTGCTCAAGGAGTTCAAAGAGTATCTTGAAATGCTCCGGACCAATGGGCATTTTTTCAAGGGGAATCCCCCTGCGATTTATCTCTCTGAGCAATTCTGTCATTATCCAGTTAGAGGCTTCTTTTGGTTTGTCGGTGCTTTTGGCCACTTCCTCAAAAAAGCTGCTGAGCCTGGCATTGGAACCAAGAACGGTGGCATCGTATTCAGGAATGCCGTATTCGCGAATCAGGCGTTCAATCCTCTGCTGGGGAAGCTCAGGAAGGCGTTCCTTGATCCTCTCCACATATTCGTCGCTGAGTTGGAGTGGTGGTAAATCTGGCTCCGGAAAATACCTGTAATCATTTTCCTCTTCCTTTGACCTCATGGAAATGGTTTCGCGTTTTGCGAAGTTCCAGGTTCTCGTTTCCCTGTTTACATCAGAGCCGGTTTCAAGGGCTTTTATGATTCGCTCACGTTCAAATTCAAGCGCCTTTTCCACAAACTTAAAAGAATTGATGTTTTTTACTTCCACCCGGTTGGATGAAAGCCCCCGTTCCTCATCCACAATGGAGATGTTCGCATCACAGCGCAGCGCACCTTTTTCCATGTCTCCGCTGCAAATATCGAGGGCTCTGAGCGTATCGCGGAGCAATTCCATGAAAAGCCTCGCTTCTTTCGGTGAGGAAATGTCTGGCTCGGTGACAATTTCTATAAGTGGGACCCCACACCTGTTGAGATTTACGAGGCTACCACTGGCTCCAGAAATTGAATCTGCATCTTGATGAATCATCTTGCCTGCGTCCTCTTCGATGTGAATCCTCCTGATACGCACCCTTTTTTCATCTCCATCGAATTTGAAACCAAGGAAGCCATTCTCTGCTATCGGCGTGAAATATTGGGTAATCTGATAGCCCTTCGGCAAATCAGGATAGAAGTAGTTCTTTCTATCAAATGTAGAACGCAAGTTGATTTTACAATTCAGAGCGAGGGCTGCTTTTACAGCATATTCAACCACTTTCTCGTTCAGCACAGGAAGTGCGCCAGGCTGGCCTGTACACACAGGGCATATGACTGTGTTGGGTTCAAGTTCAAATACATCTGCCCGGCAGCTGCAAAAGGCTTTTGTTTTTGTTGACAATTGTGCATGGATTTCGAGGCCTATCACCGTTTTATACATGTAACCACCTCTCAGGGATTTTCGCGAGTCCATTGTTGTATGCGCCTGACAATTTTTCCATTTGCTTTGCGGTGGAGAGAAGCTCCAAATCGGCATAACGCCTTCCCATGAGCTGAATTCCCACCGGCAACCCATCTACCGGGTCAACGGGTATAGAAATGGCAGGCGTCCCGGCCAGGTTAGCAGGAATAGTATAGATATCCATCAGGTAATAACTGAGAGGATCACCGATTTCACCAAACTTTCCAGGAAGCGTGGGGGCTGTGGGATTTAGTATGAAGTCATGTTCATGGAGAACTTCGTTGATCCTGTTAGAAATCATCTTTCTGATTTTTAATGCCCTTCGATAGTAGGCATCATAATAGGCAGAACTCAGCGTGAAGGTACCCAGTAATATTCTGCGCTTCACTTCATCGCCAAATCCAGTGTCCCTGTTTTTCTTTATCATTTCTTCGTAATTTTCAGATTCGACTCGTTCACCATAGCGAACACCATCATAGCGTGAAAGATTTGAACTGGCTTCGCCAGGCGCAATGAGGTAATATGTGGCAACAACGTATTTCAAGATGCCTAATTCAACGAAAGATACCTCGGCTCCCTTTTCAGCAAGCCGTTCAATGAATTCTAGAAATCTCGATTTTACCCTTTCGTCAAGCCCTTCAAAATCCAGAGCATCAGACGGTATAGCGATCTTCAAGCCTTTTAGATCTGCTTCGGGCAGCTCTTTTGCTCGCAAATCAATTTTACCGTTAACGGTGGTCGCGTCATTTATATCTCTTCCCGCAATTGTTTTGAAAACAGTGAAGGCATCATCGACGCATCTAGTTAGAGGTCCTATTTGGTCCAGCGAAGATGCGAAAGCGACCAGGCCATATCTGGGAACCAGTCCATAGGATGGCTTGTAGCCTACCACTCCGCAGAAAGCCGCTGGTTGCCTAACCGAACCCCCGGTATCGCTTCCAAGGGCAAAGGGCACCAGCCCAGCTGCAACGGCTGCTGCGCTTCCGCCACTACTCCCCCCGGGAATACGGCTTAAATCCCAGGGATTTTTGGTAGGACCGAAAGCAGATTTTTCCGTAGAGGACCCCATGGCGAATTCATCGAGATTCGTTTTTCCAAGCAGTACAGCACCCGTATTTTTTAGACGCGCTGTCACGGTAGCATCGTATGGGGAGAGGTAACTTTTCAGTATATTGCTTGCACAGGTGGTTCGGGTTCCCCTTGCCAGAATGTTATCTTTCAGGGCATATGGAACGCCAGAAAGCGAACCGGAAGATAAGCTATCAGGTATTGGTAATATTTCAAGAAAAGCATTCAGTTCAGAATTAAAAGCCACAATTCTTTCGTGAAAAAAGGAAAGCACTTCCCGTTTCTCATCGGTTGAGAGCTTTGAGAGCTCTGCGATTTTTAGATCCAGAAAATCTCCTTTCAAGTGGTTCACCTCCTGAGTTTAATTCTAACACGCTTCGATAAAATCGCCATATGAATTATCACGAAAATAACGTTATAATTACTACGAGGTGATAACCGTGCTTTATAGATATTTCACCCTATACGCTGACGAAAAACTATTGAGTGAAATCGAAGAGCTCTGCCTCTCGGAGGGCTTTTATAACTTTTTTTCTGAAGAGATAGATTCGAAATTGTGGCGAGTAAAGGTTTATCTGGAATCTACTGAAGAGCTTCCGGCTTTTTTAAGGCGGTATTCATTTGAATTTGGTGGTGAAGAACTCGAAGCTAAGTGGTGGAAAAAATTCAAAGATAGTCTTAAGCCTTTTATGCTGACTCCCAATACAAAATTGATCCCCCTTGAAGAACCCGTTCGCATAACTGATGAAGGATCCATGGGAATAATCCCGGGAAGAGCTTTTGGTACCGGACAGCATGAAACCACAAAGCTCGCAGCTTTATTTTTGGAGAGGTATCTCAAAACCGGAGCTATGGTGCTTGATGTCGGTGCCGGTACCGGCATCTTATCTGCATTGGCCATAAAAAAGGGGGCGTCAAAAGCTGTCGCCCTTGATATAGATAAAGCAGCAATTGAAAAGTGCCGGGAGACTGCCTGGATAAATAACGTCTCCATTGATGCCAGGGTTTCTGATTTTCTCAGTGCCCTTGAACCAGGGGAACATTTTGACATCATCGTCTCCAATATGATTGTTGAATTGCTTAAAGGCTTTGTAAAGGAGACTGTTAAACACCTGAAGCCTAACGGAGTACTCATTCTCTCCGGTATCCTTACAGAGAAATTTGATAGCTTTATGGACACCTTAGAAGACACTTTTTCCATACTGGAAACGGAGGAACTAAACGAATGGAAAGCAGCCGTTTTGAAAAGGCGATAGTTGAAGCCCAATTGGGGCGTGAATTGAAAAACCAATTTCGTGTGGTCAAAAGATGCTCCTGGGGATATCCACAATGTATACAATCTGATTTGATCAGCAACGGGAAACCTTTCCCCACACTTTTCTGGCTTACCTGCCCATTTCTCTATAAAGAAGTCTCACGCCTTGAAGAAAAAGGTTGGGTGAAAAAGTTCGAGGATCAACTTGAAAATTCAGAAGAGATGTTAAGAGAATATCTTCGCGCACATGAGACCACCCGAAAGTTGAAGGAATCCCTTTTGGAAGGCAGAGATTTAAAAGACTGGCAAAAAGAGGCTTTATTCAATAGAGGAATAGGGGGTATCAGGAATTTGAAAATGGTCAAATGCCTCCATCTTCAACTGGCAAATTTTTTAGGTGGCATCGACAACCCCATTGGCAAAATGGTATGGGAAATGCTGGGTTCTAAAGAGTGTGTAGCTGGTGCAGTGCTCTGCCGGTCATTGGAGGACAACAGTGGAAAGAACCATTTTAAATAAGATAAATTCTTTACCCGAAACCTGCGGCGTTTATATTTTCAAGAACAAAGAGGGAAAAATAATCTACATAGGAAAGGCTGTAAAGCTAAGGCGGCGTGTACAATCTTACTTCAGGGAATCTTCATGGAAGAATGAAAAAGTCAGGAAAATTGCCGAAGAAGCTTTCGACATTGAATTCATCCTTGTCCCCAGCGAAAGAGAAGCCCTGTTATTGGAGTCAAATCTCATATACAAACACAAGCCGCGTTACAATATCCTGTTAAAGGAATCCCGCTTTTACCCATACATTTACCTTTCCAATGATGAATTCCCCTACGTTGAATTGAGAAGGGATAGGAAAGCACCCGGAACTTACTTCGGTCCTTATACGAGCACAAAACTTGTGCGTAGCATGCTTGAACTTCTTCAGAGAATTTTCAAAGTGAGAAGCTGCAATCTGCCACTGAATCGGATAAAAAAGGCATGCTTTCTGCATCATCTGAAGATGTGTTCTGCTCCATGCATTGGAAAAATCACAAAGGACGAATATCAGAAGAGCCTTGACGGCCTCATCGAGTTTCTCGAAGGTAATACCCTCAAAGTCAGACTCTCGCTTGAAGATAGAATGTACAAATTGGCTGATAATTTGCAATTCGAACAAGCCAGAGAAATTCGCGATGTCCTCAATTCTATGGACAGGCTGTACTCCAAACAGGCTGTCGATGTTCCGCAGGATCTCAGCGTTGATGTAATAGCACTCTCTTCCGGAATTCTGATTCTTCTGGAGATAAGAGGCGGGATGCTTCTTGGGAAACTGGTATATGATTTTCCAGAAGGGAAGGTTTCTGACTTCATAGGCCAGTTTTATCTTACAAAAGAAAAGAATCGCCCAAAAAATTTAATAGTTGCAGGGCTGAGAAAATCTGAAGCATCTCAGTTAAAAGCTGAGTTTGAATACATCGGAAAACCTAGAAACGAGTTTGAATCCAGATTGATGAAAATAGCTTTCCAGAACATAGAACAGGAATTAAATATGAGAATTGGCGCTACTGAAGCCTTGAAGCAAGCGAAGAATCTCCTTGGGTTGAAGAAAATTCCCCGGTTGATAGAAGGGATAGACATTTCCCATACCCAGGGTCTCATGACAGTGGCTTCATTAGTGGTTTTTGACTCAGGAAAGCCAGATAAATCAAAATACAGGAGGTACAGGATAAGAAATCTGGAAACTCCAAATGATTTTGAAGCACTTGCGACAGTTATAAAGAGACGCTATTCCAAACATCCATTACCTGACCTGCTGTTTATCGATGGCGGTTTACCGCAGCTCGAGGCAGTATCTAAAGCCCTTGATGAACTCCATCAAAAAGGAGAGATCATAGGCCTTGCCAAAAAGGAAGAGGAAATCGTGTTTCCTGATAAAAGGGGAAAGCTCAAATTACCACTCGATCATCCCGTTATGAAGCTGTTAACTTCCATTCGTGACGAAACGCACAGGTTTGCCGTTAATTATCATCGGTACCTTCGAGAGCGTAGATACCTGGGTTCAGAAATAGACAAAATCCCGGGTATAGGCCCCAAACGAAAAAAGCTTTTGATTCAGCATTTTAAAAGTGTTTCAAAAATAAAGAAAGCATCTGAAAGAGAGTTACTCGAAGTGATAAAGAACAAAAAAATAGTCGAAGAAATTCTCAAATGGGCAAAAGAAAATGGCGGCTAAGCCGCCATTTTGCAGTGAAATTCTTACTTAACTTTTTCTTTGAGTTCTTTACCGGCTCTAAACTTAGGTACTTTTCCGCCAGGTATCTCGATAGCTTCCTTCGTTCTGGGGTTGACACCTTTTCTGGGCTTTCTTACAGCAACTTCAAAAGTACCGAAGCCAACGAGTTTTACTTCTTCACCCTTGGCGAGCTGTTCGCCAACGATAGCCACAAAGCTGTCAAGAACTTCAGCTGCCAATTTCTTGGTATTACCTGTTCTTTCGGCGATTTCAGCCACGAGTTCCTTCTTGTTCACACAAACACCCCCTAAACCTGAAATATGATGTCAGACATATTTTAGCATTTATTGGCCTTGTGATGCAACTCATAATGTGCGGAAATTCCTATTATAGAATAATTACCGCCCGATGCTCCTAAGCATGAAGTCTGTAACGCTGTATTAATGGGCATTACAGAACAACATGTGTCAAGAGTGCTCCTACAACGGACTGTGTTAATTTTTTTGAAACTAATATTTCTTAAAAAAACTCACATCTATATCGTGCCTCATGTGATTGGCTGGATTGAAAATGTGAAAACCTTTTAAGCTTCCCGATTCTTGCTTGACTATAATTATGGTCATAATGTATAATTAAATAACATTAGATGGGGTGATGATGTTGACAAGGCTTAAAAACCTGATCTTCAAATCGTTGGCTGATGCTAAAGCGCACTTCTCAGAAGTAGTAGATACTGCTGCTGGCGGTAAACACGATGTGGTTATAACAAAAAATGGTGTACCCAGAGCTGCTTTGATCTCTTATGAGAAATACACAAAGATGCTGAATTTTCTTTCCACTGCATATGAGCTTTATTTGATGGATGCTGGCGAAAAAGCCCTGGGAACGGAGCTTGAAGATATTCTTGAAGATAGTTCAGAAGATTGATTTTTGGAGGTGTAAGGCATGGCTGAGGTTATCCTCAAAGATGTAGTAAAAGTATATCCGAATGGTTTCAAGGCTGTACATGGCGCTAATCTCGAAGTCGAAGACAAGGAATTCGTTGTTCTGCTTGGCCCTTCCGGTTGTGGAAAAACCACCACGTTAAGGATGATAGCCGGTCTGGAAGAAATCACTGAGGGAACAGTATCCATTGGTGGAAGAGTTGTCAATGACGTAGAACCAAAAGATAGGGACATTGCCATGGTTTTCCAGAACTACGCTCTTTATCCCCACATGACCGTTTATGAAAACATGGCTTTTGGGTTGAAGTTGAGAAAAGTGCCCAAGCCGGAAATTGATAAGCGCGTGAAAGAAGCGGCAAATATTCTTGGTATCGAAGGCCTTCTCGATAGGAAACCCAAACAGCTTTCTGGTGGTCAAAGGCAGAGAGTGGCAGTGGGAAGGGCAATAGTGAGAAACCCAAAGGTCTTCCTTTTTGACGAACCTCTTTCAAACCTTGATGCGAAATTAAGAACACAGATGAGAGCAGAACTGAAAAGACTCCACAAAAACCTTCAAGCCACGATCATTTACGTTACCCATGACCAGGTTGAAGCCATGACAATGGCTGACAAGATAGTTATTATGAAAGACGGTGTAATACAGCAAATTGGAGATCCCTATTCAGTTTACTTTGAACCTGTGAACAAATTCGTCGCAGGGTTTATTGGAACACCTTCTATGAACTTCATAGGCGCCAAAGTTTCCAAGGAAGGTGAAAAACTCTGGATACACAAAGATTCTATGAAACTCCTCATTCCCGAAAGATACTACGAAAGACTCGCTCCTTATGTTGGAAAAGAAGTAGTCTTTGGTGTCAGGCCCGAAAACATTTACGACAAAATGTTTGCCGTTACCCCCAGCGAGGAGTTCGTTGCCGAAGGAAAAGTTGACGTCGTTGAACCCCTTGGAAGCGAAACTTTGATTCATGCTACCATTGCTGGCGATGACATCGTAGCTAAGGTCGATCCAAAAACAAGGGCCCAAGCAGGGGATACTATTGATCTGGTATTTGATATGAACATGGTTCATGTTTTCGATAAAGAGACCGAGGAAAACGTATTAATGGGATTGCATTCAGCAGAAGAAGAACCAAAAGTCGAATAAACATTTCGATAAAATAAAAAGCGGGGATGTAAAATCCCCGCTTTTTGGTTTGTGATCAGCTATATTAACTAAGGCTTTCCAGATATTTTTTGACCCTGGCTGTAAGCCTTGCTTTTCTCCTCGATGCTTGTCTTTTGTGAATAACACCTTTTTTAGCTGCATTGTCGAGTACAGAAAAAGATAGGCTGAGAAGCTCGTTGATTTTCTCTGGAGATTCCTTTGTTTCAATGGCCACAAGAAGCTCTTTTGTGACATTTCTGAACCTCGTTTTTACACTCTTGTTCCTCAACCTTCTGATCTTTGTCTGTCTTACTCGTTTTTCAGCGGATTTGATATTCGGCACATCTTTTCCTCCTTCCTGATTTCTTTATCTTCTGCCTTATAAATTAAAAGCTTTTTTCAGTTCGGATACCATGTCTACCCTTTCCCATGGCAGGTCAACATCTGTACGGCCAAAGTGCCCGTAGGCTGCTGTTTGCCTATATATAGGCCTTCTCAAGTTCAGTTTGTCTATAATCGCAGCTGGTCTGAAATCAAAAAGCTCCTGAACAACCATGGAAAGCTTGTCCAGATCGACTTTTTCCGTCCCATGGGCATCAATCATAAAGGAAACCGGATGAGCCACACCTATGGCATAAGCGAGTTGAAGCGTTACTCTGTCTGCAAGTCCTGCAGCTACTATGTTCTTTGCTGCGTACCTTGCCATGTAGTGAGCTGACCTGTCAACCTTTGTCGGATCCTTGCCACTGAAAGCTCCTCCTCCATGAGGAATCCAGCCACCGTAAGTATCAACGATGATTTTTCTGCCCGTAAGGCCGGTATCCGCTGCGGGTCCACCTTTAACAAATCTTCCGGTGGGATTGACATAAATCTCCATATTCTCATGTGTGAGGCTTTCAGGAATAATCGGCTTTATAACATGTTCAATAACAGCCTCTCTGATCTCCTCACTTGTCATTGTTGGGTCATGTTGGGTAGATACAACAACAGCTGTAACACCAACGGGTTTACCATCTTCGTAAAGCACTGTGACTTGCGTTTTTCCATCAGGTCTGAACCCATTTACAAGCTTTTTCTTTCTCACATCGGATAGCCTTTTTGAGAGCTTATGAGCGAGCACGATGGGAAGTGGCATCATTTCCTCGGTTTCATTGGTAGCATAACCAAACATCATTCCCTGATCCCCAGCCCCGATTTCATCATACCTATCATTACCATCACTTTTGGCCTCAAGGGATTTATTTACACCAAGCGCTATATC
>Ga0164315_10000840_pt1 | contig 22343 bp, 21 predicted proteins | sample GuaBasSedimGuay6_FD_113737 | JGI IMG/M metagenome (GOLD analysis project Ga0164315, IMG submission 113737) | Subseafloor sediment microbial communities from Guaymas Basin, Gulf of California, Mexico - Guay6, Core 4569-2, 0-3 cm | ecosystem: Environmental > Aquatic > Marine > Hydrothermal vents... | reverse complement strand
CCATCACCACCAACCAGGTAATTCATTTTCTTGCCTTCAATCATCTCTTCGCTGAACTTTTGTGTCAGGTCGCTTTTTGGCATTAATTTCTTTTTCATAACTCTGTGTTTTTGTTGTGAATTACTGTTTAATCAGAAAGGGTAAGGAATTGTTACCCGGTTTTGGCAAAAAAATAAAAAAAAAGATAAAAAAAGACAGGTGGCACAACTTCCCGAGGCCGGCTTAAAGCCATATGAGAGTTGAATCAGCCACCTGTCGACGGGGATTCCAAAACTTATTTATTTTTTTCTGCGGGGATATAGGTGTTTACAGGGTGCAGATTGTCCAGTTTACCGGAATCTCCATCCTCCAATGGCTTATGTGCCCCAATGGACCATCCGAATCTGGAATCTGTTCTTCCATATTTTGACCACATCATGATCCGTCCATGTTGGTCCCACCTCAGCACTTCAGGAGAGTAATCTGGATTGATCCTTCCTTTCTTCCATACAGCTTCCCTCACTGTCCTATCCCAGCATATCTCTTTTAATTCCATATCCTTTCAATCATATTCAGCTATCTGAATTCGTTTTTAAACTTTCTTCCCTAACTCTATCCAGCAGCTCGTTTTTAAATCTTTTCACTTCTGGAGTGATCCATGCGTCAGTACTCATGTAGATTAAAAAATCCTTATCACTCTGGGTGAGAAAAACTAGTTTCTTCTTCCCGGATTCATCTCGAAGATTTCTCATGTGCATATAGTTTTTTCATAAGCAATACCACAATTCACATAGGATCAAACCCTTATGGATTTGCCAGTGTGATAGCTTTACTTTAATACTGTTTAATCAGAAAGGCCCGGGAATTGTTACCCGAGTTCAGACGTTTTTTTTCAATAATTTCAAAATAGATATAAAATATCCTTATATATAAGTTACATATATATAATAATGTTATATATTTGTCGTTATGATAGCAAATGATTTGTTAAAAGGTACCTTGAGAACCATTGTTTTAAAGTTGTTGGCCGACAACGGACGGATGTACGGGTATGAGATTACCAAGCGGGTGGAAGAGCTATCCACCGGTAAGATCAAACTCACATTCGGTGCACTCTACCCGGTTTTACATAAACTGGAGGCTGATGGACACATTACAACCGAAGCTGTATACATCGGTAAGCGGGTCCGGAAGTACTACACTCTTACGGAGACAGGGCGTACCTGGACGGAGCAGAAGGTGGATGAGTTTTTTGATTTCGTAAACACATTAACCTACGTGCTTAAACCGACTCCTGCCTGAAATGATTGCCGCTACCATTGACGACAATTATGATCGCATCAAAGCCGACCTGCTTAGTCGTGGACTGACCTACGAGCGGCTTATTGATGATATGCTGGACCATGTCTGCTGCATGGTGGAAGATTACATGAATGGAGGAAAAGATTTTGAATCATCCTACAACCAGGTACTCGACTCCATTGGCGAAAAAAGGCTGCCAGAGATCCAGCATCAAACACTGCTAAACCTTGACAAAAAATATCAACGCATGAAAAATTTCACATACATTTTCGGATTATCATCAGCGATCCTGACCATTTTCGGATCCTTTTTTAAGAGGATGCACTGGCCTGGTGCCGGCATCATGATTGCGGTGGGTATGGTGCTGATTGTATTTGTTTTCCTGCCCCTTTACTTTATTACCAGCCACAAGGAACAAGTCGAAAGAAAAAACCCTGTCTATGCCATTGTGGGCTACCTGACCATCGCTCTCTTACTGGCTGCTGCCACCTTTAAGATCCAGCACTGGCCCGGAGCCGGATGGTTGATCTATTCCAGTATTGGCTTCATACTAATTGGCTTTATCCCGCTTTACGTCGTAAATGTGTTCCAGAGAAGCGGAAAAGAGAAGGCCAACCTGCCCTATATAGTGATGTTGCTGGTAGGGATCGCCTGTGTGATGTTAATGAGCAATATTAATATGTCCAAGGATCTGCTAGATATATATTTGGAGGAGGCCCTTGCCAATGAGCAACGGGTCGAAGTGGTGCAGAAGCAAACCGCTGATTTGCTGGAGCTGGCTGGTGACAGTGCTCATGCGGATCAACAGGCTACCATCTCCCGGATTCATGATCAGGCCAGGGACCTGCAGGTGATGATTACAAACATGCAAGAGGGAATGATCGCATTTGCGGGTCAGCCCGGGGTCTCTATCGAAGATGTAAAAGGGAAGGACAACAAGCAGGCCGGAAGAGAAGCGATGCTTGAACAAGGAGAAGGGATAGCATTTATCACGGAGGCAAAACAGTATGCAGCCATGCTGGATGAGCTGGTGAAGGATCACACTGCCCGCGTGCAAATCGAAGATCATCTTGAATTCACAACACTGGTCTGGGATTTTGAGCATGGTTACGATGGTGTGGCAGCTTCTCCATTAATGAAGAATTATTACAAAAATACAGATGCTGCCAAGGGAATAGCCCTGGCCGAATATGTGGCCATTGCCTACCTCTTGCATTAATAGAAAAGATCGGGAATTATAGCAAAAGAAAAAGGGGCCGACCAAGGCCCCTTTTTACTAACCACTTAAACCTAAAAAGAAATTTTACTGTATCACCCGTTAGTGAAATGTAAAAGGACGTAAGATTTGTTTTCAAGTTATTTATATCATAATTAGTGCCAAAAATCGCAACTATATACATATGAAATAGTTGCGGTTTTTTTTCGCCTCTGGGCTATTTAGAAAAGTGAACGCTTACGGGAATCAGATGTACGTAAGCGGACGATTTTATTCAAGCTTAACTATCGGGATCATTCCTTCCCAAAAAAAAGAGTCGGAGTGTTACTCCGACCCTGACTTTATGGTAATATAGACTTTACTACTTTTTCGCCTTCCAAACGGTTTTACGCCCCAGTGCCTTGATGCCCGCTACATAACCTTTAATGTACAGTATATCGTAGTTGCCATCGTCGAACCATGCATAGCAATCATAGGTCTTGCCGTTATCAGGATCATATATGGAACCATCTATCCATCGATCTTTTTTAGAGTCATATGTAAATCCAGTGAGCAGAGGCAGTCCCATAATTGGCCTTTTTGCCAGCTCAGGATCCCCATTTTCTTCGTCAACTTTGGGCTTGCCATACTCATTGGGCTCTTCCAACCAGTTTACTTTCCCGTTGTAAAAACCATCAGAATCCTTCGTTACTTCCACAGAGGAGGTTCCCTTTTCAGTAACCCAGGTTCCCTTAATTTTATCAGCCTGTGCATACAGGAACAGAGGAACTAGCAGAAGGGTAATTGCGGTAAACAGATACTTTTTCATATTGTTGAATTTAGGTTTGAGTCGGAAAAAATACTAAAATCAGCGCTCAGTAACAAAAGGAACGCGATAATTATCAAATAATTGGTCTCCGTTTTCCTGGCGGACCAGGACCCTGGTACCGGAAGGTTTAAGTAAAAGGTCATCAACAGTGATGTATTTGCCGGTGAGAGTAAGCTCATATCTAATTCCCGGTTCAGGCTTCAGATTTTTACTGATCCGAACCCACATACCGTCCACATTATGCACCTCACGGGAATTCAGTTGCTCCCTATGGATCAGTTTGTCATCAGCACCCCATTGCTGCAGCACGGGGCTAGGCATATTGTCTGTCCGGTGGTCCACATACAGCCAGAAGGAGAGTTCCATAGCCGTATCTGACCATCGCTCAAACAGGTTCTCGTTTAGGAGCTCCATGTCCCCTTTCTTCAGGTATAAGGAGCTTGAGCCTGTAAATGCCCGGTCGGAAGACGGTCCTTCAAAATCCTGATAGATCACTTGTTCAGGATCACCATCAATGCAGAAGGTCCCGGTGCCGCCAAGGCTGTCAAGCAAGGTGTCGGCCAGCTCTTTCCATGCGTCAAATCCCTGGTTGAAGGCCTCAACAGGTAGCTGGGCCAGAGAGAATAAATCACCCGACCATAACAGCCTGGCCCTGTCAAGCAGGGCCAACTCCTGGTGGTTCAGTTCCTGGGAAGTAAACACCAACAGAAGCGGCTTCTGGTTCATATCATCCACCCGTTGTTTGTAAATCGTACTGTCGGCCAGCAGTTGAATGGAACTCATGGCCTGAGAAAGAGAGATGCGGGGAGAAAAACTCTGAACAATGGGAATCCCGGTCTGATTGGAGCAACGCATGGCTTCTGTGAATGCACCCAGTCCCCGTTCAAACTGAAGCTTATCCCCACATGTATTGGCAAAGGGCAGGAAAATAATCCCCTGGAATTCATCGGGGCTAAATCCTGACTCTTCCAGAATCGCCCCAATATCAGTATCACCAGTACTGAGAACCTCATTCTTATTAAAGATATGGCTGGTACTGTTTTGAATCCGGGACATAGCTTCCAGTCCCCAGAAACCAAGTATAATCAGCAGGACTGCCATTGCCTGGATGCGATATCCCTTAAGCCTAATTAGCCTGTACAGGTAATACAGATAGGTGGCAGTGAATACAGTGAACACATAGTAAAATATCCAGGAGAAGCGCCCCAGGCACCTGAACTGTTTCAAGAGAGGGAGGACCTCTGTAAGAAATCCGAGTCCCCATTTAAAGGGGATGCACATGGAGAAGAGCAGTACGATAACTGAAGCAGCCAGGTATAGATTTAGCTTACTGTTGGGAAAGTAGTTCTTTGCTCGGGGTCGTTTCCGTCCGGCCACTTGCAGGAGCATGGTGATTAAAAAGGAGAGAGCCAGCAGCGTGGCAGGCAATCCCACATAGGCGCGTCCTTCCCATCTATAGTTTAAATCGACCATCCCGCTGCTAAGCTCCTTGATTAAGGAGTGAGAAGGAAGAAAGATGCTGAAGATATTGGCATGGAATATGAAAAATCCCCAGGGATTATCGGGCCTGTCATCCACCCAGTCGGTGATTGTAACCAGGCCTTTTACAATTAATAGGGGCAATATGGCAATCATTAAAAGATGGAGACCCTCCGGAAGATATCCCTTCAGCGCTTTGCGGTGCATCCATAGCTGGACCAGGAGAATGGCCATGGGAAAAATAGCCAGGAATGCAGCATAGTAGGCACTGGTAAAGCCTCCAAGCAGTGCAGTAGTCAGCAGGAGCAGGGTCCATCCTCCCTTTCGCTTTGCTTCATGCCAGCGAATCAACAGGTACCAGAACAGGGGAATAAAAAAGGCATAGACCATCTCGAAATGTCCCCCAAGCCGGTCCACCTGGGGACTCAGAAAGAGGATGATCAGGGAAACCACCGCTGCATACCAGGGGGGGAGAGAGAACTTCCTTAGGACCAGGTAGATAAATGGAATCGCAAGCAGGAGAGAAAAAATCATGCTCAGGTTCAGAATGCCTACACCATGATCAGATAGGGGGTATATAAAGCGGTCCAATAATTTAATCACCTGCAGGTAGAGGGGATGCGTATTCATATATTGCAGATGATCCCCATAAGGATAGTTGATACCATTGTGATCAATTCCGGAGTCGTACTTCAGGTAGTAGCTGAAATTGTAATAACTTTTCACTGCATCCCCCGAAGCAGAAAAGAGGTAGGAATCGGGATGTACAATCACTCTGCCGAAAACTACAAGCAGGATCAGGATTCCTGCACCCAGAACGGCCATCAGGGCGATTGTGTTCTTCTTCATAAATCAATCACTTAGGTGAGCGGAAATATAGCAAAATTTGGTTACTTTATGGGATCATAACCAAGCTGTAAACTGATGGAAAAAGTCTCTTTTGTGGTTCCTATATTTAATGAGAGGGATAATATTGATCCCTTGTGCCAGGCCATCAGTGCTGCCATGGAACCCACTCCCTATCCCTTTGAGATCATCCTTGTGAACGATGGAAGCAGCGATGATACCTGGGCCGAAATAGAAAGGGTATCCGGGGATTATCCTAAGCTGCTTGGGGTAGATCTGGTCACTAATTATGGACAGAGCTCGGCCCTGTCGGCCGGGATCGATCAGGCCAGCGGAGAGTTGATTGTACTGATGGATGGAGACATGCAGAACGACCCGGCCGATGTACCCATGATGCTTGATACACTGAAGGAAAAGGATTGTGATGTAGTTTCAGGTGAGCGCATTAACAGAAAAGATTCAGCCATCTCAAGACGAGTCCCCAGCAGAATTGCCAATTTCTTTATCCGCCTGATTACAGGTGTGAAGCTTCGGGATTATGGCTGTGCCTTAAGAGTGTTCAGAAGGGATATTGCTTTGAATCTCGGACTCTACGGGGAGCTGCACCGGTTTATCCCGGTGCTGGCGGTACTACAGGGTGCCCGAATGGAGCAGGTCCCGGTACGACACCACAGACGGAAATTTGGGAAGTCCAAGTATGGAATGGGGCGTACCTTCCGGGTGATAAGCGACCTCCTGCTGATGGTGTACTTTAAACGGTACCAGAACCGTCCCATTCATTTTTTCGGTACCCTGGGAATCATCACATTTGGCGCCGGTGCCATCATAGATATCTACTTCCTGGTGCTGAAAACTCTCGGGAATGATATCTGGGGAAAGCCCTTGTTGCTTCTGGGATTTTTGCTGACTATCGGTGGGATACAGATCATTACCATCGGAATTTTTTCGGAGATATTGATGCGGACCTATTATGAGTCCCAGCATAAAAAACCCTACAGGGTGAAACGAACCATCATTCGTGAAGATTAAGCTCCCCCCTTTTGTAAAAGTCCTTTTAAAGCTGGCAGTCACCGTCGCAGCACTCTGGTATGTATTTTCCAGACTTGACCTGCAAGAGGTCCTTGGGACCATTGCGCAATCGAAGTTTCTCTACCTCTCTGGAGCCCTGATTCTATTTGTGCTTTCAAAAATGATTTCTTCGCTCAGGCTTAACAAGTTTCTGGCTTCCACAGGCATGCTTATCTCTGAAAGGACCAATATGAAGCTCTACCTGCTGGGCATGTACTACAACCTTTTTCTGCCTGGCGGCATAGGGGGTGACGGCTACAAGATTTACCTTCTGAACAGGAAATATGAAGTGAGTACCCGCAAGATTTTCTGGGCTGTGATGATGGACCGGATCATCGGAGTTGTGGCCCTCTTCTGCATGGCAGTGGTGCTAAGCTGTTTTGTTCCGGGCATGGGAAAATATGTCTGGTACCTTATTTTACTGATCCCCCTGGCCATTTCCCTAAGTTATATCGCATTCAGACGCTTTTTCCCCTACCTGCTTCGCGTGTTCCGGATCAGCAACCTCCTCTCACTGGCGGTTCAACTCTTGCAGTTGCTTTCTGCATTATTGATACTGCTCTCCCTGAAGGTGCCGGGGAGCCTGGAGGGCTACCTTTTTGTCTTCCTGATTTCCTCCATGGTGGCCGTTTTGCCACTGACCATTGGTGGGATCGGTTCAAGGGAGTTTACATTTATGCTTGGGGCCCAATGGCTTGGACTGGATCTGAATCTATCCATCGCCTTGAGTTTGCTGTTCTATCTGATTACTGCCTTTACCTCCTTCTGGGGGATTATTTACAGCATGGGTACGGGATTAAAACTGGAAGAGTAGTATAGGGAGATCAGGACCTGATAAACTCTGTATAGCTGTGCTTATACTGGTTCCGCTCACCTGCTTCCACCTCTTCCGTTACAAGCGCTTTCCACTGAGAGAAATCAATCTCCGGGAAGAAGGTATCGGCCTCAAAAGATTGATGAACCCGAGTCAGATAGAGCTTTCCGGCTATGGGGAGGAACTGTGCGTATACCATTCCCCCTCCGATTACAAAACACTCCTCATCCTTTCCTGCCAGTTCTATGGCCTTATCAATTGATCGGGCCATTTCACATCCATCGAAGGCTTCATCAGCCTGGTCAGTGATCACAATATGCCTGCGATTGGGCAGGGCACCATTGGGCAAGGACAGGAAGGTGTTGCGTCCCATAATCAGGGTATGCCCGGTGGTCAGTTTCTTAAAACGTTTCAGATCGTCCGACAGATGCCAGAGTAAACGCATGTCTTTCCCTATGGCCCGGTTTTTGGCAATGGCCACTATGATGGAGATATTGTGCAGGATTTTGGCTTCCATATCAAACAGAGATGGCCCCCTTTATATGGGGATGAGGATCATAATTTTCAAGGATGAAGTCTTCAAAGCGGAAATCAAAGATCGAACGAATCTCAGGGTTCAGTTTTACAGTGGGTAGTGTTCTCGGATCGCGGGTCAGCTGCAGCCTTACCTGTTCCTCATGGTTCAGATAGATATGGGCATCGCCCAGAGTATGGATGAATTCACCTGCTTCGAGGCCTGTTACCTGTGCCATCATCATCAGTAAGAATGAATAAGAGGCAATGTTAAAGGGAACCCCCAGGAAGATATCGGCACTTCGCTGGTAGAGCTGACAGGACAGTTTCCCATCTGCCACGTAAAACTGGAAGAGGATGTGGCAGGGGGGGAGTGCCATGTTATCCAGCTCTCCCACGTTCCAGGCACTAACCACATGCCTCCTGGAATCGGGATTCTCCTGGATCGATTTCAGCACCTGAGAAATCTGATCAATGTGGGTTCCGTCTGGTGCCGGCCAACTTCGCCACTGGTAGCCATATATATGCCCCAGATTTCCATTTGCATCCGCCCATTCATTCCAGATCTTTACCCCGTGGTCGTTGAGGTAAGAGGTATTGGTATTTCCATCGAGAAACCAGAGCAACTCATGGATGATCGATTTCAGGTGAAGTTTTTTGGTGGTCATCAGTGGAAAACCATCCTGCAGATTAAAGCGCATCTGGTAAGCAAAGGTTGAGATGGTTCCGGTCCCTGTACGGTCCTCCTTGCGGGCTCCATGCTCTAGCACATGTGTAAGTAAATCAAGATACTGCTTCATATTCTCCTCTTCTCCAATGGCTGGTAAAAGTACCCAAACAAGCCAGAATACAAAAGAATAATTATCAACATTTCCACCTTAAAACTTCCCCTTTCCCCTTTCGATAAATCGACTATATTTACAGCAGAGTATGGCATCAAAAAACTGGTTAAGCCCCCGTTCCCTGCTGGTGCTGGCAGGTATTATTGTGCTTGGACTGCTGGTCTGGCGTTTTTCCAGTATTGTAGCCTATATTCTGATTGCTTCGGTATTTTCCCTTATTGCCCGTCCATTGGTCCATTTGCTGGGCAGGATCAGGATCGGAAGATGGCAGATCCCCATCTCTGTTCGTGCTCTGATCACCCTGCTTACCATCTGGGTCGTTTTTTTCAGTTTTTTCAGAATCTTTATACCACTGGTAGCCAATGAGGCCCAGGAGCTCTCCAATATCGATACAGCCCTGGTCATTGAGGCTTTTGAAAAGCCTATTGTTAGCCTGGAAGTATGGTACGAAAAGATGAATTTTGGAGGTGAGGGAGCCTTATCGCTGCGTGAAGAGCTGCAGGCAGGATTAGTATCTGTCTTGAATATTAATGTTATATCTGATCTGATTGCCACAATTGCCTCTATCCTGGGCAATTTTGCATGGGCCCTTTTTGCCATTTCCTTTATCACTTTCTTTTTGCTCAGGGAGGATAAGTTGATCACCAGCTATATTATTACTGTAGTTCCTGAAAAAAAGGTAGAAGCCTTCAGGCACGCCCTGGAATCGATAAAGCACCTGCTCAGGCGTTACTTTGTAGGAATCTTGCTACAAATGACCGGAATTCTTATTATGGTAACCCTGGGGATGATCATCGTAGGAGTAGGCTTCAGGCTTGGGCTGGTTATCGGGCTGGTGGCTGCAGTCCTGAATATTATCCCCTATCTGGGGCCATGGATCGGAGCCTGCCTTGGGATTATTCTGGGAGTTGCCGCCAATCTGGAACTCGAATTTGCCACCCAGATGCTACCCCTTATTGGCTATATGACTCTGGTGTTTGCTATTACGCAGCTCACTGATAACCTCGTTTTTCAACCAGTGATTTTCGGGAACAGCGTGTATGCACATCCCATTGAAATTTTTATTGTAATTATGATGGCAGGGAGCCTGGCGGGAATTGTCGGGATGATACTTGCCATACCCACATATACAGTGGTGAGAGTATTCGCCAAGGAATTTTTTAATAACTTTAGGGTGGTCCAGAAGCTGACTGAGAAGATATGACTATTAGCAGATCCATCGCCATTATTTGCCTGTGCAGCCTCTTGCTGCCTCGCTTGTCGGGACAGCAACAGGATTCCTCCGCAGATATTCTTCAACTATCAGAATCGCAAATACTTGAGATAGAAGCCATGGCCCCCGATTCAGCAGGAGATGTGTTGAATATTCCGAATGTTTTCAGTCCCAATGGTGATGGCACCAACGACTATTTCGAAGTGGACACCGACGGGACAACCGAATATGAGTTTACCGTATTTACCAGGAGCGGCACCCGGATTTATCACTCTCTTTCTCCGCGCATATTCTGGGATGGAAACAGCCTGGATGGTAAAGAATTGAAAGAGGGAATCTATTACTATGTGATCGAAGAGAAGGGAGGAAGCACTCCCTTTGATAAGGCCGGTTTCATGTATCTTTTCCGTTAGCTTTAGGAACCCATCCCAATTTTTTCACGCTCCATCCGAACAGCAGTGTGCTGAAGAATGAGAAGGATCCATATACCACGGGTACAAGGGCCATATCATTACTATCTAGCAGGCTGGCTGCAACAAAAATGGCCAGCGCCGAATTTTGAAGTCCCACTTCAATTGAGATGGTAAACTGGTTTATGACGCGCAGACGAAAAACACGTGCAACCAGGAATCCGGATACCATGGCCAGAATATTCAGCATAAGCGTGTGTGGGAAAATTTCCATAAAATCGGAACGGGTGGCTGCGCCGGTTCCCTGATCGATAAAAATGACACCGGCATAGATCACCATCAAGAGCAGCGGAAGAACTACCCTGAGTGGTCGTTCCAGCTTCATGGAAAAATCCGGAAAGTTCTTTCGGATCCTGGTACCCACAAAAGCGGGGACAATGGTAATCAGGAGGACCTTGATGATGGTCATTCCCACAGGTAGCTGGATGGCAGCATCCTCATGGATAAATGCTTTCAGGGAAAGGTGAATCACCAGTGGAATGGTGATCAGGGTAAGAACGCTGTTGAGGGCGGTCATGGAGATGGAGAGTGCCACATTGCCACGAAGAAGATAGGTGATCAGGTTGGAAGTTGCACCACCCGGACAGGCTGCAATAATCATGAGACCTACCTTAAAAATAGGATCAATATCAATGGAACGCGCAATGAGCCAGGCGATTAGAGGAAGAAGAATCATCTGGGAACAGAGTCCGATGATTACCGCTTTTGGCTGCAGAAAGATGTTCCGGAAATCCTTGTCAGTCAGAGAGAGGCCCATTCCCAGGGTGATGATTGCCAGGGTGACAGGCAGAAAGTATTCGGAGAAAAGCGATTGCATCATCCGAATATATGACAAAATTATTTATATAGAATAAAAATAGCATATATCACGGCTTCCTTGCGCTTCAGTTCAGTTGGATGTTGCTATTTTACAACGAAGGTTATAAATTGCATAAACCACTTTACAAGATTTACTGACTACTAACCCAACTTTCAAACCTGACCATTTATGAGAAGGATCTCAAACCTGTCATTCTCTCTTATATTCCTGCTTAGTATTACCCTCACCGCGTCTGGTGCCGATGGCACAGAGGAAGAGCATGATTCACACTCATCCGTGGAGGGACTGATGCGTGGAGAGCGCCTCTTTTACGGCTTGATCGACGGGAAATTTGAATCGAAAGCATGTGCCGACTGTCATAATACGGTAGAGATTGACACCTTTAACTGGAATCCCAATGCCTGGGAGATTGCTCATCAATACAAGGAGCGGAGTCTACAAGAGTTCACAAAAGCTGTGTTGAATCCAAGTAGTAAAACCATGTCAACGATGCACCAGACTTTTAACCTGGATGTAGGTGATGTGGAGCTAATTAAACTCTTTCTTGACGACTTTGAGGAGCACGGACTGTCAAAGCGGAAGCCAGTAATCAATAAAATATTTCTTTTTATTCTTTTGGGGGTGGTGCTCACCTGGGTAATCCTGGATATCTTCTTCCTTAAAAGGGTGAAGCGGCGTTATATACTTGGGATCATCTTTTTGGTGGCCCTGGCCTGGCAGGTTAAACTGCTTTATGATGCCGGGACCTCACTGGGCAGACAGGAAAACTATTAACCCGACCAGCCCATAAAGTTTTCCCATGTGGTTCATGCCAAGGATATGCAGATCGATTGCCAGTACTGCCATACCACGGTAGCCCACTCCAAACATGCAGGCATTCCCGATGTTAATATCTGTTGGAACTGTCACTCCATTGTGAGAGAAGGATCTCACTCCGGGAAACACCAGATTAACAAAGTGGTTGATGCCTGGGAAAGCGGTATTCCCATCCAGTGGATCAAGGTGTATAACCTCCAGGACCATGTCTTTTTCAGCCATGCACAACATGTAACAGTTGGAAAGGTCGAATGCCTTACCTGTCATGGTAACATTGAGGAAATGGACCGGGTACGACAGCTTGGCGATCTGAGTATGGGCTGGTGTATTAATTGTCACCGCGATACCGAGATCCAGTTTTTTGATAATGAATTCTATACACAATATAAGGAGCTCCATAAGCTTATGGAATCAGGCGAGATTGACAGGGTAACTGCCGAACTTACCGGGGGAACCGAGTGCTCCAAGTGTCACTATTAAAGCGAGCGATATCCATGGAAAAGCAATGGAGAAGTATTGAAGAATTTGAACAGGGCATTACCCCGGAGCAGGAGAACAGCAGTGGGAAGACAAGTGCATCGCGCCGTGATTTCCTGAAGCTGTTTGGATTCAGTGTGGCCTCCGCAGCAGTGGTCACCAGCTGCGAAAAGCCGGTTCAGAGGGCCATTCCCTACCTGATTAAACCCGAAGAAATTATTCCGGGGAAGGCCAATTACTATGCCTCTACCTTCTATGATGGTACGGAGTATTGCAGTGTTGTAGTTAAAGTACGCGATGGACGTCCCATCAAGATTGAAGGAAACCACCAGTCGCCGGTTTCACGAGGTGGAACCAGTGCCAGAGTACAGGCTTCGGTCTTGAACCTATACGATGATGCCAGGTATAAAGAGCCTGTTTTAAGCGGTAATAAGATAAGCTGGGATGAGGTGGACTCATGGATCACCAGCAGGCTAATGGATGGTGGGAACACCGTCTTGCTTACACCCACCATTATCAGTCCATCTACCAAAGAGGCCCTGCGAAAATTTTTGCAGGCTCATCCAAATGCACGTTGGATCCAGTATGATGAAGTATCTGCTTCCGGAATCCGGGAGGCACACATGGATCTCTTTGGTACTTCAATAATACCAGGAATCCATTTTGACAGGGCTGATTATATCCTGAGTTTTGATGCAGATTTTCTGGGTACATGGATTGCTCCGGTAGAGTTTGCACGGGATTATGCCTCCACACGGGAGCTAAGCACGGCCCATCCACATATGTCCAGGCATGTCCAGGTAGAATCGGCCCTCTCCATGACAGGAAGCAATGCCGATGCGCGTATCCCGGTCACCCCCAGGGAATCGGTGCTGATGCTTGGGGCCATATACAATAAGATTGCAGGAGCCACAGGGCACCCTGCCATATTCACTCCGCCCTCGGTAATCAGTGTAGATGATCTTGTAGCTGATCTATTGGCTCACCAGGGCAAGTCACTGGTAATTAGTGGCTCCAACGATCCGGATATTCAAAAACTGGTCGCAGGTATTAACCTGATGCTGGGCAACTATGCAAGCACCTTAGATCTGAAGCAAAGCATACAGCTTAAACAGGGAGATGACCGGGAGTTTGAAGACTTTGTAAGTTCCCTTAGCCAGGGTGAGGTAGATAATCTAATAATGGCCAATGTAAATCCCATTTACAGTTTGGGTGGGTTTGAAGCCATGAAAAAAGCGGGTTTCACCGCCTATCTGGGTTCAGCGCTCAACGAAACAGCCAGTGCATGCCAGTTAATTTGTCCAGATCATCATTACCTGGAGTCCTGGGGAGATGCCGAGCCGGTCTTAGGTTCTTACAGTTTGCAGCAACCCTGCATCCATCCCCTTTTTAATAGCAGGGCCTGGCAGGATTCACTCATAAAATGGGCCGGTGAGGATGGGAGCTATGAGGATCTTGTAAAATTCTGGTGGGAAAATATGATCGCTCCCCGGGAAGCTCAGGGAAACAAGCAGTGGTGGGTTGATACCCTTCAGGCAGGTTACTTTGTCTCAGCTCTTGAACCAATACCGGCTTCCACAAGCTATACGCCCCCTGAACTAAAACTGGATCCTCCGGAATCGGACTTAAGTCTGGTCCTCTATTCTCCGGTAGGTTTGAATGACGGACGCCATGCTAATAATCCATGGCTACATGAATTGCCTGATCCGGTTACCAAGGTCTGCTGGGACAACTATCTGGCCATATCGCCAGCTGATGCTTCAGCCATGGGACTGGAAGATGAGATGGTGGTGACCATGGACGGGATAGAGGTGCCGGTGCTTATACAGCCGGGACAAGCCAGGGGAACCATATCCCTGGCTCTGGGCTATGGCCGGATTAAAGCCGGGAAAGTGGGTGATGGAATAGGGGTCAATGCTTTTACCTGGGTTAGGAATCGGAAGGGTTATCGCGAATATACCAGGGACCATATCAAGCTTGAACTTACAGGGAAGACCTATCCCATTGCACGCACCCAGACCCATCATACCATGGAGGGGAGACCCATCGTAAGGGAAACTACCCTGAAGGAATACCAAAGCGATCCGTCGGCAGGGAACCACTTTCATCTGGAAGCTGAAGCACATTCTCAAACCCTTTATCCTGAAGCGAAATTTGACGGCTACCACTGGGGAATGGTGGTGGACCAGAACAAGTGCACCGGGTGCAACAATTGTGTGGTATCCTGCATTGCCGAAAATAATATTGCGGTCGTGGGGAAAGAGGAGGTGAAGAACCGCAGGATCATGCACTGGATGCGTATCGACCGTTATTTCAGCGATCAGCCTGAAAATCCCAGGGTCTTCCACCAACCCGTAATGTGTCAGCATTGCGACAATGCCCCCTGCGAGAATGTTTGTCCGGTTTCTGCTACCATGCACAGTAATGAGGGTCTGAACCAGGTAGCCTATGTAAGATGTATTGGAACCAAGTATTGCATTAATAACTGCCCCTACCGGGTGAGAAGGTTCAACTGGTTCAAATACATGAACAATGAGAAGTTCGACTTTAACCAGAATAGTGATCTCTCCCGCCTGGTCCTGAATCCGGATGTGACAGTACGAGAACGTGGTGTGGTGGAAAAATGCACCCTTTGCGTACAACGTATCCAGGAGAAGAAGCTGGAGGCCAAACTGGAGGGCAGGCCTCTAAGGGAAGGGGAAGTGCAGCCAGCCTGTGTGCAGTCGTGTCCCTCAGGAGCCCTGGTATTTGGAAACATGAACGATCCGGATTCGGAGGTGAGCAAGCTGAAAAGAGAGGAGCGCAACTACCACTTGCTGGAGCAGCTACATACCTTGCCTTCCATAGGCTACCTCACCAAAGTCCGGAATACAGAGCCGGTACCGGGCGAAGTTGATTCGCACGATGCATCATCAGATCATGAACAACATGGATAATAATTAATATAGAATATATGTACAATACGGAAGTCAGGGGTCCATTGGTGCTGGGGAATAAATCCCTTTCACAGATCACCGCAGACATTACATCTCCGCTGTATACCCGGCCCAAATTCTGGTGGATTGTGGGACTGGGGATCAGTTCCTTGATGATGTTGCTGGGATTCTGGTCCATTTATGTGACCATTTCACAGGGCATCGGAACCTGGGGTGTGAACAATACGGTGGGCTGGGGCTGGGCCATCATCAATTTTGTTTGGTGGATCGGGATCGGTCACGCCGGGACCGCCTTCTCCATTTTCCTCTTGATTCTCAGGCAGGAGTGGAGGTCCTCCATCAACCGTGCTGCCGAGGCCATGACGGTAGTTGCCGTGGGATGTGCCGCCATCTTTCCTGCGCTGCACATGGGCCGGATCTGGGACTTTTTCTTTATTTTCCCTTATCCCAACACACGCGGACCGCTCTGGGTCAACTATAACTCGCCCCTTTTCTGGGACTTTATTGCCATCTCAGCCTATCTGCTGATCTCGGCTTCATTCTGGTTCCTTGGGATGATTCCCGATTTTGCCACCATCCGCGACAATACTACATCGAAGGTGAAAAAGGCCGTGTACGGATTTTTTGCCCTGGGCTGGAGGGGTTCGGTTGGAGAGTGGAAACGTTACGAAGGCTTAAGTTATATCCTGGGAGGGATAGCAGCGGTCCTGGTAGTATCGGTCCACTCCATTGTCTCCACTGACTTTGCCGTCTCTGTGGAACCGGGCTGGCACACCACCATCTTTCCACCCTATTTTGTAGTGGGAGCAATCTTTTCAGGATTTGCCATGGTGATGACCCTGATGATCATTCTGCGAAAAGTATATAAGTTACAAGATTATGTGACTGATTCCCACCTTGACAAGGTGGCGAAAATACTGATTTTTGTTTCCCTGATTATGGGTACAGCCTATCTGACCGAGATCTTTCTGGCCTGGTACTCTGGTAATGAATACGAGATATTTACCTTTTTCCATAACCGGATCACAGGCGAATTTACCAAGCAATTTTGGGCCATGTTCATCTGCAATGCCATCATTCCCCAATTGATGTGGTTCAAGAAGATCCGGAGTAACTTAACCATAGTATTTATCATCTCCATCCTGATCAATGTGGGGATGTGGTTTGAGCGTTTTAATATCGTTGTCACCTCTCTGTCAAACAATTATCTCCCTTCCACCTGGGCCACTTATACCCCCACCTTTGTGGAGATAAGTATGTACCTGGGGACTATAGGGATCTTTATTTTTGGGGTACTGCTCTTCATGAAGTACATCCCAATGATCGCCATCTCTGAGGTAAAAGCTGTGAATAAATACCAGTTAAAAAAGAAATAAAACAGACTGCATATGGACTCAGCATATTTATTAGGCGTATTTGATAAAGAGGAGACCATGCTTTCTGCTTTCAGAAAGATGAAGGAGCAGGAGATTGAGATCGAGGATGTATTTACACCCTACCCGGTGCATGAGATCCTTGAGAATCATGGCCGGAAGTCCAGGATAACCATCGTAGGTTGGCTTTATGGATTCTTTGCGACCATTGGAGTACTGGCCTTCCTGTTCTATACAGCTGTGATCGACTGGCCCCTCAATTATGGAGGCAAGCCCAGTAACGCCTTCCCCTCATTTTTGGTGATTACTATAATACTGGTCATTTTCAGCATCACCATACTGAGTCTTTTTACCTTCTCGTGGCGGGCCAATCTCTGGCCATCCAATAAGAAACCCATATACCACCCGGGTGCTACCGATGATAAATTTGTGATCATGGTGAATAAAGAGAAGGCTGATGCTGCCAGAGCCTCTTCGGTGATGAAAGAGACCGGGGCCATTGAAGTAATAGAAAAGTAATGTCTTATGATATACAGAAACATCCTGGTATGCTCCGTCATTTTGCTGGCACTGGTCTCATGCGACCGTACCCGTTCCAGTACAGGCTGGGACTATATGCCCGATATGTACTACTCCAATGCTTATGAATCCTATACCCCCAATCCTAATTTTAGCGATCAGGTGACCATGCGGATGCCGGTGGAGGGTACGGTTCCACGGGGTATGGTGCCCTTTGCATGGGAGAATAACGATGAGGACCGGATTGCTGCCGGGGAGGCCCTGATCAATCCCTTGGATATAAGTAGTGAACACCTGTCCCAGGGCAAAGCATCGTACGATATCTTCTGCCTCTCCTGCCATGGGCCTGAGGGCGATGGACAGGGCTACCTCTTTACCAGCAAACGTTATCCAATCCCACCGGCCAGTTTGGTAAATGATAAAGTGAAGGCGATGAAAGACGGGGAAATTTACCATTCCATTACCGTGGGCTATGGCATCATGGGTGCCCATGGGGGTATGATTGTACCGGAAGACCGTTGGAAGATCATTCTTCATATTCGAGAGAACCTGCAAAAGTAGTTGGCCAAAAACAGTTACAATGGAAGAGAGAATTAAGTTATCCCGCATCTATATCATAGCTACCCTGATTATGATCGTGGTGGGCATCGCTGCCCTGGTCATGGCTTTTATGGGAGATCCCCAGAGGGGATGGGCAAATATTTTGTTGAACAATGTCTATTTTGTCTCCCTGGCAGCCGGTGCACTGCTGTTTGCTTCTATTCAGCGTGTGACCCATTCGGGCTGGTCGGCGGGATTCATTCGTGTTCCTGAGGCCATGGCCGGTTTCCTGCCTGTGGCCGCATTGCTCTTTCTGGTAATGATTTTCGGAGCCCAGTCCTTATACCACTGGTCCCATACGCATGAAGTGGCAAATGATCCGCTCCTGACGCACAAGGCCCCCTACCTGAACCTGCCATTCTGGGTAGTTCGCATGGTGGTTTATTTTGCACTCTGGATCCTGATGTTTGTGATCATCCGTCGCCTTTCCCTTAAGGAGGATGCAGTGGGTGGACTGGATATATTTAAGAAGCTGGAGCATCGATCCAAGGTCTTTATTTTTATTGTGATCATCACCTTCACCTTTGCCATGATCGACTGGATCATGTCCATCGATGCTCACTGGTACTCTACTATTTTTGCCATCAGGAACTTTGTAGCCGCTTTTCATCATGCCGCCATCGTGATCACATTCATCGTATTGTTAATGAATCAGAAAGGCCACTTCCCCTTCTTGAATAAGAGCCACCTGGGCGATTTTTCCCGTTATATATTTATGCTCTGCATTATCTGGGGCTACTTCTGGTTTACCGAGTTTATGCTGATCTGGTATGCCAACATACCCGAGGAGACCACTTACTTCATTCCCCGGATCAGGGGTGAAGGGTGGAGGTTCTTTTTCTTTGCCAACATTGCCATCAACTGGTTTCTACCCTTTGTTTTACTGATGCCCAAAGCAACAGCAAGAAACAAGACAGTTCTGAAAATTGTGATTCCAATTCTGATTGTGGGCCAATTCATTGATCTGTATATCCAGATTTTCCCCGGGATCGTGGGTGACCAGGTACTGGGCTTCCAGGAGATTGGGACCTTTGTGGGTTATGCCGGATTGTTTATGCTGGTCACCGGATGGGTGTTGAGCAGGGCAGGTCTCTATCCGACCAAGCACCCCTATCTGGATGAGTGTAAAAATCACCATAGCTGAGTTCCGCTAACTTTTGTTAAATTCGCCCCTTTCATAAGCTTTCCTCTGAATGAAGTTTTATCGTTATCTGCATTTTCTGAGCCTTGATATAGTATTAGGGGCCCTGGCTTCATCCTGTTTTGCTGCAAGACTGTTTGGCACGGATCCAGGATATGTATGGTGGATTGTCCTGGCACTAAGCGTATGGTTACTCTATACCGGCGATCACATGCTGGATGCCCTGAGACACAGGAAGAAAGTGGAGCGAGAGATGCACTATTTCATGCTCAAACACCGCAAGCTCGTGATCTACTCCCTCGGTGTGGTTGCCGTAGTGAATTTTGTTCTGATCATCAACCTGCTGGACAAGGAGCTTTTCAAGTATGCCCTGGTTCTGGCGGGTCTGGTATTGCTCTTTTATGCCATGCGCCATGTATTCAGGAAGAACAGGATACTCCAGATTCCCGGGGAATTTTTTGTGATGCTCCTCTATATGGCAGGCACCTGGCTGGGACCTGCTGTTGCTAAGGAAGGTGGGTTTGAAGCGGGTCATGGAATGGTTGCGCTGATCTTTTTAGGGGTCCTCCTGATGAACCTGGGGGTGATCTCCCTCTACGACATTAAACTCGACAGCCGGATGGGCATTGCATCCCTGGCCAATCTGCTCGGTATCAAAGCTACCAAAAACCTGCTTTTGGGAACGGCCATAGCAATCTACCTGGTCTCCCTCTTGCAGTTCCTGGTTTTTGAAATGGATCACTTTTCCAAGTATGCATTAATCCTGACCGGCATGTGCACCATTCTGTTGCTGGTCCTCTATTATCCCTCACGTTTCAGAAAAAACGACTATTTCCGCCTGGCGGCCGATGCGGTCCTCATGATGGGCTTCCTGGCATTGCTGATCAGCTAAGATTTCCTTAACTTACCTGGTTGTTTAAATCTATTTACCACTAAAACATTTAAAAATGAGCAGGATTATCATCAGATCAGTCATGCTGGTTGCCATGGTGGCAATCATTTATATGCCTGCAGCAGCTCAAGATGCTGGATGGCAGACCCCGCCGGAAGAAATCATGAAGGTGCTTCACGCACCAGAACTCCCTTTGATATGGACCGCTCCAACGGGAGAGTATTTATTTCTGGCCGAACCATTGAGCTATCCTACTCTGGCCGAAATGGGTGCACCCATGCACAAACTTGCCGGGATGCGTATTAATCCCGCCACAAATGGCTTTCACGGTCAAAACTGGGGGGGTATCTCTCCCTATGTAATCCGCATCGAGGATGGAGTCCGGACTGCAATTGATCTACCAGCCGGGGCTGAAGTCTTCGAAGTGGCATGGAATGTGGATGGCCGGCGCTTTGCTCTCACTGTTGAATTCCCCGACAGATTCGAATTGTGGGTCGGATCTGTGGATGGAAGAATAAGCAAGATCGAAAATACAGTTATCAATCCTTTGATGACAAATCCTGTGACCTGGCTACCCGACCAGGAACGTTTGCTGGTTCGACGCATCCCGAAGCGTGGGCCGGCTCCTGAAGCGCCGGTTATTCCGGCAGGCCCGGAGATCCGTGAAGGAGCAGGGGCCACGGCCCGCTCTACCTATGAAGCGCGTAATCTGCTCGAGACTGCCTACGACGATGAACTTTTTGAATATTATACCACCTGCGAACTGGTTGTGGTGGAACCGGAAACGGGAGAAATGAAGGTCCTGGGCGGGCCCGACATCTATGCCAGGGCCGAGTTTTCACCCGATGGAAAATACATTCTCATAGAGCGCCTGGTGGGTCCCTGGTCGCATGAGGTGGCCTACAGGCGATTTGCCAGTGAGGCCGAAATATGGAACGATCAGGGGGAGAAGGTGGCAAGTTTATATTCCTATCCGCTGGCTGATGCGGTTCCGATCCATGGAGAGATCGAGGGCCCGCGTTCGATTAGCTGGCGGCCCACAGCACCCCACACCCTGTATTGGGTGGAGGCACTGGACGGAGGGGATCCGATGGCTGAAGTACCGCACCGGGACAGGCTCATGCGCCTGGATGCCCCTTTTACGGGTGAAGCCGAGGAGGTATTCAGAGCGGAACACAGGATCCAGCCCTGGATGAATGCCTGGGCAGAAGAAGGGGGTGTGCTCATGCTGACAGAAAACGAACGGATGCGTCGCTGGCGCTATGTATGGCTGCTGGACGTTGATAAAGGAAGCTCACGGCTCTGGTACGATATGGATGAGAGTGATCGCTACAACAATCCGGGCAGTCCGGTCATGCGGCAGCTCCCCAATGGCCAACGGGTCATGCACCAGAAGAAGGCTGAGGTCTATTTTCGTGGCAGCGGGGCCACTACTCAGGGCGACAGGCCCTTCCTGGACCTAAGGAACCTGGAGACCGGCAAGTCTACCCGACTTTTCCGCTGCGATCCGGAACGCTACGAGTCATTCGTGGCCTTTGCAGGTGAAGGCGACCGCTTCCTTTTGCGTTCCGAGTCCGCTGTCGATGTACCAAACTATTATCTGGCCACCCCGGGAAAAAAGATCAAGGCAGCAGAAGGGGAAGCTATGCGGCAACTGAAACAGGTGCCGGTTACCCATTTTGAAGATCCTACTCCGGAATTGCGGCAGATCGAGAAGCGGATTGTCCGCTACGAACGGGAAGACGGGGTTCCTCTCAGTTTCCAGCTACTCCTTCCCCCAGGATACCAGGAAGGAACTGCTCTGCCAACTGTGATCTATGCTTACCCCCAGGAGTTTGCCAGTGCCAGCACCGCGGGACAGGTCAGGGGATCTACAAGGCGCTTCATGCGTTTGTACGGGGCCTCTCACCTTTATTTCCTGCTTCAGGGCTATGCGGTGCTGGACCAGACCGCCATGCCAATGGTTGGCGATCCGGAGACCACCTACAATACCTTCGTGCCCCAGCTGGTGGCTGATGCGGAGGCTGCAGTAGTCAAGGCGGTGGAGATGGGAGTGACCGATCCTGAGCGGATTGGAGTGATCGGCCATAGCCATGGAGGACTCATGGTGGCCAACCTTCTGGCACACACAGATCTGTTTAAGGCCGGTATTGCCCGTAGCGGCTCCTACAACAAGACCACCCAGCCCTTTGGTTTCCAGTCCGAACGCCGCTCCCTCT
>Ga0164315_10000839_pt1 | contig 22345 bp, 23 predicted proteins | sample GuaBasSedimGuay6_FD_113737 | JGI IMG/M metagenome (GOLD analysis project Ga0164315, IMG submission 113737) | Subseafloor sediment microbial communities from Guaymas Basin, Gulf of California, Mexico - Guay6, Core 4569-2, 0-3 cm | ecosystem: Environmental > Aquatic > Marine > Hydrothermal vents... | reverse complement strand
TCTCTCTAAGTCGCTTTTCAAAGCGTCTCATCGTTTGTGGACGGGAATTATAGGGGATTGTGCCTTTAATGTCAAGGGGTTTCGAAAAGAATTTTGGAAGTTTATTAAACTTCTTACTTTTTGTTGCACTTTAAATAAGAAATACTTATTATTACTAAAAAGTTTTCTCTTTATATATAATGTATATAAAAAAGCTATTCACTTCTTAAAAAAAGAATTTTCAATTTATTTGCTTTTTCTACATCTTTACTAAATTTTCAATAGATCTGATTTATTTACCCTCTATTTATTTACTCTTAATATAGTTATAGAATTAATTTTATTTATGTTGACTTGGATATACTTCCGCCATCATTTATAAAAAAACAAGGAATTTGATATGGGTCTTTATGATCGTGATTATGCTAGAGATGGTGTTGCGGGCTTAGGTCAAGCAAACCGTTCGGATGCACAGGTTGTCTCTTTTGTAAAAGAGACGTATAAATTATTTGCCGCTTCATTATTAGCTGGCGCTGCAGGAGCGTATGTTGGTATTCCAATGGCTGCTGCGATCCATTCTTGGTTCATTCCACTTGTTATTCTAGAGTTTGCACTTCTTTTTGGTCTATTTGCCGTTAAACGCAAACCAGGCATTAATCTTGTTGTTATGTTCAGCTTTGTCTTTATGACAGGATTGATGACAGCACCACTCCTTGCATATACTTTAGGTATGAATGGCGGAGCAGGTATTGTTGGCAATGCATTTGCTATGACTTCGGTTATTGTTGCCGGTATGAGTTACTTTGCGATTAAGACTACAAAAGATTTTTCAAACTATGGGAAACCATTGATGATTGCTCTCTTTGTTGTTATTGGATTTTCATTAGTTAATCTGTTTCTCGGCAGTCCACTTCTAAGTGTCATTATTTCAGGTGCTGTTGTCTTTTTATTCAGCATTATGGTTGTGTACGATACTCAGAACATTGTAAAAGGACTTTATGAGACACCAATTGACGGAGCCATTGCTCTTTATCTTGACTTTCTAAATATCTTTACTGCCCTTCTACACCTCCTCGGTATTTTCGGTGGAGATGACTAAAACTTTATCACCCGAACTTTTTCGGGTAATCGATGCGAATCTCAACCGTCTTAAGGAAGGGATTCGCGTTATTGAAGATATTGCCCGCTACAGCCACAATAACAAAAAACTTGCTACCAAACTAAAATCACTCCGCCATCAAAGCAGAATTGATGATCTTCAGAACCTGCTTGCTTCACGTGACAGTATTAATGATGTCTTGCGTCCCACAGTGGAGAGTGAGATGAATCGTAGTAATTTAGAGAGTATTATTGTCGCAAACTATAAACGTGCTCAGGAGTCTGCACGCGTGCTTGAAGAGATGTATAAAATTGTAAAACCTTCCCTTTCAGAAACGTTTAAACAGATTCGGTATGAGCTTTATGCATTAGAGAAAGAGAATCTACTTACGAACGAATAAACAGTACCTCGAACTCCAAATAGTTAAGAGGGTACTCCTGCATTAAACGTTTTGTCTGCTTATAATTCAAAATACGCCGTCCGCCACTGACACCACTACGTTTTATATAACGGAACATATCGCGTGTTGATTCAAATTCAAGTGTATATTTTACCACTTCAAATTCGGCATCAAAATATTTTTTGACACTCTCTATTACTTCATCAGCATGGCACAGTACCGGTGAAACATCGGCCGTTTTAAACAAGGTTTCAAATGTATTTGCCGTAAAGATAGCAAATGAGACAGGAGTATGAAGCAGACTGACATTAGCTAACACACGATCGAGGTCCGTTGACCATTGAAGTGCCGAGGCAGAAAATATGCGATCAAAATGCATTGTATTTAGATGCCCAAATAGCTCACTATCGTTAAAATCACCGTAGACACACTCCACATACTCACCTTTAGGATGGAGTTCCAACATCCCCGGTGCAAAATCAACACCGACAAAATGCTTAGGTTTCCAACTTAAAGCTTCATGCAGAGCCCCATCACCACATCCTAAATCCAAAATATGCTCCGGTTGCTCTGTTAGATCATCTAACATTTTAGCAATCACCTGTTTTTGAATGATATTATAACTACCGTAGTGATCAGCATATTTTGAAAATTCTGTTTGAGCGCTCATCGGCGGTTAATCAGCAGCGAAATTACAAAAATTGCCAATATACACATCACAATCGTTGCACCACTCGGCAGTGAAAAATAGAAAGAGAGCACCATTCCTGCCAATACGGATGTAACTGCAAATAGCCCTGCAAGCAAGATGGTACGGGAGAATCCTTGACGATAACGCAATGCAGCTACTGTGGGTATAACCATCAGTGCTCCAATCAGCAGCGTACCGACAATCCGGATAGACAAGGCGATGATCACAGCTGCAATACTCACTAGAAGAAAGTTCAGCCATTTGACCTGTATGCCGCTTGTTTGTGCCACCTCTTCATCGAAAGCGATAAAGTAAAACTCTTTATAAAAAAGGGCTAGCAAGGTAAATGCAATTGCGCCAAAGATGATTATCGTAATAACATCTTCACGACTGACAGAGAGAATGGATCCGAAAAGGTAACTAAAGAGAGAGCTGTTAAAGGCACCCGCCAATGAGACAATAATAACCGCAAGGGCTAAAGAACCTGAAAGGAAAATAGCGAGAACTGCATCGGAGTAGAGATGATAAAAGCTTCGCAAGTACTCTATCGTCCATGCACTGATCAGTGCGGCAATAACAGCCATCCATAAAGGGTTTGTCGCACTGATCAGTCCAACTGCCACCCCAACCAAAGCAGAGTGAGCTAATGTCTCTGTCATCATAGAGTAGCGGCGCAGTACAATAAAGGAACCGCTTACCGATGCCAGAAGGGCAATAACAACTCCTGCAATCAGAGCATTGATCATAAACTGGTACTGCAATATTTCTAGCATATCATCTGACTCCGATTCTTAATGATGATGGTGCTGATGCAAAGAGTGCGCATCAATACCGTAAAGCTTACTCATCTCTGAGCAGCTTAGAGCCTCTTTTGGATTGTTACAAGTTAAAAGGGTCTGGTTGATTGTAAACAGTCTGCCTATGTCGTCTGCAATCACACCGACATCATGCGTAATAAAGATAATTGTCAGACGAGCTTCTCTGTTTAGCTCTCTTAAGAGTGCATAAAATCGCTGCTGTGAATGCTGGTCAACACCGGTATTTGGCTCATCCAAAATAAGCACTTCCGGTTTTGAAGCCAATGCCCGGGCAATCATCACCCGCTGGCGCTGTCCGCCGGAAAGTTCACCTATACGTTTCTCGCGAAGATGCTGCACATCCATCTTATGCATCGCATCTTCAACGGCAGCACGATCTTCCGGCTTTTCACGTGAAAAAAGACCGCGTTTTGCAATTCTGCCCATTTTAACCACTTCAAATACGGTTGCGGGGAAACTGGTATCTATCTGCATAACACGCTGCGGAACATAGCCGATCTTATCATAAGCTTTGAACTTCTTATGATCCACACCAAAAAGGCGTATCTCACCCTTGTCTGCCTGCTCTAAACCTAAAAGAAGGCGTATAAGTGTTGTCTTTCCACCACCGTTAGGGCCAATAATAGCGCAATACTCACCTTTATGCACGGTCATTGAGAGATGATCTAGTATCTGCTGCCCATTGACACTATAGTCTAGTCCTTGGACTTCAAAGACAGCCGGTTCAAAGTGCACTTAGACTACTTACACGCTAGAGCGTAGCGTAATTTTTGCAGATTGATATTCATTAGCAGTTTATAGTCCTGAAACTCTCTTGCCTCTTCTGCCGTAATGTTTGCCAACGGTTGAAGTACATCAACGGATGCACCCGTCTCTTTGGCAATACTTCGAATAAGTCTGTCACTTACAAATGATTCATAAAAGACCGTATTTAGATTACGCGCTTGAACAAGGTCGGAAATCTGTGCCATTGCTTTTGCACTCGGAATCGCATCAGGGGAGAGTCCAGTCAATGCTTCTATGTGAAACCCGTATCGCTTGCCGAGATAACCAAAAGCGTTATGGCTGACAACAATAGTGTCACGCGCACAATTCGCAAGTCTTTTCTGAAAAAGCTGATCCAGCACACTCAAACCTTTTCGGTACGACTCTGCATTCAGATGTATGGTATCAGAAAGCTGCGGATCCAAAATATCACTCAACAGTACTTCTAGTTTGTCAGTCACTTTAATCATATTTTGAATGTCGAGCCAATAGTGAGGGTCTGCGCCCTTATGATGATGAGCATGTTCTTCATGATCGTCATTCTCATTAAATATTAACAGATCAACATAATGGCTCATGTCTACTTTATTAGGGATATGTGCAAAGGTCGCCGTCCAAGGCTCTAAACCCGCCCCGCTGTAAACAAAAAGATCGCTGTTTTCAAGACGAGCCATATCTTGCGGTGTCGGCTCATACGTATGTACATCCACCCCAAAAGGAACAAGCATCACCACATCAGCATGTTCTCGTGCTAAATGTGTCAAGACATCATACAGAGCGAATGTGGAGACCACAATAAGAGGCTTATTACTTTCTGAGGATGATTTTGACGGAGTTTGTATCGCAATAAAAGCGACAAGACCTAACAAAAATAGAACTAAGAGCAGCGCTTTTTTCATACAAAAACCTCATAAATAGTGGTGAATTATACCCTAGAGTTACTCTTATTTTGGTTTATGTACTTATTACTATATATAAAATTACTTTTTTTAGCTATAATTCGCCACTTTTATACATTGCGAAGGAATATAATGACTGGCATTTTGCTTATTACGCAAATCGTTTTGGTTGTTCTGCTGACGATTGCCGTACTCCTGCAGAAGAGTTCAAGCATCGGGCTTGGTGCATACAGCGGTTCAAATGAATCTGTATTCGGCGCTAAAGGACCTGCAAGTTTTTTAGCTAAAATAACTTTTTTTCTTGGCTTTTTATTTGTTGTTAACACAATTACACTTGGATATTTGTATGGCCAGGAAAAAAATAAATCTGTCGTAGATACAATGGTTGAGAGCACGGATATTGCTGCTCCAAGTATTGATGTAACTACTCCGACAGAAAGTAACACCTCACATTAATCGCTTGCGCAGATCTTTTTTTCTTGCGCTCTTGCCTTTGATACTATGGGCTGATGCCCATATCTTTGTTTATCACCGTTTTGGAGATAATAAACACACTTCAACCAACACATCTATAGACACCCTTCGATCCCAGTTCGAGTACCTTAAAAAAAACGGTTACAAAGTTGTCTCCCTAAAAAGAATTCATCATGCCATTAAAAACAATCTACCGGTAAATGATAAATGGGTCGCTCTTAACATTGATGACAGCTACAAAAGCTTTTACGAAAATGGCCTGCCACTGTTTAAAGAGTATGGCTACCCTTTTACACTCTTTGTGTATGTCGAGGCAACCGATAAACATTATGGTGACTTTATGAGCTGGGATCAGATTCGTGATGCGCAAAAATATGGTGAAATAGGACTGCACAGTTATGGTCATCACCACTCTGTCTCCTTAAGTATGGAAGCCTTAAAACAAGATACGCAAAAAGGGCTAGACTCTTTTCAAAAAGAGTTAAACTTTAAGCCAAAATTTTATGCTTATCCTTACGGAGAGTATGACAATAAGGTACATATACTAATTAAGTCTTTCGATTTTGATCTGATCCTTAATCAAAACAGCGGTGCCGTCTCAAAGCAGAGTGATCCGTATGACCTTGACCGTATTGCGTTAACCGGTGAAGATCTCTTAAAGAGGAAATTACGTATCAAAACTTTGCCAACCGAGTGGATTACACCGCAAACTTGGCCAGAAAATTCTGTTCTTAAAACAATTCACGCTAAAATTCCAACAGAAATTTCATCCATAGAGTATTATGTTTCCGCTCAGGGTTGGAAACGTATTAAAGTGGAAAACGGTGAAGTCAACGAAGATGTCAATTTAAAACTGACACGAACACGTACCCGCCTTTTTCTTAAAACCGGCAATCGCCAAAGCAGTTTAATTTTAGTAAGGGACTAGATATGATCAACGATATACACGAAGAGTGCGAGATGCAGATGGAAGGCTCAATTGAGCACTTAAGACATGATTTTAAATCACTCCGTACCGGTAAAGTACTTGTCAGTATTTTAGACAATGTCACCATCGACTATTACGGAACGGCAACACCACTTTCTCAAGTAGGATCTGTTATTGCAACAGATGCAACTACCATTACTGTTTCACCATGGGAGAAGAACCTTCTTGGTGATATAGAGAGTGCAATCGCCCGTGCAAACATTGGAGTTAATCCAAATAATGACGGCGAGCAGATTAAACTCTTCTTCCCACCGATGACTGTTGAGCAGCGTCAAGAGAGCGTCAAGCAGATGAGGGGAATGGGTGAGAAGGCCAAAGTCTCTATTCGTAATGACCGCAAGAAGGCCAATGATCAGATAAAACGTCTGGAAAAAGATAAAGAGGTCACGTCTGATGAGTCAAAAAGTGCTCAAGACAATATTCAGAAAGTGACTGATAAGTTTATTGTAACAATTGACACTATCTTGAAAGATAAAGAAAAAGAAATTTTAAAAGTATAATGATGAATGTAAAACAGATTTATATGGATGCAAATGCACTTTTAGAAGGGCACTTTAAATTAAGCTCCGGTAACCATTCACAATATTATCTCCAATCTGCTAAAGTCCTTGAAGACCCTAAAACAGCAACACGTCTCGCAGAGGGGCTTGCTGAGCAAATTAAAGCAAGCGGTATCGAGATTGATACAGTTTGTGCACCCGCTCTAGGCGGTTTAATATCTGGATATACCCTGGCACAAGCCCTTGGTGTACGCTCTATCTTTGCAGAACGTGTAGACGGAGCGATGACAATCCGCCGTGGCTTTGAAGTCTCTCAGGATGAAAAAGTCCTTATATGTGAAGATATTATCACCACCGGCGGTTCCGCGATGGAAGCCGGTGCTGTCGTTGAATCACTTGGCGGAACAATCGTTGCCTTTGCTGCACTCGCTAATCGTGGCTTTTGCCAGCGTAAACAGAGTGACATTACACGAAAGCCAAGCTGCAAACTTCCTGTAAACACTCCATTCTTTGCACTCGCTGACTTTGACTTTGAGATGTATAGCCCTGATAAATGCCCACTTTGTGCTGACGGATCTACTGCTATTAAGCCAGGTTCTAGAGGCAATTAATAAAAAAGCGCTTTGAAGTCGATATGGAACACCTGCAGAAAGTGCAGTGTACCATTCGAAAAACGGGTAATATATTTCCCAATGAGCAAGAGCTTGTTCAAAGCCTTGAAGAACAGATCACAAAAGCGCAAGATAACACTACACTAAACCTCTACTACAACATGGCTCAGTATCTTAAATAACGCCTTAGAGAGGTGGTTGAACAACTAGAAAACCCACATTTTTGTTCTCGATACTTTTTTTCTCTTTATAGATAAATTCTGCTATATAATCACTCTATTTACAAATGTCTACTATCTATTTCTATAATGGTATGAACATTACCACGTGGATTAAAATCGGCAGTAACTTTCATGAATTTTGGTTTGAGCTTTCGTTCTAACACCTCGTAAATTTCATTAGCACTGTTCTCATGTGAAATATGACGATCACGAAAAGTATTAATATAGAGCTTTATTGCTTTAAGTTCTACCACCCATTTATCAGGGGTATATTCCAAATAGATTGTCGCATAATCCGGATAACCACTGCGAGGACAAAGACAGCTAAACTCTGGCAGTGTCATTTTAATTAAATAATTTCGATCATGCTCATTTGGCCAAATTTCTAAATCATTTTCAACATCAAATTCCACTACAATTTTTTCACCGTATTTCATTAGTTTCCTTTTTTAAAATAGTATCAAGTGATGCTATTTTTCCAAGATAATTACCTTGTAAATAATCAATTTTTAAGGATTTAGCTACGGTATTAGCCTCTTCATTTTCAACCATTTTTATCCAACTTTTCATCCCTATAAATTTAATACTTGTAAGTAAACCTCTCAAAATAGCCTGATATTTCATATCCTGAATATTTTTTCCAAAACTTGCATCAATACGTATTAAATCGACTGTTAAATCCTTAAGATAAAGCATTGAGCTATGATAACTTCCAAGATGATCAAGTGCAATTAATATTCCTATATTTCTATATGCCTGAATGAGTATATTAAAATGATCTGTTTTATAGTAATATTCTCGTTCACTCAAAATAAATATTATCTTTCCTTCTGCCATGCTATTATTTTTAAAAAGAATCTGCATATCATTAAGAAAGCGACGCTGCCTAAGTGTAGAAGGTGAGATATTTAAAGAAAAAATAAGATTGTTTTTAATAGTACAGCACTCATTAACAATCACATTAACAAGTGCTGTATCAAATTCACGAAGAAGCCCAAGTCGTCCAATCACAGGCATAAAATTTTTTTGATGAAGTAATTTTTCTTTATTACCTTTAAGTTTAACAGAGAGATCGACTATTTTTATTTTATCCTCTGAAATCACACTCTGATACATTAAGGCAAATGATCTATTTTTAACAGCATTAATAACACTTATTTCAATCTCATCTGGCTTCATCTGTACACTTTCATTCACTGAATACTGTGATGCCCTATTTTCATTTTGCTGATCAAATAAATGATCAATTAATTGTTCTAAACTATTACTCACTTTTGTATCGACAATTGCTCCACTAATATTTATCTCAATATCATCAATACTATAATTTTCAAACTTGATGCAAATTAATTCCATCATTGTCTTATATTCGAGACTATTTCCATTAAGACCAATAAAAAAATCACCCCCTTTAAAGTGACCTATTGGAATTTTATTCATCTGTTTATCATCAAAATACTCACCAATACGACGAGCAACTTCATACAAAATTCTATCTCCATTTTTTGTACCAAATCGTGTATTTATGTCATATAAATTGTCAATTGAGATTAAAATTATGGTAAATGGACCTTTTTTTATTTCACGACTAAATAGAGTCGTTAAATAATCACGGGTGAAAGTATGAGTAATTGAGTCAGTAATGCGCTCATCAAAACCTTGATATATAAGGTAGAAAAGGTAATAAATTGTTACGGCAAAAACACCAATCCAAATTACAAAAAAATTAATAGGAATTGTTTCAAAATATTGAAAAAGTAATCCAGTTGCTGTTACACCTGTAAGTAAAAAAATAGGAAAACCCATACGAAGTGCTAATTTAAAGCGGTTTTCTCTCTCTTTTTCTTCAGGATAGAGCATTAATAAGCCTAAAAAGTATTATTTATACATCAAGATGCTTAACATCTTTGGCATGGGTTTCAATGTAGTTACGGCGCGGCTCAACTTCATCACCCATAAAAAGAGTAAAAGCATCACTTGCAGTCTCTCCATCTTCAATTGCAACACGAAGCAATACCCTATTTTCAGGTGTCATCGTTGTCTCCCACAACTGCTCAGGATTCATCTCACCAAGTCCTTTATAACGTTGAATATAAGAGCCTTTTTTTGCAAAATCTTTTATGGATTCAAGGTGGGTAATTAGATCACCTTCAATGTCCAACTCCCACTCTTTTATCTTACCGTAAACGTATTGAGCCTCATTAAAATGTGGTGCGCTGAAAAGTTCATCATTAATACGAAGCTCTTCCATACCGTCTGAGGTCTGTACAAAAAGATGTATTTCTTTATCACTCACAGTTTTAGAAAGAATATTATTACCCTGCTCTAGTAAAAATGTTTCAACCTCTTGATACATCTCTACATTGTTAAGACCAATAATGTCCGGATTTTCTATAAAGTGGCGAATAAGCGCTATCAACGAATAACGACGTTCTAGTGCATCCAAGCTTCCCTTGTAGTGATCCACCATTTTAAAGAAGCCTACAAGGTCGTTATGCCCTACATTTTCAATTTCTAATGACTCAACACCATTGTCGATTAAAAAGTCGTTCATCATTCTATCATCTTTAAAATAGATCTCTTTTTTACCTTTTTTATAACGGAAAAGCGGTGGTTGTGCTAGATAGAGATAGCCATTTTCTACAATGGTTCTAAAATAACGGAAAAAGAAGGTGAGGAGTAGTGTTTGAATATGTGATCCATCAACATCGGCATCGGTCATAATAATAATTTTATGATAGCGAAGCTTCTCTTCATTAAATTCTTCACCGATACCGCAGCCAAGAGCTGTAATCATATTTGTAATCTCATCTGACTTCAAAATTCTGTCAAGACGTGCTTTTTCAACATTTAATATCTTACCCTTCAGCGGTAAAATAGCTTGAAAAACACGATCTCTTCCCTGCTTTGCTGAACCACCAGCAGAATCCCCTTCCACCAGGTAAATTTCACTGATGGTTGCATCTTTACTTTGACAATCTGCTAATTTTCCTGGAAGTGTTCCAACACTCATAGAGTCTTTACGACGGGTTAAATCACGTGCTTTTTTAGCCGCTTCACGTCCCTTAGCAGCCAAGAGTGCTTTTTGAACTATAGATTTAGCTTCTAAAGGATTCTCTTCAAAATATTTGGAAAGATTTTCATAAGAGAGTTTTTGAACAAGTGGACGTACATAAGTATTTCCGAGTTTCCCTTTTGTTTGCCCTTCAAACTGGGGTTCAGGAACACGAGCAGAGATAATACATATTAATCCCTCTTTAACATCATCACCGCTGATTTTAATGTCTTTTTCTTTAGCATTGCCATTTTGAGAATTATAATTTGAGATAGCACGAGTTAGTGCAGCTCTAAAACCAGCCTCATGTGTTCCTCCATTAGGGGTACGGATATTATTGACAAAACTGTAAACTTTCTCATCATAAGCATCATTGTACATTAGGGTAATATCGACTTCGATATCTTCAAGTTGGGCATTATATTCAAAAGCATTTGCAACAACAGTTCGTTTATTCATATCCGTAACAAACTGAGTAATACCGCCTTCAAAGTGATATGTCTCATTTTTTCCGTTACGTTCATCTTTAAAAACAATTTTAATGTGTGGATTAAGATAAGCAAGCTCTTTAAAACGCTTAGAAAGATAGTCATAATCAAAGGTAACTATTTCAGTAAAAATTAAAGGATCTGGAGCAAATTCAATTGTGGTACCGTGTTTACGTGATGTACCTGTTACCGCAAGAATTTCTTGTGGAATTCCCTGTTTAAAATCCTGTTCATAAATCTGACCTTCTCTATAAATGGTCATATGAAGATCTGCACTGAGTGCATTAACAACTGAAACTCCTACCCCATGAAGACCGCCGGAAACTTTATAGGTATCTTTGTCAAATTTACCGCCGGCATGAAGTACAGTCAAAACAACTGTTGCTGCAGATATATTTTCTGTTGGGTGTATATCGGTAGGAATACCACGTCCATTATCAGATATTTTAGCCGTACCATTTTTGGTCAAAGCAATGGTTATAGTATCACAATAACCAGCCATTGCCTCATCAATAGAGTTATCAACTACTTCATAAACAAGGTGATGAAGACCTCTATGACCTGTGTCACCAATATACATTCCCGGTCGTTTACGAACTGCTTCTAGCCCTTTCAGGACTTTGATATTACTTGCACCGTAATTTTGTTCCATTTCTACTCCACAAACAGCATAGTTGTCTCTATTTTAACTAAAAAGAGCTAAAAGCATGGTTTCAAAAACATAAATAAAAAATATTGATAGTTAAATAAGGCTAAAAATTATATTTTAGCCTTATTGAGAAGAAAATTTTTTAAATAACGATAGGCATAACGATAGTTTTAAAATTACCATCACTTAATAAAAAAGGTAAATTAGGTTTATTAAGACCTATTGTAAATTCTGAACTATTTATCTGTCCTAGAAAATCAAGTATATAACGACTATTAATTGCAAGTACAAAAGGTGTAACAAATTCTGTCTTAAATATCATTTCTGTCTTAGCTTCAATATTATCATCACTTAAACTTTCAAAAATAATACGATTATTTTCAAAAGTAACTTTCATATCATTTGAGATAGTTGTGATTTGTTTGATAGCATCAATTATTTGTGCTTTTGGTAGTATTAAAGTGTTATGTATTTCCTTAGGAACAATACGATTATAATCAGGAAATTTTCCATTAATAAGTTTTGTAAAAAAAGTATATTGATCTGATTTTATGAGAAGATAAGTTTTATCATAGTAAATCTCTATATTATCAAAAAAAAGTTTTTGTATTTCAACAATAGCCTTTTTTGGAACAATAATAGAAAGTTGTGTTTCATTTGAATTTTCTATTTGAACCAACGCTAAACGACGTGTATCAGTAGAAACAAAATTAATATGAGAATCGTGTATATCTATTAAAGCACCATTGAGTTCAAATTTAGGATTATTACTATCTGTTGCAGGTGTTATTTTTTTAAGTGATTCTATAAGTATTTGAGAATTAATCTCAATTTTTGGTTTATCTTGAAAATTTGGAAAGGGAGGAAATTCATGTGCATCATAGGTAGGAAGCTTAAAATTTGAGTGTGCTTGATGAATATGGAGTATATTATTTTTATTTTCAAGAATAATTTCTCCTTCTTTTAAGATGCGAATTATATCTAGTAATTTTTTACCATTAGCTGTAACACTTCCTGTCTTTTCAAGATGAATTTGATCTGTTTTACTAAGAAGACCTACTTCATAATCAGTTGCTTTAATAATTAAAGTATTGGAATTCACTTCAAAAAAGAGATGTGATGTAATTTGAGAAGTATCTTTTTTTTCAAGAAAAGGTTGTGCATGAAGCAGAATATTTTCAAGGATCGATTTAGCAATAGCAATTTTCATTCAAATTCCCTATATCTTTTTAATTTTTAGTAGATAATAGTAGTTTCCTGTGATAAAGTGAAAACAGACTGCTAAACCCCTTGTAGTGCATCTTACGAGGGTGAAAACATGGATTCACTTTATTCACACTTGTTCACTGTTCAAATTATATCTTTTTTTATGTCGATGGTAAAGTAAAGATTTTTTAAGCAGATTCAGGTGCCATAATTTGATTGGTCAATTCTTCAATTTTCACTTTAAAATCTTCATCATTTTTTAGTAGTTCATTGATTTTTTTCATTGTATGACTGACAGCAGTATGGTCTTTCATTCCAAAATATTGAGCAAGTTGTGGCATCGACATAGGGGTAAGCTCTCGTGCGAGATAGATGGCAACTCGCCGTGAATAGACAATATTGCGACTTCGACTTTTGGAACGAATTTCGGAAGGTTTAACATTAAGCTTTTTAGAAACCATTTTCATAATAAGATCAATGGTGACATTATCACGTTTTTCTTGTAGTTGTTCTTTAAGAACATTTTTTGTAAATTCAATGGTAATAACTTGATGCATTAGTTGAGCATAAGCATGCAGTTTGGAGAGAATACCCTCAATTTCACGTGCATTACTATCAATAATAGTTGCAATATAATTAATAACATCATTATCGAGTTGAACACGGTTGATTTCACATTTTTTCTTGATAATAGCAATTTTTGTTTCAAGTTCTGGAGGCTGTATATCTGCAACAAGTCCCCATTCAAATCGGCTGCGAAGTCGTTCTTCTAAACCAGCAATTTGTTTAGGATGTTTGTCTGCAGTCATAATAATCTGCTTTTTTTCATTACGCAAAGTTTCAAAAGTATGAAAAAATTCCTCTTGTGTTTGAATTTTTTTACTTAAAAATTGAATATCATCTATCAATAAAACATCACACTTACGGTATTTATCTTGAAAACGATCCATGGTGTTATTGCGTAAATTACTGGTAAAATCATTTAAAAACTGTTCTACACTGGTGTAAATAACAATTTTTCCTTGAATTTGAAGTACATTCCCTACGGCTTGCATTAGGTGAGTTTTTCCTAAACCTACCCCTCCATAGATAAAGAGAGGATTGTAGACACTACCTGGTTTTTCACTGACATTTTTTGCTGCAGCATAGGCAAATTGGTTTGAACTGCCGGCGACAAAGTTTTCAAAGGTATAAGAGGGATTAAGCATAGATTGTTTAATATTTTCACTATTTGAAATGGCTGGAGCTGTTTTGAGAGGATCTTTTTTTTGGCTTTTTAGTGCAATAGATACAGTAGGTCTTACACCATTTTTCAGTTCAAAAAGATAGGCAATTTTATTAGCATATCTATTTTTTATCCAATTCATTATGAGAGGATTTGGAGCATAAAAGAGGGCATAATTGCTTCGAGAATCTCTTTCACAGAATTCAAGCTGTTTAATGTAGCGGGTATACTCAATTTCAGGGATCTCATCTTGAAGCATTTTTAATATAGATTCGCCGATATTCATAAAGCTCCTAGTGTGTTAACAAAGAGTGAACACGATGTGAATAGTTTAGGTAATAATACTTGATTTAACCCTATTCTATGCTAAAATCAGCTGTGAATAGTTCTTTTTCACACATGTGAATAACTTTATTTAGACAGGCTAATATGAATATATTGGGAATTGATCCTGGAACACGAAATTTAGGGTATGCAATTATAGAGCTTCATCAAGGAAAAATCAGGCTTATTGAAGCTGGATTGATCAAAATGAAAGCAGAGGATCTACAGTTTCAGATTCCACAGATGGTAGAAGGTTTGGAACAGGTTTTTGCTGCACATAAAATAGATGAAGTGGCGATGGAAAATATCTTTTACGCGCATAATCCAAAAACAGTTCTTAAACTGGCACAGTTTCGCGGGGCGATTATGCTCAAATTGCTCCAAGAATTTGGTCAGTTTGCGGAATACACACCGCTGCAGGTGAAAAAAGCATTGACAGGAAAAGCCAAAGCGGCAAAAGAGCAGGTGGCTTTTATGGTGAAGCGGCTTTTAGGCATTAAAAAAGAGATTAAACCGCTTGATATTACGGATGCGATGGCAGTCGCCATCACTCATTCACAGCGTGTAAAGCTACAATTGTCAAAAAAGAGGGATACCTAAAACATCTATTTTTATGTTATTCTTGCAAAAATTATATTAAATAGAGGAATTCTAATGTTAGCCATAAATTTTATGACCCAGGATATGCCGGTAAAAGGCGAGGAGGGGGATAAGTATATTTACCTATTTTTGATAATGGTTGGCAATGATAATTCACTTGTTTTAGCGGTAGAACCGGAATTTTACGAAATTGTAAAAGAAGATGATACAGAATTAGTAGTTGCACGAGCGAAACTGATAGAACTCTTTGAACCGATGGGGGAAATGATTTTTAATGTGCCAGAACCGCTCAAAGAGCAGCCGGCACTCTATGTTGCCTTTTCTGAAAAACTTCAGCAGATCGCTTTTAGTATCAAACACCCGTTTATGCTGGACTATCAGGATCAGATGAGTGAAATTTTTGGTGAAGTAATTAGCCGGGCACTCAAAAAAGAGAGCATAGGGAGCTAAAGATGCAGGTTGAATTTCTTGAAGTAGAAACACCGTCCAATGTCGCTGTATCAGCGGCGAGAACCTGTTATTTTCCCAATGGCGTCGTTCCTCCTGAAAAGAGTGAAGGGTGGTCGCGTAAGGATGATCTGCTTCAGGGAATTTTCAAAGGCGGACACCATACGACCCTGATGCATACGAACATTACGATGATGATCTCAGGGATGAGCCGTCATCTTATCTGGCGTCTGCTGCATGGGCATCCTTACTATAACTCCGAACAGGTTTCTCAGCGTTATGCCAAGATGAAAATCGAAAACTTTGTTTATCCTCAAGAGGGTGATAAAGCTGAATGGGAAACATACTATAGAGCCTGTTTTGAGGACTATGAGAAGCTAATAGAAGTGCTGTATCCGGATGTGCTGGCAGTGGTACCGAAGTTTCGCCGTAAAGACAGTATGAAAAAGGCGCAGGAAATGGCGCGTTATGTGCTTCCGGGCGGGATGAGTGCCTATTTGTATCATACGGTCAACATTATTACACTGCTGCGCTATATTGCCGTAGCTAAAAGTATGCCTGAATCGCAAAAAGAGGCAGTTACATTTGCCGATCTGCTTGCAGAAAAAATTGTAGCTCTGGATGAATCACTGCGTCCGTTGGTAGAACATGCCCAAACTTCCTCACCTGTTTTTCCCGACTTTGATATGACAGCACTGAAAACAAAAATTGGTGCTGAAGATCAGAAGGTAAAGGTGTATGACGTTGTTGGTGACGCCGCTTTTGATGTCAACAACAACTATGCCGATGTACTGCGTTATTCACAGATGTTGCCGGACAGCGGTGTTTTGGGCGGGTTTAGTACCTATGTTAAACTCTCGCTTTCTGCTGATGCTCAAAACCAGCGTCACCGCCGATCACCTGCGGTGCGTCCTGCTTTAGAGTCTTATTATGAACGCAGCCACTACATTCCGCCGATTATTGCTAAAAATGAAGAAGCATTAGCGCTTTATAATAGAGCAATAGCACGAAGTTATGACTTTTTTGAGGTGCAGCGTGAAAAAATAGGCTTTGGCGAAGCGGTATATGCTCTGAGTAATGCCCATGAAATTGAGCTGGTGGAGCGTAATGATTTTACGTCCTTTCATCATAAAGCTCAGATGCGCCTCTGTTATAACGCCCAAGAGGAAATTTTTGATGTTGTGTATGAGCAGGTAAAACAGCTCCGTACCATGGACGTTGCCGGAAGCGAAGAGCTTTTGCCGCCATGTGCTACACGATTTAAGATGAAAATTCGTCCAATTTGCCCTGAAGGTGACCACTTTTGCGGCATTAAAGTCTGGAAACTGGATTTTGAAGAGTATAAGAGGGATATTTAATGCGTTTTACATTAATAACACTGATTTTAGCCGCACTATTTATAAGCGGATGCGAAACGAAGCAGATTCGTGTCGGCGGTATGGTCTGCCCACAAGGCCATACGAAAGAGATGATCAATCAAGATCTTAGACAGTGCCGCTATTATGATGAAGAAGCTGCAGCCAAAGCGTCACAGTCTAAAATAGCACCCGAATGTATAGAGTGTCTTGAAAAAAGAGGCTATGAAATCGAATAATGAAATACATTATTTTTTTCAGCTTTTTTTTTCTTACAGGATGCAGCTATTTTCAGGTAAATGCAACGATGTGTGATCAGGTGATGAATGATCCAAATGCGATGAACATCCCTTCAGAGTGCCGTGATTACAGTGAAGAAGATGCGGCAAAAGCGTCATTGCCAAAAGATAAGGGTGAATGCATAGAGTGTCAAAAACCGGGCAACCTCGAATACACTCCGTAATACCAATTCCTCCGAAGGCTTATGATGAACCCCGCTAAACGTTTTCACTCTATTGAAGATGATTTCCGCTCCTCTTATGCACGTGATCGAGACCGTATTATTCACTCAGGAAGCTTTCGCAAGCTCGAATATAAAACACAGGTCTTTTTAAATCAGGAGGGTGATTTTTTTCGTACCCGCTTGACACACTCTATTGAGGTGAGTCAAATTGCCCGTTCCATTGCATCTCAACTAGGACTTGAAGAGGGATTAGCCGAATCAATTGCACTGGCACATGATTTAGGACATACCCCTTTTGGACATGTTGGAGGTGATACGCTTGATCAATGCCTAAAAGAGGCGGGGTTTAGCAATGGCTTTGAACATAACTATCAAAGTTTTAGAGTTGTGACGATGTTAGAAAAACGTTATAAGCAATTTGAAGGGCTTAATCTTACCTATGCGACATTAGAGGGAATTTTAAAACACTCTTATCCCTATAAAAAATCGTTTTACTCTTCACAGATAGAATCACAGTTTGAACTTGATAAACATCCTTCTATTGAGGCGATGATTGTTGATAGGGCTGATGAGATTGCTTATATGAGTCATGATATTGATGATGGGGTGAATTCAGGACTAATCTCATTTGAGACGCTTCGCAAGAGTATATTGATTCAAAGAATTTTAAAAAAAGTGTATGAAGAGGGGATTAGCGAAGCAGATGATGAGATGTTCCGTTACCGTTTTAGTTCCCATCTTATTAATCATCTTGTCTATTCACTGCTTGAGTATTCAAAAAATCGGGTGCAGAATGCAGAAGTATTGGCTTCAGCAAGTCCCAGTAGTGAACCACTGCCGATTGGTTTTGAAAAAACACTTGAAACAGAGATCAAGACCCTTAAAAAGATGCTTTATCAAGAACTTTATCAGCATCATCAGATTGTACGTAAAATGTATGCGGGTAAGCAGGCAATCATCGGACTCTATCAAGCGATCACAGATGAGCCTAAGATATTGCCGTCTTCTTATTTTAAACAACTATCAAATCGTAAAAAACATCGAGTCATCGCTGACTATATAGCTTCATTAAGTGATAGATATGCGCTAAAACTATACAATGAAATTTATGGAAGAGATTAATTTATTTAATAAAACTTAATTTTTACTACATTTTGGATATAATTGCGAAAAATATTTAGCCCTGCTATAAAAGTGACATAGAGTTCAGAGGCTCATTTCAAGGATATCCTTTGCAAAAAATCAGAAACATTGCCGTTATTGCACACGTTGACCACGGTAAAACAACTTTAGTTGATGGACTGTTGTCTCAGTCTGGAACATTTGGTTCACACGAACACCATGACGAGCGTGCTATGGATAGTAACGACCTTGAAAAAGAGCGTGGGATTACCATTCTTTCAAAAAATACTGCTATTCGTTATAAAGACCACAAAATTAATATTATTGACACTCCGGGTCACGCCGATTTTGGCGGTGAGGTAGAGCGTGTTTTGAAAATGGTTGACGGTGTTTTACTTTTGGTTGATGCTTATGAAGGTGTTATGCCACAAACAAAATTCGTGGTAAAGAAGATGTTGGGTCTTGGCAAAAAACCAATTGTAGTCATTAACAAAATTGACAAACCTTCTGCTGATCCTGAACGTGTTGTGGATGAAGTATTTGACCTTTTTACTGCTATGGATGCAACAGACGATCAACTTGATTTTCCAATTATCTATGCAGCTGCACGTGATGGTATTGCAAAGATGGATATGGATGACGAAGATGGAGACTTTGAGTGTATGTTTGAGACGATCTTAAATGAGGTTCCAGTACCAGACGGTGATGCAAAAAACTCTGCACAGGCTCAGGTTTTTACGCTTGATTATGATAACTATGTAGGAAAGATTGGTATTGCTCGTATTTTTAACGGTACGATTAACAAAGGTGATAACGTTATGCTGGCAAAAGCTGACGGCGAATTTGTTAAAGGAAAAATTTCAAAATTGATAGGTTTTCTTGGGCTTAACCGTATGGAAATTGATCAAGCAGAAGCAGGGGACATCGTTGCCTTTGCCGGTTTTGAAACCGTAAATGTGGGTGATTCTGTTGTGGATCCGAAAAACCCGATGCCACTTGATCCAATGCACATTGAAGAGCCGACATTGACGGTTGTTTTTTCGGTAAATGACTCTCCGTTGGCTGGAACAGAAGGTAAACACGTTACCTCCAACAAACTAAGAGAGCGTCTTGAATCAGAGATGACAACGAATGTTGCGATGAAACTTGATGTTGTTGGTGAAGGTAAATTCAAAGTCTCTGGTCGTGGTGAACTTCAGATCACTGTTTTGGCTGAAAATATGCGCCGCGAAGATTATGAGTTTGGTATTTCACGTCCGGAAGTTATTATTAAAGAGATTGAAGGGATCAAGTGCGAGCCGTTTGAGCACCTTGTGATCGATGTGCCGGAAGAGAACTCAGGTACAGCGATTGAGCGTCTTGGTAAACGTAAGGCAGAGATGAAAGCGATGACACCAATGGGTGAGGGCTTTACACGAATTGAATTTGAAATTCCTGCACGCGGCCTCATTGGTTTTCGTGGACAGTTCCTGACCGATACAAAAGGTGAGGGGGTTATGAACCACTCATTTATGGATTTCCGCCCTTACTCTGGTACAGTTGAAAGCCGCCAGTATGGTGCGCTTATTTCGACAGAAGCTGGAACGGCAATGGCATTCTCTATTTTCAATCTGCAAGATCGCGGCGGGATGTTTATTTCACCTCAAGATAAAGTTTATGAGGGAATGATCATCGGAGAACATACACGTTCAAATGACCTTTCTGTTAACCCTATTAAAGGAAAAGCACAGTCTAATGTACGTTCTTCTGGTGCAGATGAAGCGATTAAACTGGTTCCACCACGTGACATGAATCTTGAAAAAGCACTTGAGTGGATCGAAGACGATGAACTGCTCGAAGTGACACCGAAACAGGTTCGTATCCGTAAACGTCTTTTGACTGAAAATGAGCGTAAACGCGCTTCCCGTGGTACAAAGTAACATATATATTTTTCTTCTTCTGATCAGCAGTCATTGATTGCTGATCAATGTTTTACTTCCTATATACTTAATTATCAATACACCTTTGTTTTGGCTCCTCTTTCAAATCTATTTCTGATTGATTTTGAAAGATAAAATTGATATCTAGGAATAAAAATGGCTCAAAAATTAAACATTCTCTATGTCGTACTTTTCTTTACTATCTTGGTTAGAATTTTTGCTATGTTTACGATTCCGCTTACCGATACAACAGAAGCAAGGTATGCCCATGTTGCCTATCTTATGGTAACGTCCAACAACTGGCTAAGTGTCTTTTATGATGTTGGGTATCCTTTTTGGGGAAAGCCGCCATTTTCCTTTTGGGCAGAGGCACTTTCATATAAGATATTTGGAATAAATGATTTTGCTCCAAGATTTCCATCGCTGATTTTTACATTTTTTACGATGGGTTTAATTTATAGTTATTTAAAATCTTTTTATCATAAAGTCACTGCATTATGGGGAATGATAATCTATTTTACTTTTTTACTGACCTTTTCTCTTTCCGGTGTTGTGATCACGGATCCCTACTTTACGTTTGCTACGACCTTATCTATGATCTCATTTTTTATGGTGCTTAAAAATAGACAGAGGTATTGGCAATATCTATTTTTCATCAGTTTGGCACTCGGTTTGCTCACGAAAGGGCCTCTTGCTTTAGTTTTAGTGGGTGGTGCTATTACACTGTGGCTGCTTTTTGATTTTAAAGAACGCTTCAGTGAACTGAAAAAATTTCCTTGGATTAAAGGAATATTTTTAACCCTTCTTCTTTCTCTCCCATGGTATGTTTTAGCAGAACTTGAGACACCAGGTTTTTTGAATTATTTTATTGTTGGTGAACATTTTAAACGATTTATAGATTCGGGTTGGAACGGTGATTTATATGGATTGGCGCACAAAAAAGTCCATGGTATGGTCTGGATTCTTTGGTTACAGGCAGCATTTCCTTGGGGGCTATTAGCCTTATATCTAATCATTAAAAATATGCTATCAAAGGATAAAATTAGAAATACTTTTCATCTCTTAAGAGATAATAATGAAGTCAATTATTTTGTTATATGGTCAATGTTTACGATGATTTTCTTTACTCTTTCTGGTAATGTTTTAGTTACTTATATCCTTCCGGCACTTCCGGCACTTGCTATTTTACTGGCTATTTATTTAGCAGAGAGTGAATATAACATTAGGTTTAAAGGATATAACCTTCTTTATCTCTATGCTCTTTTGCTTCCAATAACATTTATTATCGCTAATATTTATCTTATAAATACTCCAAATAAATTACGGACGGAAAAGCAGATGGTTGAATATTACAATGCCATAGAGACAGAGAAAGGTGAACTCTATTATCTTTTAGATCGGCCTTTTTCTGCACAATACTATTCTCAAGATAATGCTATTTTAGTTCTGTATAAATCACAAAAATCAAGGCAGTTTCATAAGATCATAGATTTTGAATCTTTTAAAAATCAAATAGCAGACTCCACAGTAAAAAATTACGTTGCTATTGTAAAAGAGGGAGTTGTTCCAATGAAGTCCGAACTGAATAGAGAGATGAAAAAAGTATTTGAAAATGGACGATTTATTTTGTTTGAAATTTAAATTAAGGGCACCTCCAATGCCATTAAGCTAAGCCATTGTTATATTTTCGGGGATGCGACTTGAGTCGCATTAACAAGAGTGTGTTCCCTTTAAAGTAAGACTAAAGTCTCACCCCTGAAAAACCATAGCCACTTTGAGGTATTTTACTCTCTTAGCTTAATAGTGTTGAAGAATACATCATCTAAGGATAAAATATTCCCATTTAAAGGTATATATTTTTAACCTTATAAGGGTATAATATATTAAATAAAGGAGAAAAAGTGTTAAAAAGAAGTATCCAGCCAATATTGGAGACAGCTTTGGAAATATCACCTGTTGTTCTTTTGAGCGGAGCAAGACAAGTGGGCAAATCTACTCTTTCATCCAGGCTATTTCAAAATTATGCTATTTTGGATGATGTAGATCT
>Ga0164315_10000838_pt1 | contig 22349 bp, 19 predicted proteins | sample GuaBasSedimGuay6_FD_113737 | JGI IMG/M metagenome (GOLD analysis project Ga0164315, IMG submission 113737) | Subseafloor sediment microbial communities from Guaymas Basin, Gulf of California, Mexico - Guay6, Core 4569-2, 0-3 cm | ecosystem: Environmental > Aquatic > Marine > Hydrothermal vents... | reverse complement strand
CCCTGCCAGGTTTCGCCGTTTACCACCAGCGCGCCCTGCCTGACCCGCTGCAATCCGGCAACACAGCGTAAGAATGTGGTCTTGCCCGAACCCGAGTGGCCGAAAATCGCGGTGACGCCACGGCCTGGCAGCTGCAAATCGACATCCAGCGTGAAACCGGGGCGGCTCAGTAGAAAGCGGGCAGTAATCGAATCTGGAGTCATGACCCCACACCCATCTGCGCAAACTTCTTTTTGCGGTTGAACCCGTAAACCACCAGTAACACCACAAAAGAGAAAATCAACATCGCCGCTGATAAAGCATGCGCGTGTCCATAATCCAGGGCTTCAACATGGTCGTAGAGCTGCACGGAAATCACTCGCGTCACGCCGGGAATATTGCCGCCAATCATCAGCACCACGCCAAACTCACCGACAGTATGGGCGAAACCAAGAATAGCGGCGGTAAGAAACCCAGGGCGCGTCAGCGGTAATACAACGCTAAAAAAACGATCAACGGGACCGGCTCTCAGTGTCGCGGCCACCTCCAGGGGGCGGTTACCAAGCAACTCCATCGCATTTTGAATCGGCTGCACCACAAACGGCAACGAGTAGAGCATCGAAGCGACCACCAGCCCCCAAAAAGTAAATGGCAACGTGCCCAAACCCAGCGACAACGTGATTTTGCCAAGAGGCCCATTGGGCCCCAGGGCCAGTAGCAGATAGAAGCCAAGCACTGTCGGCGGCAGCACCAGCGGCAATGCCACTACCGCACTCACCGGCCCCTTCCACCATGAAGCAGTCCGTGCCAACCACCAGGCTAACGGTGTCGCCAAAAGCAGCAACAGCATCGTAACCAGGGTCGCCAGGCGCAGCGTCAGCCAAATTGCAGTGAGATCGTCCGCTGAAAAGCCCACGGCTAATCGCTAACCTCAACCTGATAGCCAAACGACTCGATAATTTTTATTGCCGGCTCGCTGGCCAGGTAATTTAACAGCGCTACTGCTGCGGGATTCTCTTTGCCGGCCGTTAACAGCACGGCATCCTGTCGAATCGGCGAATACAGCTCAGCGGGCACCACCCATACGGAGCCACTGCGCAGGCGGCCGTCTTCCATTATTTGCGACAGCGCAACAAAACCGATGTCGGCATTGCCGCTGCTGACAAACTGGTAGGTCTGGGCGATGTTCTCTCCCTGTACTAGTTGTCCTGGATGCGCCGGCTCGACCAGCTGCAAATGATCCAGCACTTCCATCGCCGCAACGCCGTAGGGCGCTAACACTGGGTTAGCAATGGCGAGCTTTCGATAATGACCCTCACTTAGCACCCGCCCTGTTCCATCCACCCGCTCCGGCTCTGCCGACCATAACGCCAGGGCACCGGTCGCATAAGTGAACTGGCTCTGCGCTACCGCTAAACCGGCCTTCACCAGAGCCGCGGGTTTGGTCTGGTCGGCAGATAGAAACAGATCAAAGGGCGCGCCATGGCTAATCTGGGCAAAAAATTTGCCGGAAGAACCAAATATCAGCTTCGCCTGGTGACCTGTCTTTTCTGTGAAATCTGCGGCGACTAATGTCATTGGCTCTCGAAAATTAGACGCCACCACCACCGTTACTTCCGCCGACCGCGCCACCGTGGTCATGCAAGCAAGAAGACTCAATAAAAACTGAAATATTTTTCCGATCCGCTTCATTAAATCAGGGTGGTAGATAATGGAAGACAAACTGCCAGGAGATTTCCAACAGGTGGCTGAATTATAGAGCACCGCTTTTCATTGCCCGCAGCGGATGCGATAGTTTGCGTTTCGAGCAATTCTTAACCTCACGCACAACCAGCAACACATAACCAGGAAACCGCATCCATCATGATTCCGCTATCCGTACTTGACCTCTCCCCCGTTATTGAAGGCGGCGACGCCAGCGACTCCCTACGCAATAGTTTAGATCTGGCCCAACACGTCGAGAAATGGGGTTTCAACCGCTATTGGGTCGCGGAGCACCATGGCATGACGGGAATCGCGAGTGCGGCAACATCGGTCGTGATTGGCCACATTGCGGCGGGCACATCAACGATGCGAGTGGGCGCTGGCGGTATTATGCTGCCCAACCACTCTCCGCTGGTGATTGCAGAACAATTTGGCACCCTGGAATCTCTCTTCCCCGGCCGCATTGACCTGGGTTTAGGCCGTGCGCCGGGGACCGACCAGGCGACCGCTCAGGCGTTACGCCGGGATTTGAACACTAGCTCGGAGCGTTTTCCGCAAGATGTAATGGAGCTGATGGCTTACTTTCAACCGGCAGAACCGGGCCAGCGGGTGCGAGCGGTACCGGGGGCGGGCACCAACGTGCCAGTGTGGATTCTCGGCTCCAGTCTGTTCGGCGCCCAGCTAGCTGCAGAGCTGGGGCTGCCTTATTCGTTTGCGTCGCACTTCGCCCCGGGACAGATGCTGGACGCCATCAAAGTCTATAGAGAAAGGTTTAAACCCTCTGTTTATTTGGCGAAACCTTATGTGATGATGGGTTTCAGCGTATTTGCCGCCGATGTTGAGGAAGACGCCCAGTTTCTCGCCAGCTCATGGCAGCAGGCAATGATCGCCCTGCGCACCGGTCGGCCGGGCAAACTACCGCCGCCAGTGGCCGGATTTCTTGAGAGTCTCAACCCCATGCAACGCTCGATGGTGCAGGACTCAATCACCTGCGCGGCGATTGGCAATCCAGAGCAAGTTCACGAGCAACTCAGTGCTTTTGTCGAAAAAACCGGTGCAGATGAACTCATCATCACCTCACAGAGTTACCACCATTCGGCGAGGCTGCGCTCTTATGAAATTGTGGCGGAAGTGGCAACCATGGCTCATTCACAATAAGACCTGAATATAGGACAACATAAAAAAAGGGCCGGAATTCCGGCCCTTTTTTTATTTATTTGCAATATGTCGGTTATAGCCCGACGATCACTCCGCCACAATTTTGCTGGGGACTAGCAAGATTAATACGGTAAGCCGTTGCAGTCGCACAGGCACCGCTGTTGAGGCTACCACCCACCTGAAAGGTTCCACTTCTGGGCAGGCCATCATCAATTTTACGATCAATTTCGGCAATAACATTGACTGGCAGCTGCCCACCCGACCAAAGTTCATGACTACTGCCACCGGTGCCACGTGCCTCGCTACCGAATGCGAGCATCATTGGTCCGCTAAACGAGTTTGTTAGACAACGATTAGAGGCGCAGGTCCAGTTGGCGGTAGCGCTGCCGCCATCAAAAGCGCCAGTCAAAAACCCGGCTACACCGAGTTGTGCCCAAACCTGGCCGGCTTCTCCGCCAGAAGCAACCTGACCATTACCGTTACCATTTCTAATGGTAGTGCCCGCCGGCGGCCTGGGTAAGTTAACCAGTGCCTGGTTATAGTCGCCCGGTAAAGCGCGATAACGATCCTGAAAGGCGTAATACGCAGCTTTCACTCCGTCTAGCTGATTGATAGTACTACGCACCTTGGCGGTTTTTATCAGCTCCTGACCCTTCAATGCTCCGCCCAGTATCAGGCCGATAATGACTAGTACGATTGATATTTCGATCAGAGTAAAACCAGTTTGCAGCCGTTTCATTTTCGAAACCCCCAAAATATTAATTATAAATTCAGCATTAGCGCGGCCAGGTCAGTGCAACCGCTCCACAGTTGTTCACAGAGATAAGAACAAGCGGCATACCCATTAACAGCAACCAGCCACTGCCCGTCACTTGCAGTTACTAACGACTAAGCCAGCTTTTTCTTAACGAGAATTTTCACAGACTTGAGGATTATTTCGTTTGCAGAGCTTCCAGTCGTTGCAACAGGAACCTTTGCTCGGCGGGGTCTTGCACCACACCGCTTTCAAGCAGACCACCGAGCATCACGACTGCGGCTTCGTGCTCACCCATATCTTCGCGCAGGAAGATCTCCATCTGCCGTGCCCAGCTGGGAATCGGCAACGCCGGATCGGCGTTGGTTAGCGCCTGCGCATACTCTAGCGCCAGCGGCAGATCTTTAAGCTGATGGCGCACCACAGTTAATGAGTGCGCCAACCAGCGCCAGCGTCGACCAGGATCATCGAGATACTGTCGATAAACCAGCGCGGCCATCAGCCGCTGCCTGTCCGGGTCATTAACTTCACCATAAATTCGGCTAGCTAGTAACAGAGGGTATTGACTACGTGGGTCAAGCCGCAAAATTTGCTCTAACCAGGCGACCACAGTTTGATAATCAAGCTGATGGTAAGCAAGACTTAGCCCCGGCTGCGAGTCGAACGCTTGCAGCCAGAGTGTTGTCACTCGTGCCACCGGCAGTGGATCGCCACCACCAACCATATTCAGCAACATTGCCGATGGCTCCGGTAACTGCTCCGCCGTCGCCGTCCAGGGCGCTCGACCAGCGGAGCTGACCAGTTTTAAAACCAACACCAACAGCAGCAAAACAATGAGCGCCTTTGGAGTGCGTCGCCCCGAAGTTAAACCTCCTGATATCTGCTGACCCCATTCGGACACGAAATCACACCTCACGGCGATGAAAATCAACCAATGCGGCCAACAATAGCACTCCACAGACTAAAAACGACTCAGCCATCACCGGCACCAGTTGAGTGACGTCACCGTCTGCGTAAACCAACCAGCTACTCTGGTTATAGCGGCTAAAATTAGGCACGAGCCAGCTGATCCAGACCACTATCGAACTGTAACTGCCCGCACCAACTGCAGTCGTCATCAACACAAACGGTTCAATAAATCTTGAAAGCAGATAAAACGCCACCGACACCAACAAGCTGGCGGCCAGACTGGTAAAAGTAACCGCCACAAATAGCGCAAACAGCGCCATCACTATTAGTTCGCATGCCAGCCCCAACCCCCAGAACATCACTTGCGACCAGGGCGCCCACCAGCAGACTACCAACATCGCAAACAGTGCCAGGAAAATGGCATATATCGCACCACCCAACGCACGTCCAACCAGGTAATGACTTCGTGACAGATTTAAGGCCAGGGTTAGTTCTACCTGGCCATTGCGAATTTCATCATTGAGACTCGCACACCCCTGAACAGTGACAACCGCAACCGCCAGCAGGCGCACTAGACCTGCGCTGAGCGCTAATCGAAAAGCATCCTGCTCAATCACTGCCAACTGCGCGATAAACCCGCCAAGCATCATTACCACCAGCAACAGCAGCATATACATTCGAGTGACGGAGCTAAAAATTGCGTCACACACAAAGTGATGCGTAATCGTTAAAACTCTAGCTAAAGAAATAATCCTTCCCTTTTTCAATCACGTATTCCGGTACCATCATCAAAAGGTCTATTGTCATCCTGACCACCATCGATCCCGGCGCGCAGAAAACCGAGGTGAGGAGTTTTAGAATTGTTGCACACTGCCCTGACCTATTTCCGACAGAGCCGGCTCGTAAGTCACCTACCGATATTGCTCGGTCTATCACTCTTACCACTACATTTAGCCGTTTTTACGGCCGATACTCGCGTTATATTGCTGCTTTGGGGCAACAGCCTGCTACTGGCAACTTTATGGTACTTCACCACCAACCTAAGACGCTCAACACTCATTACGGCTCTCGTCATGTTTCTGACGATCTGTGCACTAGGTTTTAGCTGGTCATTACAAACGGCGCAAACTGCCTGGTTGTTGTTCCTGGCGGCAATTATCACCGGTCGTGCCATTGCAGTGCCCCACGATCCGTTGTTTCGTCTACTCCCCGCCGTGTATTTACTCTCACTTGCTGGTTTTCAAATCTTTTATCCAGATGGGGAAATGAGCACCGACAACTCTCTGATGGTCAGCGCCCTGTTAAATACTCTTGGCGGCATCGCCTTCATCGCATGTCTGATTCCACTACCAGAGCCAGCAGACAGGAAAAATACCGACGCAGCTGAACAGACCTCCACAGCACTGACTTTAACGTTTTTCGTGGCTTGTGCTGCACTGATAATGTCAGACGCTTCTTCAACAGATAATAGTCATATCAAATTAGCCGTAGCAATAATTTCCCTGTTGGCGATGATCACTACCCTGCTCTGGGCCAGCAAGCGGCTAACACCCGACAAACAAGGCTATTCCTGGGAATTTAGACAGTGGATGACGCAGACCCTAGATGCGCTCTCCACCATCTCTAATCAGGAAGAGTTTGTCCGCGACAGCATGGCTCGCCTGGCAACAATGATGCAGCTAAGCGGGATCAACTGGCAGATTGCCGACGTCACTGGAGAGCTGGGAATCATTGGCAGGCAGCGTTTTAGCACCACGAGCCCGGCGGGGAAGATAGCGTCCACCGCCGACCAACCCCTGTCAGCCGCTTTCGAACAACAGTTGCAGCTGGCTCTGGAGTTGCTCGGCACCTTAGTAAAATTTCGTCAACAAGAACAACAACTAAAAACGCAGAACCACCTGCAAAGCATTTACGAAACCGGTGCGCGCATCACCCACGACGTTAAAAACCTGCTGCAGTCGCTCAACACCCTGACCACCGCAGTAGAGTACAGCAAACCCGAACAGGCCCCCGCACTACAGGAGCTAATACGTAAACAGTTACCACTGATCCGCCAAAAATTACAAACCACGTTGGAAAAACTGGAGGCTCCTGAAGACGTATCCTCTACTTTTCAGGTTGCCCGTATCTGGTGGGAAAAACTGCGCATGCGTTTCGAGCCAAACCAGATCGAGTTTCGACTGCAACTAGAAATGGACTATCTGATTCCCCGCGACCTGTTTGACCGGGTTGCGGAAAACTTGCTGGAAAATGCCCAGCGCAAGCGTCAATCCGAACCCGATATCACCATTCTTATTGAATTAATGGTAACTGAACAACACATCACCCTACGGGTGACGGACAGCGGTTCGCCGGCACCGGCAGAAATTACCCAACTACTTTTCAAAGGCCCGGTAGATTCAACTGGTGGCTACGGTATTGCCCTTTATCAATGTGCGACACAAGCAATGAAGCAGGGATTTCAACTGTCGTTGACCGAAAACGAACAGGGACGGGTGAGCTTCAGTTTGAACGGAGAACTCACTTGATCAGTGCGGTTGAAATCCTTGACGTAACCTTGGGAAACCCGAATCCGCGACTCTCTGAGGTTAATCTTAAGATAGCGAGCGGCGAATACTTTGGTTTAATCGGTATGAACGGGGCAGGCAAAACCTCGCTGATTAAGTGCATCCTCGATTTTTGCCGCCCTGAACAGGGCGAAATTTCCATTTTTGGACAACCGGCCCATAAGGTTGCAGCACGGGCACCCATTGCCTATTTGCCAGAGCGGTTTCAGGCCGCCGCCCATCTTCGTGGTGAACAATTCCTGCGGCGGATAATGCAGCTCTACCAGGTTCCCTATCATCAGGGTGATGCGCTGGAACTTTTCGATAGCCTGTCGCTTACCCCAACTGCACTGACCTTACCCCTGGGCAAGCACTCTAAAGGCATGGCGCAAAAAATCGGACTAATTGCCTGCCTGTTGAGCGGCAGGCAGCTGCTCATTCTTGACGAACCGATGAGTGGACTAGACCCCTACGCAAGAGTAAAACTGAAAACATTGCTACAAGCTCGCCGACACGCCAATACCCCATCGCCGACGCTGGTTTTAAGTTCGCACATGCTGGTCGATGTAGAAACCCTGTGCGACCGAATTGCCATTCTTCACCAGGGCCAGTTGCAATTTATCGGCTCACCGGCAGAATGTTTACAGCACTTCGCCGCCGACAGCCTGGAAAGCGCTTACATGAACTGCATTACCGGAACCTGACATGAAACCGATCAAACCCCTGCTTTTACTCATTGATGACGACCCGGTGATTCGTGACTCTTTGCAATTTGTCTTGCAGGAAGATTTCGAAGTAAAAACTGCCGAATCTCGCAACGATGTACGTGAACTGTTACTGACATTAAAACGCGCGCCCGACGCCGTACTCCTCGACCTGGGGTTGCCGCCAGACGTTCACTCACCGGAACAGGGTTTTGCCCTGATCGGGGATCTGCTCGCCGTATCAGCAAACATTAAAATCCTCATTCTTAGTGGTCAGGATGACCGCAGGAACGTCAAACATGCATTGATGTTGGGAGCCTTTGATTTTGTTGCTAAACCCTGCGAAATCGAATTACTGCGCAGCCGACTGACCCACTCGCTTTTTATTCGCGACGCGGAGATTTCGCTCCAGCACCAATCGATCAGTCGCGACGATGGCTTCATCGGCGATTCTCTGGCGATGAAGAACCTCCGCGCTCAGGTTGAACAGTTTCGCGACACGCCGTTTCCAGTCTTGATCGAAGGAGCATCGGGCACCGGCAAAGAATTAGTCGCCCGTGCGTTACACGAGGATACGTCTCGTGCTGCCGAACCTTACCTGGTCATTAATTGCGCCGCCATGTCGGCGCAATTAATCGAAGCCCAGCTTTTTGGCCACACCAAAGGCGCTTTTACCGGGGCCACCGCTGCCAAAGCCGGTTTTTTTGAAGAAGCCGATAACGGCACCCTCTGCCTTGATGAGGTTGGCGAGTTGCCGCTGGAGCTACAGGCCAAACTGCTCAGGGTGCTGGAAAACGGAGAGTTTTATCGTATCGGTGAAACCCAAGTACGCCACTCCTCGGCACGGGTAGTGGCCGCTACCAACCGCGATCTGCGCACAGAAGTCGCCGAGGGACGCTTCCGCGAGGATCTATTCCACCGTCTGAGTGTGTTCCGTATCCAGGTACCGCCATTGTCTGACCGCGGCGATGATCGACTAATACTGCTGAACCACTTCAACGAATTTTATAGTGCTCAGCTAAATACCCGGCCGTTTCAGCTCAACGAAGAAGCCCTGGCGCTATGGCGTCATTACGGCTTTCCCGGCAACATTCGCGAGCTGAAAAATATCGTTGTGCGCCTGAGTTTGCGATTAGCGGGCAGCGAAGCCAGCGGCGCTGACCTGCGCAACGAATTTGAAATAGAGCAGGAAATTCGGCCACCCGAAACGGCCACCACCGATGCTAACCCACTCTCATCGCCTCTCTCTGCCGAATCGGTGGTAGCCAGCAGCAGTGCAGATTTTGCTCATCACCTGCTCACCTCAGCTGCCGGATTCAAACTCGATGAGGTACTGCGAGAGTGGGAGGGCTATTTCATTCAAGCCGCTTTAAAAGAGGCAGGTGGAAACTTAAGCAAAGCGGCTCGCCGCCTTGGAATTAATCGCACCACCCTGTATAGCCGAGTGCAAAAATACCCTGAACTACAACCCGGCACAGACTAAGTCGATGATTAATTAATAGGCGGCTTCGCCAATGTACCTGGAACATTTTGGCTTCACTCGTCCGCCGTTTCAAATCACGCCCGACGCCGACTTCTTCTACCCAGGGGCGGAACGCCAAAGCACCCTGGAGGGCCTGATTCACAGCGCCCAGCACAACGAGGGCATTGTCAAGCTTATTGGTGAAATTGGCAGTGGCAAGAGCCTGTTATGCCGAATGCTCGCGGCTAAATTGCCGGACAACTTTCAGGTTGTGTTCCTGGCCAACCCCCATCTCAAACCGACCGAAGTGGTGGAAGCGATCCTCGCTGATCTGGGCATCACCCCGCAACCGGAGACTTTTAGCCTCCCGAGCCAATTGTTACAAACCTACCTGCTTGAACAGAACCGACAGAACAACCGCGTGCTATTACTCGTTGAAGAAGCCCAGGCAATGCCCGCAGAAACGCTGGAAGCGCTGCGTCTGCTGACCAATCTTGAAACGGCAGAAACCAAGTTGTTACGGATGATTCTGTTCGGCCAACCGGAACTCGACCAGACCCTGAGTGATTACTCCCTGCGCCAGTTCCGCGATCGGATAACACAAAATTTCTACCTGCGCGCAATGCGCCTGGACGAATCGGGGGAATATCTGCATCACCGGCTTAACGTTGCCGGCTACCGGGGCGATCCCCTTTTCCATGGGGAGCTATTACGTAAGCTACACGCCGCCACCGGCGGCAGATTGCGGCCACTCAACATTATCGCCGACAAAACCCTGCTGGCCGCCTACGTTGACGACAGCCTGGAACTTACCGACCAACACCTACACGAAGCACTGCAGGAAATCGTGCCACTCAATTCAGCAGCCTTAACTCACGAAGCAATCACCTGGCGGGGCGTCGGGATATTCTTCCGTGGGAAAGCAACAACGATAGCCAAAAAATTGTGGACTTGCTTGCAATATACCCTCCGTAAAGGCAGAGCCAAAATCAAGCGGTGGCACCAGCATTTAGCCGACTAAACGAGATACAACCAAACAAAGGGCTGAATTCTGCGGTCGAAACGATCCGGCCACATTGATCTCGTTACATACACGTTTCAACTGAACGGTTGATATGGAGATCTTAAAGTTAGCCGGAACATACTGATACCACACGGAAGAAAGGCAAACACTTTCTTGAACCGTTACGCAGTGACTTTTTAGCCTTTTGCATCTATTCACTTGCACACTTTTTAGCTTCAAGGTCTGGCCTCACTGCCTGGCATCAGGCATGGCATCACTCTTTCACGACGCTCCAGCTAAGCCGGTAACCCACCACCACCGATCTCCTACCCTGTCAAGCCCGCTGCAAAGGGCAACCACCGCGACCTTGGGCCCTAACTTGAATATATTCCCTCTTGCCTCCTCCACTCCGCGTGCAATCCATTAGCAAAACCGGAACATGTTTTACCAGCAGAAACATACCAACTTTGGCATGGAAGATTCCTGATTAACTTGTGTTAGCGACGCAACTCCCCCCTAAGAAACACCCTAAAGCTTTAGCAGTAGCGCCCGTTAATACAGCAGTTATTAAAGAATTAAGGCAATAGAGAAGCAGCGTTCGCCGGTCAATCTAACTTCGGCGGAACTGACGCTTCTTATACCTATCGGCTCCCCAACTAATACACCTTGATGACAGCACCAAAAGGACCAGGACTAAAGCCTTGAATAACCATGTTAACAAGAGTTCTGAGCCAAAGTTGTCGGTTTTGGGTCACGACAACTTCAACCATGCTGGGGAACAAAAACCAATGGTTAAAATAACAATAGCTGGTGTTCTACTGACATCGGTCGTGCTGCTAGCAACGGTTGGTTGCGCTCCTGTACCACCCCTGCCCTCTTCAACCCACCTAAGCCAGACCAATTACGAAGAAACCGGACCATCCGGCCCTGGCAGCGCTATTCCGGCACCCATTACCGGCCTGCCTGCAGGGGTACCGGTAGAGTTGACCGAGCAGCAATTTTTCACGCTGGTGGTGACCAACGTAGCCGTAGAAGAGGTCCTTTTTGCCCTCGCTCGCGATGCCGGGCTGAACATCGACATCCGCACCAACGTCAGTGGCTCTATCACCATGAACGTTATTGATCAGCCGCTTGATTTAATTCTTGACCGCATCGCCGCGCAAGCCGGACTGCGTTTTCTCCATCAGCGCAACAGCCTGGTTGTCGAAGCGGACAAGCCTTACCGCCACACGTACAAAATCGACTATATCAACATGGACAGGGCAGTAACCCACGAGATCGCTATCTCCACCCGGGTTGCTACTTCAGGAGCCAAAAGCGAAGGCGGTGACAGCGGCGGAGATGGTGACGGGAACAACTCATCTACCCTGCTCGTCAGCAGTGCCAACAACGATTTCTGGGATCAACTCATCGCCAATATCTCCGGATTCGTTGGCGAGACCAGTGGTGGCGATGGCGACACACCCAATAACGCCGTTATTCCCAATCGTGTCGCCAGCCTTTTGACCGTTAACGCTACCCAGCAGCAACACCGGGAGGTAGCCGCCTACATCGACAAGCTGCTGACCGCATCACATCGCCAGGTGCTCATTGAGATGACCATCGCCGAAGTCAAATTGAGCCACGATTATCAGGTTGGTGTGGATTGGAGCATATTCAACGATAGTGGCTGGAGTTACGGCTCTAACACTACCGGCACCAACTTTGCAGACATTCCTTATGCCCAGCTTATCTACAAAAACACCACCTCTTCACTGGGTAATATCGATTTGGCGGTTACCTTGTTGGAGACCTTTGGCGATGTGCAGGTGCTCTCCAGTCCGAAATTGATGGCATTGAACAATCAAACCGCCGTACTCAAAGTGGTCGATGAACTAGTCTATTTCACCTTTGAGGTGGAACGCGAAAGGAGTGAGATCGGCCTCGGCCGTGATGACGTCACCATCGATACAACGGTGAACACCGTACCCGTTGGTCTGGTGATGTCGGTAACGCCGCAAATCAGCGAAAACGGTGAAATCACCCTCAACGTGCGCCCAACTATCTCCCGCGTCATCGATTACGTAGAGTTTGACAACCCATATCTGCGTGGCGAAGACGGCGAGCCATCGGTAATCAGCCGCGTGCCGGAGATACAAACCCGCGAAATCGAGACCGTGCTACGTGTCACCAGCGGACAGACCGTGGTGCTCGGCGGCCTGATGCAGGACACCATTAACGACTCGAGCCAGGGGTTGCCCTGGCTATCAAGCCTGCCTTATGTGGGCGATGCCTTTAAATATCGTAACGACACGTCGACCAAGTCAGAGTTAGTGATCTTCCTGCGCCCGGTAATCACCACCTCCGCAAACATGAACACAGAACCTTTTAGCCGGTACAAGCAGTTGTTGCCTGACACAAATAAGCCACTGCCCAACTATAACGAGCGTGCCAAAAGGACACCATGAGCCTGCTTCTCGACGCAATTCAGAAAGCCGAGCAACGTGAAAGCAAGAGGAATCTTCACGCCCGCACGATAACACCCGTTGACTCCATAGAAGAGACTTCGCCAGCTACTCTCGAGACCACGCTAAACACCGACGTCGATTTTTCGATCGACCTGAGATTGCTCGACGACTCTATTGAAAGCCCAACACCAAAGCCCCCTACCTTTAACAGACAACCCGGGAAGGCCCCAACTCATTCCGCTGCCAACAAAGATTCCGATAGCAGTCAAAAACTTGAACTTGGGCTTGTGCCTGCCCCCTCGGCAGATAAGAATGCTGTTGATCTAAATTTTGATTCAGGTGAAGAACTACACGCCGAACCCACCCCTGAACCACTATCCGAGCTCCCTTCAAGTCTTACCCCTCTAATCCCGGATCTAGCCCCGACTAATTCACCCACTAACCGTCAAACCCAACAGCCAACAGGCCAAACACCTCCTCCAGTCGGAAACGAACCAGCGCTAACCACAGGTCTACCTGCAGAAGAGGCCCCTTCTGGCCAGTTAAAACCACCATTACCTAGCGCAGCACCCGATACCAGTAGCGCGACCACCCCTGTTCAGACTAAACGCAGAACCGCCACCCTGGCAAACATTGCATTGCTGTTACTACTCGGCGTGTCAGGCGTCGGAATTTTCTATTATTTCGCTAGTCAAAATGATGCTTTCAGCACTCGACTCGCTACAACCATTTCTATCCCGGATGTCTTTAATGACACCGATCAGATAATTGCAGCCATCACCCCACCCCCTGTCAGCGAGGAACAGCTAGATATCACCCCCGATGACAGCAGCCTGGCCGCAGAAATTGCTGCCCCTGCCTCAAAAAAAACAGTCAGCGCATCCACACCCGTGGACCGACTAAAAACGCGGGACAGACAGATCGCACCCACTGTCGGGTTACCGATCAAAATACCGGCCCACAATGACCCTAACAATCCAGATGATCGATTGAACCCAGGTTTTCAGCAGCCCCAACTCACACAAAAGCTGACTATTCGCCGAACCGTTCCTGCCGATTACACGGCGCTAAAAGCAGCTGCGAAAAATGCGCTTCAGCAAAAGGATTTGCAACAAGCAGAGGGGCTATATCAGCAGTGGTTAAGCCAACAGGAACAATCCGTTGGTGCCCGGTTCGGACTGGCGCAAGTCGCATCACTACGCGGTGACGCGAGCAGTGCCCGCTCGTTATACCTGGATATTTTGCAGTTAGAGCCAAAAAATCCGGCAGCACAGGCCAGCCTTTTAAACCTGCCCGGACTCGCATCCGACGAGAGCCTTCGACGCCTGCAAGGGCTCATCGACCTACACCCCGATAACGGCTATTTAAATTACGTAATGGGTAATCATCAGGCTGGCTTGGGGCGGTGGACAAACGCCCAACAGAGGTACTTCGGCGCCTATTCAGCGGACGATGAAAATGCTGTCTATGCCTACAACCTGGCCATCGCGCTGGATCACATCAACCAGCCCGCAGCGGCCGCCGATTTCTACCGTCGAGCACTTGGACTAACCACCCAGGCCCTGGCAGGTCAAACCCGCCAGCAAGCCCAGAACCGCCTTAAGCAGCTCACGGCCCCAAAGGGCAGCCGATAATGAATAAGCCCTTACCAATTGGCCTGCAGCTGCAACAGAAAGGCCTGGTCACCGAAGATCAGATTCAGATTGCACTGCTAGAGCAAAAAAAGAGCGGCGACCCCATCGCCCGCATTCTAGTCAACATGGGGTTTATCAGCGAAGCCATTGCCCGCGACGCCTTGAGCGAAAGTTTCGGCCAGGATAGCGTCGATCTGAGCAAGCTACTACCAGACGCCGACGCCCTGGTGCTGGTGCCACAGGAGCTCGCCCGCCGCCATAGTTTGCTGCCGGTTGATCTTAACGCCGCTAACAGCGAACTAACCGTGGCCATGGCTGACACTCAAGACATGCTTGCTCTGGACCAGTTGCGTGCCAAAGTCGGCAGCCAGATAACCGTCAAACCAGTGTTGGCCAGCGAAGGGGACCTGGCGGCCAATATCGACGATTTTTACGGCTACTCGGTTTCGATTGACGCCATTCTTAAAGAGATTGAAACCGGCGTCACCGACTTCTCTGCCCTCGAAGCGATAGGGCTGGACACATATCAACAGCCGGTTGTCCGACTCGTCAATGCACTCTTAACTGAGGCGGTTAAACAGGGTGCGTCGGACATTCACTTTGAACCCGAAGCGCATTTTGCCCGCGTACGTTATCGAATCGACGGCGTGCTACGGCAAATCCGTAGCCTGCACAAAGATTACTGGCCAGCAATGGTTGTGCGTCTGAAAATCATCTCCGGCATGAATATCGCCGAAAACCGGGCACCTCAGGACGGCCGTATCAGTCTTCGCTTGCGCGGCCGTCAAATCGATTTTCGGGTTTCTGCACAGCCGACTGTTCATGGTGAGAATATTGTGTTGCGGATTCTCGATCGCAGCCAGGCGATCGTGCCGCTCGATCACCTCGGGTTGTCTGACACGGCTCTGACCCAACTGCAACTGATGATTGCTCGACCGGAAGGCATCATTCTGGTCACTGGCCCCACCGGTAGCGGCAAAACCACCACGCTTTATTCGGTGTTGAATCACATCAACTCCGAACGCATCAACATCATGACACTGGAAGACCCGGTGGAGTATCCAATGGCGCTGATTCGCCAATCTTCCGTCACCGAAGGCAAACTTGATTTTGCGGAGGGCATCCGCTCGATGATGCGCCAGGACCCTGACGTCATTCTGATTGGCGAAATTCGTGACCGGGCCACGGCGGAAATGGCCTTTCGCGCCTCCATGACCGGTCACCAGGTGCTCTCTACCCTGCATACCAATTCAGCACTTGGCGCCCTGCCACGGCTAGCCGATATCGGCGTTAGTAATCAGGTCATAGCCGGCAATATTATCGGTATCAGCGCCCAACGGCTGATCCGCAAACTCTGTCCCGAATGTCGCGAGGCTTATCACCCCGGCGAACTGGAACAGAAACTGCTCGGTATGGCCAACGATGACGTCACACTCTACCGAGCAGTCGGCTGCGAGGCATGTCACATGCAGGGTTATAAAGGCCGCTTTTCGGTTACCGAAGTGGTGCGGTTTGATGATGATATTGACGAGCTAATTTTAGAAAACGCACCTCTTACGGCAATTCGAAATATCGCCCGCGAGAAAGGGTTTCAGTCCCTCGCCGACGACGGCACGGAAAGAATTCTTTCCGGACAGACCAGCATCGACGAAATCACCCGCGTGATCGACCTGACGCAACGGCTGTAATCCGCCGAACGCCGCCCCTCCATGCCGATACTCAATTACATTGCAATAGACGCTCACGGCAAACGCCGCAAGGGTCGCCTCAGCGTTGCCAACGAGGCAGACCTGGAAGCACGGCTGGTAATGATGGACTTAAGCCTGGTCTCATCTAAAGAAGAGAAACTCAGCAAGCGCGCAGGCCGACGGGGCGTGAGCCGAAAAGACTTGATTAACCTCTGCTTTCATCTCGAACAGCTGATCCGCGCCGGCGTACCGTTGCTCGAAGGAATCGAGGATATTCAGCAGAGCACTGAGAACCGCAGCCTGAAAATTATTCTCGCCGCTATCATCGCCGACCTTCAGGGTGGGAAATTGTTCTCAGAAGCGCTTGAGGCCTACCCAGCAGTGTTCGACAAGGTGTTCATAACTTTAGTGCAGGCCGGCGAAACCACAGGCGGCCTGGCAGATATATTTGCCGAGCTAACCCGCTCGATCAAGTGGCGTGACGAACTGATTGCCAAAACAAAACAACTGCTGATGTACCCGGCCATTGTGTCGCTGGTGATGTTTGGTTCCATCGGTTTCATGTTCGGTTATCTGGTACCGCAGCTGGTCGATTTTCTAATCAACATGGGCCAGACCCTGCCGATACAGACACGCATATTGATCGCTATCTCTGATTTTTTTGTTGCCTGGTGGTGGGCTCTGTTTGGTTTGCCACCACTCATTATTCTGGCCACTTTATTTGCAGCTAAACATAATCCGCAGGTTCGTTATCGTCTTGACCAGCTAAAGATTTCTATCTGGGTGGTCGGACCTATCCTCTACAAAATCATGCTCGCCCGCATGAGCAACACCCTGGCAATGATGTACTCAGCAGGCATTCCTATTATTGAATCGATCCGTATGAACCGCGAGATCAGCAATAACCTGGTAGTCGAGGCCGCTCTGGACCAAATTGCTGACTCAATCTCACAGGGGACCCAAATCACCGCCGCTTTCTCGCAGGCAGGTATTTTTTCGCCGTTGGTAATCCGCATGATCAAAATTGGCGAAACCACCGGCGCACTCGATCACTCATTAAAAAATGTCAGTTATTTTTATGACCGTGAAGTCGATGAAGACGTCAACCGACTACAAGCCATGATTGAACCGGCGTTAATAGTGGTGCTCGGGGGCATGCTTGGGTTCGTGATTATCTCTGTACTTGGGCCGGTCTACGACATGCTCGGAAACCTGGATATTTAACGTGATGACAGAGAACCTGGTCCTGCAGGTATTCGCTGAAAGCGCAATACTGCAACAATGGCGAGGCCGCCGGCTTACACAGGAATGGAATTTTTCCAGTCCCGAGCAGAGTCGTGATCAATTAACAGAAATCATCGCTAACAACCCGAATTCTCCGGTCACCTTGGTGATAGACACGGCCGATGAGGAATTGCGGACCGCGCTGATACCAAAAATCATGGGCAGTGCCCGTAGCCTGCTGCAGCAGCGGACACTGCTGCAGGCATTTCCTAATGAGGAATTTCGTGCGCTGGCATCTCAGGGCACAGTACGTGGCGAACGTCGGGATGAGCAACTGCTGCTGATAGCGATTACTCAAAGCGAACTGCTGAAAAGCTGGTTGAACATCTTGCAGGAACAGAACGCCCTGGTGCAGAAGGTGACCACAGCCTCGATGGTGCTCGCGCAGCTCACTAAACTGCTAGGCGGGAAAAATGAGTATGAACTGGTCATCTATCAACACCGCGAAAACGGTTTGCGCCAGCTTTTTTTACATAACGGCCAGCTAGGCCTCAGTCGTCTGTCAATTCCCCTGGAGATCGACCAGACTGTTGTCGATCAGTGTCTAACGGAAACCACCAACACTCACCAATATCTGAAGAATTCCAAAGTGATACCGCTCGACGCCACGCTCACCCTGCGCGTCCTTCATCATGATCATATGGTGGCAGAACTCACCACAGGACTCGAGGAGCTGCCCCAGGCTGAGCTGCAACTCATCGGCTTCAGCCAGTTAGCCAGGCAGTTTTCTTTAACACTGCCCGATACAAACCTTCGAGCAGAACATTTTCTCGGTTGGGTGGCATCCAGCCGTCAGCATAAATTGATGGACTTTGCGCCCACTACTGTAACGAGCCAACACCGTCGCTTTTTACATAGCCGCTGGACGGTCTACGCTGCAACTGTCGCCACCATCGCGATGTTGATCTGGTCAACAACCGAACTGTTTGCGGTATGGGAAATATCCAGGCGCGCTGACGAACAACAGATGTTACTGACGCGCTGGCAACAATTGGAGCAGGACGCCCTCGCCAACACCATTCCCACCGATGCGCCACCGTTAACAATGAAACAGGCGACCGAACTTGTTCACCACCTCACTGCCGAGCGACGTTTTCCGCAAATGGCTTTACGCGAGGTGGCAGGAGCTTTGGCAGCAAGCCCCGAACTACGCTTTCGTAAAATCGAATGGGCTGTTGGTGATAACGCGCTTACGAATTACCACGAAGAAACACCAGCAGTAGATGAATTTGACGCATTTACGGAAAAACCTGATATGACGCCCGCCAAATTCACCCGCGAAACACTGTTTCTCGAACTACAAATAGAGCCGTTCAGCGGCGATTACCTGGCGGCCCAACAGCAGGCAAAACTAACCGCAGACGCGCTCAAAAAAATACCAGTTGTGCGTAGCGTCGAAATGGTCAGCGCGCCACTGAATGTCAATTCCCCAACTGATTTCAGTGAACGGATCGCTCTGGTCAACGACTCAAAAAACAGGCCCCTGGAAGCACGGTTCCAGCTCGTGCTCACCCTCGACAGCTCATCACCAGCTCCAGTAAGCAGCCAATGAAATCACTCTCGGGGCTCTTCTGTTGATAAAGACAACATTCAACCGACAGGATCGACTTGGCCGGGCATTCATAAAAGCTGCGATCATTCTGGGTTTTGGTCTGATAGTCACGCTAGGGACCTGGCAATTCAGAGCATCCGCTACCGCCGAAGAGATCACCCATCAACGGCAAATGAATTACCTGCGCGACGAAGTCGCAAGGATCAGACGTGACCGCGAGTGGACCGAAGCGTACCAGCCCAACTACGAAAAAATGGTTGCTAACGGCCTGGTCGGCGAAGAGAGCCGCCTCGAGTGGCGCGCGATGATCGTCAACCTTGCACGCCGGCTGAAGCTGTCAGACGTCAAAATGACTCTCAGTCCAAAAAAAAGCCGAACAGATTCAGCTGACGTCTTTACTGACCAGAACACTCCCATCCAGGTGAGCAGCTACGAATCACAAATGGCGCTAGATTTAACCCTGTTTCACGCCCTTGACCTGCTATCTCTACTCGATGAGCTGGATCAATCAACCACCGCGATTTTAATGCCCCTGCGTTGTCAGATGTCTCTGGACCAGGATCCGTTTTTCCTTGGCGCGATACCGTTAATCAAGTCCCACTGCGACCTTAGTTGGGTCACCGTTAACCCCACACCGCCGGTAATTGTCGATGAATACTACTAACTGGCGAACTAGCGGAGTGTTGGCCTTCGCATTGGCGCTATTAACCGCCTTGCCGCTAATGGCAGACGATGCACCGCTTGCCCGCCTGTTTTACTCACCCCAGGAACGCGTGCGACTGGATATGGCTCGACATTCCGATGCTGAAGGACCACCTCCGGCTACCAGTCCGGGCGTAACCACAAAAAAAATCACCCTCAACGGCATTATCGAAAAACGCGGTGGTGGATTACATGCCTGGCTCAACGGCAAAAACATTGACTCTGGCGAACTGAGGATTTCAGTTAGCATCGGCCGACGACTTACCGCAGAGCAACAGTTGCCACTACGCCTGCCAGGTGGATTAACCGCGACGCCTAAAGTGGGTCAGATGGTCAATCTCGCCACCGGCGAGCTGATCGAGGGCTACCAGCAGACAAAAGCTACTAGCCCCGAAGAGGTAACAACTGAAGAAGGTTCTAGCGACATCGAGGGCGGGGTCGGTGAAGCTGAACCGGGTTAACTCACCCCGCCACCAACAGGGCGTGGTGCTGATAATCATGTTCACGATATTAATTATCGCTGGCATGGCATTGGTAATCAGCGGCCTTAATCAGGGCTCTAGCCGCCTTAAAAACCAGCGGCAAACATCCGAAGCCCTCGCCAAAGCCAAAGCGACCCTGCTCAGTCGCGCGATTTACCTCGGTTACAAAGACAATAACGATCCAGGTTACTACTCACTGCCGTGCCCGGACAGAAGCGTAAACCCGATCGCCGAAGGTGGCGCCGACAGCAGCTGCGGTAGTGCGCACGCAACGACTATTGGCCGTTTACCATGGCGTTCGCTTGGATTACCCCCAATATTCGACGGTAATGGCGAGTGCCTCTGGTATGTGCTCGCAGGCAACCACAACAACTCCAAAATCAATAACAACAACACGCTCTTCAATCGCGATACCAACGGTCAATTGGAAATTCGTAACATTGCCAATCAAATTTTGGCCGGTGATCAACCAGAAAACAGAGCTATAGCAGCCATTATCGCCCCGGGCGACGCGATGCCAGGGCAAAGTCGCACTGCCCTCTCTAGCGGGGTCGACCATTGCGGCGGCAACTACAATGCCAGCAACTATCTCGACACCGCTAACGGCATTAACAACGCAACTCCCTCTGCCGTTGCCAACGCTGTCACGAAACTGGTCACTACACATAAACCCGAAGAGAGTTTTAATGATCAAATAATCTGGATCACCCGTCAGGAACTAGCGGATGCCTTTACCGAACGGGCAACCTACCCGGACAAAAATGGCCGCACCTTTAACGATAAAATAGATAACCTTATGGTCGGTGTCGCGGCTTGCCTCAAGACCTATGCTGACGCGGATCCGCAAGGGCTCCACCGGCTGCCGTGGGCAGCACCAATAGCTTTGAACAACTATAGTCAGGAACGCGACTACGACGATCAAAGCAACACACATTTCGGCCGATTACCCTACAGCACGGCTGCCAGTCGAATCGATAGCGGTGGAAATTTACTGTCAGAACTATTTTTGGGTTGCATAACGCCGAACAGTGAAATTGAAAACTACCATCGCAACTGGAAGGACCATCTGTTTTACGTAGTTGCAGGGAGCCACACACCGGATCAGACACCACCACCTAATTGCAGCACTGGCAACTGCCTAACAGCCAACGGAAACAGTGGGCAGCAATATGCAGCCATCATTCTCTTCGCCGAACGTAGGGTATCCGGAAACACGCGCAATGCGCCACAACCTTCCAGCGACACTGACACCAAACGGCTTCTTTCCAGTTACTTAGAAGGCGTCAACGCTACCAATTTCCCCGATGCTGGCGGAAGCGGCGATTATCAGACTACCGGCGGAACCGGTTTTAACGACCGACTCTACTGCATATCTTCCAGCGACCTGATTATGGGTAACCCGATGATCAACAGATGCCCGTGAACCTGGAACTACCGATGACAAAAAAAGCCCCCCTGGACCATGGTAAACACGGATTTTCACTCATCGAAATGTCCATTGTGCTGATCATCATCGGTCTACTTCTCGGTGGTTTGCTCACTCCGCTGGGAACCCAGCAGGAAATGCGCAATATCAAAGAGACCCAGCAAATTCTTGATGAAACCCTGCTGGCGATATACGGCTACGCCTACAGTAACGGCGGCCAACTCCCCTGCCCGGATATAAATGGCGACGGCCTGGAAGACAGCGCCGGCAACTGCACCCGTAGGGAAGGCGATATCCCCTGGGCAACATTAGGTAACGTCGGCGGGGACAGTTTTCGTGGTAATCGCCTCGGGTATCGAATCGACGCCACACTGACTAACCACGCTACTATTTTTTGTGACACGACGAATCCGGCAACTATGGCTATTTGCACGGACACCACCTGCGCAACACGACTAACAAGTGTCGCTGCTTTAGCCCTATGGTCCCATGGCAAAAACGGCTTTGGTGCAACGAATGCACAGGGCGGCACAAACACAGCGCCAATCTCCGCGGATGAAAACACTAATATTCACACTAATAATGACACCCTGCCGGCCAACGATAGATTCGTGAAACGCACACGTACCGATGAATCGTCTGCAGCCGGTGAATTCGATGACATGGTTGAATACGTAACAGACGTGCTCCTATGCGCCAAAATGGTGGAGGCGGGGGTTATCTCCCCTTAGCAATTAAATCGTAACCCAGACCGTACAGCAGCACATTTCAACCTGACTACATGAAACAGAATTACGAACAACCCTTGAATTATTCAGCATCAATCTCCATGTGTTCGAGTGGTCACACAAGCCCTTTTGCTAGGGTTTGGCTGAGTCAAACCTCAAGGTTATTCGGGTATACTCACGAACATTG
>Ga0164315_10000837_pt1 | contig 22364 bp, 15 predicted proteins | sample GuaBasSedimGuay6_FD_113737 | JGI IMG/M metagenome (GOLD analysis project Ga0164315, IMG submission 113737) | Subseafloor sediment microbial communities from Guaymas Basin, Gulf of California, Mexico - Guay6, Core 4569-2, 0-3 cm | ecosystem: Environmental > Aquatic > Marine > Hydrothermal vents... | reverse complement strand
GGATGCTGTCAGTCGAAATAACAGGTAGTTTGTATTCAGGAACATCGAGTTCGGGTATGTCACCGGGAGGACGACCCAGCAGAGCCGCCAGTGAGTTACGGGTCTTGAGCAGGGTAATCTCCAGGTCGGGAATACCCGACAGGGTTGCCAGGTATTGCGTTTTTGCCTGCTGCAGATCCAGTTCTGATTGCTGGCCATTTTTGAACAGGGTCTGAGTAATTTCAAAACTACGTTTTTGAATTTCTGCATTCTTTCGCGCTATCGCAATACGATTTTCAGTAATTCGATAGGCATAATACACATCGGTAACCTGCGCGCTGATGAGTACCTGCACATCCTGTTGATTGGCGATAGAGGCAAAAAAGGTTGCACCGGCGGATTCTATACCGCGTTGGAAGCGGCCCCAGAAATCAATTTCCCAGCCTATATTGAAACCGAGGTTATAATTGCCGAAACTCTGACCACTTGCCGGTGCGTCTCCGCCATGAAACTGGTTATTCACATAGTTAATCGAGCCGCCGACCTGCTGTGATTGTGGATAAAGTTGGCTACCGGCAATACCCAGCAAGGCCCGGCTCTCAAAGATGCGTAATCCGGCAATACGCAGTTGCAGGTTTTCCTGCCTGGCCACGGCGATGAGTCGATTCAGGGCCGGGTCATTGAATAATACCCACCAGAATTGCAAATCATTCTGTTCTTCGGCGGGCGCATCGAGCCTTGCCCCGTATGCGGAGGGTTGCCAGCTTTCCAGCCAGGCCACATCGGGTTCCTCGTAGTCGGGTCCGAGGGTGGTGCAGGCGGCCAGCGTCAGAAAGCCGCCGGCCAGCGCCAGGCGCAGCAATAGTTCACTGGAAAATCTATGCAGCACGTTGTTTATTCGCTGGCTGATACCACATCGTTGGGGTCGTTGGTGTCCTCAGGCAACTTATCACTATCACCTGTATCTCCGGCATCAACCCAGTCCATGAAGATCACATAGCCAAGAGCCAGCAGCACCGCGCCGACGAACAGCCCGATCAGCCCCGCGGCAACCATGCCGCCGAGAGCGCCCAGCAAAATCACCGGCATGGGCGCATCCACGCCACGACCGAGCAGGAGTGGTTTGAGTACATTGTCCGCTAACCCGGCAACTAGTAAATAGATGGTGAAAATTGTATTGCTCAGGTTGGAGTCACCGCTCCACCAGAGATAGGCGATTACCGGTATCGTAATCAGGGTTGCTGGTATCTGGGCAATGCCCAATACGAGCACGACAATTGCCAACAGGCCGGCCGCTGGAATATCAGCCCAGGCAAAGCCTATCCCTAGTATCAGGGCCTGAATAAAGGCGACACCAAGCACCCCCATGGAGACGGAACGGATAGTGGCGGTAGATAGCTTGTGCAGTCGATCTCCATGTTTCTGCCCTGACAGGCGATGAGTGATTTTCAACATGGTGTCGCTGCCGGATTGACCGAAAGCCATCATGACGCCGGAAATGATGAGCGCAAACAGGAACTGGAAAATGCCGCCGGCAACACCGGCAACAAAGCTCAAAACGGCTTCGGAGAAATTTCCTAACTGCGGCTGCATTTTTTCCAGCAAAGCCGGCAAATCATTCGCCGCCATGGTCCAGACCGCATGAAGTTTTTTTCCGACCACCGGCCATTCGGCAACCGAGGCGGCTGGTGCTGAAATGCTAAGCGTATTGTTTTCGAAAGCGCTATGAGTTTCACGCGCAAAATCCGCAGTAGAGCCACCGAGCATAACGGTGGGTATACCTATCAAAAAAATTCCAGACAGCACTAGCAAAGTAGCGGCACGACCTTGCTTACCCCCAAGTTTATTTGCGATCTTCTGGTGCAGTGGGTACAGGGTAACTGCAAGAATCAGGGCCCACATCATCAAGCCCATGAATGGGCTAAAGATTTTCACGCTCATCGCTACCAGGAAGGCGATAAGGCCGAGACGAATCATAATTTCCGTCAGGTCCTGTGACAGGTATTTCCGAATGAGTTCATTATCCGCTTGCATGGGGGCTCCTCGCATGATTATCGAATTAGTTTTTTGTGCTAACCCGAAACTTACGCCTACGGGTTCCGGACCTTCTGGCGGTGAATCAGACCGCTGTTAGTCTATCTTTCCAGGTATTGCAGCTTATCCAGTACGCCTTCCCATTCCTCGGCGTCGTCCGGCGGTGGTCTGCTGGCCGTGATGACAGGCCAGGACTGTGATAATTCCTCATTTAATTCAAGAAATTGCTCCTGACCTGGCGGTATATCATCTTCAGAAACTATCGCCTCGATCGGGCACTCGGGTTCGCACAGGGTGCAATCGATACACTCGTCCGGATCGATTACGAGGAAGTTAGGCCCTTCGTGAAAACAGTCGACCGGACAAACATCGACACAATCCATGTATTTGCATTTGATGCAATTTTCGAGAACCACAAATGTCATTGAATTACCTCTGTAGAATTATGAATTCAGGTGGTATTGAAGTAACGCGGAAGTCTAACCCGCATATTGTATGAAGGGAATAAATTTCAGGGAAATTATGGCAAACATGAAGAAAATAATTTGTTCCGGATTGGTTCCGGCCCCGTTAGTTATTGGCTATCCAGCAAGGTTTTTAACTGGTACAGAGTATCCAGCGCCTGCCTCGGTGTCATATCGTCCAGTGTCATTGATTCCAGTTGTTCCAGTGCAGGGTGTTGATCTGGTTCGGGTTCATTCGTATCAGTAAACAGGTCGATTTGCGGGCCTGACTGGCTGGATTGTTGTTCGAGTAGTTTCAGCTTTCTTTTCGCCAGCAAAATCGCCGCTTTGGGGATACCGGCAAGTTTTGCTACCTGGAGCCCATAGCTTTGATTGGCGGGGCCGGGTTTAACCCGATGCATGAAAATAATATCCTCACCGTGTTCGACCGCGTCGAGGTGAACATTATGAATATTATCGTAGTGTTCAGGCAGTTGCGTGAGTTCAAAATAATGCGTCGCAAACAGGGTAAATGCGCCCGATTTCTGTGCCAGGTGGTCGGCGCAGGCCCAGGCCAGGGCGAGGCCATCGAAGGTGCTGGTACCGCGGCCTATTTCATCCATTAAAACCAGACTATTGGCGGTCGCGTTATTGAGAATATTGGCGGCCTCGGTCATCTCGACCATGAATGTCGAACGACCGCTGGAAAGATCGTCGCTGGCGCCAATACGGGTAAATACTCGATCGATGGGCCCGATCGAGGCTTGTTCGGCCGGCACATAGCTACCCATACAGGCGAGTATGACAATCAACGCGGTTTGACGCATATAGGTCGATTTGCCGCCCATGTTGGGGCCGGTAATAAGCAACATGCGCCGATTTATATCGAATTGCGTATCGTTGGCGATAAACGATTGTTGCATTACCTGCTCAACCACGGGATGCTTGCCGGCGCGAATATCCAGTGTCGGCGATTCCACCAGGGTGGGTGCCGACCAGTTACAGGCGTCGGCGCAACTGGCAAAACTCAACAATACATCGAGCTGGGCGAGGCCGGTAGCGCAGCGTTGCAGTGGCGCTAGTTGCTCGCACAGTTGATTGAGCAGGGTTTCGTATAAATACTTTTCACGTGCGAGTGAACGTTCACGAGCACTCAGCACCTGGTCTTCGAATGCCTTCAGTTCCGGTGTGATATAGCGCTCGACCGCCTTCAGGGTCTGGCGTCTAACGTACTCGGCAGGAATCGCGTGTATCTGGGATTTGCCCACTTCGATATAAAATCCATGCACCCGGTTGTAGGCCACTTTTAGCGAGTTGATGCCGGTTTTGCTTTTCTCCTGCGACTCGAGATCAAGCAGAAACTGATCGGCGTTGGCACTGAGCGCACGCAGGTCGTCCAGTTCGGGATCAAACCCGGTTTTTATAACGCCGCCATCCCTGATCAACATCGGCGGTTCATCGATAATCGCCGAATCGAGCAGCGCGACGACTTCCGGGTGGCTTGCTATTTGTGTTGACAGGTCCTGTAGCAGCGGGCTATCCAGGCTTGTTATCAAAGTCTGTAAGTGGGGTAATTGCTCAAGTGTGGATTGCAATGTGCTGAGGTCGCGCGGTCGGGCCGATATCAGCGCAATGCGTGCAAGGATTCTTTCGATATCACCTGTCGAACGCATGGTTTCGGCGATGACTTCGAACTCGCGATTATCGAGCAGGGTAGCGACCGCATGATGTCGCTGGCGTACCTGCGGCTGATTGCGCAGGGGTTTCTGTAACCAGCGCGTCAATTCACGGTAACCCATGGCCGTGGTAGTGTGATTGATGATGCTCAACAGACTATGGTCCGAAGTCTGTGTATTGATAGCCTGTGTCAGTTCCAGGTTTCGGCGGCTGTTACTGTCGATCAACAAAACATCTGAAACCCGGTCAGCGCGGACTGGCTGTATATGCGGCAGGGCGGTTTTAAGCGTATCTTTGATGTATTGCAACAAACAGCCGGCAGCACTGATTGCCAGTGATAGTTCACCGATACCGAATCCATCCAGGTCCCGGGTTCGATACTGATCACAAAGTAAGCGCGTCGCTGTCTCGAGTTCAAAGTGCCATGGCGGCATTGCATGGGCTTTCTGGCGGTGATGCGCTTCGAGCGGTAGTTGTTGATCTTCACAATAGATGATTTCAGCCGGATTCAGGCGTGCAACTTCATTGGCAAGCATCTCATCGCTTTCAACCTGGCTGACGACGAATCGGCCCGAACTGATCTCTAATGAAGCCAGGCCCCAGCTCGTACCTTGTCGAAAGAGACTAGCCAGCAGGTTTTCCTGGTGATCCTGTAACAGCGACTCTTCGGTTAGTGTGCCAGGAGTCACGACCCGTACCACCTGGCGTTCGACCGGTCCTTTACTGGTCGCCGGATCACCGATTTGCTCACATATCGCCACCGATTCGGCGGCCTTCACCAGCTTGGCCAGGTAGCCGTCAATCGCATGGTATGGAATACCGCACATCGGAATTGGCTCACCCGCCGATTGACCGCGTTTGGTCAGGGTGATGTTGAGCAGGCGCGAAGCTTTTTTTGCGTCATCGAAGAAAAGCTCGTAAAAATCCCCCATCCGGTAAAATACCAGCGTATCCGGATATTCGGCCTTAATGCGCAAAAATTGCTGCATCATCGGGGTGTGTGCCGCTGTTATACTGGTAGTTGAGCTGCCGCTATTAATGTCTTTACCTTTTTCAAGTTATCTATGTCTTAGCCCGATACGGCAAGGTTACATACCGGCCGATCTCGAGCACAATCCGTCTCCATCAGAAGCGCTTTAATATTCTGACGAGTGATGTGCTCAATATCAAATTATTTCACCAATCATCTGAGTAATCCGGGGGATAAAATACTTAAAAGTCCTGACCAATTTTTATACATTGGTTAAATCAATAGGGGCTTCGATCAAGCTTCATAGTCTCACTAATCGCTATCAGGGCTATTGGTTGAGCTCATCGTCAGTCACGGCATTTTTCGCTTCGGTAGGGACTTTTTTGCTATATACCTCGGGTAAATAATCACTGAAGGCAATTCCATAAAGTTCCCAGATAGTGATGAATAGTGATGCAATCAAGGGGCCGATGAATATTCCGGTAATGCCAAACATCATGATACCCCCCAGGGTGCCAAAGAAAATCATCAGTTCGTGCATTTTGGTATCTTTACCCACGAGTATGGGGCGCAGCACATTATCCAGGCTACCAACCACCAGGCCGCAGAAAACTATTAGCCCGATGCCGCTGGCAACACTGCCCTGAACCATCAGCATGATTGCAGCGGGTATCCAGATCATTGCAGAACCAACGCTGGGTATTATCGACAGCACGGCCATCACGGTTCCCCAGAAAACCGCATTGTCTATGCCGGCTATTGCAAACGCGGTGCCGGCGAGGCCTCCCTGCAGCATCCCAATCAGCATCGTTCCCTTCAGCGTGGCGCGGGTAACCGAGGTGAATTTTTCCAGCATTACGGATTCATCGGCATTATCAAGCGGCAGATAGTACAGAATCTTTTTCATTAGTTTGTCGCCATCCAGCTGGAAGAAATACATCGTGTACAGAAATACAAAAGATAGAAACACGAAGTAGACCGTTCCGAATGTTGCCGAGGAAAGCCCGCCCGCAATCCACTTGCTTACGTAACCGACAAGTGCGCCCGCTTTATTCAGGATCGTCTCACGGTAGGGTTCCAGTTGCGCAAAAAATGGCAATTTTTCCAGGTAACTGGAAATCTGGCCAGGTTCACTCAATGTCTGCCTGATCCAGGGTGTAATTGATTGGCCGACATCGACCGCCTGTGCGACAACTATTCCGATCAGGAGCAAAAGTGGGATCATTACAACGAATATCATCAACACCAGCGTGGTGGCCGATGCCAGGTGCTTGTGCCCCTTGTAGATGATATTAAATCGGCGAAACACCGGGCGCGCGAGTGCGCTAAACAACCCTGCAAGAAAGATGACCATCAGAAACTGCTGGATCATCGAGAAGAAAAGTGCCGAAATGCCAATTGTCATCAGTGCCAGCGTTGCTTTATTGATCATGTCTTGATTCATGAATTTTTCCTCGGTTTATCCAGCGGCTCTATGTCTTGCCAACTCTGAATATCTCGTTAATATGATTAATCGGGTATTATGAGTATAATGAATTGCGCGGATTGATTGTGCAGTTGTATGTTACTTTAAGATTGGCGGAATTGGTTTAGACCCGCCAGTGTTATAACAATAAATAAAAGTCGATCATCACTAAATATTTCCTGTTTTAAGGAGACTTATCTAGAACCCCGGGTGTTTTGATTGCCGGAATGTTTGGGATTAGTGCAAAGATCGAAGAGGGGAGTGCTTTATTAACGATCAAAAACAACAACAAGCCCTGTTGTCGGTTGAAAACCTGGCAGTCGATTTTTACCTGCAGGGGAATCCGATATCTGCGGTTGAAGACGTATCTTTCACGGTAAATCCTGGTGAAACTGTCGCCCTGGTGGGTGAGTCTGGTTCCGGAAAGTCGGTTACCGCACAGGCTGTGATGGGAATTTTGCCGCGGGCTGCCGAGATCACCAGAGGCAGGATTTTATTCGACGATCCATCGAGTAAGGGCAATGTAGTAGACATTGCCGCCCTGGATCCGGAAAGTGAGGAAATGCGCCAAATACGTGGTGGTCGGATTTCGATTATATTTCAGGAACCGATGACATCATTGTCGCCGGTTCACACGATTGGCGATCAGATTAGCGAGGCACTGTTTTTACACCGGGATGCCAGTTACCAGGAAGGTATGAAGCTTACCGAAACGATGTTGGAGCATGTTGACTTTCCCGATCCAAAACGTGCTTTACGAATGTACCCGTTCGAATTGTCAGGCGGCTTACGCCAGCGCGCGATGATCGCAATGGCAATGATATGTCATCCATTACTGCTGATTGCCGACGAGCCTACCACCGCGCTTGACGTCACCATCCAGGCGCGAATTCTGAAACTGGTTAAAGAGTTACAAAAAGAGCTTGGTATGTCGCTCTTGTTAATCACCCATGATCTCGGTGTTGTCGCCAACATGGCAGATCAGGTTGTAGTGATGTATCACGGCAAGATAATGGAGTCCGGGTCGCTAAAAACCCTTTTTAATCAGCCGCAACACCCATACCTGAAGGCTTTATTGCACGCGGTGCCGCGATTCGATATGGAAGAGGGTGAGCGTCTCGTTCCGGTACGGGAGATCGATTACGAAATTGGTTCTATCGGGAAAGATAAAACCGTCTGGCCCGAGAGTGCGGTTGACACGCCGATCCTTCGAGTAAAGGACGTCAGCAAAACCTATACCTTACATAGCGGTAGCTGGTTAAAGGGAAAAACATCGTTGTTTCGAGCGGTAGACAATGTTTCATTCGATGTGCGGCAGGGGGAGTGTTTCGGCCTGGTCGGTGAAAGCGGTTGCGGCAAGACCACCCTGAGTAAAATCATCATGCGTGCATTGACTCCGGATAGCGGCCTCATCGAATACAATGACAGGGGCAATATTATTGACGTAAGAGCGCTGGAGAACGGGCCACTGATGGCGTTTCGGCGCAAAATGCAGTTTATATTTCAGGATCCATTCAGTGCGTTAAGCCCGCGCATGACTATCTTTGATATATTGCGCGAACCCCTGGTAGTACATAAGATGGGTGATGCGGCCTCGCAGAACGCAATGACCACGGAGTTGATGCGATTGGTAGGGCTCGACCCGCGTTATTTGAATCGCTATCCGCACAGTTTCTCGGGCGGGCAAAGGCAACGTATTGGTATCGCACGGGCGCTGGCCTTGCAGCCGGACCTGTTAATTTGTGACGAACCGGTCTCAGCCCTGGACGTTTCGATCCAGGCCCAGATATTGAATTTACTCAAGGATTTGCAGCAGGAACTCGGGCTCACCTATATTTTTATCTCGCACAATCTGGCTGTGATTAACTACATTGCCGATCGCATTGCGGTAATGTGCCGGGGGCAGTTGGTTGAACTGGCTCCTCGCGAACTATTATTTGCAAACCCGATACATCCCTACACACGCGCACTATTGTCGGCCGTGCCTCATCCCGAATTGAGCCAGCCGCTCGATTTCTCCGCTATCACCGATGGCGCCGCCTCGGAACCTTCGTTGTGGCAAGCGCCGTTTACGGTTGACGGCGAGGCAGCGATGACATTCCTGGCTTTGGGTGATGGGCATTTTGTGCGTGTTGCTGCCAATTGTAATCCCTCCGAAATTGCCGCATGAATCGCTATAGCGTATTGATTGCTGCCGTCTTACTGTTTGGATCAGCACTTCATACTGTTTACGGTTACACGCTTATCGAAACCCCGGTGTTGCTGGAAAGCGTTCAAAATGGCGAGTTGAAACCTGTTGATGCGCGTATTCCGGAGCAACCCAGGGTTGTGACTTTCGAAGGTGAGTTTGAAGCGGGCAGACACGGCGGACAATTACGCATGTTGATGGGCAAGCAGAAAGATATTCGGCAACTCGTCATTTATGGCTACGCTCGACTGGTCGGGTACACGACCGATCTGGAATTGCAGCCAGATATTCTGGAAAGCATTGAGGTGGTCGAGAATCGGATTTTTACCCTGCATCTGCGCAAGGGTCACCGGTGGTCCGATGGCCAGCCGTTTACGAGCGAGGATTTTCGCTATTATTGGGAGGACATGGTCAACAATGAGGAATTATCCAGGGGTGGCCTGGCGCCTGAACTGCTCATCGATGGCGAGGGGCCGATAGTTGAATTTCCTGATTTACACACGGTACGCTATAGCTGGTCACAACCCAATCCCTATTTCCTGCCTGCCCTGGCGGGAGCGCGCCCATTGTATATTTATAAACCTGCCCACTATCTGCGCCAGTTTCACAAACGCTATCAAAGTGAAGCGCGCATCGCCGAACTGATGAAGCAGTACAAGGCACGTACCTGGAAGGGAATGCATGTCAATTTAGACCGTCCCTACAAAGCTACCAATCCAGATTTGCCGACGCTGCAACCCTGGGTTAATACCACTTATCCGCCGTCCGAACGGTTTATATTCAAACGTAATCCTTTTTACCATCGCATTGATAGCAACGGTCGTCAGTTACCTTATATCGATAGCATTGCGGTCAATATCGCCTCCAGTAAGCTGGTGCCTGCTAAAACAGGTGCGGATGAGGCGGATTTACAGGCACGTTACCTGCGAATGGATAACTATACATTTTTGCGGCAGGCGGCCATGCGTAACAATTTTAACGTGCGGCTCTGGAAAACTTCCAGGGGCGCCCATATTGCGCTTTTCCCGAATTTAAATACGAATGATGAAACTCTGCGTAATTTAATGCGCGATAAACGATTCAGACGCGCACTATCGCTAGCGATTCATCGCCATGAAATTAATCAGGTGGTCTATTTTGGTCTGGTGCTGGAAAGTAACAACACGGTATTACCCCAATCTCCGCTATTCAGGCCCAGGTATCAGAAAGCGTGGACAGAATTCGATCTCGCGCAAGCTAACCAGCTACTCGATGAGCTAGGCCTCACCGAGCGTGACAGCCGAGGAGTACGCCTGATGGCCGATGGTCGGCCACTGGAGATTCTAATTCAGACCGCCGGTGAAAGTACCGAACAAACCGATGTGCTGGAATTAATCAGCGATAGCTGGTTGCGGGCCGGCGTCAAGCTTTACAGCGTGCCATCAACGCGAGAAGTGTTTCGAAATCGTATTTTTTCCGGGGAAGCGGTAATGTCGATCTGGTCCGGACTGGCGAACGCTTTACCGACGGCCGATACCAGTCCAGCCGACCTGGCACCGACCACGCAGTATCAATATCAGTGGCCAAAGTGGGGTCAGTACCACGAATCGAGCGGCAAAAGCGGAGAAAAATCCGAGGATAGTGCAGTGAATGAACTGAGCAGGCTGAATGCCCAGTGGCGGCATTCCATGAGCTTTGTTGAACGTGAAAAAATCTGGCATCGGATGCTCGAAATTCACAGCGAGGAAATGTTCACAATTGGTGTCATTAGCGGAATTCGACACCCGGTGGTGGTCAACAATTTCTTGCACAATGTTCCAGCCGAAGGATTCTACGATATCAGGCCAACCGCTTACTTTGGTGTCTACAAGCCCGATACTTTCTGGTTTGACGAGGAGAGACGCTAGTGTTGGACTATATCCTGCGTCGAGTGCTGACCATGATTCCCACGTTGTTGGTAATCAGTTTACTGGTCTTCGTGATTATTCAATTACCGCCGGGCGATTATCTTGAGAGCCATATTGCCGAATTACAAAGTCAGGGCGAATCGGTTGACGAACAACAGATTGCTTTCCTGCGTGAGGAATATGGACTCGATCGACCGTTTTACGAGCAATATTTTTTCTGGCTGATTGGCATGCTACAGGGAGATTTTGGCTATTCATTTGAATATGATCTTCCCGTAACAGAAGTCGTCGGCGACAGGCTATTCCTGACCGTAATGATTTCTATCCTGACGATTATATTCACCTGGGTGGTCGCATTTCCTATTGGCATATATTCGGCCACGCATCAGTACAGTTGGGGTGATTATGGCTTGTCATTCCTTGGTTTCCTCGGCCTGGCAACACCTAATTTCCTGCTCGCCCTGGTGATGCTGTACTTCGCCAACGTCTATTTTGGTACTTCGATCGGTGGACTAATGGCACCCGAATACATCGACGCGCCGTGGAGTCTTGACAAGCTAATCTCGGTACTCGAGCACTTATGGATACCAGTGGTGGTCATTGGCACCTCGGGTACCGCCGGAATGATTCGGCGTTTACGCGCCAATTTACTCGATGAGTTACAAAAACAGTACGTGGTAACCGGACGCGCCAAGGGCTTACCGCCGGGTAAACTATTGAGGAAGTACCCCTTGCGCGTAGCACTGAATTTTTTTGTTGCCGATATCGGTAATCTTTTGCCGACGGTTATTTCCGGTGCGGAGATTGTCGCCGTGGTGATGTCTTTACCGACTACCGGCCCGATTTTACTGGCGGCCCTGCAAAGCCAGGATATGTATCTGGCGGGTTCGTTTCTTATGTTCCTGGCGGTGTTGACCGTGTTTGGTGTGCTCGTATCCGACATTGCGCTAGCCTTGCTAGACCCACGTATTCGTCTGCAGGGGGATATGGACCAGTGAACCGGCAGCAGCGAATAGAGCACTTTGTTTCGAGCGAACCTTTTGACCCATTGTCGATAGAGAAGCTGACACCCGAGCAGGAAAAATATTACCTCGCTTCGCAGTGGAAGTTGATGTGGTGGAAATTGAAGCGCCATCGACTGGCTGTTATTTGCGGCGTCATTCTCGCGTTAAACTATGGCTCCGTATTGTTTAGTGAAATTATTGCACCCTACAATCTACATACACGCAACACCGACTATATCTACTCGCCACCGCAATCTGTGCATCTATTCCACGCGGGTGAATTCATTGGTCCCTTCGTATACGGACGCGATTATGAACTGGATATGGACCTGCTCAAGCGCAGTTACCCGGAGCGAAAAGATGATGTGCAGCCGCTGCGTTTTTTTTGCAGAGGTGACAGCTATCAGTTCTGGGGTCTGTTTGAGGGAAATTTTCATCTATTTTGTCCTCCGGAAAATGGCACCTTCTTTCTTCTCGGCACCGATCGTCTCGGTCGCGATGTGTTATCGAGGATTACCTATGGTGCACGAATTTCGTTGACTATTGGCATCATCGGCATCGCAATTAGTTTTACGCTTGGCATACTGCTAGGTGGCCTGGCGGGTTATTACGGTGGTTGGGTCGATGCCACCGTGCAACGTGCTATCGAAGTAATTCGATCGTTTCCGGAATTACCCCTGTGGATGGCGTTATCCGCGGTATTGCCGGTGAACTGGAGTCCGATTCTAATATTCTTTGGTATTACCGTAATTCTGGCGATGCTCGACTGGACCGGGCTTGCCAGAGCGGTGCGTTCGAAACTGCTGGCTTTACGCGAGGAGGACTTCTGTACCGCTGCCGAATTAATGGGGGCGAAACCGAGTCGTATCATAGGCCGGCATTTACTTCCGGGGTTCATGAGTCATCTGATAGCGTCTGCAACCTTGTCGATTCCGGCGATGATTCTCGGTGAAACTGCATTAAGTTTTCTCGGTCTCGGTTTACGCCCACCTGTGACCAGTTGGGGCGTACTGCTCAATGAGGCACAGAATATCAACGTGGTAGCGCTCTATCCCTGGTTAATGTTTCCGGTTGTTCCGGTAATATTGATTATTCTTGCATTCAATTTCTTCGGCGACGGCCTGCGTGATGCCGCCGACCCGTACAAGTAGGCCTGAATTAGCGGAGCAGTCGAACATGGCCATTCGGTTTGAAACCCGCGAGCACTGCCCCGTGTGCGGAAATATCAGGGCAGCGACTCTTTACCAGGCCCCGTTTTCCGATCCGGCCCTGAAACAGTTCATCGGTAGTTTCTATCAGGATCGCGCGGATTTAAGTGTCCTCAAGGATGCCGCCTATCGGGTTGTCAAATGCCGGAGTTGCGGTTTTATCTACCAGGCCAATGTACTCAATGATGAAGGCATGACAGTCCTTTATGGCGACTGGGTTAACGCCGAGGCGAGTTTACAGAAAAAACAAAATGCGAGGGCAAAACTGTACAGGCAATACGCCGGCCAGATGCAGACAGTATCAAGATTGTTTCCAATAATACCGGGGCAGGTAAAGGTGCTCGAATTCGGTATGGGCTGGGGTTTCTGGAGCCGTATGGCGCAGGCATTCGGCTTCCGCGTGGAAGGACTCGAGCTGTCACCGGAACGAGCTGAATACGCCAGCTCGCTGGGTGTCAAGGTAATCGATAAGCTTCCCGAAGCGGGGTCGCACTACCATTTTATTTACGCAAACCAGGTTTTTGAGCACCTTTCAAACCCTCTCGAAACATTACAACAATTACAGAGCAGGTTAACCCCCGACGGCGTAATTTATCTGCGGGTTCCGGATGGACGCGGGATTGAAAAAACGCTGGCACAGTCGGGCTGGTCCAGCGATCTAGATGCTATCCATCCACTCGAACACATTAACTGTTTTACACGTGATAGCCTGTGCCAGCTTGCTTTAGGTGCCGGGCTCGTTGTTTTTCAGCCGCCGTTGCGGCTATGCCTCGGTAGTCTCTGGGGTGGAATAAAACGGGAATATGCGGATCGATTTCTGACGACCCATGTCTTTTTCAAAAACCGCTAGCCTAGAAATTTTACCTTCCTGTCGACAGGCGGGTTACTCGTTCTCGAGGAGCTGCTGGAAACCTGCATTGCCTGACACAAGTTCTGTGTATGGCTGATTGGCCACCAGTTTTCCGCGTTCCATGACGATTACAGAATCGAATTTTTCAGCCAGTTGAGTGCGCGTCAATACCCAGAATATGCCTCGTGATTTCATTTCTTCGCGTACCCGACCGATCAGTCGTCGCTCTGATGCGGTGTCCAGGCTTGACAGTGCCTCGTTCACAATGAGTAGATCCGGCGCCTTGATCAGGCAACGCACCAGCCCCAGTTTTTGTTTTTGCGCCATAGACAGGCGCGAGCCGCCAACACCTACCTCGTAGGCCAGTCCTGCCTCGGTGATATCGGTACGCAAATCCAGGGAGCCGATAACATCGGCGATCAATTTGTGAATTTTTGCCTGCGCGTTGGCCTGGCCGTAGGCGAGCCTGCCGAACAGAATATTATCCTGTATGGATATGCGGGGGTTGTACTGAGTTTCGTCGAAAAACTCGATACCCAGATTATTTTCGGCAGCCTGCGCACGGATTCGTTTTCGTGCCAGCAGGATGCGCTTCTGAATCGATTCGTTGATTAATCCCAGTCGATGCCTGGCCACTACCAGCTTAAAGGGCAGGGATAACAGGCTAATTCTATCGCTGTCACTAATCGACGCGGGCTCCTGTCCCTGGGTTCTACTCAGCAGTTGCTGGAATTCCGGCAGGTCGTCGGAACTAATAAAACTGAACTGTTCAAAAAGTTTGCTATCCGGCTCCACATCCGAGAATAAATCGAGCATGATTTCAGCAATCTGTTTGCCCGCGGCAAGAAAGTCATCGCTGAGATCGCCTTCGTCGAGTACCCGGCGAATATACGGGTTTTCGGCCAGGTTTCCAGCATCGATCGAATCGTCATAGATAGTGCCGAACAACAGGTTATCGGCTACCGTCAGGTTGGTGTTGTAGAGATCCTGGTCAAATGGTTCAACCAGGCGTTTGTAAGTCGGTTGGCCGAGCAGATCGCGTAACTGGTTGCGTGCCAGCATGATACGACGTGGCAGGTCGGCAAACTGGGTTTGATCGACATGTGATAGCAGGCCATATTCATATATATCGTCGGCAAGCTCGACAATTTCCAGCAGTTGGTGAACGCGTTGGTTGAACTGGGCTTCATTTTCAATACCAATCGCGGCGTAATCTATCCAATCGTCATCCAAACTATGGACTGAGCTGCCCGCCCTGGTGGCAAGTTCGATATCCTGTGCGCGTTGCTTTGTATCCTCGGTTTGGCTATTCGAAATCGGATGGTGTTTGAGTGGATAAAGTAGACTATCGCGCACCGTACCGGTAAAAAAAAAGGGATTTTGCCCCGCATAAGAAATTCTTCGGCCTACCAGTGCCTCGGGCATCTCCGACATTTTTTTTGTGCCGATCGTAATCACGCCGACGGTGGGGTTGATAAGCCTGGAAATTAAACCGGCGAGCTCGTCTTTGCCGCTATTGCTTAAACCGACCGCGGCTATATGCGCATCGAGTGCGAGCCTGAAGCTGGCATTGTCAATGCTAAGATACAGGCCATCTTCGGAATAACTAATGGCAGTGGCCCGGATATCCTCCCCGGGCAGTTCGTTTGTGCCGGGATCACTGTTTATTAGTGATAGTTCGCTCAGGCCCTGTGGGTTGAACTGTTCGATGATCTGGGTATATTTAACCTTGATATCTTCCTTGCGTTGATAATAGCGCAGCAACTCTTTCCAGGGACCTGCCAAATCTTTGTAGGCAACCAGTACCGCCACCATCGAGCCGATGGACAGGTCCCCCCGTAAAACAAAATAACCGCCAGCCGAGTAAAAGAAAAACGGGGTTAACTGGGCGATAAAGTTGTTCAGAAACTTGATGAAAAACTTGCGTCGAAAAATAGCAAATCGAATTCGGTAAATGATACCGAGGCGATGACCAATTTGCGCTCGCTCGTAGTGGCTGGTGTCGTTGGTATGCACCTCGCTGATGCCGGTGACCGTTTCTCCGATTCGTCCCGATAGACTGCGCACCATAGACACGCGTTCCTTGGCCAACATGTTGACTCGTTTTTGCAGCCTGGGTATGACGTACAATTGAAACGGGTACAGTGCTATTGCCGCGAGGCCGAGATATGTATCCTGCTGGAAAATAAAAAATAGATAGGTAAATAGTATGCCACCCTGGAACACTGGCAGGGTATAGGATTCACCGATAAATTCCCCCAGGGGTTCGGTTTCGGCAGTGATCATCGGGATTAGCTCGCCCTGGGAAACGCGCTTGAAATGGGGTATCGGAAATCTCAGAATACGTTCGTATAACTCGTAACGAAAACGCCATAACAGCCTTTCGCCAAGCGCGCCGCGATATACGTTGATAAAGTATTTGATGCCGCCGTTGACCAGTACCGCGAACAGGAAGGCAAAACTAAGCAGCATTAAATAGCTGAACTGATCAACCGGGTAACCCAAAACGCTTTCCGGAATATCTATTCCTTCAAGCATATTGATAATTTTTTTGGGTAATTCCAGGGTAATGTAGACCACTGGCAGTGAAATTAACGACAACAGGACAAGCGCAATCTGATCGTTACGGCTGTGGTTTAATATATACCGATAAATAGAGGGTTCCATACGACCTGTTTTTTCCTGTTGTCGGCGTTAGCGAACCGCGGGGTTTTTGTGGAGTCGATAGCGTCGAACCCGGCACCAGTGTACTATCGCCGATCAACAACTATTAATCAAATGCAGGTTTGCACGCATAAATGTCCGCTACCGTGGCCATCATACTTAAAGGATATCCACGCCTGTCGGAAACCTTTATCGCCCAGGAAATCCGAGCCCTCGAAATGCGGGGCTTTCGCCTGTGCCTTTTTTCGCTGCGCCACCCGACCGATCCGGCGAGCCATCCAGTTCACGCTGAAATAGAAGCATCAGTCAACTATCTTCCAGAATACGTAAGCGATGATATCCCAAGGGTGATAAAGGCCTGGTGGCAGGTACGCAAACTACCCGGGTATAGACAGGCCAAACGCATGTTTGTTCGTGATTTTCGACGCGATTTCACGATTAATCGATTTCGTCGGTTTGCCCAGGCGCTGGTGCTGGCGTGCGATACGCCGGCGTCCGTTAGCCATTATTACGCACACTTTATGCATACCCCGTCATCGGTATGCCTTTATGCCAGCCTGATTACACAAAGGCCCTGGAGCATATCCGCCCACGCCAAGGATATCTGGACCATCGAGGACTGGGAGAAACGGCAGAAAATTGCCAACGCGAAATGGGTAGTTACCTGTACTGCTGTGAACGCGGAACATTTAAGAAATTTGTCCGATGGCGCCGACAAAATAAGTCTGGTTTACCACGGCCTCGACTTTAAGCGGTTTCCAGACAATGAAACCCCTGTAGAGTATCGAGACGGTAGCGATGCGCAGAACCCAGTGAGGCTGGTTTCGGTTGGGCGCGCGGTTGATAAGAAAGGTTACCAGTGCCTGCTCGATGCCCTGGTTGCGCTACCAGCGGACCTGCACTGGGAGTTTACCCATATTGGCGGGGGTGAATTACTCGAAAAACTAAAGGCCAGTGCCAAATCAATGGGTTTAAGCGGGCGTATTAAATGGCTTGGCGGCCTGCCGCAAACCGAGGTGTTGGCCTGCTATCGAAACGCAGATCTGTTTGTGTTGCCGAGCCAGATATCCGCGGATGGTGATCGTGACGGTCTGCCCAACGTGCTAATGGAGGCAGCGAGCCAGCGACTTGCCTGCCTGTCTACCGATATATCCGGAATTCCCGAATTGATCGAGCACGCTAAAACCGGTTGGCTGGTGACCGAAAAAGACAGTGATGCCCTCGGGCAGGCGTTGTTCAAACTGATTACTGATCCAGGGCTACGATTAAGCCTGGCTGAAGCTGGAGAGGCACATGTCCGTGAGCATTTTTCACTCGATGGCGGCATCGATCAATTAGTCGAAAAACTTGGCGCTAGCGTGAAACCTGATATCAGGTCATGAAGATCGTCCTGGTTCGACATGGTCCCACCGAGTGGAATGCGATCAAGCGCATTCAGGGGCGCATTGATAACCCTTTGAGCGAGCTCGGAGTCGAGCAGGTGAAAAGACGTCAGCTTCCGCTCGAGTTACGCCAGATGACCTGGTACACCAGTCCGTTACGGCGGGCCCGTGAAACCGCAGCGCTAATGGGAATTAATAATCCTGTTGTCGAGTTAGCGCTCATCGAAATGCACTGGGGAGACTGGGAGGGAGAAATCCTCAAACCTTTACGAAAACGTCTCGGCGACGAAATGCGCCAAAACGAGGCCCGTGGACGTGATTTCAGGCCGCCCGGCGGAGAAAGCCCGGAACAGGTACAGCAGAGGATCCAAACCTGGCTGAAACAGCTGGCATTGAAAGGAGAAGACTGCGCCGCGGTATCACATAAAGGTATTATCCGCTGTTTTTACGCGCTGGCCAGCGGTTGGGATATGCGCGGTGAGTCGCCAGTGAAGTTCGATTGGGACGGTGGTCACGTTTTTCATTTCAGTGACTCGGGTAAACTGCTGGATAGATACGAGAGCATTAGTTTCAGCTACTCCCCCTCTCCCTCTGGGAGAGGGCTGGGGTGAGGGCAAGCTCCATATTTATATGGAGCTTATTCGCCTCATGGTATAGGATTTTAGTTAATAGATCAGAGAGTTATCAAGAATGAATATTGCAATATTTGGAACCGGCTATGTCGGTCTGGTTCAGGGAGCGGTACTTGCCGATGCCGGGCATAATGTCATCTGTGTCGATATCGATGAAGACAAGGTAGAAAGACTCAAAAAAGGGATTGTCCATATTTACGAACCCGGGCTGGAGTCGCTCGTAGTAGCCGGTTACGATGCGGGTCGTTTGCATTTTACTATCGATGCGCAGGAAGCCGTCGAAAATAGCGATACCATATTTATTGCAGTCGGTACCCCTCCCGATGAAGACGGTTCGGCAGATTTGCAATATGTGCTGGAAGTCGCAGAAACTATCGGCGTACACATGGATGGCTATAAAACAGTGGTGAACAAGTCCACCGTGCCGGTCGGTACCGCGGATAAGGTTGATCACAGGATTAAATCAGTTTTGGCAAAGCGCGGTGCTGATTTCGAATTTGACGTCGTCTCGAATCCCGAGTTTCTGAAAGAAGGTGCGGCAGTCAACGACTGTAAGCGCCCCGATCGTATCGTTGTTGGTACGACTTCGATCAGGGCCGAAGAGAAAATGCGGGAAATTTATGCGCCTTTTAACCGTAATCATGACAAGATGATAAATATGAGTATACGTAGCGCCGAACTCACCAAGTACGCTGCCAACTGCATGCTCGCAACCAAAATTTCCTTCATGAATGAAATGTCGAACCTGGCCGAACGCCTGGGTGCGGATATCGAGGAGATTCGTCACGGTATTGGATCGGATACGCGCATCGGATATTCTTTTATTTATCCGGGTGCGGGTTATGGTGGTTCGTGTTTCCCGAAGGATGTCCAGGCCCTGATCAGGACTGCGGACGCGCACGATTATCCGAGTCGAATACTGCAGGCCGTAGAGGCGGTAAATGAGCATCAAAAACGCCATTTGCTGGAATTAGTCGATCGATACTATGGCAAGCAGGATTCGTCAGCTAGCCTGGATGGTAAAACTTTTGCGGTTTGGGGCCTGTCGTTCAAACCGCAGACCGACGATGTCCGCGAGGCGACCAGCCGCGTGGTATTGGAAGGGCTCTGGCAACGCGGTGCCGGGGTTCGGGCTTATGACCCTGAAGCGATGCAGGAAACCCAGCGTATTTATGGCGACAGGGAAGACCTGGCGCTATGCGGGACCAAGGAAGAGGCGCTCAAAGGCGTCGATGCACTAATTATTTGTACGGAATGGAATCACTTCTGGTCCCCCAATTTTGACGAGATGCTCGAGAAGATCAGCGACAGGGTGATATTTGACGGGCGTAATATATACGACCCGGAAAAAATGAAGGGCCTGGGATTTTCTTACTATGGTATCGGCAGGGGTCTATCCATAACAAACAACGCGATCCAATGAAAGTTCTGGTTACCGGTGCAGCCGGCTTTATCGGCTATCATATTTGCAAAGTTCTTTGTGAACGTGGTGACGAGATTGTTGGTATAGATAATCTCAACGATTATTACGAGGTAAGTTTAAAACAGGCGCGTTTACAGCAATTGGCAGCGTTTAGAAATTTCCAATTTTTCAAAATTGATATTGCCGATCGGCCGGCAATAGAAGAACTATTCGAGCAGGAAAAATTTGATCGAGTGATTAATATGGCGGCGCAGGCAGGTGTGCGCTATTCACTGGAAAATCCCCATGCCTACGTGAGTAGCAACTTAGGCGGTTTTGCGAACCTGCTGGAATGCTGCAGGCAGCATGCTATCGAGCATTTTGTTTATGCCTCGTCGAGCTCTGTCTATGGCGCCAACGAAACCATGCCCTTTAGTACACAGGATAATGTTGACCATCCGGTATCGCTGTATGCGGCGACCAAGAAAGCCAACGAGCTAATGGCGCATAGTTATAGCCACCTGTACCGGATACCGACCACCGGGCTACGATTTTTTACCGTATACGGGCCCTGGGGGCGGCCCGATATGTCGCCGATATTATTTGCCAGGGCGATTCTCGCGGGTGAACCAATCCAGGTGTTTAATTACGGCAAGCACCGGCGCGATTTTACCTATATCGATGATATTGTCGGCGGTGTTGTACAGTGCCTGGATAAAGTTCCCACAGGTAATCCCGCATGGAGCGGTCTCGAGCCTGATCCTTCGAGTAGTCGCGCACCCTGGAAAATATACAATATCGGAAATAGCGAACCGGTTGAATTGCTCCGCTACATCGAGTTAATGGAAAAAGCTTTTGGGAAATCAACCGAGAAAGAGCTATTGCCGCTTCAGCCCGGCGATGTCGAGCACACCTACGCGGATATCAGTTCACTGCAAAATGAGATAGGTTATTATCCCAGTACCTCGATAGAGCAGGGCCTGCAGCTTTTCGCAGACTGGTATAAGGACTATTATCGGGATTAGTGATCGGAGTTAGATAGATAGTCAATGATTCCCCTCACCCTATCCCTCTCCCAGGGGGAGAGGGGACCAGAATACTCCCTCTCCCTCTGGGCGGTGCGACGTCTCGCGAGGGCAGGGGTGAGGGTTTCCAAAGCTACTACTAAGTCATCCATTAACTCCAAATCGATCTAGCATCAAGCCATTCAACCGCCGGGTGCGCGCTCAGCTTCTGCATCAATCTACGAACGAAATCCCAGACTTCTTCGGTTTGTGCCAGGTGGTGCGTTAATATTCCGGTAGGCTCGCTACTCGCCTGCTTACCCGTACGTCGAGTAAAGAGGTGATTGCAAATATCTGCGATGGCTCTCGATTCTCCTATGAAACCCCGGTCGTGACGCCAGTTGACCGGGTCGAGATGGGTGTTAACCTGCAATAAACCCTTCGCTGGGTATGCGTTCGCCCGCGCCCACATCGATGATACCCCGCAAAACCCGGCACTCACCAGAGCCGCATAGGTTCGTGATTCGATACGATTCCAGGGTGGCACCAGTACCGGCAAAAACTGATCGGCAAATGCGTCTTGCAGTTTCTCGCAGCCCGTCGCCAGTTGTGTTTGAATTTCATCTGTACTGCGTTCACCGCCCACTTCAATTCTTTTCATGCCCTCGGCAGCGTAGCTACTATGCGAGTAGCCGTGTTGAAAAACCGTAAAATTGTTGCGCTCGCGTAAATACCTGGATAGGGAATTGTGCAGCAGTGACGGAATCGCGCCCAATGCCACCGGGATCCGTAAGTCCTGGCTGAGTGAATTGAGCCGCTCTAATTCGGCTGTTGCCTCGGTTGCATCGTCGTCGCGCCACCAGAAGGTCGCACTATTGCCGGTGTCGGACCACAAATCGAGTTCATCCCGCAGTCTAGCCCAGGCGCTGGCATCCGAAGGCACGTTATCAGACATTCAGCCACTCTTGCAGCAAGCCCGCGCTGACATTGGCGCCATCCATGCGCATATCGATTGATTGCCGGGGCATTTCACTGGCCAGGTCGACCGCCGTTGCCAGGGACTCGGCTGTGAGTGCCTGCTGTTCCAGTGAAATCACGCGATCGTGTTGCTGTAATAGTCTTGCACGTAAGCTTTGTTCAACTTCATCTGCGTCTGAAAATGGCACCATGACTGCACGAGCGCCGGTTCTCAATATGTCGCAAACAGTGTTATAGCCTGCCTGAGATATCGAAACAGCGCATTGCTTTAACAGTGCCTGGAAGTCGCTGCGATTGCGTTCAACGATGATTCCCCTACCCGCGGCGTTTTGCAATTGCGCGAAGCTATTCGCATCGATACCATGGCCCGCCAGCAACCGCCAGGTATGTCGATTCAATTTCGACAAAGGTCTGGCATCTATTGCAGTTTTTAATAATCGAAAACTGACCGCGCCCCCGCCGCCGGAAACCAGTACTTCGTTCTCGTTGCCGGGACGAATTTGTTCACTAGCGGCGGGTTCGCTGATATAACCGGTATAAAAGGTTTTATGAGCTATTTCGCCGGCCAGCGAGTAGGTATCACCCAGGGTGGCATATC
>Ga0164315_10000836_pt1 | contig 22371 bp, 22 predicted proteins | sample GuaBasSedimGuay6_FD_113737 | JGI IMG/M metagenome (GOLD analysis project Ga0164315, IMG submission 113737) | Subseafloor sediment microbial communities from Guaymas Basin, Gulf of California, Mexico - Guay6, Core 4569-2, 0-3 cm | ecosystem: Environmental > Aquatic > Marine > Hydrothermal vents... | reverse complement strand
GATTTTATATCTGTGAAGCGATAGCACGAGTGAGACATCTATAGTAGCAACTCGTTTGCTACCACGAGTTAGAAAGCGAAACAGATTTTATATCTGTGAAGCGATAGCACGAGTGAGACATCTTATCTAAAGCGAACCAGATTACGAGGAATTGTTTCGGCTTTGCCTCACAATAGTAGCTTGTCCGCTCCAAGCGATATATTTGCAAGATAAAATCGGAACCCTAAACTTGTTTAGGGCAAAATGTAGCTCTACCTAACATATCGCCATCACATATTGTCACTCACCCACAATACCTACTTTTTTAGAAAAAGTAGGCAAAAATCGGTATCGCAAGTTATAATTTCAGGGATATTTTCTCAAAATTTCTAAAAATGAAAAACTCGTTTTTCAAACTCAAACAGTTTCATTTTCTATACGAAATTTATCAAAAATATCTTTTTCCTGAAATTACAAAGCGAACCATTGTAGCGGAATTGTTTCGGCTTTGCCTCACAATAGTAGCTTGTCCGCTCCAAGCGATATACCAAAGAATAAAATATATTTTTGTTTGTAGTAGTTTTAAACTTTAGCCCCGAACAAGTTCGCGGTTCCGATGGGTTTGTATTTTCTCTTGCGCTATAACATATTTTCAAAAACTTGAGAGATATCTCAAGATATTTTAAATACCTATAAAGTTTAAGATATTCATAGTATACTTATGCACAAAAAAGGAGAAAGTGATGAAAAATTTTTTATTTATACTATTTTTAGTAAGTTCTGTAAGTTTCGCGTCTGTTTATAAGGTGGATTTGAGTCATTCTAAAATCGCATTTAAGATCAAGCACCTATCTATAAGCAATGTTTATGGTAGTTTTGATAAGTTTAAAGCAAATATAAGTTACGATGAAAAAAGCAAAAAACTTACAAAACTAGAAAGTCAAGTAAATGTCAAGTCTATAAATACAGACAATAAAAAAAGAGACAATCATCTAAAAAGTGGTGATTTTTTCAATGTAAAAAAGTTTCCAAAAATAGGTTTTGAGATGTTGTCTGCGACAGATGATAAAATAATAGCAAACCTAACAATCAAAAATATCACAAAAAAGGTGTCGTTTGATTATGAATTTGGTGGCTTGGTCAAAGGTCCAAGAGGAAAGACAAGATTAGGTTTTTCGCTTGAAGCTAATATAAACAGAAAAGATTTTGATATCAAATGGAACAAAACTTTAGATACAGGTAGTCTTGTATTAGGAGAAAAAGTTAAAATAATAGTTGATATAGAATCAATAAAACAAAAAAAATAGTCCAAAATTATCAAAAAGGGATATGTATTGAAAGATAAAGCTACGATAATTTTAGATATAGACAACCAAAAACAAGAGTATAACTACGATATACTCGATAGCACAAGAGGTCCAAAAGCTGTGGATTTGAGGACATTTTATAGTGACACCGGGTTGTTCACATATGATGTGGGCTTCACTGCTACAGCTGCTTGTTCGTCTCGTGTCACTTATATAGACGGCAAAAAAGGAGAGTTAAGATACAGAGGCTATGAGATAGAAAAACTTGTCTCAAAGCATAGCTATCTTGAAGTTTGTTTTCTTTTATTGAATGAAAAACTTCCAACAAAAGAACAGCTGATGCACTTTGATATTGAGTTGAGACATAGGTCGTTTTTGCACGAGGGTCTTAAAAATATATTTGGTGCATTTCCTGACAATGCTCACCCTATGGCTACTTTAAGTGCTGGTGTTACTTCGTTGGCATCGTTTTATTTTGATCATTTGGATATAAAAGATGATATAGAATATAAAGAGATGGCATATAGACTAATAGCCAAAATACCTACTGTTGCCGCTTTTGCATATAGACATAGTATCGGCACACCACTCATAGAACCTGATATCAACTTAAGTTTCACAGAAAACTTTTTGTTTATGATGAGAGCTTATCCACACAACAATCTCAAGGTCACAGCCGATGGCCAAGAACAAATCAATCCCATAGAGATAAAGGCACTCGATACTATATTTAGTTTGCATGCCGATCACGAACAGAATGCTTCCACAACAGTAGTGCGAAGCGTGGCATCAACTGGAGCACACCCATATGTGGCAGTGTCATCAGGTATCAATGCTTTGTGGGGTAGGGCACACGGTGGAGCAAATGAGTCGGTAATAGCACAACTAAATATGATAGGTAGTGTGGAAAATGTAGAAAAATACATAAAAAAAGCAAAAGACCCAAACGATGAGTTTAGGCTTATGGGTTTTGGACACAGAGTGTATAAAAATTTTGACCCGAGAGCAAGGGTGCTAAAAAAACTTCAAGATGAACTGAAACAAACTTTAAAATTGGATTCACATTTGATGGAAATAGCAAATAAAATCGAAGCTATAGCATTAAGCGATGAATACTTTATCAAACGAAACCTGTATCCAAATATAGACTTCTATACCGGTATCATATTAACAGCTTTGCGAATACCAAAACAGATGTTCACTGCTATATTTGTCATAGGTAGAACAGTAGGCTGGATAACCCAATACATAGAGTTTAAAAAAGACAACCAATCAAAAATAGCAAGACCAAGACAGGTTTATAAAGGTAAGTGAAGACTGTTTGTTCTTGAGTGTACCCTTGATGGCACATTTATATTTTTACCTGTATCTTTGATTTTAGAGGTGCCTTTAAATCAACTATAGGGTATATTTGCTATAATCTATTTTATTTTTATCACTTTTATATTTTCATATTTTATTTTAATATCACCAGCATATGCATACATATATACTGATTTGGGTTCGCTTTTGCCATCTATAATGATACCAGACTCCGATGCTACAACAAGTTTGTTGTTTTTGTTAAACTTTTGCAAAACTGTAGACAACATAGCTTCATTTTTAAATAATTTAAACTTCGTGTTGTATTTTTCTTTTGTGCCATCTGAACATTTGTGAGTGATTTGATTGGTGTATCCAATTTTAACTCTAACAGGAATTGGTTTAAGCTTGTCTAAAGGAAAGCAGGTAATATTGTCTTTTTTGTTATAATGTTTGATTATATTGCCGTCTTTGTTAAAATAAAATATGCTATAAAATGTTTCTTTTATATTTTTGCTTGGTATACTTACATAACCAGTTGTATGAACTGGCGTGACAAAATGCCCGTATATTTTTGTCATTTTTTCAGTAAACACTTTTTGATAAAAATTAGCCTCGACGTCAAGACCGATATATACTAATGGCCCTGTAAAATAGTAGTTCATTTTATACATATCTCTTATGTTGTAACTTTTGTTTAAGTTTTTTGCTGCTTCTGTATTTTTTAGTCCTGTGCTACAACCAGCAAATAGTATCGCTATAAATAGTGTTAAATATAAATTCTTTTTCATTTTATCTCCTTTTGTGTCAAATTATAACATTATTTTATAAAAAAACCCTAAAAAAAGAATATCTAAACCTTTTTTAGATACAATAGCTTATATTTGCAAAAGGAAAACGATGACAAAAGATGAAAACATATACGAACTACTCATAGTAGGCGGTGGTGTGTCGGGGGCTGCACTTTTTTATGAAGTCGCTACTTATACAGACATAAGTTCAGTGTGTTTGCTTGAAAAATACGATGAGCTTGCACTTTTGAACTCAAATGCTACGGCAAACTCACAGACTATTCATTGTGGTGATATAGAGACTAACTATACTCTAGAAAAGGCAAAAAAGGTCAAAATCACCGCAAAGATGGTAGAAAAGTATTGTTTACAATATGGTTATGAAGACAAAATCATGTTCAAACATCAAAAGATGGCTATAGGTATAGGATACGATGAGTGTAAGTTTATGCTCAAACGATATGAGGAGTTTAAGGAGCTTTATCCGTATCTCGAAGTTTATGACAAGCAGGCTTTAGAAAAAATAGAGCCATCTCTTATATTTGATAAGCATGGTAACGGTAGAGACGAAGAGATAGTAGGTGTTGGAGCAAAAGACGAATACAGCACAGTAAATTTCAAAGCACTAAGTCAAACATTTATAGATAATGCAAAAAAAAACAAAGATATAAAAACAGATATATTTTTTAACTCACAAGTGAAAAATATGAAAAAAATAGATGATATTTACCATATCAAAACCAAAACCAAAACCTACAAAGCAAAGATGGTCATAGTCAATGCAGGTGCACACAGCTTATATCTCGCACATAGCATGGGATATGGTAAGCACTTTGGTCAAATACCCATAGCAGGTAGTTTTTTTAAAGCTTTTAAGCATATACTTAAAGGCAAAGTTTATATGGTGCAAAACCCAAAGCTACCTTTCGCAGCACTTCATGGTGATCCTGATGTGACACTGGATGATAACACAAGGTTTGGTCCAACTGCTTTGGCACTTCCAAAACTGGAGAGGTTTAGAAGTGGCACATATCTTGACTTTTTCAAAACCTTACAACTTGATATAGATGTGCTAAAGATATTTTTCAATCTATTTAAAGATAATCAAATACGAAACTATATCTTACGAAACTTTCTTTTTGAGATACCATATTTTGGCAAGTTGGCATTTTTGAAAGATGCGAGGAAGATCGTGCCGTCATTGAGTGCTAGTGACATAGAATACGCAAATGGTTTTGGTGGTGTGCGAGGTCAAATACTCGACAAAAAAAATCAAAAACTTATGCTAGGCGAAGCATCTATAAATACAGGCGAGGGTATAGTATTTAACATGACACCATCGCCTGGTGCTACATCGTGTCTGGGAAATGCCAAACGAGATGTGCAAATAGCATGCGAATATTTAGATAAAAAATTTGACAAAAAAAGATTTGAAAAAGAACTTGAAGAGGAACAGATATGAAAAAATTATTGCTTATCACTAACCAAGCAGAGTATAGTGAACACGGAACAATCACGCCACTATTTGACCACTATTTAAAAGAGTTTTACAAAGTAGATATAGTATTTATCACAAGTTTCAAAGATAGTTTTCAAGAAAAAGGCAGTCATTTTATAGTGCCGCAAATGTATGAGAACAATATCATAGAGTATTTGGCAAGAAAAAATATAGATATAAATTCATATAACTTTGTGTTGGTGCGAAACAAAAGAAATCTGCTCAAAAATGTATTGGACAACAGATCAAAATACAACTACAAAGTTGGATTTCGTATATCATTTCCATACAAAAGTTTTGCATATGATTTTGAAGATAGCGTTTTTCCTATAAACCTAATTAAAAAATTTATAATAAAACAAAAAATAAAAGCTCGCGACAATATGATAAACCAATGCGACCTATTTATGCCAACATCAACACAAACGAAAGCAGAGTTTTATGATCATATCACTATAGATATGATTCCTATATTTACTGGGCTTGATCCAGAAAATTTAAATGAGCACATAGTATCAAAAGAGGATGTAACTAAGTTTATATATGTAGGGGGAATCAGCAAAAATAGACAATTTGAAACTATACTGGATAGTTTTGATGCTCTCAAAAATGACAAATGGTCTTTGACTATATCAACAACAGACAAAACTTATATCACAAATCTGCTAAAAAAATACCCAAAACTCAAAAGTCATATAGATGTTATCAGCGCTATATCACTTGAGAAGCTAAGAGAACAGGTAAATGCTTGCGATATTGGTTTGGCCTTGATGCCACGCAATAGATATTTTGATACAATAGTGCCTAAAAAAGCTATGGATTATTATGCTTGTTCAATACCAGCTATGCTTACAAACAATGTGAAAAATCACAGAGTGTTTGGCGAAGATGAGGCATTTTTCTGTGAGTTTGAAAAGGACAAAATCACAAATAAACTCCAAGAACTTATGGATAGCCCTAGCACACAAGACGCAAAAGTTGGAAACAAAGGACAAAAAAAGCTACTAAATCTCAAAAGAAACTATAAGATATTGGCAAAAGATTTAGCAGATAAATTAGATAATATAATAAAAGGGAAATAAGATGTCAAAAACTATCTATTGTATAGCTCAATTTACACCAAAACAAGGAATGTTTGATGAACTTTTTGATAGACTAAAGTCACTAGAACCAAAAACTAGAGCAGAAAAAGGTTGTATTAGCTACATATTGACCAAACATGTCAAAACTCCTTTTGCCACAGGCGAAAGTATGCCTATAGTTTTCAATGAAAGTTGGGACAGTATAGAGTCTTTTGAAAAACACTGCCAAGCAGATGATATAGTTGAGTTTTTCGAAACCGAGTGTATAGATACAAGCGGTATGGTCAAATCCTACAATGTAGCTACATATATAGATGAACAACATAAAAAGGAATTGTAGATGAGAAAAAAGCTTGTTTTTGGCTTATTGGGCTTGATTGTAACAATACTGTTAGTGTCGTGTACTAAACATGGTATGACAGCAGATTCTGCCATAAGCGACGATATGGATACCATGGCTACGACAAGCGAAGAGACAGGCAAAAGTTATAAAAAATCAAAAGCCTCACGATACAAAAAAATATCAAGACCAAAAAAGGCAGGGCTAAAAGCTGGCTTTGCTGATGACAACAAACAGTTTAACTATTTTTTGAATTTTTTAGAAAAATATGAAAACAACACCACAAGAGTTCAGACAAATATCAAAAATAGAGTTGTGCTGATAGTCAAAGACAAGCGTGGCAACGCTATACCAAATGCTACCATCACAGACACAAATAACAAAAGCCAAACATACAGCGATGGCTCATTTTTGTCGTTTAAAAGTTCTCAATACAAAGTGTCGCACAAACAAGCAAGTAGCACCATAACTATAAATAAAAATAGCAAAACACACATAGATATCAAGCTCGATACCATCTACAATCCACCATCTCCTATGTCTGTAGATATAGTTTTCACCCTTGATACAACAGGTAGTATGGGCGAAGAGATACGAAGACTTAAAAAAACTATAGAGTTGATTTATCTCAACTTATCATCTGTCAAAACTAAAGTAGATATACGATTTGGTATGGTTTTGTATAAAGATATACACGATAAATACACAACCAAAACAATACCATTTACAAATGATTTGAAAAAATTTCAAGATGAGTTAAATAAAGTATCAGCAGGTGGCGGTGGAGATACTCCTGAAGACTTAGTATCAGCCTTGAGAGATACAACTACCAATATGAAGTGGAGACAAAATGGGCTTAAACTTGTATTTGTCATCACAGACGCACCGCCACATATAAATTATAAAGATAGCAAACCATATATGCATTATGCTAAAATAGCTAAAGAAAAAGCAATAAAAATACACACTATTGGCACAGGATCTTTGAATATAGATGGCGAATATGTTTTAAGACAACTTTCACAATACACAAATGGAAAATATATATTTCTAACATATGGCGAAAAAGGTGAAAATGATGGTGGCAAAACTGGTAGCGTGAGCCACCACACTGGAGCAAACTTCACGACCGATAAGTTAGAAAAAATAGTCATAAAGTTTGTCAAAGAAGATATAGCAGATGCCACAAATAGCAATATCAAAGATGATGAGTATTTTGAAGCTGTCAAGATAAAAGACGAAACCAAAGAGCAAACCATCAATAAGCTGTTTGACAAAGCATTTTCACAAATAGTGGACTACTCCTCAACGAAGATAACCCAAAACACTCTGTCTATTTTGCCAATATCTACCACCAAACAAGATAAAAATCAAAAACTAAATGCCGAGTATTTTACTCAACAACTTTTGCTCTCAGTCAAAAAAAACAAAACATTTAAGTTAATTGAGCGAAAAGATTTACAAAAAGTATTAGATGAGATGAAACTCCAAGACAGCGGATTGCTTGATGAGACAAAGATAGTCAAGTTTGGCAAGATATCAGGGGCAGAGTTTTTGCTTATGTCAAAAATATATCAAAAACAAAATAGATACGAGATATTTATAAAGCTTGTCAAAGTATCTACAGCCGAAGTGGTATCAGTGACAAAAGTATATATAGATAAAGAATTGGGTATATGATAAGTTTCAATAAAAAACACAAAGGAAAAGTATGCTTTATAACGATATAGATTTTAACCACAAAACTATCCTAATCACCGGAGCAGCTGGATTCATAGGCTCAAATATAGTGTTTTATTTTCAAGATAATTTTAAAGATGCTAACATAGTGGCAGTTGATTGTTTTCAAGGGGTAGACAAACTCTCAAATGGCAACCAAAAAAGTTTTGGCCACTATGCTAACTTGGTAGGATACACAGGAATTGTGTTGAGTGGCGACATAAATGACGAAAATTTTTTAGATAAATTGTCACAAAATTATAAGTTTGATTATATTTTTCATCAAGCTGCTATATCTGATACTACAGCAAACGAACAAGATCTTATGATAAAAACAAACACCAATGCATATGAAAGCTTGCTTCAAATAGCTATAAAACACAAAGCAAATATGATATATGCCAGTAGTGGCGCAACATACGGCGATAGTGATAGGTTTGAAGTAGGGTATGAAAAACCAAACAATGTGTATGGTTTTTCAAAAGTTTGTATGGATAATATCACAAAAAATTATATAAAGCGAGGGCTTGATATATCGGTAGTTGGGTTGAGGTATTTCAATGTCTATGGCAAAAATGAGTTTTTCAAAAACAAGACATCGTCTATGGTACTTCAGTTTGGATTGCAGATATTGCGAGGAGAAACACCTAAACTATTTGAAAAAAGTGATAAAATAAAACGAGATTTTGTATATATCAAAGATGTAGTTCAAGCAAATATCAAAGCAGCTGCCCCACAAAAGAGCGGCATATATAATGTAGGCACCGGAGTAGCAAGAAGTTTTGAGAGTATAGTAAATATACTTCAAAAAGAGCTAAATATAAACAATGGCAAGCAGTATATAAAAAATCCGTTTGAAAACCAATACCAATACTTCACGCAAGCAAATATACAAGATACTATAAAATATCTAAACTATAAACCTGTTTTTACATTGGAGCTGGGTGTAAAAGATTATATAAAAGATATCGTTAGTTAGTTGTCTTGTTCGTGCTCCTTGACTTAAGATATGAAATCTGTGTCAATTCCTAACTCACGAAAGCAAGCGAGTTGCTTCAAATTGTAGTCTCACTCGTGCATACAGATAACAGATAACAGATTGTTCTGCGTTCTGTGTTTTTCACATTTGTCTCGCAAACTATCCCCCACCTACAAACTCAAGAAACTCTATTTTGTCGCCTGATTTTAGTTTGTAGGTTTGCCACATATCCTTTTTGATTATATTCATATTTATTGATACTGCCATTATTTCGCTATTTATGCATAAGATTTTTAAGATTTTGTCTATACTATCGTTTTTTTCGAACTGTTTTTCGACTCCATTTATTATTATATTCATGGTTTAGTTTCCTTTTTGGCTTTCAATATTTTTATTATACTTAAATAAGCTTAAAACGATATAATACATCTATGAAAAGATACAAACTATTAAACACAAAATACAAAATATATAAGAGCATAGATGTTTTTGTCGTATAGAGACCCACTTTTTGGTATATTAGAGTTTTTTGCCCTTGTTTTTGTCATAGCTAGTTTATCGCATGTTTACAATCTTTATAAAAATAAAAAAAGCACAAGAGAACACAACAAACTACTACGGAGATTTAAACTAAACAGATTAAAAGAAAATGATTATATACACTTGCATCAAAGATATGGTTTGCCTTTTGAGTCTATTTTATTGTTGGCTTCTACATTTATAAAAAAGGGTGAAACAAGCAAAGCTATTGGTGTGTATTTATCACTTTTAGAGATAGCACAAAATCAAATACAAAAAGAGCAGTTGTTGGAACACTTGGGCGAAGCATATCACAAAACAGGTATGCTACAACGAGCAAAAGATATATATGAAAAGATACTAAAATTTTCGCCAAGAAATAAAACAGCTTTGGATAATCTGTTTATAATATACGAAAAACTTTTTCAATACGATAAGGCTTTGCAAATAATCGATGTATTTGAGGCTTTGGATTTTGATGTAGAGTTTCAAAAACTATATATCAAAACCCTGCAAGTTATAGCAGATACTACTATAGATGAGCAAAATATGCTCAAAACTCTTTTAGATATGCAAAAACAAAACAACGAAATCACAAGAGTAGTAGCTACAAAAATTTTAAATACAAACAAAACATTTTTTTGGGAAAATATTGAAAGTTTTGCTTTAGAGGATATCATAGATATTTTGTATCTATTGGAAAAAAAGAGTATAGATTTTCGAATAGTTAAAAAATACACCTGTTTAAGTGAGATATACACAGCAAAAACATACATAAATGAAGCTACGAAAAGTGAAAATTTTTATCTAAATATCATCATAAATTTAAGAGACAAAAAAAACAATAATGCCACCATAGGTTTCAAATACAGCTGCAAAAAATGCAAAAATATTTTTCCTTTGTTTCAAAACAGATGTCCTACTTGTCATGATATTTTAAGTCTTAAGCCAACTTTCGGTATAATAGAACAAAAAGAGGACACAAATGATAGTTTGTTGTAGGATATAGTATCAAAAAAATCAAAATATACACAGATGGTAGTAGCTTAGGCAACCCAGGTTATGGTGGTTGGGCAGCTGTATTAAAATACTGCGACAAAACCAAAGAACTAAAAGGCTCAAAAGCAAATGTCACAAACAACCAAATGGAACTATTGTCGGTCATAGAAGCTATAAGAGTGTTGAAAGAGCCTTGTGATATATCTCTTTTTAGCGATTCTATATATGTGGTAAAAAGTATAAATAGTTGGCTTGATAGTTGGCAGAAAAAAAACTGGAAAAATTCAGCAAAAAAACCAGTCAAAAATAAAGATTTGTGGCTTGAGTATTTAAAACTTTCTGCCAAACACAGCATTGAAGCAACATGGGTGAAAGCACACAACGGACACAAAGAGAATGAAAGGTGTGATTATCTTGCGAGAGATGAAGCTACGAGATTACAAAAGTTAGGAGAGATATGAAAGAGTTTGAGCCATTGGAAAAAACAATAAACTACATTTTTAAAGATAAAGAGTTGCTGTCTAAAGCTTTGACACACAAAAGCTACAAAAAACCATACAGCAACGAAAGATTAGAATTTCTGGGTGATGCGGTGCTTAATTTGACCGTAGGCGAGTATTTGTATGAAAAATTTCCAAACTCCAATGAAGGCGAATTAAGCAAAATGAGAGCAGGTCTGGTAAATGAAAAAAGCTTTCAAGTTTTGGCAAATCGTATAAATTTGGGTAGCTTTATCTTGCTTTCAAACTCCGAAGAGAGAAACCAAGGACGAAAAAAAGCTTCAATACTATCAGATGCCTTTGAAGCAATCATGGGCGCAGTATTTTTAGAATCAGGCATACAGGAGGTAAAAAAAATAGCCTTGAGTTTGATAGAACAAGAGTATGAAAAAATTAGTTTGGATTATTTGTCGCATGATTATAAAACATCACTCCAAGAGATAACACAAGCGCTTTATGCACAAATACCAGAATATAAGTTAGAAAAAGAGATAGGGCCCGACCACGAAAAGAGCTTTGAAGTTTCTATTTGGATAGATGGCAAATGTTATAGTAAAGCAACTGGAAAAAGTAAAAAGATAGCTCAACAAGCCGTGGCAAAAATAGCATTGGATAAGATAAACAATGGTCAATAGTTTTGGAACAAGATTTAAAATAACTACATTTGGGGAGTCTCACGGCAAGGCTTTGGGTGTAGTAGTAGATGGTGTGCCAGCTGGCTTAACTATAGATGAGGTATTTATACAAAGCGAGATGGACAGAAGAAAACCAGGCACAAATAAACTTACAACAAAAAGAAAAGAGAGTGATAAAGTTCAAATACTTAGCGGAGTATTTGAAGGAGTATCAACAGGAACACCCATAGGTATATTGATAGTAAATGAAAACCAAAAATCAAAAGATTATGACAATATCAAAGATATTTTTCGGCCAGGTCATGCTGATATGACATATTTTTTCAAATACGGTTTGAGAGACTTTAGAGGTGGTGGGCGAAGCAGTGCGAGAGAAACTGCTTGTAGAGTAGCAAGCGGAGCAATAGCAAAACTTATTTTAAATACTCTAAATATCAAAATATCAAGCGGAGTGTCACAAATAGGCGACATAAAAGCAAAAAAGATAAACTTTGAGTATGCAAAAGAAAGTGATATTTATGCTCTTGATGAAACTGTAGAACAGTCGCAAAAAGATTTGATAAAAAAAACAATGAGACAAAAAGATAGTGTAGGGGCAGTTGTCAAAATCAAAGTTGATAATTGTCCTGTAGGTCTGGGTGAGCCCATGTATCATAAAGTAGATGCTAAACTTTTTGAGGCACTGGGTGGATTAAATGCAGTTAAAGCTGTGAGTATTGGGGCAGGATTTGGTGTGGGTTTATTGAAAGGTAGTCAAAACAATGACAAAATAACCAAAGACGGATTTAGCACCAACAATAGTGGCGGTATATTAGGCGGTATAACCAATGGCGACGATATAGACATAGATGTATATTTTAAACCAACACCATCTATATCAAAACCACAACAAACAATAGATACAAATGGCGCAAATGTTTGCTGTGAGATAAAAGGAAGGCACGACCCTTGTGTAGGTATAAGAGGGTCTGTGGTATGCGAATCTATGGTGGCGATTGTGCTTGTAGATATGTTACTTTTAAATACAACTTCAAAGATGCAAAATATATTGAAAATTTATGGAACCACTAAAAAATAAATACAATCAAAACTATATAGATAACTTAAGTTCAGATATAAAAAAAATTTATAAAGATTTTGATACAAAAAATTTCAAAAAAGATATTTTTGATAAAAATTGGAAAAATACAGAACTAAAAAACCGCATGCGAAGGATATCTGTAACAATAGGTGTGTATTTGCCACAAGATTATAAAAAAGCCATAGATATACTAAAAAATGTTTATAAGCAAACAGACCAAACCAAAGGATTGGAAAATATGATATTTCAAGACTTTGTAGAAGTGTATGGCTTGAACTATTTTGATATATCTATGAGAGCATTGGAACTGTTTACTATCAATAGTAGCAGCGAGTTTGCTATAAGACAATTTATATTAAAATACCCTACGAAAACTATGTATCAGATGTTATTGTGGACAAAAAGCGACATAGTAGATATAAGACGCTTATCAAGTGAAGGTTGTCGTCCAAGATTGCCTTGGGCTATAGCTTTAAATAGTTTCAAGCAAGACCCGACAAGAGTATTTGAGATACTAGAAATACTCAAACACGACACAGAAAGATATGTGCTTCGGTCAGTTGCTAATAACTTAAATGATATTTCAAAAGACAATCCAAATATGGTCTTAAACTTCATAAGACAAAACATAAACATAAACTCAAATATAGACTATGTCCTAAAACATGGCAGTAGAACTATGCTAAAAAATGGCGACAAAACAGCACTTGGACTTTTTGGATACAAACCCATAAAAGCAGAAATAAAAAACTTCAAGTGTGATAGTATTGTCAAAATTGGTGAAAGATTAAACTTTGGTTTTGATATAGCTGGCATAAAAGTATTAGGCGATATAAGAATAGAATACATAATAACTTATAAACTAAAAAACAACGCCCAAGGCGATAAGATATATATGATATCACAAAAAAATCATAAAGCTGAAAACTTGCATATAGATACAAGTCATAACTTCAAACGCATATCTACAAAAGTTTATAATGCTGGTGTTCATATGCTAACTATAAATATAAATGGAGAAGAAAAGATATCAAAAGAGTTTGTATTAAGATAGTTGTTCAACACTATAGTTGGTATAAATTTTTTAACTCTATGTTTGTCGGGCTGGCATCTGGAGCTATTTTTACTATATATAAACCGCTTGATCCTTCAATATTTTCAGTTGGTGGAGTATTTTTGTCTTTTGGTTTGTTGATTGTGGCATATAATTATGACAAACTTATAAACATAAATAGGTTTAGGAAAATTGTTTTTTTTGTAGAGATTGTCATGCTTTTAGTTGTAGCGCTGTATATACTTTTACCTTATGATTATCAAACAGCTTTGTTGATATATATCGGTTATCAACTTACATTTATGTTTGGTTCATATCTTTTAAGAGCAGAAACTATTTTTGTCTCAAAAGTGGAGTATTTGTCCAGACTTGATAGGTATAAGCAGTTTGGTTATCTTGCTGGGTTGGTTTTGTCGTGGGTGTTTTATAAAGTTTTGTCAAATATATTTTCGATAACGACAAACCAAACGAAAATATATATTTTGCATTTTGTTTTGATATTTGTTGAGTTTTTTATATTGTTTTTTTTGTTTAAATCGTTTAAAAAATAGGACAAATATAAATAGTTTGAATAAATTTTATAATATTTGGATACAATAACAAAAATATAAGGATAAATATGGCAAATCATAAATCAGCAGCAAAAAGAGCAAAACAAACAATCGTAAAAACCGAACAAAATAGATTTTTCAAATCTCGTGTCAAAACTATAACCAAAGATGTGATAGAGGCAGTGCAAAACAATGACAAAGAAAAAGCTTTGGATGCTATGAACAAAGCAAACAAATTTTTGCACCATACAGTCAGCAAAGGTGTATTTAAAAAAGAAACAATTAGTAGAAAAGTAAGTAGATTACAAACAAAAGTCAACGCCTTATAAATTAAAATGCTACAAAAACAGCTTCAGGTATTTCAAGATAGATTTGAAACTATTAACAAACAGCTTGTATCGCAAGGTGTCTTGACAGATATCAAACTGATGACATCGTTGTCTAAAGAGCAAGCATCGATCAAAGATATAGTTGAGGCTTCAAACAACTACGATAAAATCATAAACGATATAGCCGATAGTAAATCTATGCTCTATGACCCAGAGTTGGGACAAATGGCAAAAGAAGAACTAAAAGAGTTAGAAATAAAAAAGCAAAACTTAGAAGAGCATATCAAATTGTTATTACTGCCAAAAGACCCAAACGATGACAAAAATATATTTATAGAGCTTCGTGCTGGAACCGGAGGCGATGAAGCATCATTGTTTGTGGCTGATTTGTATAGAGCATATCTAAAATACTGCGATACTCAAGGCTGGAAAACTGAACTCATGAATACAAACTTTTCTGAAGCCGGTGGCTACAAAGAGGTGGTTTTGCTAATAAAAGGCGACAAAGTTTATAGTAAGATGAAGTTTGAATCAGGCACACACCGTGTGCAAAGAGTTCCAACCACTGAAACACAAGGACGAGTGCATACATCGGCTATAACAGTGGCTATTATACCTGAAGTTGATGATATAGACATAACGATAAAACCTGAAGATTTAAAGATAGATGCCATGAGAGCCTCGGGGTGTGGTGGGCAAAGTGTCAATACAACCGATAGCGCTATACGAATTACTCATATACCTTCAGGATTGGTTGTCACAAATCAAGACCAAAAATCCCAACACAAAAACAAAGACAAAGCTATGAAAGTTTTGAAAGCCAGACTATATGACTTGCAAGAAAGCAACAGAGCCAAAGAACAAGGTGACGATAGAAAAGCACAAGTAGGCACTGGCGATAGAAGCGGTCGCATACGAACATACAACTATCCACAAGGAAGGGTATCTGACCATAGGATTAACCTAACTTTGTATAGACTTGAGGCTATCATGAACGATGGATTGTTTGATGAGGTTGTAGAGCCACTCATAGCAAATCATCAAGCGAAGCTGATAGAACAAAACACACATAAGGTGTCAAATGGGTAGGGCATTTGAGTATAGAAAGGCATCTAAACTAAAACGATGGGGCAATATGTCGAGAGTTTTTCCTAAACTAGCCAAAGCTATCACGATGGCAGCCAAACAAGGTGTGCCAGACCCTGACATGAATGCACCACTTCGCACCGCCATAGCAAATGCCAAAGCCCAAAACTTACCAAAAGAGAATATAGTGTCTGCTATCAAAAGAGCCACAGCAAAAGATTGTGCGAACTTGATAGAGATAAACTACGAGGGCAAGTCAGCTCACGGAGTGCTTGTGTTTGTGGAGTGTGCTACAGACAATACAGCCAGAACAGTTGCTCACATCAAAGATATATTTAAAAAGTCCAAAGGTGTGGTCGTGCCTACTGGGTCTTTAGAGTATATGTTTGATAGAAAGTCAGTATTTGAGATAGGTTTAGTCGATGATATAGATGAGTTGGAGCTAAGTATGATAGACTACGGCTGGGAGTCTTATGAGGTCGATGACGATACTATATATATCACAGGTGATTTCAAAGACTTTGGAAACTTAAATGATGGCTTACACAAACTAGATATAACAGTGCAAAAAGCAACTTTGCAAAGAGTGCCAAATAACCCACAAGATATAACCGATGAAGCTATGAACGACTTAGAGCTTTTAATAGACAAGTTAGAAGAAAATGAAGATGTCCAAGCAGTATGGACAAATATATTATAAGGAAACATATGAGATACATAATTTTTTTGATATTGTTTGTGGTAGTAGCAAATAGCCAAACTATCAAACAAGGCGAGTCTATAGATATAGTGAGTTGTGACGAACATAAATGGTGTAAAATAAAAGGTACAAAAAGATATATAAAAGGTTATAAGTTTAAAGAAGCAGATGGCAAATATGTATTGAAACCTGCATACAAAGAAGCATTTTATTATAGCTTGGTAACAAATGGCGAGAATTTTACATATCTGCCAATCATAAACAATAATACTAATACCAACTCAAACAAACTTACAAATAAACCAAATAATACTTCGTTTGACGACAATACAAAAGCCAAAAAACCAAAAAACAAACAAACCAAAGATATATATAGACTAAATGAGATACATCATGACGATGTTATTTTAGTAGATAGCTGTGACAAACACAATTGGTGTAAACTACAAAACTCAAAATACTACATACGAGGATATCTGTTTGACAAAGATGGCGACAAATATACTTTAAAAGATAGATATGAAAAAACATACTACTACTGGAGTATCAAAAACTCAACATTTGGTTATAACAAAGTGCTAAAAAGAGGTGAGCAAAACAATAAATATCAAAAAAGTATCAAAGTTCTTGAAGAGAAAAAAGATATTCAAAATATAGAACAGCAAAAAATATCAAATACATATATCAACAAAAAAATAAATATTGAAAAACCGAAACCCAGCTATATATTTAAACCAGATTATTTCGTGCAATTTTCAGGCGGGTTGTCTAAAGTTGATGTGAAAACTGATATTGAAAAAAGATTATTGAAAAAAGATTTAGATGACACAGGTGCGGCACTTGACATAGCTGTAGGAGCACAAATAAAAAACTTTTTTGCTACTGTTAACTATGGGTTTATGGCTTATGACAATATAAATATGAAAAATATTTATACAACTATAAACTACAAATTTGACAACAAAAGTGTATCGCCATATATTGGTTTGCTTGTAGGATATGGAAGCTTAAAGTGGCTTGAATCTCCGCTGACAATATCAAGAAATGAAAAATTGTCAAGTAATAGCAATATGGTAGGATTACAAATAGGAATAAATACAAAATTAACTGAAAAATGGCACTTCAATATAAACTACCAATATATTAAATATGATTATACTATGGATATAAACGATGCCCAGTATTATATTGACCACAAAACCCAAAACAATTTCACTATAGGAATAAAATATATATTTTAGAGTTATATATATTTTTTGGTCTAAATTTCACAAATCTTGACTATTTTTGAGATAGTTTTATATTATTTTGTTATAATCTGGCACTCAAGAGTAAAGAGTGCCAAATGAAAAAAAAACAATATTTGTTGGATATGCTAATACAAGCTTATATCAAAGCAGATGAACCTATAGGTTCATCGAAGCTGAAAGATATGTTTGATATAGAGTATTCGCCAGCAAGCATAAGATCGTATTTCAAACTTCTTGCAGATGACGGTGCATTGGTCCAAGAACATATAAGTAGCGGAAGAGTGCCTACGGTATATTCGCTCAAACAGTATTGGCAAGACAAACTTACATTTGATTTGCAAGATATATGTTTAGAGACTACAAAAAGATGTGCCACGGATATGGGCATAACTGTGTTTGTAAAACGAAAAGCAAATGATACTTTAAAAAAAGTTTTAGATATAGAGCAAAATTATATCATATTGAAGTTTGAAAACTTTTATATATCGACAGAATATAACCAACTTTTGTATAAGTTCTTGATAAGTTTAGAAAACTTGACCATAGATGATATACTTAAAATTAGTAAAGATATAGGAGCAAATAGATTGTATAACAAACTTTTACTAAAAAATAGCACTGATAGGTTTGATATATATAATCTCAAACAGTTTTTGAAAGTTTGTCTAAAGTTTGATATGCCTGACAAAAATATAAAAAACTTTTTAAATGGCTCGGTGTTAGACGATACGAGAGCAGGTTTGTATTTTGAGACAATACTGCCACATGGATATATAGGGGTTTGTCACAACGCAAAACAACAAAATGAAGATATAAATATGTTAGTAGTAGGCGAATTATCGAAAGATTACGACTATTTTTATAAGGAGATAACAATTTGAAAGAAAATGATACAGATATAGATGGTGTCGTAGATGGCAACACACAAAATTTACAAGACACAAAAGATGAGACAACAAAAGAGGACAACATAGTAGAAAATGAGACTAAATTTGACTCACTTGATGAAGAGTTCAAAGCTAAAATGCAATCAAAAGTAGATGAAGCAATAAATAAAGAAAAAGAAGCAAACGACAAACTATTGCGAGCTTATGCTGACTTTGAAAACTTTAAAAAACAGATAGAAAAAGAAAAATACAGCGCCATAGATTATGCCAGTGAAAAGTTTGCAAAAGATTTGCTCGCACCCATAGATGCTTTGCAGATGGCGATAATAAGTGCCAAGGGTGATTTTGATGCTATACAAGTAGTAGAGAAACTAAAAGAGGGTATGGAGCTGACACTCAAGGCATTTAACACAGCTTTTGAAAAACACGACATAAGTGAAGTAGAATACGATAAATTTGACCCACAACTACATAATGCTGTGATGAAAATAAACAAAGAAGAAGCAGACACAAACGATATAGTAGAGGTGTTGCAAAAAGGATACAAATATAAAGATAGATTACTAAGAGAAGCCATGGTCACCGTAGCAAATTGAAACTTATCTTTTGGGTTTTTTCTGCGTTGAAGTTCAAAATTTATCTTATCACTTACTTTGTGTAAGCTCAAAGATAAATTTATTCTCCGCCTTGAAAAAACACAAGATATAAGTTTCAATTTCTTGAAGTTGGAGCTTGGGTTTTTTCTGCGTTGAAGTTCAAAATCTATAATAGTCACTTACTATATGTCCGCTCCTATTATAGATTTGTCGTCCGCTTTGAAAAAACACAAAATATAAGTTTCATATAAATAGTTTGAAATAAATTGACCGTAAAGTCAAAAAACTAAAAACATAAAACTAAAAGATTAAAAGGAGACACCATGGGTGCAACAATAGGAATAGATTTAGGAACAACAAATAGCTGTGTAGCTGTATTTCAAGGTGGTGAAGCGAAGATCATCACCAACAAAGAGGGCAAAAATACCACACCAAGTATAGTGGCATTTACTGACAAAGAAGAGGTGCTTGTAGGCGATAGTGCTAAAAGACAAGCTATAACAAATCCAGAAAAAACCATATACTCTATAAAACGAATTATGGGACTTATGATAGATGAAGAGCATGCTAAAGATGCTCAAAGCAAAGTAGGATACAAGATAGTAGATAGAAACGGAGCAGCCGCTGTAGAAATAGGTGGCAAGACCTACACACCTCAAGAGATAAGTGCGAAAATTTTAGGCAAGCTTAAAGTAGATGCTGAGAGTTATTTGGGTCAAGAGGTTACAGATGCAGTGATAACAGTGCCAGCATATTTCAACGATGCCCAAAGAAAAGCGACACAAGAAGCAGGCACAATAGCTGGATTAAATGTGCTTCGTATTATCAACGAACCAACCGCTGCTGCACTGGCATATGGGCTTGATAAAAAAGGCGAAGAGAAAATCCTCGTTTATGATTTAGGTGTTGGGACTTTTGATGTCACAGTTTTGGAGATAGGGGATGGAACATTTGAGGTTCTTTCAACAGATGGCAATGCTTTTTTAGGTGGCGATGATTTTGATAATCGTATCATAGATTGGTTAGCAGACGAGTTCAAAACTGAAACAGGAATTGACTTGAGAAGTGACAAAATGGCACACCAACGACTCAAAGACGAAGCAGAAAAAGCCAAAAAGGAGTTAAGCTCTGCTACACAAATAGAGATAAATATACCATTTATCACAGCAGATGCCACAGGACCAAAACACTTAGTCAAGACTTTGACTAGAGCAAACTTCGAACAAATGACCAGTGATTTGATAGACGAAACTTTAGAGCATATCAAGACAGCTATGAGTGACGCTGACTTGGAAACAAGCGAGATAAATCAAATCATCATGGTAGGTGGAAGCACAAGAATACCAAAAGCACAGCAGATAGTCAAAGAGTATTTTGGCAAAGATTTGAACAATTCGGTCAATCCAGACGAAGTTGTAGCAGCAGGTGCGGCTATACAAGGCGGGGTTTTAAGTGGAGATGTCAAAGATGTGCTACTACTAGATGTGACTCCACTGTCGTTGGGTATTGAGACTATGGGTGGAGTTATGACTAAACTTATAGAAAAGGGCACTACAATACCTGTGAAAAAATCACAAGTTTTCTCAACTGCTGAAGACAATCAACCAGCAGTTAGTATACTTGTAGGTCAAGGTGAACGAGAGTTTTCAAAAGACAATAAATCGCTAGGTAAGTTTGACTTAACTGATATACCAAAAGCTCCACGAGGAGTGCCACAAATTGAAGTTACATTTGATATAGATGCAAATGGCGTTTTAAATGTAAGTGCCAAAGACAAAGGCACAGGCAAAGAAAACAAGATAACTATCAGCGGTTCATCAGGTTTGAGTGACGATGAGATACAAAAGATGGTAAAAGAAGCAGAACTAAACAAAGATGCAGATGAAAAAAAGAAACATATAGTAGATGCTAAAAACCAAGCAGAAGCTATGCTTCATACTACCAGAAAAACACTCGAAGAGAACAAAGCAGCTGTAGGTGCCGATGAAGAGAAAAAGATAGTAGAAGAAGCTGCGAAACTTGAAGAGATGTTAAAAGATGAAAACATAACAAAAGAGAAAATAGAAGAACAAACCAAAAAACTAACACAAGTTTCAGCTAAATTGGCCGAAGTAGCGATGAAAAAACAATCAAATAGTGATAGCGAAGATAGTGGCAAAACAAAAGAGAAGCCAAAAAAGAAAAAAGACGATGATGTCATAGATGCTGAAGTAGAGTGATGAGTAAGTAGTGACGAGACAGGAGCGACGAGGGACGATATTGACTATCATATTCTATTTTGTTGGCTATTCCATATTTTGCCCCGAACAAAGCTCGGGGTTCCGAGTATATAAAATATATTGTATTCTTTGGTATATCGCTTTAGCGGACAATTATCATTGTGAGGCGAAGCCGAGACAAATCTTTGTATCTGGTTCGCTTTATAATTTCGGGAAATAGATATTTTCGATAAATTTTGTATAAAAAATGAAACTGTTCGAAATTCGCCAGAATGAGTTTTTCATTTTTAGAAATTTTGAGATAATATCCCTGAAATTGTAACTGCCGATACCGATTTTTGCCTACTTTTTCTAAAAAAGGCACAAGGGAATGAAAGATTTCAAAGTAGAAGTTTAAAGCTACTACAAATAAAATTATATTATATTTTGTTTCTTATTTCACATTTTGCCCCGAACAAGTTGCGGGGTTCCGAGTATAAAAATATATTGTATTTTGTTGGCTATTCCATATTTTGCCCCGAACAAAGCTCGGGGTTCCGAGTATAAAAATATATTATATTTTGTTGGCTATTTCATATTTTGCCCCGAACAAAGCTCGGGGTTCCATAGAAAAACATAATAGTATCGGGAACCTCAAACTCGCTTGAGTGGGCAATAATCTATTCTGTTATCACTCCACTACTATCTACACTATCTACTATCTCTACATCACCTGTGCCATCAATAAAATGACTTGGTTTTTTATCTGTAAAGCTGGATACAACCTCTATTTGTAGGTCGTTTATCGTTCCAGTGATTGTTGCTGTAATATCTACATTGCCACTTGTGAATGTTGTGCCAACTAATGTGCCATCATTTGAATTTGTTGAGCTATCAGTTGCTGTTGTACCACTTGTTTCATTTAAATTCCATTGTCCTACGAGTGTGCTTGAAGTTGTATCACTATATAGTTTGATGTTTTTCATAGT
>Ga0164315_10000835_pt1 | contig 22371 bp, 21 predicted proteins | sample GuaBasSedimGuay6_FD_113737 | JGI IMG/M metagenome (GOLD analysis project Ga0164315, IMG submission 113737) | Subseafloor sediment microbial communities from Guaymas Basin, Gulf of California, Mexico - Guay6, Core 4569-2, 0-3 cm | ecosystem: Environmental > Aquatic > Marine > Hydrothermal vents... | reverse complement strand
TTGGAATTTCCATAAATACCTGTTTGACCGCAACGGTCAGATGATTGGTTTCTGGCCTTCTGCCGTACCACCGGATGATAGTGCGATCACTCACCAGATTGAGTGTAATTTGCAATCCTGGGTTTTGTAGCGCAGGTTGACCCCACAACTCCCAGGTAAATGATATCCATATTGTTTACCCTGCTAACAGTATCGTGTCTTTTTATACATGTCACTATATATACGACACTAATGACGTATTTAATGTTAGAATATCCACCTAAAAGGTCAGATGTCAAACGGAGGGTACACTACGTGACAGTCATTCATCCGGATGGCACACCGAACCCCATGCTCAAGGTTTTAAATCAGGGCAAACAAAATGAAGCGTTTCAAAAATATCCTCTATGTATTAAACACTGAAAAAATACACAAGTCTGTCTTGGAACGCGTTGTGACACTGGCAGAAAACAACCAGGCAAGACTGGCAGTCGTTAGCATTCTTGAGCCATTTACGGTTGGTTTCGGGATGCCGGCGGGGGGGGTTATTTCCATCGATCTTCAGGCTGCTGTGGTACGCACACAAACGCAGAAACTGGAAGCTCTAGTGGCTCCTTACCGCGCGCGGGTTGATGTCCAAACCCAATTTCTGGTTGGCATTCAATTCCTGGAAATCATCCGTGAGGTGCTGCGTTACGATCACGACCTGGTAATCAAAATCCCTGAAGCCCCGGATTGGTTAGACCAGATATTTGGAAGTGAGGATATGCACCTGTTGCGGAAGTGTCCCTGCCCTGTTTGGCTCATCAAACCTGTGGCGCAGAAAACCTACCGGCGTATTCTGGCGGCAGTTGATCTGGACGATACACCTGTGTCAACAGAACAAAGGTCTCAAGGTGAATTGAATCAGCAGGTTCTTGATTTAGCCAGTTCCATGGCACTATCCGAATTTTCTGAACTGCACATCGTACATGCCTGGGAAGCAACCGGCGAAGATATGCTGCGTGGTCCGCTCATTCACATGCCAGAGGAAAAGGCCAGAACTTTTATCGAACAGGAGAGGCAAAAACGAGAGACTGGCTTGAATCGTTTAATACACGAAGTAAGCAACAATCTGGGGCAAGAAACCTTCAGCTATCTCAAACCACGAACGCACCTGATCAAGGGCCAGGTACGTCAACAGATTCCAGCACTGGCCAGGCAAATTGAGGCCGATCTTATCGTCATGGGGACAGTGGCCCGTACCGGTGTTCCTGGACTTATCATAGGAAACACGGCCGAGGCTATTCTCAATCAGATTGAGTGTTCCGTGCTCGCACTCAAACCATCCGGCTTCGTCACACCAGTCACCCTGGACGAATGATGCACTGGTGTCCTTCTATTCTTTTTTCGGCAACTCGTCGTGGCACTCCCTGCAAGTAACTTCATTATCACCGGCTGTATCTTTGTGCTCAAGATCAACAATATACGTATGGCATTCGTTACATGAAAACCCATCATGGTCTTCAACGAAGAAACCACCCTCAGGATCATGAAATTGCGGAAGGTTTAGATTGCCTGGTGGCACCCGCTCATCGTCTGCATGGCATTCGAGGCAGGTTTCGTTATCACTCAGGTCCTGGGCGTAAACCGGTACCAAATAGCCAAAAGTCAGCACGGAAATTAAAACTGTGACTGTTGTAGATATGAAAATATTCCTTATCAGAATCATGGCTTATCCTCTTGTCCTAATTCATTTCACCAGCTTCACGCACGGCCAGCACGTCGCAATCAGCGTTATTAAGTACACCGCTGGCGGTTGAGCCAAGCGTCCCTATGACGCCCTGACCATGAGGAGCGACGACAATCAGGTCAACTTCATGCACTTTTGCGAAGCGAAGAATTTCATTCCTTGCCGATTTTGACGTAATTCTCAATTCGGTCCTTATTTCCTTATACCCCAGTGTGCGTTTCAGTTCATCCAGCTTGGTACGTAGGTGCCGGGCCAGTGCGTCAGCCGGCTCGGTATTGAATTGAAACACGGAGGAAAGGGGGCCGCTATCCAATGGAAAGTGTTCAATCACGTGCAACAAAATAAGCTCGCTATTATCCAGCTTTGCCAGAAGCACCCCCCGTTTGGCCGCTAGCAGGTTGATATCACTAAAGTCAGTGGCCACCAGAATTCGCTTGTAAACACGCATAAGCTTTCTCCACGAAGTCTTAAATACTTCTCAAGTGCTTTGAGGTTAAATGATGCCGATGCTTATTCACCCATCGGCCTGGTACTTGTTGTTGAACAGTTGGATAAATTCACCTATTGTTTTGTGCGATTCGAGGGGATGTCTCAAGCGCTGATTCAGATCCAGTTCGTAATAATTTCGTCGGCCCTCTTTTTTAACCTTGACGACACCCGCCACGACTAGTTTTGCCAAAATTCTTTGTATTGCACGCTCGGTAATACCAACTTGAAGAGCCATTTCTCGCGCTGTAGGTTGTGGCATGTGGGTAAGACAGATGAGCACATGTGCGTTGTTACTAAAAAATGTCCAATTCTCGCTTTTCATGTAAATTATATTCATATTATCACCACGCTAATAGTATCGCGTCTTTAGTTACATGTCACTATATATACGACAATAATGACGCATTTAATGCTAGAATATACACTCAAAAGGTTAGATGTCAAACGGAGGATACACAGATGCAACAATTTGGACAGATACTTTTTATTCTTGGAATCATTATCGCTTTTGTAGCGGGCTTGGGTTTTGAACATCCATGGTTACCAATAGGCTTGGCGCTGTTTGGCATTTTCGTTGGATTTGTAAATATATTGGATGTGGATACCAACAAGTTTCTCATCACAGGTATCGCACTGGAGGTGAGTGCTTCGGCCTTTAGGCAATTCACATTCATTGGCGCAGCAATGTCCGATGTCATGATTTTCGTCGGCGGAGCATTGCTGGTGGTTGCAATGCGGGTGCTCTTCAGCACGGCCTTGGTCAACCTGTGGAAAACGCACAAATAGAATACGCATAGTAGGTTTGTATGAAGGCTTTTAAGAACCGAGTTTTAATGCTGGTTGCCGGGATCGGCTTGCCGCTGAATGTCGTGGCGACTACTTCCGCCCCGGGTGTGGTGACAGACTTCACCGGAACCTGGTTGGGCATGCTAGCCCTGGCAATTTTTATTGCAGCCTACGTATTGATCATCAGCGAGGAAGCAATACGCCTGCGTAAATCAAAGCCGATCATGGTTGCAGCCGGGTTTATCTGGTTGCTGGTAGCGATTGCTTTTATCCAGGCGGGTGATCCCATCGGAGCGGGTGTAGCGTTCAAACATGATTTATTGGAGTTTGCGGAGCTGTTTCTTTTTCTACTCGCGGCCATGACCTACATCAATACGATGGAGGAGCGTGGCGTATTTGATATCCTGCGCGATTGGCTCGTGGTTAAGGGCTTTAGTTTTCGCAAAATATTCTGGCTCACAGGCTTGGTTGCATTCCTTCTTTCGCCGATCGCCGATAACCTTACGACTGCTTTGTTAATGGCTACCGTAGTGATTTCGGTAGGCGGCGGCAATAGCAAGTTTATCGCTATTGCGTGTATCAATATCGTTGTCGCTGCCAATGCCGGCGGTGTTTTCAGCCCTTTCGGTGACATTACAACCTTGATGGTCTGGCAAAAAAATATTATTAGCTTCACCGGATTTTTTGCCTTATTCATACCGGCAGTAGTGAATTGGTTGGTGGTGGCCACAATATTAAATTTTGCCGTCCCGAATATTCAACCCGACCCACTGGAGAGCAGAGCTGAGTTGAAACATGGCGCTTGGGTCGTCGTGGGCCTGTTCCTGTTGACCATCACCATGGCAGTAACCGGACACAATCTTCTATATCTTCCGCCGGTAGCCGGAATGATGACCGGACTAGGCTTTCTGAAACTGTTTGGTTTCTACTTACAACGCCGTGATGAACGTTCTGCTTATATCGCAAAAACCATGCTTATGAAATCTGCGTTGGCAATAGATTCCAGACCAATAGAAAAGCCGACTTCTGCGCAACCCACTTACGATATTTACCGTAATCTGCAACGTGCAGAGTGGGATAGCCTGATGTTTTTCTACGGCATTATCATGTGTGTGGGCGGACTGGGCGCATTGGGCTATCTCGCAATCGGATCGGAGTTGGTGTATGGGGGGCTCGGACCCACTACAGCAAATATCCTGGTTGGTGTTGCATCCGCAATCATAGATAACATCCCTGTCATGTTTGCCGTTTTAGAAATGCACCCTGATATGAATCATGGTCAATGGCTTCTCGTCACGTTGACTGCGGGTGTTGGTGGCTCAATGTTGTCAATTGGTTCGGCCGCTGGTGTCGCAGTCATGGGGCAGGCACGTGGTATTTATACGTTCTTTGCACACCTAAAATGGACCTGGGCCATCGCACTTGGTTATGCCGCAAGTATCGCGACCCATATGTGGTTGAATGCCCAGGCATTCCTGACGTGAGCCTTGACTACCTCACTGACATCATTATTCTTCTGACGGCGGCTGTTATCGTAGTACCGCTGTCCCGATTCGCAAGGCTGGGAATTGTGCCCGGTTTTTTAATAGCCGGGGTTGTAGTCGGGCCGTCGGTACTGGGTCTTATTGATAACCAGGCTGAGATTGGCCACCTGGCTGAGCTTGGCGTAGTGCTACTCCTGTTTATCGTTGGAATTGAGCTTAAACCATCGCGTTTGTGGGTGATGCGCCGAATGGTTTTCGGGTTGGGTATGCTACAGGTGGTTGTCACGGGGGCATTGATATCTGCCGTCGCATATTTTGGTTTCGAAGTAGACCTCAGGCCCGCCATACTGATCGGGCCTGCTCTGGCGCTCTCATCAACCGCCTTTGTGTTACAACTACTCACTGAACAGAAGATGCTGATCTCCAGTTACGGGCGGACATCCCTGGCTGTGCTGTTATTTCAGGACTTGGCCGTCGTACCGTTGCTCGCACTGGCTTCACTGCTGACGACTTCTGATATCAACGTTGAGGCAAATATCGGCATTGCACTTGTAAAAGTACTGGTGATTCTTGTGCTGCTTATCCTCAGTGGGCGCTACCTGCTGAATCCTGTGTTCCATAAAATAGCCCGCCTGGGTTCGCCGGAGATATTCACAACATCAGCGGTTTTATTGGTTCTCGGGACTGCCGTCCTGATGGCGCAGGTCGGTCTCTCCATGGCCATGGGTGCATTCGTTGCGGGATTGCTGGTTGCCAATTCGGAATTTCGACACCAGGTGGCAGCCGAGATTCAGCCATTCCGGGGATTGTTGTTGGGCATATTCTTTATGTCGATGGGTATGTACCTGAATCTGGCGATACTCTTTGCCAATCCGATGGGATTCATCGGTTTGGTAGTGGCCCTGATGATTACCAAGGCTGTTCTGCTATTTTTGTTGGCAAGGCTGTTTGGGCACAAGGGAAAGCTTGCACAGGCAATTGCATTGTTGCTTGCGCAAAGTGGCGAGTTTGCATTGATCCTGTTCGCGGTAGCATATGATGGGGCATTGCTAACCGAGGAGTTATTTCAACAACTGTTGGTCGTAGTAGTGCTCACTATGCTGGCGACTCCACCGCTTGCAGGGGTGGCGCATCGGCTCATAGCTTCGCGCTCGCGTAAGTCTGAGGGAAAGGCGCTAACAAAAGCAGATGCGGTATCCAGGGCGATAGTGATCGTGGGTTTTGGGCGTGTGGGGCGCCGTGTTGGGGAGATATTCGAAAGGCGGGACATAAGCTACCTGGCGGTCGATTATGACGCAGGCGTGGTCAAGCAGGAGCGCGGTACTGGCCGAGCAGTGTTCTATGGGGATGCGCGAAAGCCCGAGGTCCTGAGAAGTCTGGGCGTAGGTAGGGCGGGTTTGGTCATCGTCACAGTTGATGATTTTCAGGCCGCAGAGCAAGTTGTGTCCTCATTGCGCCGTACGTTTCCTAAGCTGGATATCCTCGCACGCGGACATAATACGGAGCACTGCCGGTCTCTTCAGGCAAGAGGTGCGTTGCTAACTGTTTCGGAAAATCTGGAAGCGAGTATTGCACTTGCCGAGGCGGCGCTATCGCAGGTTAGCGCAGACCATGCAGAGAACATCAAAGCCCTTGACCAATTTCGTAAAATCTACTACTCGCTCATTAAGAAAAAAAATAAGTGGTAACCAGGTAATGCCCCCATTTTTAACCGTTTTCAAAAGTAGAACTCAGACCACCATGGCCAGTTTTTGAATCGGGGTCCATTCCGGATACTTGGTTTATATATTTATTTTGAACACATAGATAACATTTTTCGGTACAAAAGCCACTTGTGCGATTCCTTTTTTGACCCCATTATTTTATTTTTTGCGTTTTGTAAATTTCTTCAAACGCTTGCGCTTGGCCACCTGCCGGTCAGTGAGCTTGTTCTTTTTATCTTTGTAAGGGTTCCCACCACTGCGGAAATCTATCCGTAAGGGTGTACCGCGTAATTTGAAGTGACGGATAAAGACGTTTTCAAGGTAGCGCTTGTAGGAGGGTTGAATGGCGTCTGTACGATTACCATGAATGATGATTCTCGGCGGCAGATTGCCACCGGCATGTGCAAAACGTAAACGTGATGTACGACCCTGGCTCATCGGTGGTTGATGGGCTTCGAAGGCTTTTTGCAGAACCCGTGTCAGTTCCGGCGTCGACATATCAATGGTTGCGCTTCGCCAGGCCTCCCTGACGGCTTTAATCAATTCCTTCAAGCCGGAGCCATGCAATGCGGACAGACGGATCTTTCGAGCCCAGGGTACATACTGCAAACGGCGATCCATTTCGGAAAGTACCTGCTTGCGGTCGTATTCCTCCATGCCATCCCACTTATTCATAACGATAACCAGTGCCCTGCCCTGTTGCAGGATATGACCCAGCAAGGTGGTGTCCTGGTCGGTGATACCCTCGGTGGCATCCAGCATCAAAATCACCACATGGGCGCGGTCAATGGCTTGCAGTGCCTTGATCACACTGAATTTTTCAACGACATCCGTGATCCGTGCACGTCTACGCACACCGGCTGTATCTATGAGTTCGTATTTAACACCCTGGTATTCAGTGAATACGCTGATGCTGTCCCGGGTTGTACCCGGTTGATCGAAGGCCATGACACGTTCTTCACCCAGCAGACGGTTAACCAGTGTTGATTTACCAACATTGGGCCGGCCCACAATAGCCAGTCGTATACGGTCAGAATCTTCTTCAGGGTCAACTTCGTCTGAGTCAACAGGTGGCAACACGAGCGCTGCCTCCTCCATCAAATGTGTCATTCCCTGACGATGTGAGGCCGCTACCGGCAGGGCTGCACCCATACCCAGCGCTGTAAACTCAACCAGGGAGATATCCGGGTTGGTTCCATCGATTTTATTGCCAATCAACAAAACCGGCCGGTCGTGTTGACGCAGAAGCTGGGAGATCTCTTCATCTTCGATTGTCAGCCCGTCCCTTGCACTGACGACGAATAAGACCAACTGGGATTCTTCAATCGCCTGGTGCACCTGTTGGGCAGTCAGGTAATCGATGCCTTCGGCAGCCCCCACCAGGCCGCCGGTGTCTATCAATACACACGCCCTGTCGCCAACCTCGGAGATTCCGTATTGACGATCACGGGTAACACCCGGTATATCAGCCACCAACGCATCACGCGTACGCGTCAGGGCATTGAAAAGCGTGGATTTTCCGACGTTTGGCCGGCCAACGATGGCGACAACAGGTAACATGAAATTATAATATCTTCAGGGCTCTAAGAATGGCAGCATCATACATGAGGACAGCCCGTAAAGTAACGGACGTCAACAGCTTAATTCAGAGCTGCACCTGCCTGGAATGCTGACACTTCACCTTTTTTAGTCATGACATACAGGGTATTCCCCACCACCAGCGGTGGTCCTGCAAAGCCTTTGCCACCCACCTTTTCACGTGCGGCGAACTGGCCGTCATCGATGTTGATCCAGTGCAGGTAGCCGTCCTGATCGCCGACCACGATAAAACTACCATAAAATACCGGCCGGGTCAGACCTCTGCGCAACAATTGATCATGCTTCCAGGATTCAGCACCGTTGCGCCGGTCAAGCAACCATACATGACCTTCTTTATCACTCAGCGTCAGGTTGATGCGGGCCACCGAGACACCTGTGGCCGAAGACACATCCTTGAACCAAAGCAGGCGACCGGAATCTGCAGCCAGTGAAGCCAGGCGGCCTTTATAACTCGAAACCAGCAGGTCAGAGGCAATAAAAACCAGTTGACCGTCAATATCGGACAAACGCTCCAGTTCGGTCCTGCCTTCCACGGTAACCAGTGTCTGTTCCCACATCAAGGTGCCATCATTCTGCTTCAATGCCACAACCTGGCCACCATCATAACCGACGAAAACGACACCAGCCCTCAACAGCAGAGGAGCGTTACCCCTCAGAGTCAGCAAAGGTACATTGTGGTCATAAATCCATATGCGCTGTCCGGTATCTGCATCCAGACCAAAGACCCGACCATCGATGCAACGGACCACCACGACACCATCCGCTTCAGCAGGTGCAGCGAGTACTTCCGATGTAACAGTCGCCGACCAGCGCTGGGTGCCGGTAGTCGCGTCAAATGCAAATACTTCGCCATCCTGCGTTCCCATTAGTAACAGGTTGTCCGAAATACCAGGGCCACCTGTGAACGGCAATTTGGTTTTGATTTCCCAAAGCTTGTTGCCGGTTGTTGCATCCATGGCCATCAGCAAACCCTTGTAGTCCGCCGCATAAATCGAACCGGACGAGTAGACGGGCCTGAGTTGCCTGCCGGCTTTATCCAGTCCATCGCCGACCTTGGTAGACCACACTTTGCCTACCTTGAGTGTCGGTTCAAATTCCACCAGGTCAACGGGATCATCAGGATCATCGCTGTCACCCCAGCTTTTTATCCAACTGCAGCCATTCAGCAGCAATAATGCTACCAATGCAGGGATAAACCATTGCCTCACACTTCACCCCCGCCGGCATCAACTGCGACGTCTGACTCTGCTTCGGTGCTGGCGCCGAGCGCCTCAAGCTTGATAATCAGGAGTTCCCTGTTGCCAACTCCATCTTCCAATGTCTCGAGTGCGGTTCTGTAACTTGCGATTGCCAGACCCTGCTCACCGTTTGCTAAATGTATGTCACCACGTATTTCAGCAAACAATGACTCGAAACCGACATCAGAAGGTGCACCATCAAGCAACGCCAATGCTGCAGCGGTATCACCCTGCGCGAGCATGACCCGTGCAAGTCTTTCCCTTGCTACCACCTTGACAGGCTCTGGTTGAGCATTGTCCATGGCATATGTTAATGCGGTGATTGCGAGATCCAGTTGACCTGCCCCCAGGCGCGCTTTGGCCATCATCATTGCAGCCATCGATGTATAGGCGGATTTTGGATACTCGGATTTGAGCACCTCGTAATTTGGCACTGCAGCATCCATGTTTCCTGCTTCGATCAAACTGACCATCACCTGGTATTCAGCTGATGCCTGTTGACGTTTGCTGGTTTCCCAACTCTGCCATTGTTTGACGCCATACATCAGGCCAAAGGCGAGTACCAGGCCCATGACGATAGCGCTGCCATTTTCCCGTAACCAGTTTTTTACGCGTTCACCCTGTTCGTGGGTATCATATAAGTCTGACATTGATTTTATTAATCCATCATTTGAAATTGCACCGGATAAAACCCGGCTGGTTGTTATATAGAGTCGATATACCTGAGAATCCAGTCCTGAACCTCTTCACGACTCAATTTTAACTGCTCTTCACCGCTGCGCAGGAACTTGACTGCGACCTGCCCATTACGAATCTCATCCTCACCCAGCACCAGGGCCAATAATGCCCTGCTGCGATCTGCACGTTTGAACTGGGCCTTGAAACTGCCACCATTCAAATTACCGATCAAACGCAAAGCGGGAATCCCGGCGCGCAGATCATACGCGAGTTCGAGTGCAGATTCAGCGCTGTTTTCACCCACGGCAACCAGGTAGACATGATTCACCGGGGGCACAATATCGTCTTTTTGCCGTAGTAGTTCAACCAGGCGCTCTTCGCCCATGGCAAATCCGATACCGGGCCAGGGCTTTCCACCCTGTAATTCGACCAGCTTATCGTAACGTCCACCGGCGCACACCGTACCCTGTGCACCCAGCTCTTCGGTGATCCACTCAAAGACCGTGTAGCAATAGTAATCGAGCCCACGTACCAATCGCGGGTTTTCATGAAAGCCGATGCCCAGGCGGTCCAGGTAGCGTTTTAGCTGTTCATAATCCCGTCGTGAGTCATCACCTAGTTGATCGGTTAAAAGCGGCGCCCCTTCGAGTAAAGCCCTGACCTTCGGGTCCTTGCTGTCCAGTACACGTAAGGGATTGCGTTCTGCCCGTTCGTTGGTTTGGTCGTCAAGTTCAGTCCGGTGTGCGTAAAGGAATGAATACAATTGCTCCCGGTAGGTGCTACGTTCATCCGCATTGCCCAGTGAGTTGATTTCAAGACGTAAGTTCTTTAATCCAAGCCTTTTCCACAACTGAGTGCCCATCGCGAGAATTTCAGCATCGCCATCAGGGCCCGCTGCACCAAAAAGTTCGGCACCCATCTGGTGGAACTGTCGGCTGCGTCCTTTTTGTGGACGCTCGTAACGAAACATTGCCCCGCCATACCAGAGCCTGGTAACCGGGCCATACAGCAAGCCGTTTTGCAGGGCCGCACGCACGACACCCGCCGTGCCTTCAGGCCGTAGGCTCAACGACTCCCCGTTGCGGTCGTCGAAGCTGTACATCTCCTTGGATACAACGTCGGTGGCTGAGCCGATTCCACGGGTAAACACATCCGTTTTTTCCAGTAAAGGCACGCGGATCTGTTCAAAGCCATAAGCAGCGAATACCTGTTCAGCTGTTTTTTCCAGCCGGTGCCAATAGTGGACATCTTGCGGGAGAATATCGTTCATCCCGCGAATTGAGCGAATGGGGGAGTTCATTTTAGTTATTGTCAGGTTCGTCGTTGTCTGCTTGTAATTGTCGCGGCCAGGTTAACTGCGCGACATCATCACGGGTAAACCCGGTCAAATCAACCGCTTTACCATCCATCAACAGACGCACGGCTGACGCACGTCCAAAAAGAAGTCGGAATGGCGGCTTGCCATGATATTTTTTGTCACTGCCGCCACGTAACAGATCCATCTCAAGCTCCTGCCCGTGCGCATCGGTGATTTCAACCCAGCTATCAGCTGAAACACTGATTTCCAGACGGCTCACGCCTTGTGCAATGGCCGGATGGGATATCGCCGCCCAAGCTTGCTCGGCCGTATCCAGACCACCTGTATCACTATCGTGTAGCGCGCCCAATGGGGCAATAGATGCGTTCACAGTGCCCCGAATATTCTGTGTCTGCCCGGGTAAGCCTGCATTTTCGGTGTTCGCTGTATTCTTCTGAGCGCTGGTAATACGTGAACCATTCTGCGACAGCCTGACCGCTTCATGGGTGAATTGCCAGGCCAGTGTTCCAATCAGCAAAGATGCCAACACATAGCTGGTCGCACGCAACCATCTGTCCATCGGGTTGCGTTTCGGGGACTCGGTAAAAATATTCCGGATGGCAGCCTGGTCGCTATCAGCCGATGAAAGCATCTTCTGAATCTCATCCTCCGGGACCCGCAGATAATGTGCATAGGTCCGGATGTAACCATTTCTGTAAACCAGGGCGATATGATCCGCCTCATCCCGTTCAATATCTTCCAACAGCTTTTCATCGAGGCAAACTGCCTCGGCAATGGTTGCCAGGGAAAGTTTGCGCTTTTGTCGCCTTTGCTTCAGGTATTCACCCGCCGCCATTGGAATCAGTTCTTGTTGCTCGTTCATTTTCCAGGAAGTCTCCGGACTTCTGCGGTCTGGCTTGATTCGGGGAAATTCGACTCAAGCATACGTTTGTATTTATTTGCGGTCTTGCTGTCTCGTGAGGCCATTTCAATCCTGTAAGCCAGTAACAGGCTTTCTGCACTGTGGCTGGCCGCAGCTTCGTAGCGTTGTAGAAATGCCCTCGCCGTCAGGTAATTCTTTTCCTCGTAATTGAGCTTCGCCATGTTTAACAGGGCATCCGGGAAATCCGGCTCTATTTTCAAGGCTGCACGCAGGTACTCATTGGCTGTAACCATGTCACCTTGTCGCAAGGCGCAGGAACCGGCATTTGTCAAGGCGACCGATGGTGAGCTATAAAACGGATCATCCACTGCTTTGAGGAAATGCGTCATGGCTTGTTTTTGTTTGTCTGTCTGGCACAGGTAGGTACCGTAATTATTATTCACATCACCATCATCAGGATCGGCTTCATAGGCCTTTTTGTAATGCTGACCCGCCAGCTTCATCTCATCGATTTGTTCATAAAGAACAGCCAACACCGTGTGTCCCGGTGCATAGCTTGAATCTTCCCTGACCGCCTTTTTCAGCTTGCCCAGTGCGACTTCATACTGGCCACGATTCATGTACTCAAGGCCCAGGGAGGTATTGGCCTCCGCGGCCTTGCGTCCCCTGCTTTCCTGGTCCGGATCATTCGATTGTTGCGATGCGCAACCGCTGACAAAAACCACGGCGAGTAACGCGGTCAACAAGTGTGTTTTAACTGAAAACAGCCATGGTTTGAACCTGGACAAAATGAGTGCCGATCCATTCATGAAGTTATTTCCGCCATTTGCAATTTTATACGCTCACTTCTTTTCGTACGATCATTGACTTTACCCACCAATTGCCCGCAAGCGGCGTCGATATCCTCGCCGCGGGTCTTTCTGACCGTTGCTATCAATCCACCACGCATGACGATTTCCTGAAACTCTTTAATACGATCCTGGCTGGAGCAACGGTATTTCGTACCTGGAAACGGGTTAAATGGTATCAGATTCAGCTTGCTAGGTAACCTTCTTAATAATTTTACCAGTTTATGGGCGTGTTCTGGATGGTCATTTACACCGTCAATCAAGGTATATTCAAAAGTCACCGAGCGTTTATGCTTTTCCGATACGAATTCCCTGCAGGCCTGCATCAAATCGGCAATTGGATATTTGCGGTTTAGAGGAACCAGTTCGGTACGCACATCATCCACCGGTGCATGCAGCGATACGGCGAGTGCCACGTCAAGGCTGTCACGCAGACGGTTAATGCCCGGAATCAGACCCGCGGTACTCAAAGTGACACGCTTTGCTGCAAATCCAAAACCAAGGTCATTGCGCATTAAAGACATGGCGGACACGACCGCATCAAAATTGAGCAACGGCTCACCCATACCCATCATCACGACATTGGTGATACGACGCACGCCGTTGCGTTCATGCCCCAATGCCTGTGCTGCAAGCCAGACCTGACCTATTATTTCACTACAGGTCAGGTTACGTGCAAACCCCTGCGCGCCGGTAGAGCAAAACGAGCAGTTCAATGCACAACCCACCTGCGACGATACACACAAGGTGCCACGTTTGGGTTCCGGGATATACACGGTTTCAACTGCGTTGCCACCTTGAAAACCGATTAACCACTTGACCGTGCCATCACTTGAACGTTGCTCACGAAGAATTTCCGGTAGTTTGATTTCCGCAATGGATTTCAACTTTTCACGTAAAGCAATACCCAGGTCAGTCATTGCCCCGATGTCGGTTTCTGCGTGATGGAAGACCCATTTCAGTACCTGTTGGGCCCTAAATGGTTTTTCGCCAATGGACTCAAAAAAAGTGCGCAAACCCTCCTCATCAAAATCAAGCAGGTTCACACGACTTGTGACGGCACTCACAGGAGCCTGAGTGGTTGTCAGCTTACTTTCCAAAAAAGTATGCGATCTCTGTTTTTGCGGTATCCGGCCCGTCAGAACCATGTACTGCGTTGGCATCAATACTCTTGGCAAAATCGGCCCGGATCGTACCGGCATCGGCCTCTGCCGGGTTGGTGGCGCCCATCAACTTGCGGTTCAAGGCGATGGCGTCTTCACCTTCAAGCGCCTGGACCATAACGGGACCCGATGTCATGAATTTAACCAGGTCGTTAAAAAACGGGCGTTCACGGTGTACAGCGTAAAAACCTTCGGCCTGTTCATTGCTCAGATACTCCATTCTGGCTTCAACAATCTTCAGACCGGCCTTTTCAAAACGGCTATAAATTTCCCCGATTACGTTTTTTGCAACGGCATCGGGTTTGATAATCGATAATGTACGTTCAACAGACACTTAAGAACTCCCTGTAACTATATGATATTTAATGATATGAACGAATTTTCTCGTTCACGAGAATCAGACTGGAACCAACGGGTAATTTTAAGCTGACAAAGACTTGCTTGCAATCAGGTTCGCGAGGGGAAATCAATCGTCTCAGGAAATGGTTCTCTGTCTCTGTTTAATCTATTATATCCACCTTGAAATTGAATCGATCCGCTCAGGAGCCTGTCGGATTTGACACAACAAGCTTCATGCTGAAGCGAGGACATGTATGACCGCCCTTTTTCTGGCTATATTCGTATTGTCATTGCTGTTACTGGCTTACTACCGTATTCCCCTGCTTATCTCGATCGCGATCGTCGCCGGGCTGACCTTTGCATTTACCGAGCTGCGCCACTTTTATGAGATTCCGGCGTGGTTCCGCTGGTCATACGGAATTGCTGCCGTCAGTCTCGCCGGCTTTGCCATCAAGGGCTTACGCCGCCTGTTTATCAGTAACCGCTTATTCAGTCTGTATCGTAAAGTAATGCCCAGGCTTTCCTCCACTGAGCGTGAGGCACTGGAGGCAGGTACCGTCTGGTGGGATGCAGAACTGTTCAGTGGTAAACCCCGCTGGCGGCGTTTATTGCGACAACCTGCCCCGCAGATAAGCGAACGTGAACAGGAATTCATTAACGGCCCGGTTGAAGAACTGTGCCTGATGCTGGATGACTGGGAGATCACCGATGAACGCCGTGATCTGCCGGAATCTGTCTGGCAATTCATCCGCGAAAATCGTTTTTTCGGCATGATCATTCCCCGGGAGCACGGCGGCCTGGAGTTTTCCGCACAGGCCAATTCGGCCGTGGTGATGAAAATTGCCAGCAGGAACGTGACGGCAGCAGTCACCGTCATGGTGCCCAACTCGCTCGGCCCCGGCGAGCTTCTTTTACATTATGGTACCGACGAACAAAAGGACCATTACCTGCCCCGACTCGCCAGCGGTAAGGAAATACCCTGCTTTGCACTGACCTCTCCACTGGCCGGCTCCGATGCCGGTGCCATGCCCGATAAGGGCATTGTTTGCAGGGGAGAATTCGAAGGCAAGGAAGTCCTGGGCTTAAGGGTGAGTTGGAACAAGCGTTACATTACCCTGGCACCGGTCGCTACATTGCTCGGACTCGCATTCCGTGCCTACGATCCGGATGGGCTACTGGGCGACAAACAGGACCTCGGCATCAGTTGTGCCTTGATTCCCACCATTACTCCAGGTGTCGAGATAGGTAATCGCCATATGCCGGTGGGTGCGGTCTTCATGAATGGCCCGACCCGTGGCAAAGATATTTTTATACCGATGGACTGGATCATCGGTGGACAGGAAAGACTGGGTCAGGGCTGGCGTATGCTGATGCAGAGCCTCGCAGCCGGCCGTGCAATTTCGCTGCCCTCTCTGGGGGTTGCCGGTGGCAAGATGGCCTCGTTGCTAACCGGGGCATATTCGAGGATACGAACCCAGTTTAATGTACCCATCGGCTATTTCGGCGGAATTGAAGAGCCACTTTCGAGGATTGGTGGCCGTACTTATCGTATGGATGCCGCGCGCCTCCTCACCCTGATCGCGCTGGACCAGGGCGAGCAACCCGGTGTGCTTTCCGCCATCAACAAATACCAGTTAACCGAAGGTAACCGGCAATGCATCATTGATGCCATGGATGTGCATGGTGGCAAGGGAATCATCCAGGGACCCAATAATTACCTGGCCCACACTTACCAGAGCTTGCCAATATCCATCACCGTCGAAGGTGCCAATATACTCACCCGTTCAATGATTATTTTCGGTCAGGGTGCAATCCGTGCCCATCCCTGTCTCCTGAAGGAAATGAATGCCGTCACAGGGATCGCCAACAGCAAGGCAAGACGTGATTTTGATAACGCACTATTTACACATGTCGGATTCACACTGAGTAATACGGTAAGAAGCCTGCTGCTGGGTCTGACGGGTAGCAGGATGACACCCGCACCTGTGAGCGGGCCAAACGCCAGCTATTTCCGGCAACTGAGCCGGATGAGTGCCGCATTTGCGTTCATGGCAGATGCCGTGCTGGTGTTGCTGGGTGGCAAGTTCAAATTCAAGGAAAAGCTGTCGGGCAGACTGGCAGATGTACTGATTCATCTGTACATGGCAAGCGCGATGTTAAAGCGCTTCGAAGATGAGGGGCGACAGGCTGATGACCTGCCGCTACTACAATGGGGAATGGAAGATAGCCTGTACCGGATTCAGAAGGGACTCGAGGGCGTGATCAGGAACTTTCCTGTGCCGGTGCTCGGTCGCATCGTCCGCTTGATCGTATTTCCGTTCGGTCTTCCGTATTCCGGACCAAGCGATAAAACCGTCAAAGCCGTTGCTAAAATCCTGCTCAGCGAGAATGAAAGCCGTGACCGCCTGGTCGATGGAGTTTTTATTTCAGACCGTGCCGATGCCACAGGAAGGGTCAACAAGGCGTTTCACCTGGTACTTGAAGCGGAACCTGCAGAGCGCGCCATCAAGAACGCCCTGAAAGAATCCGTCAATTTTGAGAATTATGAAGGCTTGGTTAAACGCGCTACCGAGAGCGGTGTCATTACCGAGGAACAGGCGACCATGGTACGTCTGGCGCAACAGGCAAGCGCCAAAGTGATCGCCGTGGATGATTTCCCGCCTGAAGAGCTTGACGGTTTCAGGCACTCAGAAAATTAACGATTTCCGATTCTGCATTCATGCCATGCCAGTAAATGTATACTGTGGATAGGGAATTACCACCACAAAGGGATTGGAACTGATTTTTCTTCTCCAAATTACTCCAGGGAATGGATGTGAATAATTTAAAAAACAAGCGCTGTAAACCTTGCGAGGGCGGGGTTTGTCTGAAAACAACTTTATCTGAAAACAACTTTATCTGTGCGGCTAAAATAAATGACCTGCTGGAGCCCTGAAAATGACCGAAATACCACTACAGAAAACCCCATCCGTTAGTGATCGCATTGAGCGTTTGCACGAGGCCGTGGGAGTTGTAAACCAGGTCATCCTGGGTAAAGAAGAACAGGTAAAACTCGCATTCAGCTGCTTACTGGCACGCGGTCATCTGCTGATCGAAGATTTACCCGGTGTAGGGAAAACAACCCTGGCACACGCACTGGCGACTGTCATTGGCGTACGCTACCAGCGTATTCAATTTACCAGCGATCTCCTGCCCGCCGATATTCTTGGTGTCTCGATTTACCGGCGTGACCAGGAAAAGTTTGAGTTTCATCCCGGTCCCATTTTTACGGAACTGGTGCTGGCAGATGAAATCAACCGTGCCACGCCAAAGTCACAAAGTGCTTTACTGGAAGCCATGGCAGAAAGCCAGGTTACCATCGAAGGTACTACCCACATGCTGCCCAGGCCGTTTTTCGTGATTGCCACCCAAAACCCGCTTGACCTGGTTGGAACATTCCCCCTGCCCGACTCACAGCTGGACCGTTTTCTTTTGAGTATCTCACTGGGTTTCCCGGAACCCGCGATTGAACGTGAACTGTTAACCGCACAGGACCGGATTTTGGTACTGCGTGATACACAGGCGGTCATCAGTCCCGATGATGTATTGCGACTCAATGCGGACTGTCAAAAAGTACATGTCAGCGATGCCCTGCTGGACTATGTGCAGGCGCTTCTCGCTGAAACCCGTAACAGTCGCTGGTTTCAAACCGGTCTTTCACCGAGGGCAGGCATTGCCATGCTGCAATGCTGCAAGGCTTATGCGTTCCTGGAATGCAGGGATTTTGCAATACCTGAAGACGTCAAGGCGATATTTCCAGGGCTTGCACGTCATCGCATGACCGTGCCACACGGTATGGAAGCATCCGTTGGTGAGCAGATTTCCGATTTGTTAAACCAGGTCGCGATTCCCTGAATCAGCTAAATGCTAAATGTTGCAAACTCAAGAGCCCTGGTATCTTTCAAGGATAACATTGCAAGCCGGGTGAAACAGCGTGTATCGGCCAAACGCGGGCCGATGACCCCACCCTACGAACTGGAATACCGTCATATCTTTGTGCTGCCGACAGCGTTTGGCTGGGGTTTTGCACTAATGCTGATTTTTATGGCGCTCGGTGGACTCAACTTCAATAACAACATGGCACTGATGCTGGTTTTTCTACTCGGCACCATTGCGCAACTGACAACATTGATCGCCTACCGCAACCTGTCCGGTCTGAAAATAGACAGCATTATTTCTAAACCGGTTTTTCGCGGTGAAACAGCACATTTTCGTGTGTTTGTTGCCAATGGAGGTGACCGTCAGCGTTTTGCGATACAGGCCGGCTTCAAAAAACCCCAGGATTGCAGAGACTTCAAGCTCAATTGTTGTGAATCACTTCATCTGAAACATCCAACCTTTAAGCGTGGATGGCTTGAAATGCCTTCATTTCGACTGGAAACACGATTTCCACTTGGGCTTTTCAAGGCGTGGTCATGGATATTTCCACAATCCCGCTGCCTGGTGTACCCATCACCCGCGATCAACCCACCCCCCTTGCCAAAGACAGGTCGTGGTCAGGCTGGACGTGCTGAAAAGGGCGATGGTGATCAGGTCCATGGATTGCGCAAGTATCAACCCGGTGATTCCATGCAGCGTATTGCCTGGCGGGCCAGTGCGCGCCACGGGGAACTTTACAGCCTGGAAATGGAAGCACCACGCGAGGACGCCTGTGAACTGGACTGGGATCTATTGAGGGGTTGCGATACCGAATCCCGTCTTTGTATCCTCACCGCCTGGGTCATCGCGGCTGATCACAAACAATTGTCCTATAGTCTGAAACTTCCCGAACAACAGGTACCAAGCGGCAATGGCATAGACCAACGCGCAAAGTGTCTCGAACTGTTGGCCTTGTATTTGCTATGAAGTCTGCAAACACCACAACACTTAACCGGCTTGGAATACTGTGGGTGATTGCGACCCTCTTTATCAGCATGTTTCCACAACTGACCAGCATGCCGCCTCACCTGATACCCATAACACTGTTGCCCATTCTTTGGCGATTGCTGGCTGAGTTTAAAAATTGGAAGCCAATGTCAATGTGGTTGCGTGTCGTGGCAACCATATTCGCTGTCGCAGCGCTGGTTACAACCTACGGCGGACTCATGGGCAGACGTGCCGCGGTCAGCATGCTGGTATTGATGTTGTCATTGAAATTACTGGAAACATTTCGCACCCGTGATGCGCGTATCGTCGCAAGTTTGAGCCTGTTCCTGTGCGGAACACAGTTTCTCTTCTCCCAGGGTGTTCCGATGATTGTCTATATCATCGCCTGTATGTTGAGTTCTCTCATTGCGTTGATGTATCTGCAAAGAAGAGAAGCGTATGAAAACGTCGCCGAAGTCCCCGAAACCGGACGTAGCATGTTTAATGAAATGGGTTTCGGTCTGCGTCTGTTGGTGCTTGCCCTGCCCATCGGCCTGGCGATGTTCATGTTTTTTCCGCGTTGGTCCAGCCCAATATGGGGTATCCCGGAAGGTGCCCTCGATGCACGTTCCGGATTATCGGACTCCATGACCCCGGGTAGTATCCAGAGTTTATTCATGGATGATTCACCGGCGTTTCGTGCCACCTTTGAAGGGTCTATGCCCAATCATAGCAAGCTGTACTGGCGTGGACCGGTGTTCTGGGACTTCGATGGACGTAGCTGGCAATCCGGCTACCTGAGCCGCAACTTGCCTGCCGACAACAAGCCAGACCCTCTGGCAGCACCGTTTCGTTACAGGGTACAGATGGAACCGACCGAGCAACACTGGTTATTCGCATTGGATTATCCTGCGCTGGTGCCAAAGGGTACGAATTTGAGCATGGATTATCAGTTACGCACCAAGCATCCAATTGTGAATTTAAAAGAATTTGTAATGGCCTCTGATCCGGACTTCATTGACAGTCCCCAACTAAAACAGACCTTACGTAATGCCGCACTTAAATTACCCGAGGGTTTTAATCCAAGAACTGTTGAAATGATGTCAGACTGGCGTAAGGAAACCGCCAGTGATACCGAAATTGTACGAAGGACCCTGGCATATTTTAACCAGGAAGAATTTCATTACACCCTCAACCCGCCGTTACTCAGCAAGCACACGGTGGATGAATTCCTGTTCTATACGCAGCAGGGTTTTTGCGAGCATTACGCATCAGCGTTTACCGTGATGATGCGAATGGCCGGTATTCCCGCACGCGTAGTGACCGGATACATGGGCGGTTGGTTCAACGACATCGGCTCCTATGTACTGGTCAGGCAGTCCGATGCCCATGCCTGGGCAGAAGTCTGGTTAGAGGGCCCAGGCTGGACACGGGTTGACCCCACCGCCGCTGTTGCCCCATCCCGTGTGGAACGGGGAGCCATTGAATCACTCGCCCAACGCAGGCATATCCTCGATTATGAGTGGCTGCGAAATACCAGGAATACATTTGACCTTTTTCAGAGAAGCTGGAATGACTGGATTGTTGCGTTCGGTTCCGACAGCCAGTCACGTTTATTCTCCATGTTTGGCTGGGATGACCTGGACTCGTTCAAGCTCGTCATCGTTATGATTGCCACCATCCTGGCTGTCGCCGCAATTATCCTGATGTTGTCACCATTGTTGCTGAGATTCCGGTCGGCACAAAAAAAGGATCCGCTGCTACGTCTTTGGCAAAAATTCATCAGGAAACTTGCCAGGGCCGGATTTGTCGTACCACCATCCATGGGTCCGATGGAGCTTGCCGAGAAAGCAAGCGCTCAATTGCATCACAAAGAGGGTGATATACTGGGTATTGCAGAACTCTATGTGTTGTGTCGCTATTCAAAGGGTGCGGGCAATCAGGGTGAACTGGCAGCGTTGATCAATGGTTTTCAAACCCGGCCAGTTCCCCACTGAAACGGCCCTGAGCACCAAGGAGCAAAACTATGAACCACCTGACCAAAATATCCGGCCTGGCCATGCTGACCGGTTTATTATGCTCTGCCTGCACCTCTATTCCGCAACAATTAGAAGGCGAGTACACTTCACTGACACCTAAAACCACCACTGAAAAAGACCTGCAAACACAGGTCCGATGGGCTGGTTTAATACTGGAAACCCGTCCAGAAGACGGGCATACCTGTTTCGAGATTCTCTCCAGGCGACTGGAAACATCGATGCGACCCGAAGTCGCTGACCAGTCCAATGGACGTTTCATCGCCTGCAAATCCGGTTTTTATGATCCGGAAGTTTTCAAGAAAAAACGTGAAGTAACCCTGACCGGTAAAATCGTCTATATAGATGTCCGCAAGGTGGGTGACTACGACTATCATTTCCCGATAGTGGATATCGAGTTCATGAGCCTGTGGCCGGTACGCCGTTATCGGCCACATCACGCTTATGGCCCATATATGCCCTATTACTGGCATTACCCCCACTATGGACGTTTTTACAGGTACCCGTATTAACCATGTCGCAATTTAATGGTTTTCCAAGGGACTTCTTCAAATTCTTCAATGAGCTCAAGAAAAACAATAACAGGGACTGGTTTAGCGTAAACAAGCCCCGTTACCTTGAATCCGTTGTCAAGCCGATGGGTGTGTACATTGTTGCCATTGCGCCACATTTGCAGCGTATCTCGCCTTACTACAAAGCAGATCCACGGGCACATGGAGGTTCGATGTTCCGTATTTACCGGGATACGCGTTTTTCAAAAGACAAAACACCCTACAAGACACGTGCTGCATGCCACTTCCGACACGAGGCCGGCCGTGATGCCCATGCACCCGGTTTCTATCTGCACATTGAAACTGACAAGATCTCCATTGGCGGCGGTATATGGCGCCCACCACCGAAGCAATTGGGTCAGATCCGCGAGTTTATCGCTGATAACCCTTCGGCCTGGGAAAAACTGGCCGGATCCTCTGCAGTCAGGAAAATGGGGGGCATTCAGGGCAACTCACTGAAACGACCACCGCGTGGTTACAACCCCGATGCAAGACATATTGAAGATCTGAAACGCAAAAGCTTCTTCCTGATGAGCAACAATGATGCGGAGCTGGCCTTAAGCCCCGCACTGGTAACCGAATCGGCAAAAGTTTTCCGCACAGTAGCCAAGCTCAACCACTTCATCACCGATGCACTGGAGTTGCAGTTCTAATGATGCGGGGCGCGTAAACGGGCACCCTA
>Ga0164315_10000834_pt1 | contig 22373 bp, 43 predicted proteins | sample GuaBasSedimGuay6_FD_113737 | JGI IMG/M metagenome (GOLD analysis project Ga0164315, IMG submission 113737) | Subseafloor sediment microbial communities from Guaymas Basin, Gulf of California, Mexico - Guay6, Core 4569-2, 0-3 cm | ecosystem: Environmental > Aquatic > Marine > Hydrothermal vents... | reverse complement strand
TTCTATGCTTTGAGCGTATTGAAACCAGAACTTGATAAAGCATTTAAAGCATATGACACTTTAGTATTAGATGGTGAGTGCTGTATACTTGATGAAAAGGGTAGAGAAGATTTCACAGCCGTAGTGTCTCAAATTAAAAGAAAGAGCCATACTATAGAAAATCCTAAATATTTAATTTTTGATATGTTAGAGCTAGATCATTTTTCTGACAAGAAAAATCAAGTCACTTTCAAAGAGAGATATGATAAAATGAAAGAGGTAATTCCTACTAACAAATATATGGAACCCTTATGTCAGATAAGACTTAAAAATGCGGGTCAATTACAATTTATGATGGACAAGGCTCAACGCATGGGTTGGGAAGGTCTTATTGTTAGAAATGCTAAAGCTTGGTATCAAGGTAAACGTACTAAAGATATTTTAAAAATTAAAAAATTCTTTGATCATGAGTTTACTATTACAGATGTACATGAAGGTGAAAATAATTTCACAGGTATGCTGGGTGCTTTTGAAGTTGAAGGCGAGTATGAAGGTAAGAAAATTAAATCTTTATGTGGATCAGGATTCAAACAAAAATTTCATAATGCGGGTGATAAAATAGATTACTCGAAACCAGACCCAGATGGGGATCGTATGGTCTTCTGGAAAAACAGAAAGAATTTAATTGGTAGAGTAATAACAGTAAAGTTTTTCGAGGTATCAACCAACAAAGATAAGACATACAGTCTTAGATTTCCTACATTCATTTGTTTTCATGGGGAAGAAAGAGATACATGACAGCTAGGTTTAATAAAAGAACTATACAAAAAGCATTAAAGAGTTTCAATATAATCAAGTTTCTTAAAAAAGAAAAAATTGATTATAAAGATCATGCGGGTGGCGAGATTAGAATATGCTGCCCGCAATGTGAGGACACAAAATTTCACCTGTATTATAATTATAAACCAAACCATCATGGCAGAGGGCTATTCATTTGTCATAAGTGTAATTTCACAGGTAACATAATACATCTAGTTTCAGAGATAAAAGGCACATCGTTTCCAGAGACACTTAAAATCATAGCAGGAAGATTAACTAGAAGGAGTGTAAGCGAAGCAAAAATGACCCTAGAGAGCCGTTCCCCCTCTCATGTGAGTAAAGAGTTAAGTGATATAAAATCTATTCATCTACCGCCGAATTTTAAATTGTTGACGCATAACATTCCGTATCTTAGGAACCGCAGAATAACGCTTGTAGACATAAAGAAATACGGTATAGGAATTTGTACTAAAGGTTTTTATAGAGATAGAATTATATTACCTGAGTACATGGGTGGTAAACTTGTTTTTTGGCAAGCAAGATCAATACTTTCAGAAAAAGAGTGGCGTAGAAAATATGGTTACAGTGAAGAAAAAGATTTTAAGAAAGTATTAAACCCTAAAGGCTCTAATTCACGGTCTATACTTGGAGGATATGACAAAGCTCAAAAGTATGATCTAGTAGTCATATGCGAAGGTTTCTTTGATATGATGAGGGTGGGCAAAAGAGCTATATGTTTGAATGGTAAAAAAATGAGTTTTGAGCAATTTATAATTTTAGCAGATATGAACCCCTCAAGAATAGCTATAATGCTAGACTCTAATGCCAAGAAGGAAGCAAGAGATACCTATGACCTTCTAAAAGACTTTATAGAAACGGCTATAGTTCATTTACCTAAAGATGATCCTGACTCATTTAAACGCCCAGAATTGAGACAATTTATTTTGGATGCATTTAAGAAAAAAATTCCAAAAAAAGCTCTCATTCATAGATCATTAAAGTCATCCTATTATAATAAGTAATTTCAACAACTTACGATATTTCTTGACATTGATTTACCTCAATAATTCCATATGTTTACAGCTTCAAGAAAATGTCTAAAATACTGGTATTTCTTCCCTTATTTCTCTTGTAATCTTATATACTTACAGCTCTTTTTTTATCCAATAAGAACCATTATTTTCTTGAGTTAATAGTCGATATATGCTATAACATAAGAATGAAAGATAAAAAACCAATAGTCGCCTTGACAGAGATCGTTAGTAAGCTAAAGCATTACTCGTTAAATGAGAGTTTATCTCTCACAGCGAAAAGCAGATTAAATAGTCTGTGTAAGCTTCGAGTGAGCACTGAGCAAAGAAAGCACTCTGCAAGTTTCATAGCGCATAAAGAGCGTGAGAGTGTGCGAGTCAATCTTATAGCATCTGTATAAGAATTGATAGTACGCTTAGAGCGTGAAACATCTTAGATTGATCATTTACAATCGCATATAGAAGATGAATGCTTTTAGAGCAAACGTGTGAGTGCGAGTGCTTACAGTCTGTAACTCTAAAAGATCGAGTGTCGAACACACAAATATTTATCAATATAGAGAGCTTTACATTTAATTTCACTAATTAAGTGTTAATTATTGTGGTGGGGAAGATAAAGTTTATCTTTCTCATTATGATCATTAATATAAATTTTTTATAGGAGGGGGAATGAATAACATTGAGTACAATATCATTCTTGGAAACAAATGGGGTGATAAAAGAAAGAGAAAAATTAGTTCTAGGTCAAAGTTTATTATTAGAAACATTCTTAAGTCACTGAAAAAAGAAAAGTTCACTATTAAAAAATCTATCATTAAAAAGAAGTCTCAAAAGATTGACATTTTCACTGGAGAAAAAATTGTAATTGTAAACAGAGTTTTTAAAATTAAGGGTTTTAAAAAGGAGGTCTTATGAGCATTCAATTAGAAATTAATGAAAAAGAAATTGAAACTATTTACTCTGGGAAAACAGGATGCGCTTGTGGGTGTAAAGGTAAGTATCATAAAGACAGTAAAAAATTTAGCCGAATAATAAAAAACATACATAAGTTTATCGAAGAGGAAGACGTTGCAATTAAGGTTCAGGCAGTTTCAAATCATGAGTCAATTATTGAAATCCTAAATGAAGATATAGATAAAGTTTATCGCATTTACACTAAATAAGGAGGCAGTATGAGTAAAGAAATATCAATGTTTGGAGAAACTATTGAAAGCATGATAGATACTAAACCCGAGTTTACAGACAACTTAATGTATGCAATGTCTATTTTAAGTGATGCACAGGAGGAATTAGAGAGGAATAATAAAGAGACTGCTAGAAAATTCATTAATAAAGCAAAATATTTTATTTCAGAGGAAGGGAGAAAAAAATGAAAGAAAAATTAACTAAAGAGAAAGAAAAAGTAATTAAAGATTTTATGAAAACTGTTATTACTCCAAAAGATTTTATGAGAGAAGAAAAGTTAAATCAAAAGCTATATCATAATAGTTTAGACCATCATTTAATACTCAAAAGTGAAAACATCGAAATCATCTTTGATATGAGTGTACATGAAGACAAAAAAACAAAAGAGTTAAGCATATGTGTTACTGGTACTACTAATTATAAAGGTATAAAAGACAATTGGTACACGTTTGATAGGAGGGGAATAGATAATTCTTTCTACATAGGCGAATATGGTGACAAAAAAGAAAATGCAAATGAAATACTCAAAGAACAGATTGAAAGAGCATTAGAAGCTATAGAGAGATCAAAAGATTTTATCAAAATTCCAGAAATAGGTTTAGTCACTACTAGTAAAAACAGAAAAGAAAATTCAGAAAAATTAAAAAAGGGTGAGCAAGTAAGACTCAGCCCAGGTGGTATGGGCACTGGTTATTACTTAAGAAAAGGCATATCAAAAGCAGATTTACAGAGAGGGTATTTTTGTCAACCTAAGAGAGCAAGTAAAGAGTTAGAAAAATTTTATGAAGTTAACCCAATTTATATTTCAACTTATGATCATGATTAATAATTTTTTTAAAGGAGGTCAAATGGATAACTTAATTGAAATTGGAATTTTTACTATTTACAAAGACAGTTGGATGTCTCATAAAACTTGGTGTTTGAGAGATGCAGAAAAATATATTTCTCTGGTCAAGACCATCCCCTATGCAAATGATCACTCTTTATATCCTAATTATGAAATAAAAAAAGACTCAACTTATGTACACAGAGATAAAATAGAAGAGCTAGAAAAGAAATTAGGCTACAAAGTGGAGGTTCTATGAAAATGGGTAAATGTCCGAGATGTTTAAAAGACAATGGGGCTTTAGGTGCTTTATCAAGAAGAGATAATAAAACTATGATTTGTAACAGTTGCGGGACAGAGGAAGCTATGATAGATGCGGGCTTGATTAAAGAAGATTTTATGCTAGGAGTTGATAAAATTTTTGTTGAAAGTTTGTTAGATATGCAAGAGCTGGGAAGAAATTATGAAAAAAATCTATCTAGGAACGATGAAAAGAAATTTGAAAAATACATATCCGGTGAAGAGTGCGTTAATTGCGGGCTAGATCAAGGTCACTGCAAATGCTCAGATAAAGAGTTGGAAGAGGCAACTGAAAAATTTAATTAGGAGATATTATGAATTTAAACCCAGAGCTAAGTGAAGAGTTAAGAAAAAGATTATGCAAGCTCTCAATTGAAATCATTATTAATGATAAGGAGCTTAACAAGTTACATACTCATTTAAGAAGTGTTTGTCCAATCGAATATTCTAAAGATCAAGAGAGTATAGATAGTTGGGCAGATAAGATGCTAGATCAATTTACTGACAGCTTACTTAATAGATTAAAATAAGGAGGGTATATGAAAACTTTAACTATGGTGATAATGTTTATTTCAATCCAAGCAAGCTCTAATGCTTATCTAGGTAATAATAGTGAGAAGAGCATGAAAAAGTTTTTTACTGATTATAATTGTATTTTTGTATATGGTTCTAAAAATCATAAAAATGAATACATGAATACAGCTATATGCGTTGCAGATTTCAAAGGTAACTGTACATTATTAAGATTTAATGTAGCAACTGGGAACGGGGAACCATTCTTTGGTAGAAAAGGGCATTGGAACTCAGAGTATAAATGCTCCGACAAGAGAGCTTTTGAACAGTTATTTTCATTAGAAAATGTTAGCCCAACTATGTATTCTCCTTACTCTGAAATGTCTAGGAATATGAGTATGGGGTATCATCCATCTGTTATAGTTGACGATATAAAAGCAACTAAGAAATTTAATAGTTATCTCAAAAAACATTTTAAATAAGGAGAAAGAATGCCATGCAAAGATAAAGAAAAACAAAGACAAGCTCAAAGAGAGTGGGCTGCTAGAGCTAGAAAAAAGAATAATAAAAAAATATTAGAAAACAAAAAACGATATAGAGAAAAATTAAAAGCTGATCCTGAAAGATACAAAGGGCATCTTGAAAAAGAAGCTAAGTACAGAAAGGAGAATCATGAGACTATAAAAGATGCTTGGAGAAAGTATTCTAAGACTAGGAAGAGAACTTGGAGCAAAAGTGAAAAAGGGCTAATGCTCAAAACGATAAGCAAACAATATTTACTTTATGGTGATTATGCAATCGCAAATATTTATTTAAACAATATAAGGAGGAGTATTAAAAATGGCGAAGAAAAAGAAGAAACAAGAATTAAACTCGAAAAATTTGAAAGATATTTTGTGGAATACCTTAAACGATGTAGTAAGTAGAAAAACTAGCCCTCAAGAGGCTAACTCTGTATGCGGATCAGCAAGGGCAATTATTTCTACAGTAAGGATTGAAATTCAAGTCAAAACAATGAAAAAGAAAATGAAAAATTTTGATTTTGTTTCATAAAGGAGGAAAAGTGAAAAATGATAAATGTCCAGAATGTAATGCAGAGCTAGACTTAGGTTCTGCTCCGATGGAAGATGGTGGTCACGGGATGCCCGAACCCATAAGTTGTACAGAGTGCGATTGGGTCGCAGGAAAAGAAAGAGTACCCAAAAATATTAGAGATGCGAGTTTCTATGAGAACGCTCAATACTGTGGTACAAACGGTTATCATAGATTATCACCCTTACATAAAGTCATTGCAACTGATGGAGCTAGACATGCATTAGAGAAGTTCGAGTGTTTTTGGTTAGCAGATGAAATTGGGTTTGCAGCCGAAGAGTATCAAAAAGAAGGGTTTATAACAGTGTATGCAGTTATTAGGAAAGAAGGGGGTGCAGAAATTTACATAGGAGATGGTAATTACAATTGTCTATTCAAAAAAGAAATAAGTATAACAGATTTAAGATGTAGTTTAAAATTCTTTGCTCAACCCCAGGAAGACTACTGGGTATTAATGCTCCCTAGCGAGTATTAGAGAGGAGGGTCATGAAAAAGAAAAAAGAAAAAAAGATTTATAGTCTTAAGTATCTTTTAAAAAATCCGCCGACTTGGGCTAAACTAAACAAAAAAATCTGGGAGGGAACTTTAGTATCTTATGTAGATCAATATAATTTATGTGATAAATATCCAGAAATTTTAGATTGGAGTGAACTTCACATTAGGTTTAAAAATAATTTGAGAAAAGGAGAAAAGATGGCAAAGAAAGCAAAGAGTGTAAAAAAGAGTAAAAAAGTTTTAACCAAGAGCAAAGGAGTTGGTATGAAAAAAATTATCGGAGAACAACCAAAAAGAAAGGCTGCTAAACAAGCTTTAAAGAAAGCTAAAAACAATGAGAAAGAAGCAATTAAAATTCTTAGAAAAGTTTTCATTGAAGGTGAAGTTATTTTGAAAGGCAGAACTCCTAGAAAACTTGCAGAGCATTATATTGATGTAGTTAAAAAAGTTGCATAACTATTTTCACTCTGACAATTTAATATGAATATGAGAGGGGCTTAATTGCCCCTCTCTTTTAAGGAGGTATTATGAAATGTAAAGTACCTAGTTGCTCTAAAGAAAAGCGATATTTAAATGGGTATTGTCAAAAACATTATGATCAAGTAAAAAGACATGGCAAGGTCTTGAAAAGAACTATATACACACCAAACAAATTTGAAATTATAAAAGATATTTGCATAATTTATCATTATGATAAAAATTGTAAATTAAAGGGCAAAAGCTATGTTGATAAAAAATTTTACATCAAAGTTATGAAATACAAATGGTGTATAGATTCTTTAGGGTATGTCAATAATTCTAAAGTAGGGAGAATGCATAAATTTTTATTTTCATCACCTATCGGAGAAGAGATAGATCATAAAAATAGAAATAAACTTGATAATAGATTATTAAATTTAAGAATTGTTAGTAGAGGGCAAAATACTATTAATAGAGGAAACATATCTTCTAATACTTCTGGTTTCAAGGGTGTCTCTTGGAATAAGAGAGAGAGAAAATGGAAAGTATATACTACTAAGAATAATAAACAAATTTCTCTAGGTTGTTTTGATGATTATATGGAAGCAGTAAATCATTATAAAAAAGAAATAGTAAAAATTCATGGTAAATATGCTAAATTTAATCTAAAGATAAGGAGGATTAAATGCGATTGATAAGAGATTGGGTAATATCAAAGAATACTCCTCTAGCATTGAGAGTTTTCTGGTATGGTAATTCATTAAAAGAAGAGGTAATAAATAAACGCTTTAGAATAAAATTCAAAACTTTTGATCTAAAAGATAGAGGCTTTATAAAAGAGATCAGAAAATGCGATTATAAAATACCAAATCCAGCAGGGACAGCTTGTTGGCAGTATGTAGAGAAAGAAGGAGAATATTTTATTTATACAACTATAAAAATTTAGGAGGTATTATGACAAGCCTTAATCAGCCGATTTGGCTTAAAGATTATCACTTAGATAATAATAAATTTATATTTTTGAAGTGGTGCGATGTAATAAATGCATATGAAGATATACAGATATATAATGAAAGCGATAATAGATATAAAGAGCTAAGAAAAGAATTACATATCATGGTGTGTAAATTTGATGAAAATTTAATCATTCAAAAAAGAGCATATTAACATAACGCAGTGAACCCTTCTGAATGCGCCTCTTGAAGAGAACCTCATCATTTTTATTAAGAATATATATCTTGATCTTTTCAGAGAGGCATATATAAAAGTTATATCTTATCGGGGGGATTCAAATTGTTAATAGCAAGAATAGAATATTATAATGATGACGGTATTAAAAAATTCACTGAAATTCACTATTTAGTTAAAAAAAGAAGTACTCTAAAAAGCACTGGTGAAAAAATAGTAAGAGTTATTGCTAACACTGGGAGACACGGTGTACACTCAGGTAAAAAAATAAAAATATCTGAAGGTAACTTTAATGCTGATAGATCAACTGTACAATCAGGATGCGAGTCTTTTATAAATGATATACTAAAGCATGATATTATAGATATATCAGGCGACTTTGTAGATAAAACAAAATGGGATAGAGAAGCAAAGTTAGAAATAGATTATAAATCTATATGGGGTAATTTTGAAAGAAAGATGGAGAGAACAGGTAAGAAACTCACTGAGAGGCAGAAAGAATTTTTGAAAGAAAAAGTAGAGGATGATGGTTCTGTTATTTTAAGAAGAGAAATAAAATTAGAAGAAAATGAGTATATAAATGATAAGACAGGTGAGAGGATTAAATATAAGCCGTTTAAATTATCTGATACTCAACTTAATATTTGCTATAAACAAGACTTAGAAAAACATAAAATCAAACTAGGTCTTATTAAAAATAAAAAAGAAAATTCAAAGCATAAAAACGTGAAGTTTATTAGTAGAGATAATGAAGGAGATATACCCTTTTAATGAGAAGTTTAGAAAGTAATTTTGAGAAGTTAGCAAGAATACTTACAGATAAGCATAAAGAGATCACGGTTCTTATAAAAGGGCATACAGCATATACAGATGGCAAGACTATAGTGCTGCCCTCTACAATAGGTAATCATAACAAAGAATTTTATAACTTACTGCAAGGCTTCCTAGATCATGAGGCAGCTCATATTTTATTTTCAGACTTTGCTTGTCTCAAGTATATTAAGAATAAGCATATACATGAAATATCGAATGTCTTAGAAGATGTCAGGGTAGAAGTTTTGATGTCTGATAAGTATATTGGAAGTGAAATAAATCTAAAGTATATTAATGATTATATTAATATTAAATTTAAAAATGAAGTGAAAGAGCTACCTTTCTTTAATCAGATAATGTTGGCAATACATAAGATACTTAAAAAAGAGATAAGCATTGAGGAATACAAATTCGATAAAAAACTTTATAAGGTTCTCAAGTTAATTAAATCTGAGTTACAACAATTTTATACTTGCAAAAGTACAATTGAAGTAATAGAGTTGGCGAAGGTCATTTATGACAAAATTAAACAGAAATCAGAAAAGGAGAAGAAAGATGGAAGCAGTAAAGAAGACAGTAAAAAGGGTAAGAAGAACGGTAGCTCAAAAGGCGAAGGATCAAGCTCTAAAGACAAAGGAAAGGGTTCGGAATCTAAAGACAAAAGCGACAATCCTGAGAAAGAAGATGAGGGAAGCAGAGAAGACAAAAAAGACATCGACAACGATGATAAACAAAATGAGGGCAATGGGAAAGAAAGTGACTCTGGAGATGAAAAAGATCAAGACGATAATGAGGGACACGGAGAAGACGATAAAGACACTTCAAAAGACGAAAGCGACTCCGAAGAAAAAGGGGACTCTTCCAAAAGTGACAAAGGTGACATCGAGGAACAAAAAGATAAGAGCGAAAGTGAAAGCGATAAAAGCGAAAGTGAAAGCGATAAAACCGAATCCAAAGAAAGAGATGGCGACGGAGATAAAGAAACAGGTGACTCAAGATCAGAAATAGAAGAAATTGAGTCATGCGAAGCTTTTATAGAAAGTAATATAAAAGCTAAACCTAATTTACAAGAGCTTATTAACAGAGAGATCAAACTTGACTATAGTAAAAAATCATCAAGAGAGCATTTAGCTTTTTCAACTGAGTATGACATCGTAGATCATTTATATAAAGATGCTTACAAGTATAAATCTCATTACTTAAATTATAAAGATGATGTGAAATTCATTATCAATCCGCTAAAAACCAAGTTAGAAGCTCTACTCGTAGCCAAGCAAAATAAGAGATGGATAGGGGAACAAAAAGGGGGGCGACTAAATAGTAGGTCGCTTCCATCTCTTATTTTCGGTACGAGTGATAGAGTATTCAAAAAAAGATATGAGACTGTTACAAATAATGTAGTTATGCAGTTATTAGTAGATTGCTCAGGAAGTATGGGCGGAAGTAAAATTGAATTAGCTAGAGCAAGTGCTATCGCTTTTAGTGAGACACTTACTCTTTTAGATATAGCGCATGAAATATGCGGATTCACTACAGATTGGAGCTATGGTGGAGAATTAGAAAGTGCTTATAGTAGAGCAGGTAGACCAAGCCATTTTACTCGCACTACTGAGCCTTTACATCATTATATATTTAAGACTTTTAACTCGCCAGCGTTTGCGGCTTCACAGATTAGATCAAATTGTAATAATGTAGATGGTGAGAGTGTTATTTGGGCAGCTAAAAGATTAGTTCACAGAAAAGAAAAAAGAAAAGTCATGTTTGTATTCAGTGATGGGTATCCAGCAGCGAGTACACCCTGTGATATATTAGGGAGGCATTTAAAGACTGCTATTAAACAAGTTACAGATGCAGGTATAGAGACTGTAGGGTTCGGTATACTTGATAATAACGTGAAGCTATTTTATAAAGATCATATCATAATCAAGAGACTGCAAGAATTACCAGCAGAGGTGGTCAAGAAATTAACTAAATTATTAGACAAGCCTTAAAGAATAAGGGCAAAGATCGTATATATGATACATGGGGCATAAATGAAGCTAGACATGAAAAAAGATTTTCTCATAAGAAAGGGTATCACTTTCAAAAAGTCAGCTAACACGGACGATATTAACAATCTGTTTGTTGAATATTTGAGAGAAGAGATGACTAAACTAGTTGGAGAAAAAATTGTGCCTCAATGCTACGGTAAGTCATATGACTCAAAGAGTAAAGATTGTAAAAAGTGTTATGATAATAAGTACTGTAAAAAAGAATTTATCACACCTAAAGTGAGGGAGGGGGATGCTATCGAATGTTACGGCAAGTTTAAGAAAAAAAGTGCTAAGTGTAATTCTTGTAAAGGCTCATATGACTGCATAGTTGAGACTACAAGAGAAAACAAAGAAAAAATTGATAACGAACTAAAGAAGGGGAAGAAAATGGTTAAAAAAGTGAAAAATGAAACTAGGTCTAAGGCTACTGAGCCTGTTAAGAAAAAATCTGCAACTGAGCCTGTTACAGAAAAAGTGACTCGTACTAAGTCAGGAACAAGTCGAAGCATGACAGTTGAAAAGATCGAAACGAAAGACAAGAAAAAAGAAAAGAAAGCAACTAAACCTGAAAAGAAAGCAACTAAGAAACCTGACAGAAAAGCAACTAAGAAGCCCGAGAGAAAAGAAAAGAAAGCTCCTGAAAAGAAAGAGACTAAGAAACCCGAAAAGAAAGAAAAGAAAAAGACTGACAATACATTAATAACGGGTAGAGCTAAGTGGGCAGTGATACTTGATAAAATGAAAGAGTATTCTCCCAAGACAGAGGAACAAAGATTGTCAATTGCAGAAAGAGCACAGAAAGAGTTAAAAGAAAAAAATATTGTTACATATAGAGATGACTGTATGGAGAACAATAATAAAAAGTGGGCAAAGAGATATGCTAAATATGAAAAACAAGAATTTAAGAAGTACTGGAAAGACACAGAGTAATATCTAACATATTTTCAATCTAAATGACTCGCATATATTCAGTTAGTATATGCGAGTTTTTTTATGTGAAAATTTAATAAGGAGGTAGAGTGACAAAAGAGACTGAGGATAGAATTAATGATTTGGCGTTTCATCTAGGTTCTATAATGGGCTTATGTAGTCAACCAGATGTAACAGAGTATTTTCTAAGCAAAAAGTTAACTAAAAAAGACTTAGATAATTTTTCAAATGCAATTATGAAATTGATACAAGTATTTTACAAAGAAAGGAGAAAATCATGATAGATGAAAGGCATAAAGACGCTGCGTTTCAACTGTATTACTGGCAGTACACTAGTGGGCTTACAAATTTTCATACAAAGCTTTATGATTTATTTTGTAAAGCAGATTGTATGAACTACCCTAAACTGAAAAGAGGCTTCCCTGAAGAGGCTAAAGTGTATGAAGAGTGGAAAGAGTGTAGTGACCCTGTTAAATTATTTAAAAAATGGGGCTTTATTCCCAGTAAGGAGTTTTAATGTATGTTAATATTGATATCAATAAAAGATGGTGGGTGTTGTTATTCATTATCTTTTACCCAATTGAATTTTTTTTAATTATGAAAAGATGTTACAAGAGAAGGAGGCATTATGTTATTAGATTTTTTCAGTAATAGAATAATAAAATCCATTCCATATGAGAGAGATTTTGATATAATAAAAGATAGACTTTCTGAGTCCGACATCCAAGAAATGAAGACCGAGATTAATAGAAGGATAGATAACTCTAATGAGAGTACAAAAGATAGATTGATATTCACTGCGGGGTGGACGGGGAGCGATGATTGGGTAGATACTTCTCTCATGAAACTTTATAAAGCATGTGGTAATAATATTGAATTGTCTGGTAAGATGTACGGTATTCTTTGTTGGATAATAGTGCAAGAAAGACCTGAAAATTGGACATCAGGAAGATTTGAAAATAAAGGAGTAGATATAAAAAGTCGTACATATTTTACTATTTAGGAGAGAGCGTGATCTATCAAATTAAACTTATTAACAAATTAACAAAAGGTTGTTGCGGGCAAGCTGCTTATTATCAAGAAATTAATTCATGGGACTATCATGAAAAGAACTTAGCTTTAGATTTTTTTGAAAAGCAGAAAGCAGTATATGGAGTTGAAAGAGAAGCAATAGGTTTCTTTGTTAGATTAATAGAAAAAGAATAATTTTAACAAAAGGAGGTATGAAGTATGAAGTTATTAGATGTATTAACAAAATTAGACAATTTTTCAGAAAACGAAAGAGCTAAGTATAGAAGAGCACTTCTAAAGCTCGCATCACCCTATACTAAAGAAAAATTAAATGATTTTCTTAAGAGTTATGATCATGATACTCGCCCTATAGAAGAGCTTATCAGAGCGGAGAACATGGAGCTTTATCATTTATTCAAGATGGAAATGACTATGTTTGGAAGTGAAATTAGAAGAGAGTGGGATCTAACCCCACTAAAAGAAGACACTGAAATAATTATAGACTAATAAAGGAGAGGAGGCATAATAAGACATCACAATGCAGGGGCGGTGCCATGTGAAGCTCTGTGTTGTTTAGTAAAGTAAAGGTTCAGTTTAGTTCCGTTCCATTCAGTAAAGTAAAATTCATTAACAATTTAATAAGGAGTAATTATGTTTGACAAGTATAAAGTTAAATTAACTTTAATCAGAGATCAATTAGGAACAAATCCTTGTGATCCAAATGTTTTAGACATTCACATTCTAAAAAGGCAGAGAAAGTTAATATTACAAAACAGTGAAGTAAACAAAGAGATTAATAAGTATTTAGATCAAATCCCAATAGCTAAAGAGAAGGGAGAGGAAGAGATCAAAAAACTACTTGATAAACTCGAAAAATTAATGGGATATGAATTTACTAAAAAAGAAAGAGAGTTAGCTATAGCAGGAGAGCTTGATAAGCTAAAAGAGACTTTCAAAGAGCTAAAGCTTTCAGGAACTACAATTTTCTTTTGGGATGCTAAAAAAGATTTACCCTGTATAGGAGATCATATGATATATGGTTTTCTAAAAGCTGCGGCAGAAGCTATAGGCAGAACACTCCCTAAAAAGAATGGTAAAATCTTACATTCAATTTCTTATACTCAAAGTTTGATAAATCAGCATTTAAAGTGTGAAGAGGAATTTATTACTTTTGATAAAGATGTAAAAAGAGATGAAAATGATAATTCATCTTTTTTACAAAGATCATTAAGAGCAATGACAGCTCAAGGGCCGAGAGTCACACTCGCTAAAAGTGAAATAGTGCCCAAAGGAGCTTCACTCGAATTTACTATAAAAGTATTAACAGGTTCACAGATTGATCTAAAATCATTAAAGAAGCTATTTTCATATGGTGAAATGGTAGGGTTAGGCCAATGGAGAAATGCTGGTTATGGGCAATTCAAATTTACTATAAAAGAGATCAAGTAATAGTAAAGTCTAATAATGTTAAGTGTAGGTGGAGTGAAGTAAAGTCCAGTGGAGCAAAGTGGTGTATAGGTGAAGCGACGTGATGTGATGTGGTGTTTCGTATGGGCGAAGTATAGTAAAGTAAAGCATAGTATTGTGATGCAACGGTAGAGTAAGGTAGAGTGATGTGGCGTATAGTGTGGGTGGAGTGAAGCGACGTGATGTGATGTGGTGTTTCGTATGGTATAGCCAAGTATAGTAGAGTGTGGTAGTGTCAAGGCATAGTTTAGTTGCATAAAGTATTATAATGTAATGTACGGTATTGGTAAAGTTATGTATCATGAAGTGAAGTAAGGTCTAGCTCAGGTATTGAATAGTTGTGTAATGTTGTATACTGTACAGTTTAAGTCTAGTGTGGTGAAGTTAAGTCACGCATGGTTTTGGTGATGTACAGTAAAGTACGATGGAGTTTGGTGTAGTCTTGGTATTGTCGTATAATGTGCAATTTTGTGATGTGATGTGTTGGTAATATAAAGTGAAGTATAGTACAATAAAGTAAAGTGATGGTGCAGCAAAGTCTGGTAACGTGTAGTTTAAGCACAGTATGGTTAAGTAGCGTGGTGTACAGCCATGTAATGGTAAAGCAAGAGGGCAGTCTAATAATGATTGCCCTTATCTAAATTTCGTGGTATATTTATATCATGAATGAATTTTTCTATAATATCTTAAAGAGATTTCTTACATGGTTTGGCGATTTATATTTCGCTACATCTCCTCCACAATGTAGAGCAAAGCAGATAATCACCTCTTTAAAATTAGTAAAAAGAGGTGATGTGATTTGCCGTGGCTATAGTTATTATCTTGATAGCTATTTCATCCCAGGGGAATACTCTCATTCAGGTATAGTAATAGACGATAAAGGAACAATGCTTCACTCAGTAGCCGAGGGTGTGGAAGAAATACATATAATGGATTTTATTAAAGATACTGACAGATTTATTATTCTTAGATTCCCAGGTTTAAATGTAAATCCATTTGTAAAAAGAGGGCTACAATTATTCAAAAAAGAAACCGAATATGATTTTACTTTTAGTGACCCTAATAAATTTTATTGCCATGAGTTTACAGTTAGTTGTTTAGAACTAGGTGGTATAAAAATTTGGCCTTCAAATAAAGAGTTTGGAGTTTGGCCTTTTAATTTTAATAAAAAAATATTCTTAGCAGAAAATCTCAGAGAGATAGGACAAGTAGTATATGAATTTAATCCCTCCTGAGAGTGATTTAAAGCACTCAGATTAAGAGTTTTATACTTTTAGATGTCAGACTATGCATTGACTTTAAAATGTCTAAATTCAGAGTTAAAACCAATACTTGGCTTGCACAATTTTTAATCTTTTTTCAATTATTCCTTATAAATTTGAAGTTTTGTAGTATATAAAATATAACACCAGCAAGCGATCATAAAGATCATATTGATCATTCCAAACATGGAAAAGAGAAATAAGGAGCGCCTCATTTTAAGGCATCCATTTATTTTGGCTCATTTTCTCTTGACAATATTTAACCTCTCTGCCACAATACTTTCAAGCTCTTTGGGTTGTTTCCATGAGAGCCTCCTTTGTTAAAGTGTTGATAGATAATTTCTTGATGAGATGCCCTGTGTAACCAGGGCATTTTTATTTGACATCTGATTAAACCTATGGCAATATAATAATAAATGCGGGATAGAGTACTGGTAACTCGCCTGGCTCATAACCAGGGTCATATGTGGGTTCAATTCCCACTCCCGCAACCAAGGTATTGAAAGCCGATGTTATGCCGATGTAGCTCAATGGTAGAGCATCCGCCTTGTAAGCGGAATGTTGGAGGTTCAAGTCCTCTCATCGGCCCCAGTAAACTAGGACATCCTCGCTGGAATAAAGATACTACTCATAAGCCTTTATTCCTCAGAGGAGGCTCAGTCACGCAAGGAAGTATATGAGATAAACTATCCGTTGGAGCAAGTAAAGCATTAGAGCCTTAAAAAGATGCTAGGCTTGTCAAAACTTTGGTGCCTTATATTACGGCTAAGGGTAAATGGTGTGGACGGCGACCAGCCAAAGCAATTTAGGAGAAGTATGATAGATAGAAATTCAGGAACTACAATCACAAGCACAACAGGCTGGAGAGGTTATGATAGAGACAGCACAGCAGGTTATGATTATTGTGATTATGGAAATGTTGGTTATATAACCTCTACTGTAAGTGAGTATGAAACTGAATTTGATTATTGGTATGAAGGACAAGGTTTTAAAAATGCTAAAGACTATGGTAATTTTTTATCAGCCATCTCAAGTAGAGAAGCCATAGAAATTCTAAAGCACACTTATGAAAATAATTATGATAAGATAGTAGTATTAAACAATTATGATAGCAGGAGTAGAAAAATTATTCCGTTTGATTATCATAACAAGCGTAGAATGGCTTTGCAAAGGCTCTACGCTGCATGAGGTGAGTGTGAAATTTTTATTTTTGATAATGTTTTTATTAAGTTGTAGCGTGCAACAGGAATTTAAACCATTAGTACCACCAGAATTTAGTATTAAAGAGTGGAGTGATAATTCGATTGTACTCGAATGGGATCATGTAGACAGTACAAACTTAGCAGGGTATTTTATATACTGGGGTGTTGAGCATGATTATTTAAGAACTTACCCAAAAAGCTATACAACAAATGAAGACAATGAAGCTCCTAGCCCAATTACAATAAGTATTGATAAGGGTTGGGATTGGATGGAAGACGCAGGTTTAAATGCAACTATGCATTTCAAACTAAGAGATTATGTAAATTATGTATTCTTTATGCAGTCTTATAATAATGAGGGAATGGGTTCAAGGTTTTCTGAGGTACTAGAATACTATGAATACCCAGGACCAAAAGTAGAATAGTATATAAAGTGGGGGTGTAGCTCAACTGGTAGAGCGTCTGGTTTGCAACCAGAAGGTAGCAGGTTCAAGTCCTGTCACTTCCACCACAAAAATAAATCTTATAAAATTAAACGAATATAGTATATATTATGCATGGGTGATAAAAACGCTAAACTGTTAGAGCTGTTAGGGTTTAAGTATGAAAAGAAGATGTCTGCCTTTAGAACGCATAAAGATATCCCAGGTGAAGTATTTGGGACAGGGCATTTTAAAGATGTAGATGACTTTGCTAGGTTTCTTTATATGTTGGGTTATAGAAGAGGTCAAGAAACTTTACAAAGAAAGTTGACAAATCTATTAGGATTGGGCAGTATCACTACAAAATTAGATGAATTAGAATGGGAGGAATAAGATGAAATATTATATTACTAGAGATTGCCAAGATAAATCAGTTAAAGATATAGGTGTAACATATATTAGAGGTAACATTAATATACCATTATTATTTAATGATTTTGAAGATGCTAAAGCAGGTTGTAGTTATGGAGACACTATAGACTTAGTAGAAATAAAAATATTAAAAACTTATAAAAATGGAGAAGCTCCAAATCTCCCTAGTGAGGTAGAAAAAGATGGCATGTGAACACTGCGACTATAAAGGCTTTGTAGAGACTGTATGTTTAACAGGCGGTAAAATTGAAAAGGTAATTAATCTTTGCCCAAAATGCAAAGACGTTCAGGCTTATAGTAAAATGATTAAAGAAATTTATGTAGGAGTAGAAAATGAGGTTTCAAATGAAGATGACACTAATGATTTTGATAGCGTTGCTTAGTTTTTCAGTAATTGCTAAAGATGAAATTCAAACTAAGGTTTTAGATTTTACAGACTGTGAATTTAAGACTTATGACTGTGGTAGATGGTACAGAAGATGCCCTGTAGGTTGTTTTGTAAATGAAGTGAATGTTATAAATCACGGAACATCTATACCTTCTGTATATGTCTACTGTCATGAGTACAAGTTTGTATGCGATGAGGAATAGTTAAAATGAGCACTAAAATTTATACAGGTTTTAAATTACCACAAATGTCAGCTCAACACCTTTTAGATTTTTGTATAGTTTTCAGAGAAAAAGCTATTATAAAAAGAAATGAAATTATAAAGAGAGTCTTTAGAGAAGACTATTATAGAGAAAAATATTGGGATTTAACTATGAGAGCTAATAAAGTCAAAAAGACTATGGCTCGTGACCCTATTGTAGACTACTCTTTTGAGCTATCATTATTCCCAATGAAAGATAAAATACTAGGTATTACTTTTGGTGACTCTGGAGACTTAGAAAAGTTTTTTAGAGAGCAGGAATTAGTTGAGGATTATTATTATCAAGATCAAACAGATGATTTTGTGGAAGTCTCTAAAGATGAATGGAAACAAAGAAAAGAAGATTGGGAAATAGCATTGCCAGGAGCAGGTGTGCCTTCGCATTGTAGTTTTTGCTTCACTGTTTTGGGTTATGATTTACCTACACCAGATAAAATTTGGGGTGGAAAAGAATGACTTGGCTCTTCATGCAGTTATTTTTATTTACATCTTTTGTAATAACAGATATGCACCACTCAAAAGAAATACACTGGAAAGAGATACCTATAACTGAATTAGAGTATCAAGAGTTTATGAAAAAAAGTGAAGATGAATGAGCATACACGGAGCGTGTTTTGATAATGGACAATCAGGTAATTGTGGGTTTGAATGCTCTGCATTTATGGAGGGTGACTGTGAGATACAAGATGAAATATGTGAAGAGGCTAGGCTCGCAGGAGTATGCCAAGATCAATGCCCTTCATATGGGGATAGAGATTGTTGCCCACCAGAGATGATATATGAAGACTTACAAATATATGGCTCAGATGAAATTGCACTTGCAGGAGATCAAGTATGAAAATAATTAAAAACACAATTAATTGGATCATTAGTAATATTTGGGTAATAATAATACTTCTAACAATGTCTGAATGTAGTTCTAAAAAAATAAAAGATATTTATTGTATGTGGACAGTAGGAAAAGATATTTGTAAAGAAGATGGAGAGAAAAAAATTGATCAAAGAACAGAAAAAAGAGACTCAGGAAGAAGCGAAATTAAGATCAGATAAGTTTCTTAAAGAGCATCATTTTATAGAAGTGATTTCAAAAGAGATGTGTATTGTTCCTAAAGAATATTTTCCTAATAAATCAGGTAGAGAAATAATAAAAGCTTTATTTGAAACTCACTCAATGGGTAGCCGTCATGCGACTAGAGATGGTTTGACAGTTAGTGGTAGTAAAGAGTTTATGTGTGCTAAAGTATTAAATCATCCAAAAGAATTTAAAGATATAGAGGAAGATTATAGCGATGTGAGTATAGGTTTAAATAGTAGTATGATGAATGAGGAGGATTAAAAATGGAGAATGTAATCTCTAAAGAAAAGGCATTAGAATTATTAGACTGTTTAAAAGGTGATTGCACGGAGACAGAGTGGGCGCACGCTCATGAGCCTACAGACTGCTGGCAAGCGATGCTAGATAGTATAAAAGAAATAAAAGAATATGTGGAGAAAAACTAATGGGACATAAAAGACCTTTTGAATGTAGAGAGTGTGGTTGTGAGTTACAAGAAAGCGATGGAATATATTGTTTCGGCTGTCAAGATAATAAAGAGAAATTAGATGCGGTGATAGAACAGATACAAGAGCTTACAATCTATAACCAGAATAAATTAATTAATTATATGAAAAAAGAATTTGACATGAGGTGATTATGGAAGATAGATTTAAAGATAAAACTGAATTAGAGCGTTATAAATATTTATGCCGTTTTCTTTATTTAACTTTAGGTTTTTATGCAACTGAATATAATTATGATGATAAGAATATAGTATATCACCCTTTAACAGGAGAGCCAGCTAGTGGTATTATGTTTGATAGAGGGCGGGGTGCTAGAGAGGCAAAAGAACAATGTAAAAATGTTGGTATAAATAAAGATGATTTTTTAAAGGGAGTAAGACATGAATAGCTCTAAATTAATAGAAGTTAAAAAGTTATGTAAAAAATATGCTGGTCGCTGTGGAATCTGTCCTCTATTTGAAAAGCACAAGTCTCCATATCGTTGTAAAATCACAGGATATGCTCCTAGAGATTGGAAAATTAGAAATATTACACCTTTACTTATAGATAAGGAGAGAAAGAATGAAAGATGAAAAAAAAACAAAGAGTGTAACCATAGAGCTTAAAAGAGAAGACATGGATCTTTTTACTATTCATGATGCCTCTAAAGCTATCATGAAACTTGACAGAAAAGCTCCAGACTTCGAGTTTAAGATGCAAGCAGCCATTAAAAGAATGATACACTGGGAAAAGGCTCATTTATATTCAAGAATGAGATGGTATACTAAGATGGATAAAGATGAACCTTGTATGAAATCTATAAGGCAGCATATTGAAGATAAACTAGAAACTCATGATGCCATGTACAAAATGTCAGATGAAAAAATAATAACTTGGGATGTAGCAACTCATAAATGGAAAGACCATCAGTGGAAATAGTATCTTGGTTTAATTGGCTATGGTCTTGTTATATCAGCACAAAATTAAACCTGATACCCGAATGTCGTGCGGAGTACATGCTCTCTTGGGAGACATGGAAAGCACTAAACCCACATATTTTTAAAAAAGACTTGTAAAATATTCCCAGGGGAGTATAATTACAATATGGATACAATGAAAAGGTCAAAGAGCCTCTCTCTTAGTATTATACGCATACTAAAATCATGGGGAGGCGTGTGTCCATTATCAAACTCTCTATTGCAACAAAATCCTTATTTTAGACATTAGATTGCAATAGAAACCACGTCCAAATAAAAACATTTCTATTGCAATTAAAAAAGTTCTTAGGGCAACTTAAGGGATAGAAATATTTTTATGTGGGCGTAGCTCAAGTAGTTAGAGCGCAGGGTTGTGGTCCCTGAGATGAGGGTGCAAGTCTCTCCGTTCACCCCATAGAAAGGGTGACATGAAAAAGGAATGTAAGTGTATAAGGAGAACAAGGCATATACCTTATGGAGCGAAAAGAAAATTGTTCTGGTGTTGGAAATGCGATGCAAATCTAACTATACCAGTAAAAAAGACGGCTGAAAGAATGAAAGCTAAGAAAGAGATATTAGACAGTATGGGGAGTTGAACGAATTGGTAAGTTATCAGGCTGTAACCCTGAAGTCCCTTTTGAGGGTCTTGGTTCGAGTCCAAGGCTCCCCACCACAGATTTTTGATAATCGCATAAGCATAGCACTAATAAGACAGTTTATAGTTTACAGTTGATGGTTTATAGTAAACTATAGACAATGGAGAGGGTACTGCTAAGTGGTTGGCAACACGGTTTGAACCCGTGGGCGACCGAAAGGTTGGGCGTTCGACTCGTCTACCCTCTGCCAAAGAAATTAAGTATATATACATAAATAATTCAAACAAAATTATGTATAAATACATATATTGACATTTGAGTATTTTCAATTAAGATGTATCTATGGCTACAAAGAAATGGTTAGAAGAAAATGATGATAAGGTCAGAACATACAGAAGGCTTTGGTATAAAAATAATAAAGAAAAACAACTATTGAGGCAAAAAGTAAGAAGGCAAAAAATAAAAAAATGGTTTCATGAATATAAGAATAGTCTTAAATGCTCTAAGTGTGATGAGGATCATTGGTCATGTATAGAATTTCATCATAGAAATCCTAGTGAGAAAGAACATTGCATAGGGCAAATGATTGGATCTTGGTCTATAGAAAGAATACAATCTGAAATTGAAAAGTGTGATATAATTTGTGCAAATTGTCATAGAAAGATTCATTTTAAATAGAGAATTAGTTTAATAGTAAAACGTCGGATTCCAGACCCGAAGTCCAGGGAGCGTTACCTTGATTCTCTGCCAAAAATACACTATTATACACAAATACACACAGTTTTGTGTATAATAGTTCACATTATATGAGGATGGTGGAATTGGTAGACACACAAGGTTTAAGCCCTTGTGCCCTCGGGCGTGAGAGTTCAAGTCTCTCTCCTCATACCAATATCTAGGTGTGGCCTAATCTGGTAAGGCACCTGCTTTGGGAGCAGGGGATTGCAGGTTCAAATCCTGCCACCTAGACCAAAAATAAATAGGCGTGTAACTCAGTGGTCAGAGTGTTGCCCTTACAAGGCAAAAGTCGTGAGTTCGACTCTCACCTCGCCTACCACTAATATTCGGCAAAAAAGACTGTATTTTGCCAAATGTTAGTAATAAGTCATAAAAGACTTATTAAGGACTATTAAGTACTATAAGTGATCTTAA
>Ga0164315_10000831_pt1 | contig 22400 bp, 14 predicted proteins | sample GuaBasSedimGuay6_FD_113737 | JGI IMG/M metagenome (GOLD analysis project Ga0164315, IMG submission 113737) | Subseafloor sediment microbial communities from Guaymas Basin, Gulf of California, Mexico - Guay6, Core 4569-2, 0-3 cm | ecosystem: Environmental > Aquatic > Marine > Hydrothermal vents... | reverse complement strand
CCGGTTTTATTTATTTCTTTGTAAAGTTTTTTGTTTTTTGCCAGCGTTTTGTATTTATAATTTATTACAAGAATCGTTGATTTTAAAGGATTTCCTGCATAATATACCAAATTGTCCAGATTTTTAATAACCTGCGCTTCTTTGACAATTATAACCTGGTGACTGGACATCATTGGGTAGCGTCTGGCCAGGTTATCAATGTCTTTCACTTCAACATCACGCCCATATACAATTGTCTGATTAAATGCCTTTTCAGATTCCTCCAAAACATGCTTACTAATATAATTGGTAATTTGATCAATATAAAATGATTCAGCCCCCATTAAAAAGTAAATAGGTTTATAAATCTTATTCTTTAGATCAGCAATTATCTGGTCAAATGAAAGCATTTTAAAATCTTAGATTAATTATTGTTGATTGAATTAACTGATGAGCCTAACTAGATATAACAAATTATATTACACAGACAGTAATTAACAGATAATCAATTGCCCCGGGTTAAAACCGGTGGAAAATTGATTGCTCGAGCTAAAGAAATTTTAAATGTTTTGTAAATTAAAACTTCAAATGTTTAACCGATTTCCTGTTATTTATAATTTCTAATAAGGCATCAATACCTAATTTAAGGTGATCTTCAACATGATTTGAAGTTACATCTTTATCTGAGCTATCTGTTTTAACACCATCAGGAACCATTGGTTGATCAGAAACTAATAATAAAGCTCCTGAAGGGATTTCATTCACAAAACCAACGGTAAAAATGGTTGCCGTTTCCATATCAATAGCCATGGCACGAGTTTTAGCCAAATATTTTTTAAAGCGTTCATCATATTCCCAAACCCTCTTATTAGTAGTGAACACAGTACCAGACCAATAATCTTTACCATAATTACGAACAGCAGAAGAAACAGCCCTTTGTAAATTAAATGCCGGTAATGATGGAACCTCTGGTGGTAAATAATCATTAGAAGTACCTTCACTTCGAATAGCTGCAATAGGTAAAACAAGATCGCCCACCTTATTTTTCTTTTTTAATCCTCCACATTTCCCCAAAAATAAAACAGCTTTGGGTTCAACAGCACTTAATAAGTCCATGATAGTAGCAGCATTAGGACTTCCCATTCCAAAATTTATCAAGGTTATTCCATTTGCTGAAACACTGGGCATAGGTCTTTCTTTTCCAATGATTGGAACATCATACCATTCAGAAAATAATTCAAGATAGTGCTGAAAATTTGTAATTAAAATATGCTTTGAAAAGTCTTCTAATGCACGATTAGTATATCTTGGCAACCAATTTTCTACAATTTCCTTTTTAGACTTCATAGGTTTATTTTTAGTGACACTCAAGTTTAGTGAGTTCAAATTATTATTATATTTTTACCGTAAAATTGCACAAATATACAATGACAAATTTAAATTGTAAATATCCTATAAAAGTAATTACAAAAGACCAAAAAAAGTACATTTTTGATTTAATTAGAAAAAAACACATTAAATTAACACCAGAGGAATGGGTAAGACAAAATTTTATTAAGTATTTGGTTGAAATGAAAAATTATCCAATTGGACTAATCGGTATTGAACAAAAATTAGCTGGCACTAATCAAAAATTTCGTACGGATATTGTCGTATTCTCAAAATTTGCCAAAGCAGTTATGATTATTGAATGTAAATCAGAAAAAATAAAAATTACTCAGGACGCATTTGACCAGGCCGCCAAATATAATATCCAGTTCAAGGCTGATTATTTAGTTGTAACGAATGGAATTAATCACTTTATATGTAAAATGAATTATCAGGAAAAATCATATAACTTTGTTAAAGAAATTCCTGATTATAAAGAACTCTATATAAATGAAAGTAAATAATAAACATTATCGAACTATCTGGATGGAAGGAAGTTCTGTTTTTATGATAGAACAAAATCTTCTGCCCTTTGAATTTAAGATATTTGAATCAACTAACTATATTGAAACTTGTAGGGCAATAAAAACAATGATTGTTAGAGGAGCTGGTGCTATTGGGGCAGCAGCTGGATTTGCCCTAGCCCAGGCCACACTTGAGGCTGCTAAAGATAATTATGAAAATGATATAAATATTGCTAAAGAAACTATTGAAGCTACCAGACCCACAGCAAGAAACCTGTTCACAGCTACGGAAAGGGTCTATTTAGCTGCAAAACAATCAAAAGAGCAGGCAGTTAAGGAGGCTCAAAAAATTGCAGATGAAGATGCCGAGACAAGTCTTACGATTGGCAAATATGGTAATAATCTGATAAAATCCGGTTTTGGGATAGAAACTCATTGTAATGCCGGTTGGTTAGCATTTGTTGACCATGGGACTGCCCTTGCTCCTATTTACCTGGCACATCAATCCCGCAAAGAAATTTTTGTTTATATTGACGAAACCAGACCCCGCAACCAGGGCGCTAAACTAACAGCTTGGGAATTGCAAAATGAAAATATTCCACATGCTATTATTGCCGATAATGCAGGTGCCCACCTCATGTCAAAAGGGAAAATAGATATTATAATCACAGGTGCAGACAGGATAGCCAAAAATGGTGATACAGCTAATAAGATAGGTACTTTAGAAAAAGCAATAACAGCCAATTATTATGGAATCCCATTCTATATTGCAGCACCAAAATCTACTTTTGATATGAATTGTTCCAGTGGCAAAGAAATAATTATTGAAGAGCGTGATCAAGACGAAGTCCTATTTCAAATTGGCCAAACTAACCAAAATAAGTTAGAAAAAATTCTAATTGCAGCGCCTGGTTCTGAAGCTATTAATCCTGCTTTTGATGTAACACCTGCTGAACTTATTACAGGCATTATTACTGAAAAAGGAATAATTAAACCAACAGAGAATGAAATAATTAGACTATTTGCTTAAGCTTCTGAGTTTAAATTTTAAAATATTCAATTATATCATTAAGCTCCTCTGCCATTTTTGTAAATGCCTGTGATTGATCGTTTATCTGGTCGGATGTTAATTTATTCTCATCTGCTATAGAATTTAGGGAACGAATAATTTCACTCAATGTATTAATCCCAGAATTTTGATCACGGCTTTGTGCAAAAATTTCTTGTACCAATTCAACCGTTCTATTAATTTCCGGAACAAGTTCCTCAATGCCCGATCCGGTATTCTCAATAGCTCTTACACTTTTTGATGCTAATTCAGTTATTTCAGCAGCAGCAAGTTTACTCCTTTCAGCCAATTTTCTAACCTCAGCAGCAACAACAGAAAAACCTTTTCCCTGCTCACCTGCACGAGCAGCTTCCACAGCAGCATTCAAAGCGAGAATATTAGTCTGAAAAGCAATTTCTTCAATAATCATTATTTTTTCAGCTACTTGTTTCATTACCGTGATAGCCTCTCTAGATTCATTAGTACTTTTCAGCATCCTATCAGCTGCTTTAACCGCAATTTTTTCCGCAATTTCAGCATTTTCTGAACTTAAACGTACATTATTCTGCATATCTGCAATGGCTTCAGAAACTTCACCTGCAGCTGTTTTTTGAAAAACAGATCCTTCAACAAGTTGCTTTGCATTAATTAATAAATTATTTCCCCCGGCTTTTAGTTTGGTAGAATTTGATTTAATTTTTTGAACAATTTCTTTGAATTTTGCAACCATTATACTTAAGTGGTCTGCCAGATTACTTACTTCTTTAGTACCGCCGAAATTAATTTGAATATCTAAGTTCCCTTCACTAACCAACTTTGTAAATTCAACCCCTTCTTTTATTGAACCACCTATTTTATTCGAGATAAAAACTATGAGTATAGATAAAAGAACTAGGCCTAATATACCCACACCAATAGATTTAATTAAAAGGCTGTTCCATTCTGGATTAACATCTTTTAAAGGAACTAATACACCAAGCGCCCATGGTTTTCCAGTACTTCCAATTTTAATTGGAACAAAAACTACATGTAGTTTATTCCCGGTATCAGTATGTTCGGCATTAAATGAAAAACGTTTTCCATTTTTAATCTTATCAGAAATTTTATATCGTTGATCTTCATCCGGATTAAGTTCTGCAAAAGTTTTTCCAATTTGTTCTTTTTCAGGATGACTAAGGTAAACACCTTCATTCGTTAATAAAAAAGCATAACCTGATTCAAAAGGTTTCATTTGTTTTACCTGCTCATGAAACTTCGTTAATTCTATATCAATACCTGCCAATCCAATAAATTTTCCATTTGATATTATTGGTTCACAAATGCTGGTCATAAATACAGTATCTTCTTCATGCCCTAAAAAAGAAAATTTATATGGTTCAATAATGGTTTGTTTCATTGTTTCCATTATTTTATAGTACGCACCTTTCGCATAATTATCTGTTGTATCAAGTATTTCCTCTATCTTATCCCTTTTACCATTTATATCCCGAATATAATTTACTCTGTATCTACCATTATCCTTTTTATAGGTCTTATCAATTTCCTTTAGTTGCCAATTAGTCCATACAGACACATACTCCGGATTATTTTTGGCAACTTCATCCAAAATACTATTTAAATAACTTAACCTATTACTTTCCGGTAATAAACGATAATTATTATATGCATAAGAAATAGTCGTAGCAACAGCAATATCATGAGTCAATTTAGATTCTATTATTTTTGACTGCTCATTAACATAGGCATCAACAAATTTCTCAGCATCATAAATTGACCTATTATTAAAATTCAATAATAAGAATAAAATAACCGCCCCGTATATTATTACAGATGCAGTTATAATAAATAACATCAAGCGACTTCTAATTGACAATTTTATATTCATTTCAATATTTTTAGGTTCTTCAAAGTTTCAAACATTATCAAAAAATCTTCCCTATAGCTACCTATGCCAAATTTATGTAAAAGTATCTATATAGACAAATGTCATTTCATGGTGCTAATATTAGCATATAAAAAAAGGTTTGAAACAAAGCAACTATAGCTTTTTTTCATAATAAATAAAACATTAGAGATAATTAGGTCTTATTATCTTTATTTTGTATTTTTGAAAAACAAAACCCTAATTTATATGAGCAGTTTCAGGATTAGACCACAGTTTAAAGTTATAATAAATAAATCCAAAGAGGATATTGAAAATAAAATTAAAGATCATATTCAAAAGAAAAGCACAAAATTTATCGCTCAACAAATACCGGGGTTTATTATCTTGAAAATACCGGAACCAGAACGTCATTTTTGGTCACCTGAACTCAGTCTTACTTTTGAGAAAAAAGAAAATGGCACATTAATAAAAGGCTTATATGGACCGAAACCAAGCATTTGGTCTTTTTTTTCCTTTAGTTATATAGGGTTAGCCGTTTTTACTTTTTTTGCATTTATATTTGGGTCGGTACAATTAAGTTTAGATCAGGAAGCCCCAATATTTTGGAGTTTATCAATTTTTGTATCCATCGCACTTGGTATTTATCTGATAGCCCAATTTGGTCAAAAAGTAGGTGTTGAACAAACCTTTCGGCTCCACCATTTTTTTGAAGAAACAGTGGGTAAAAAAGTGCACATTAATTAATTAAAGTGGCTATGATATAACATTTTGTGGTTTTTATTAACTTATCAGTATTGACGTGGATGGATGGAATAATGGAAAGCTAAAAGCGTGCTTCCCAATATTCATGTATCCCAATAAATCATTTAAAGCTTTAAATTAATTAATTACTCACAATACTTTAAATTACAGCCATTAAAGTTAATCTCTATTCAGGATAAATTTGCTCAAGTCGCTTTTTATATTTTTGTTTTACAAATCTGCGTTTTAGTTTTAAAGTAGGAGAAAGTTCACCGCCATCGGGTGTCCACTCTTCGCACACAAGTTGAAACTTTTTAATCTTTTCCGTTTTTCCTAAGTTTTGATTATAAAAATCAACTTCTTCCTGGTATCTTTCAATAACCTGTGGATTTTCAATTAAATCTTTATTATCACGGAAATGAATATCCTTTTTGTGGCACCAGTCATGCAAGAACTCAAAATTCGGTGATAGAAGTGCACCTGCAAATTTTTCATTTTCCCCCACAACCATTAATTGTTCAATAAAAAACGATTCCTTAAAAATATTTTCAACAACCTGGGGAGCCACATATTTACCTGTTGATAGTTTAAAAATTTCTTTCTTCCTATCAGTAATTTTCAATATTTTACCATCAATAAGTTCACCTATATCACCCGTGTGAAACCATCCGTCTTCATCAATTGCCTCTTTAGTTATTTCAGGGTCTTTATAATAACCTAACATTAAATTAGGTCCTTTAAACAAAATTTCACCATCTTCTGCAATTTTTATTTGTTGCTCATCGCCTAAACGTGGCCCCACTGTACCAAACATTAGTTCCGGAAACTCAAATCGGTTAACAGCAATTACAGGTGCTGTTTCCGTTAAACCATAGCCTTCGTGAATTGGTATCCCTGCCGACCAGAATATTCTTGCCAAACGTGGTTGTAAAGCTGCACCACCGGAAATAATCATTTTTACATTACCACCTAATGCTTCACGCCATTTTTTGAATATCAACATATTAGCAAATTTCAACTTGGCTAAATATGCAAAACTGTTACCGTGATCTTTATATTTCAATCCAAGATCAACCGCCCAAAAAAACAAATCCTTCTTTTTACCTTCTAAATCTTTACCAATTCCAATAATTTTATCATAAATTCGTTCAAGCAATCTTGGTACTGTTATAAAAACCTGAGGTTTTATTTCTTTTATATTCTCTGCAATTTTTTCAGTGCTTTCTGCATAGTATATGCCAAGCCCTTTGAATTGCCATGTGTAGCCACCAATACGCTCTAATACATGACACAAGGGAAGAAAACTTAACGCCCTATCTTTATGGCTTACACGAAGCATATCACCAATGTACTTTACCTGATACATAAAATTCCAATGCGAAAGCATCACTCCTTTGGGTAGCCCTGTTGTACCAGATGTATAAATAATAGTAGCAAGATCATCTTTTTCGATACTATCTTTGCGTAATTTTACCAAACCTCGCATTTCAGAGCCCTCAAGTTTTTTACCCGATTCTATTATTTCTTCCCAGTTTTTTACACCATCAATTTTATTAAAAGTATATACTTCCTGTACACTATCAATTTTATCCGCAATTGGCTTAATCTTATGATAAAGTTCATCATCAGAAACTATAATAATTTTGGCATCAGAGTGCTTTAGAATATGTTCATATTCCCTTTCACTAATTGTTGGATAAATAGGTACATGAACAACACCAATCTGGCTCATTCCCATATCAACAAAATTCCATTCAGGACGATTATTCGAAACAGTGGCAATTTTATCACCCTTTTCAAAACCCATATCGAGAAGGCCATAACTAAAGTAATTGGCAAACTTAATATAATCTTCCGTGCTATAATTTACCCATTTCCCATTTTCTTTTGCCGAAAATACATCCTTTTTATTTGGGAACTTCTGCTTAAAACGATTAAGCAAATCAAAAATTCTGGTTTCTTCCATGACCGTTTAAGTATTATAAATTTAATTGCACTAAAGATAACTAATTATTAATCATCTTCAAAAAATGAAAAATATTAAGCATGCATAATATTTTCAATAATGAAAGGAATTTAATAAATTTGAATTTTTAGAAGTTAACCAAATAAAAAAATACTAAAATGAATAGCAAATATCCAAAACTTTTTGAACCTCTAAATTTGGGATTCACAACTTTAAAAAACAGAGTATTAATGGGTTCAATGCATACCGGTCTTGAAGAATCAAAGGGTGGTTATGAAAAAATGGCTGCTTATTTTGGTGAAAGGGCAAAAGGTGGAGTTGGATTAATTGTGACCGGAGGAATTGCACCAAACAGAGCTGGAATGGTTGGTCCTTTTTCAAGTAAACTTACCAATATTAAAACAGCTGATAAACATAAAGTTGTAACAAAGGCAGTGCATGATAACGGCAGTAAAATATGTTTACAAATATTACATACTGGACGTTATGCATACCACCCATTTGCTGTAGCGCCTAGTGCAAAAAAATCACCTATATCGCCATTTAAACCCTGGGAATTAAGTAAAAACGGTATAGAAAAAACAATAAAAGATTTTGCTAATACAGCCAAACTTGCGAAACATGCAAATTATGATGGCGTGGAAATAATGGGCTCTGAGGGCTATTTGATAAACCAGTTTATTGCTGCAAAAACAAACCACAGAACGGATAAATGGGGTGGGTCATATGAAAACAGAATTAAATTTCCATTAGAAATTGTAAAGAAGGTACGCAAAGAAGTTGGTGAGAATTTCATAATTATTTTTCGTCTATCCATGCTCGACCTGGTAAAAGGTGGTAGCACCTGGGAAGAAGTTGTTTATTTGGCAAAAGAACTGGAAAAAGCAGGCGTAAGTATAATTAATACTGGAATTGGCTGGCACGAAGCAAGAATACCAACTATTGCAACAATGGTACCTAGGGCTGCATTTAGTTGGGTTACCAAAAAAATGAAAGGAGAAATAAATATCCCTTTAATCACAACAAACAGGATTAATACACCTGAAATAGCTGAAAATATTCTTGCAAATGGTGATGCAGATATGGTATCTATGGCAAGACCTTTTTTAGCTGATCCGGAATTTGTGAATAAAGCTGAACAAGGAAAGGCTGATGAAATAAACACTTGTATTGCATGTAATCAGGCCTGTCTCGATCATGTTTTTGCACGTAAAACATCATCATGTTTAGTTAACCCAAGAGCTTGTAACGAAACAGAACTAAATTATTTCCCTGCTAAAGACAAAAAGAATATAGCTGTTGTAGGTGCTGGTCCCGCAGGTCTTTCTTCCGCTACAATTTTAGCTGAAAGAGGGCACCAGGTAACCCTTTTTGATACAAATAGTGAAATTGGTGGGCAATTTAACATTGCCAAACAAGTACCCGGAAAAAAAGAGTTTTATGAAACCATTAGATATTTTAAGAAGAAAATTGAATTAAATGGTGTTAACCTAAAATTAAATACCCTTGTTAATGTAAATGATTTAACAGAATTTGATGAAGTAATTTTAGCCACAGGAATAAAACCAAGATTACCTAAAATTGAAGGAATTGAAAATCAGAAAGTAATGAGCTATATAGATGTCTTGCTTTCCAAAAAAGAAGTTGGAAAAAAAGTAGCCATTATTGGTGCTGGTGGTATTGGCTTTGATGTAGCAGAATATTTAACACATAATAATAAATCTGATTCACCTGATATTACTGAATTTTTAAAAGAATGGGGTATTGATGCAAAAAATGAAGTGAGAGGTGGTATTGAAGGGATTCAAGCACAAACAGAACCATCGCCTAGAGAAGTGGTTCTAATGCAACGTAAAAAAACAAAAATGGGAGCAAGCCTTGGGAAAACAACAGGATGGATTCATCGCCTGTCTTTGAAATATAAAAATGTAAAAATGATGAATGCTGTTGAATATGAAAAAATTGATAATCAGGGCTTACATATTTCCCGAAAAGGTAAAAAAGAGCTATTAGAAATTGATAACATAATTATTTGCGCTGGCCAATTAAGCAATAATGAATTATATGAACCTCTGAAAACAAAAGGCGTTAATGTTCATATTATAGGTGGCGCTTTTGAAGCAGGCGAACTGGATGCTAAAAGAGCCATTGACCAGGGTAGCAGATTAGCAGCTAAATTGTAAACAAATAACTTAGTAAGTCTTTTTTTGGACTTGCTAAGTTTTGTAAATTAAAGCCTGATCAAAATATACTTACTAAGTCTGAAAACTTTGCTGTTACTCACTAACTGAAACTTCTCCGAAAATATGCTGCATAATTTCAGTCTGATCTACCAGTAGATTATAGTAATCAAATCTTTTAGCCAAAAGCAATGTGGTTTTGACCTTACTTTTTAGTTTAGTAACATTTGCATTCAGGTTAATTCCAAGTGTAATTATATCATTTTTACCAAAAACAACAGGCTCGTTATTAGGATTAACTGATTCAAGTTCCCCTCTTAGCAAAATAACAACATAATTTGTGTTATCTTCATTTGTAATGTCAATTTCCTCTTCTGCCTGAAGAATTTTAACCCTGATAAATTTAGCCATTTTAGCAAGGTAATTTTCAGGGACACTGAAGAACATAGGATGCTTTTTCAAATATTTAATGCGGTCAGCAATTAAAAATCCATTGTTTGAAAGGTTTTCTAACAAATCCTTTTTATCATCTGACATCCTCTCCAGGTAATCAGCACACTTAATAGGATTTTCTTCATAAATAATTTTTGCCGCTGTAGAATATACTAGCTCATCTGGATGAAATAAACATACAAATATTTCATCAGGCATTTCACTTCTTCTAATTTTATAAAGTGTCTTATTTACCAATTCAGATGTCCATATTCCAATATCACTATATGACCTGGTTTTATCTGCCTGTTCTGCTCCTGTTTTCTTTTTAACATGAAGCCTTCCCAAAAGATCAATCGACTTTGTCATTGCCCAAGGACCAACTTTATCAAAATCTTTCGTTATAATACTCTTTAACCTATCTCCAAATTTTAATCGCTCCTGAGGGAAAAAAGGATTTAGCTTTTTTATTTTTTGACCAGAAGGAATATCATCAAATAAAGGTATCAATAACTGTTTTGTTTCAAGGCTAATAAAATTATCAATAATTTCTATTGCAAAAATAGTATTCTTACCAATTATGTTCTTCTTGATAAGGTTAATTATCCTTGGTTCATAGAGAAAGCTTAACAGTTTAAATAAATTCTCAAAATTATACTCACGCTCCAAATCAAGTGCCTGAACAATCTTCAACGTATTACGTTCTGTTTCAATATCTAATATACAGGCATATAACCAGAGAATATTGTCAATAACTCCATCAAGTTTCTTTTTAATAATAGACTGTTCTTTTCCTTCAGCCTGATATTTACAAAAATACAAACCTGAAATTAATTCAGTTTGAACATTTCTGTCCGGATAATCTAAATATCTAATCAGTATTGATTTTGCTTTTGATGATCCATTTTTAGCAAGAATTTCAATTATTCTTAATAAAACTTTGGAATCTTCCTTCTTTATGAAAAACTCCTCAAGGTCTTCAAGAACCTTGTCACCTACTTCAAGCAAAGCATCACCACATATATGATAATACTCATCAGACCTTATTAAATCAACCAATCTTTTAATAAGCTTGGGTGATTTACTTTTACTTGCCAAATGAATAGCAGCACTTTTTATAATTTTATCATCATCCTTTAGCAATCGGTTAATTAGTTTATCGTCATAATCGATAAGCCCTTTTACAAGAAGTTTTTCAGTTAATAATTTATCACCAAATGTCCATGATTTTATTAATTCTTCTACTTCCCCTTTATTTATTTCTTTCAGGTTTGTGTAGTCAAGTATATTTTGTGCTTTAAATGCTAAATCCCTTATTTCTTCTGATTTATCATCGACATATATTTTTTTAACGGAATTAATAATCCTTGTTCGCCATGATGGGTCGATTTTACTCAAAATAGCATGTTTTATGGTACTTAAATCCATTTTCAACAAACTTGCAGCATAAGGTTCCATAGCCCGGGGATTTGTTTCAGAAAGTAAATTAACACTCATCTGAACAACTTCGTCACTGAATTTTTTAAATTTTTTGGTCAAAAATTCACTTCCATAAAAATGCCGTGCAGTATCCCTTTTTTTATTCCGGCTTATATCAATAAGAATTTGCCTTAACCTTCCTTTATATGATAAATATAATTGCCTTGCCACAAGTACCCAAACAACAAGTATAGGTAGAATAATTATTGGATAATACTCAAGTCTGTAACCATTAGGTGTATTAAGAATAAAATTTGCAAGAAATAGTATTAAGCCGGCAACTCCTATTGATACCTGCATCACCACTCCTACCTTGGTCTGAACAGCCATCTTTTGCCCACTTGGCAATGGTTGATATAATATATTAAATGCAGGTTCATCCAACCCGCGCCTTAAAATTCTTTCCATTGATTTATTAAGGGTCATTAAAGCCAAAAAAGCAATAGTTGCCACACCATAAGTAAGACCCACAATTAAAGAAATTGCAACAATTAATGTAATTACAACAGGCAATATAGTTAAACCCAATTTAACACCATGTTTACTTAATATCCTACTGGAGAAATAAGAAATAATCAGTTCGCCAATTTTTAATCCACCATAAGCAAGCGCAAGATAACTAGATATCTCAGCTTCTGTACTAAAACGTGCTTTTATACTCGAAAGAAAACCAAAATCAACAACATAAATTGCAACCATCGAGAATATTGCAGATAAAAATATCAAGCGAAAATATTTATCTTTTATCAGATCAAAAAACTTAGTATCACTCTGACTAATTTGCTTAACAACTTCTTTTTGTGAGGGTAAATCCAAGGTTTTATACAAAGCCAAAAGGATAAAAACGGCGGCAATGAGCCCTATATTCCCTATATATAATAGATCATAAGAGTGCCCTAAATAAGGTAATAAGAAACGTATTGAAAGATAGCCAATAATTGATGCAATAACCCCTCCCATATTCATTAAACCATACATTCGTTTAACCTGTGATAAATTTAGGAACTGAAGCGCAAGACCACCTGAAACAATACCCACTAACGAAATAAAAGGCCAGGCCCAAATAAATACAAAAAAACTTAAATATTTGGAATCTACATATGATAAAGAAAACCTTGATATTAATGCTATAACAAACATGAAAATAACAGCACCTAAGAACAAATTTTTATTGTTTACTCGTTTTTGCAATGAAGAATAAATTGTTGAAGTAAGGTAGCCAGCAATACCAGCAATTACATAGGCAAGGGGTAGTTGTTCACTTCCATAATTTTTGATAAAAACTGAGTTAGCAGGAATAAAATAAAAGGCAATAAAAAAACCAAGAAAGAATGAATGAAAAAACAATAATGTGAATTTCAAACCTTCTTCAGGCTTTAAATCAAACCACTTTATGAATATTTTGCTTAAACTCATATATTAAAAAATTACAATATTAATAGAAACAATCATGTCTGTCTGTCTGTAAAGTTATTCTTTTTTTTCAAACTGAATAATTCTTATTTTAATCAGCTTAGGTTTCTATATAGTTCTTAACGAATAAAAGCTGTCCTCTTTTTCGTTTGTACATGCTAACCATATATAATAATCCTATACTTATCAACAAACTAATACTACCAATAATCAAAATTAAATCATTTCCTTCAGAGAGTGCATAACCAATGCCTGAGCTAACAGATTTAACAACACTCATAAAACCCAATATCATTGTTATCCATACTATTATACCTAACAGTATATTTGAAAACCAACTGTTTGTTCTACCTTTACCCATTAAGACCGGGTCGTTAATTACAAAAATTAGGAAAACACTAAGAAATGGTAATATTAACCCATTTAATGCCTGGGCAATAATAATCGCAGGTATAGGTTCAACTTTTGCAAATCCAAAGCCCAAACCAACAATCAAAACACCAATATATACCATTTTATAATACTGCCCCTGGGTTCTCCATTTTTTTTCATTTTTTCCTTCGAAAAAGCTCTTTGCAGTTATCGCAGAAACAAGGGGTGCTGTTATAGCTGATGAAAAACCAGCTGCAAACATTCCAAACCCAAATACATAAACAGCAAATGGCCCAATTTTATAGGTTAATGCATTTGCAAGTGATGCATATGTAAACTCACCTGGAATTATTGTTCCAACAATCATAATAGCCATTGAAATAAATCCACCTATAATAATGGCAACGGTCAAACCAAAACGCATTTCACTGATTTCCTGACTTTTATCAAGAACACCTGATCCCAAAAATAAATCATATGGGACTACTGTAGTTCCAATAATTCCCAAAACTAATAAGCCTGCACCTGCCCCTTCAGGAATCGTCGGAATAAATATTCCATTTAAAATTAAAGATAAAGAAGGTTTTAATAAAATAGCAGTGGTAATAAAAGCGATGCCCATTAAAAAAACGATTCCCCCCATCATTTTTGCAATAGTTTGTACCGATTTTAAACTCAATGCTAATAATGCCAAAATCCCTATTGCAGTAACAATAATATATTGAGGGATATCAAAAATCAACTTTAATCCAGCCATAGAACCCAATATATTTCCCGTTTCGTATGCAGCAGAACCCAGAACAATAGCACCCATTACCAATAAAAGAACAAAATTCTTTGTTGGGCGATTTTCAAACTGTTTCGCAATTGCTTTCGCAAGGTTCATCCCTGAATGAATAGTTATTCTGGCACTTGCCTCTTGAAGTAAAATACAAGCTATAATAGAAAATGCCAAAGCCCATAACAGGTCAAACTGGAAATAAGCACCCGCTTTAGTAGCAGTTGTTACTGTCCCAGGGCCAATAAAGGCCGCAGAAATAATCGACCAAAATAATACATTACGTATGCGGGATTTAACTGAAACCATATTTTATTTTAAAAGTAGTTCTCTTTCTTTTCTATACTTCTTAATCAATAATAAAATACCAACACTAATAAATAAAGTAACAACACTAACAAAAACAATTAACATATCACCTTGTTTAACGGGTATTTCTATAGCTGAACCAATTGCTTTAATGATACTAATCACTCCCATTATCATGGTTACCCACATAACAGTTGCCATTAATATATTCGAAAACCAACCATTTGTATTATTTTTCCCCATTAATACGGGGTCATTTATCACGAAAATTAAAAATATACTGATAAAAGGTAAAATCAAACCATTTAATGCCTGGGCTAAAATAATCGCCGGAATTGGTTTTACCTCAGCCAATCCAAAAACTAAGCCAACAATTAAAACACCAAGATAAACAAATTTAAAATAAAGTCCCTGGGTTCTCCATTTTTCTCTTGATTTTTCTTCAAAAAGGCTTTGTGCAGTAATTGCCGAAGCAAGCGGTGCTGTGATTGCTGATGAAAAACCAGCAGCAAACATACCAAAACCAAAAACATAAACCGCATATGGCCCAATTTTATAAGTTAATGCCTGGGCCAATGTTTCGTAAGTAAATTCAGTAGTTATTACAGTGCCAACTGTAAGAATAGCCATAGAAATTACACCCCCAAGTATAACTGCTACTGATAAGCCAAAACGCATATCGTTAATTGTCTGCTTTTTATTTAATACGCCGGAACCTAAAAATAAATCATACGGTACAACCGTTGTTCCAATAATTCCTAAAACCAACAAGCCTGCACCTTCTGTACTTGGGATGGTTGGAACAAAACTACCCTTTAATATTTCCGTTATAGGCGGATTTAGCTGGATTGCCGTTGTAAAAAAAGCCAGTCCCATAAAAAAAACAATACCTCCCATTATTCGGGCAATTGTTTGTATTGAACTAAAACTAAGTGCAAAAAAAGCCAGTAATCCAATTACCAGCACCAATATTTTTTGAGGTATATCAAATATGAGAGATAAACCCGCTATGGAACCTAAAATATTACCTGTTTCATATGCTGCAGAACCCAGAACAATCGCACCAATGACTAAAAACAGAACCAGTGTTTTTGTTGACTTTCCTTCAAATTGTTTTGCAATGGCCTGACCAAGATTCATTCCCGAATTTATAGTTATCCTTGCACTTGCTTCCTGCAGCAGTAAACAAGCAAAAGTTGAAAAAACCAATGCCCATAACAAGTCGAACTGAAAGTTTGCCCCTGCTTTTGTTGCAGTAGTCACGGTACCCGGACCAATAAAAGCAGCTGATACTATTGACCAAAACAATACATTTAAGAAACGGGTTTTAAAAGTGTTCATACTAAAGCTAATAGTTCAGATAATCTGTTATATTATCGATAATCTCATTTGGATTAAGGCTACGGTCTTTTTCTGAAACAAGGAATTTTTTCAAAGCAGGAATGGGTTTTTTGCGGTTTATCCAATCTCCACACATTATTTTAACAGGTTCATTTCTTCTACGGTAAAATAAGGCTATTGATTTTTTTTCTTCTGAAAAATCAATTTCTGCATCCTCAGAATAAGGCCAGAATGGAATTAAATCCAAATCATAACCTGCAGGAAACTCACCGGAAGTACTTTCCAAATGATCAATTCTTAATAAACAGTAAAAATTTACCAGATACAATTCACCAATTGTATAAGCATTCTTATTTCTAAAATCAATATATGCACTACCAATCTCAGATTTCATTAATTGTCCCTGAGTATAATACATTCCCTGAAACTTACTTCCTTCCATATAAAAGTCCAGCCTTCCCCGTTTACGCAATGTTCCAAAAACAAAAACACGAATATTGGCTGTTTGAAGATTATTTAACATAATTCCTATATTTTTTTTACAACTATCATCAACATGAAAATTCAGTATTTAATATGAAAATGTTAAAATTTAGGCTTGTGACCACTTATCACCTAAAACTTTGTCATGAAACAAATCTTAAGAATCATAAGTTTAATGTTATAAATAACTAATTCCTAAAATAAATTAGAACCTAAATATTGTTATTCTCATACAAACACTAACGACTTTAAACAATAGAATAATACAAGAAATAAGCCAAAATATTAGAAAGTTTATCGATTAAAATTAATTTTCATTAATTTTCCAAAAATTTTGATAATTACCATCTTGTATGAATAAAAGAATTCTCAAAAAATTTGGGTTTAAGAATGACCAACAAGGGATTATGAACCGGTACATTCGCGAATCTGGTGGATGGGAGAAACATATAATAAACACAAAAGAATTTATATTGCAATCAGCAAAACTGAAGAATAAAACAAATTGCATTATTCTTGGAAGTGGCTGGTTACTAGACGTTCCTATTAATGAATTATCAAAATTATTTGATAAAGTTACCTTAGTAGACATTATTCATCCGAGCCAAATCACACACAAAATTAAAAAATTAAAAAATGTAGAAATTATTGAATCAGATATTACCGGTTTTATTGAGCCGGTTTATTATTTTATGCAAAAAGCAAAAAAAACAAAACTAGGCCTTCACCAAATTAAATCTATCTATTCAGGTTCTTGGTTTAATGAATTTAAAAATTCCGACTTTGTTGTTTCTGTAAATATCCTAAACCAATTAGATATTCTAATTTGCGATTACATACTAAAATTTAATATTTATTCAGCACAAGAAATTAATGAGTTTAGAAAAATTATTCAACAGAATCATCTAAATGCTTTACCAAAGGGAAAATCCTGCCTGATTACAGATTATGAAGAGCTTAGGTTAGATGATGATAAAGTTATCAAAAATAAACCTCTAATTTACCTTGATTTACCAGAAAGCAATAATTCAAAAAAATGGCAGTGGAACTTTGATATGAACCAAACCTATCATAAAAAATTAAATACAGTTTTTGAGGTTATTGGAATGGAAGTGTAATGTTTGAAGAAAAAATTCACAATGATAATAGCATTTCAGTTTCAAAACCTGATGTGTAACATGGTCATTATTTGTCGTTTAGTTTAGACGTTTTGAAGTCCTATCGGACGTTCAAAAGTCATCAAAAGGACTTCAAAACGTCCGTTAGGACTTTTGAACGTCAATAATAGTTACTAAAAAACCCTTAACTAGTGTCTCTTAGAAAACGCCAATAACTGCGTTATGCTAGTTTTGAAAACAGTTATTTACAAAAGTAAACGCCTTGATTTTCAAAACTTCACAAGCCTTGTTCTTGACGATTTCAAAAAGACACTTAACAAAAAAAGGGGGGGGTCTTAATAACACTAACTAAACGATATTGCATAGTCATTACACTCTTAAAGTAATTAATAAAAATGCTATGCGAAAAAGCAAAAAACATCAAATTCATCAAATTGTTTGAAGGAAGGATAATCACTAAATTTAGCTACAAATATCCAATTATGTCCTCTATTTAATGGACTGAAAAAAGTAAAGTAGAATTGATATATTTTAAATCGTTAAGCATTTTATTCAATTATTAAGTTTTTTTAACAGGCAGTCTATAACCACTTTATAGTAACCAATTGATCTAAAAAATTTATAGCTTTCAAATTTATAATTTTGGAAGACAATCATATTTTGTTAAATTTGCTTTTAATGTATATTAACAGGATTAAAATAGAATCAATCATCAAAATATTATATTCGCTTATGAAGGCAAAATCATTTCTTATTATCTTAGCTTTATTATTTGTTTCGACTTCTCAACTCTCAAGTCAGATAGCTAAATACCAGGCTGTTTATATTTATAATTTTCTTTCGAATGTTCAATGGCCTAAGGAATACCGGTCAGGAGATATTATTATTGGTGTTTTAGGTGAAAAAGATAAAGTTGTTGAAGAACTAAAGATTATTACAAGTTCAAAAAAAGTTGGCTCTAGGTACATTATTGTTAAACCTTATGCTAATTTGGGACAATTTTCAAAATGCCATGTTCTTTTTGTCCCCCCAAAACAAAGTGCACAACTTAAATTAGCTGTAGCAAAAATAGGTATGAAAAGTACCTTGCTAATTTCAAGTACTGCAGGAGGGATAGAACAAGGTGCAGATATTAATTTCACAATAACTAATAAAAAATTAGGCTTTGAAATTAAACCTGCAAATGCTTCTAAAAAAAAGATTGTAATTGGTTCCAGTTTAAAGAGATTGGCAGCAAAAGTTTATTAGCAATTAATTAAATATAGAGAAAATGAAATTTTCAATAAGAAATAAACTTTTACTTAGTTCAGGTATTATAATCCTGACTGTTGTCATTAGTTTCATATTCATAATTGTCACTCTTAATGAAAGCAAGAAAGTTTCTGAGCGGAATATTGAAATTTATGCCCCCTCTGAAGCCCTGGTGAATGAACTTTATGCTCTGATAAATGATTCAAAAATGCTATCAAAAAACTGGGTCTTTATTGAACAGATTAATGAAACTCCTGATAAGAAAAAATTAAAAGCTTTACAGGATACCGTTTTTTTACAACTAAAAAAGAAGATTGATCCTAAGGTAACTTTTTGGGATGAGCAAAGTAAGGAGATATATAACAATACCTGTATTGGAATTACTGACACATTGTTTCCCTTACATACAACAATCATGGAATCATTGAACAGTATTGAGAATTATGAAGATCCTATGGTCGCTTTCACAATCAACCCAATGATGATGGAAGGTGGGGAATTAATTGTTGTTACTGACAATATTTTAGAGAATCTAAAAAAATTACAAAAGAATATCGTTAAATTGAGTACTGACGGTTATAATAAGTCCAAGGAATCATTTGGTAGTTTTCAGCTTGTTCTTATAATTCTGGGTATTATTCTAACAGCAGTAACTGTGGTAAGTGCATATGTTACCATGCAAAGCATTGTTGAGCCAATTAGAAAGATTCGTGATGACATTTTAGATAAAAGCAAAGGTATTTTTATTCTGAAAAAGGATAAAATAAACAATGATGAAATTGGTGAAATGGTAAAAGCGCTGGAACTAATGACTTCCAATATGATTGATATTGTTAAGAATATTAAAGGCGCTTCAAATGGTTTGGCTTTGAGCAGTAGTAAAGTTAACGAAACTTCGAAATCCATTTCAAGTGGTGCTAATATTCAGGCATCAAGTACTGAGGAGGTTTCTGCTTCCATGGAAGAAATGAACGCAAGTATAAGTCAAAATAGAAATAATGCAGAATCTACAGAACAAATTGCGTTAAAAGTTTCTGGTGATGTTAATAATATAAGTGAATCGGTTAATGCCACAACAAAAGCAATGCAAGATATTACTGATAAAATATCAATTATTGGCGATATTTCTTTTCAAACAAATATACTTGCTTTGAATGCAGCTGTTGAAGCTGCCAGGGCTGGCATACATGGTAAAGGTTTTGCTGTAGTAGCAAGTGAAGTTCGAAAACTTGCAGAAAGAAGTAAAGTAGCTGCCAATGAAATTAATGAGGTTTCAATCCGTGGGGTAAATATTGCCGAAAAAGCGGCTAGTGAATTAGCTGGATTAGTGCCGGAAATTAATAAAACCGCATCATTGGTTCAAGATATTTCTGGTGCCAGTTTACAGCAGGATACAGGAGCAGAACAAATAAATCAGGTTATTCAGGAATTAAATAATATTGCTCAGCAAAATGCTTCAGCAGCTTCTGAGCTTTCATATAGTTCAAAAGATTTAAATGAACAAAGTGGTGAGCTGATGAATATAATTTCTTTCTTTAAAATTAATAAGGAATAAGTATTCTCTTTCACTTATAAATTAAATAGATTCTAACAAAATGAATTCTGCTTTTGGGTAAATATCCAAAAGCTCACCCCCTTATATCTTTATTTCCCTTAATCTTTACATTATTTTAAGAATCTAATGGATTTTTTACGATTTATTCGGAAATAATTCCAGTTTATCGTATTTTTAACCTTTGTTGATGAGTTTTATAAAAAAAGTGCAGTATTCAATGTCTTTTTAAATTTATAACTTCAACAAACACAGTTTAAAATCTAAAATTATTTTATGGATTATAATGATTTTACCATAATAACGCAAAAAGCATTAAAAAGAGGCTCTCAAATTGCAAAAGAAAAAAATAGTAGTGCCATTGAGAATGCACATATTTTAAAGGGGATATTGGAAACTGATAAAAATGTAGCACCTTTTATCCTTAAAAAGCTGAACATTGATTTGGCTAAATTTGAAGATCTAATTGCCCGGGTTATGGATAATTATCCGCAACTTAAAGAAGGTAAAGAATTAATTGTTTCAGGCAATGTAGATAAATCTTTAAAAACAGCTAAAAGAATAGCGGAACATCTTCAGGATGAGTATATTTCAATTGAACATATATTTTCTGGAATTTTGCTTACCGGTGATGAAGTTTCTTCTGCAATGAAAGATAAAGGAATTAATCAGGATAAGCTTGAATCATCAATTAAAGAACTGCGAAAAGGTGTTAAAGTTGAACGAAGAAATAAAGATGAGTTTGAAAACCTAAAAAAATATGCGGTAAATTTAAATGACAAGGCAGAATCGGGTGATTTAGACCCTGTAGTTGGCCGAACAGAAGAAATCAGACGAATTTTACAAATTATTTCGCGGCGTAGAAAAAATAATCCTGTTGTTATTGGCGATCCCGGAGTGGGCAAAACTGCGGTTATTGAAGGGCTAGTTCACCGGATTGTAAAAGGTGATATTCCCGAAAACCTAAAAAGTAGTCGTATTTTTGCGCTTGATATGGGTTCATTAATTGCAGGTGCGAGTAAACAAGGTGAATTTGAGGAGCGTATGAAATCAGTAATCCGGGAGGTAAAGGAATCTGCGGGTGAAGTAATTCTGTTTATTGATGAAATTCATTTATTAGTTGGAGCCGGAAAAGGTGGAGGATCAGTTAACGCAGCAAATATTCTAAAACCTGCACTTGCCCGTGGCGAAATTAACGTAATTGGAGCAACAACGGTTGATGAATACCAAAAATATTTTGAAAAAGATAAGGCTCTGGAACGCAGGTTTCAGAAAGTAATGATTGAAGAACCTGATAGTGATGATTGTTTATCAATACTGAGGGGGATTAAAGAAAAGTATGAGAATTTCCATAAAGTACAGATAAAAGATGAAGCACTGGTTGCAGCTGTTGAACTATCCAAACGATATGTAACAGACCGTTTTTTACCTGATAAAGCCATTGATTTAATTGATGAAGCCGCCTCAAAACTTCGATTGGAAATGAATACACTACCCGAAGAAATTGATGAAGTGGAAAGACAAATTGTACGTTTGGAAACCGAACGAAGTATGGTTATTAAAGAAGGTGATGAAAAATCAGAAAAACAATTATCTGAGAAAATTGTAAATCTTAAAGATGAACGTACCAAACTAAGGGCAATCTGGGAATCAGAGAAAAAAGTGATTTCAGATATCATTGCAGCCAAAGAAGAATTAAAAGCATTTAAAAATGAGGCAGGAAATCTTCAAAAAGAAGGTGAATTTGATAAAGTTGCCGAAATTAAATATGTGAAAATACCTGAAATTAAAGAGAAGTTAGAGAAACTGGAAAAAGAAATGGTTGAAAACCCATCGGATGTGGTTTTGGCTAAAGAAGCAGTTGACCGTGATCTGATTGCAGAAATAATAGCAAACTGGACAGGAATCCCTGTAACAAAAATGGTTAAAAGTGAAAAAGAAAAACTGGTAAAGCTTGAAGAAGAACTGCATAAACGCATTATTGGTCAGCACGAGGCAATTGTAGCAGTTTCTGATGCGGTAAGGCGTAGCCGTGCCGGTTTGCACGATGCAAAAAAACCTATTGGTTCATTCATTTTTCTCGGGACAACCGGAGTTGGAAAAACGGAATTAGCTAAAGCCTTAGCCGCTTTCCTTTTTGATGATGAAAGCTCAATGGTTCGTATTGATATGTCTGAATAT
>Ga0164315_10000830_pt1 | contig 22417 bp, 22 predicted proteins | sample GuaBasSedimGuay6_FD_113737 | JGI IMG/M metagenome (GOLD analysis project Ga0164315, IMG submission 113737) | Subseafloor sediment microbial communities from Guaymas Basin, Gulf of California, Mexico - Guay6, Core 4569-2, 0-3 cm | ecosystem: Environmental > Aquatic > Marine > Hydrothermal vents... | reverse complement strand
TAGCTTTAGTGCAACCGGTGGAAAATGTAATACTCGATGTTCAAGTTTTTTGCTTTGGGTTGTGTTGCCCCTATTAACCAGCCGCAAAGCCCAGGGCTATATTAACGTAGCCCCTTCGGTGCTCTAGCCCCTTCGGTGCGTATTATTATAGCCAGGGGCAACGCCCCTGGTTGATAGGTTTAAAAAACTTGAACATCGAGTAATATGTAATTAATACGCGCCAACCCGTAAGTATGTTGAACGTGAATAGTTTTAGTTCCACCTGTGAAAATAATTATTTAAAATTCAAGCCGTTATATTTTCAACAAAAAAAGTGACAATCAGGTCAAATAGGACACACCACTTCAGGGCACTTCGTTCCTCAAAGCTTTACGGTGAAAAACTGCGTTTTTTATGTGTATGAAAACCGAGATAAAAAAACTCACAATGACAATGGTAAGTATAGTCTCATTGACTGATCATTGGTAATACTCGACTCACAAGTTTTTTCTAAAACTAAACTACAAGGATTGTATATAAAAAAGGATTTAAAAAACCTATAACGACAAGTGTCTGTTTGGGCAAATTCAACAACCTAAGAGATGTGGATTTCAACCAAACAACAAACTCACCAATCCGCATCGATATAAAATGTTGGGGCAAATTCAACAACCTAAGAGATGTGGATTTCAACCAGACAGCTCGCGATCCAATCCTTTGTTATATACAATCCTTGTCGTTAACGGTTTTAATCTGTTCATATGCAATCGCATTGGAGTTCTTATTGTCAGACTAAAAACTTGCGAGTCGAGTAATAGGTAAGGCGATTTTGGAGTTCTTTAATAAGATGATAAAAATAAATGGCATGGTTCAAAAATAGCGAATCAAAGGTGGCGAATATTTCATAAACCACTTGTCATTTTTTAATAACAAGTTGATTTAGAAAGTCATTTGAACAAAAACCGTTTGGAAAACCATTTGGATTTTTAAAGCACAGTAATCTGCGTAACCCACGTAATCCGCAAAATCGGCGTTAGTAATTGGTATAATGACTTATTTCACCCATTACCCAATCGTCGCGAAAGTTGGAGCGATGCTGTCAACTTTTGCATAGCGCCCATTACCCATTAAACAACACTATGAACAAACGGCTATTATTTTTGTTTATTATACTCCTCATACTCGCTGCGATAATGACCATTCCTTATTGGGCCGGCGGTGAAGCGGAACGACAATTTGCTCAATTCAATCAAGCCTTTTATCCCGCAATGAACCTCAAACCCGTGGAAAATACCTATCAGCGAGGTTGGTTCCATTCTTATGCAGTATCCACTTTTGACACGCCGGCAACCTTTGAACCCGCGCCCAATGAGCGTTTTGTCTTACTACATGAAATTGAACATGGATTTGTGCCAATACAATCGACTTTGGTTCGTACCACCTTGCACACTGCCCCTTTAAGCAGTGCTAAATCAACTGAAGTTGAAGCGGCACTACTAGAAGTGCGGACAGCAGTGCAGACTAATGGCGATAGTCTCAGCACACTAACCATGCCAGCATTAACGATTAAAAACAATAACGTTCATCTGCAATGGCAAGGTTTACAGGGCAGTGTGTACGTTAAGCACAACTTCGCCACCGTAGAAGCGGAAATGCACAGCCCACAAGTGCAATTAAACACCCCTCAAGGTCGCATGGTCATACAAAATGCTCAATTCAATGTTTTGACGCAGCCGGGCGCGGATTTCATACCAAATGAAGGTAGTCTCAGTATTGCAGATATGCAACTAACGGGTTTTCAAATGCTACCGGTGAAATTAGAAGGGATTAAGCTGCATGGCTCGAATCACGTCATTGACGAAAATTTGAGAATAGCGGTAAACACGAAGTTGCAGCAAATACACGTCGGGACTGAGCGCTATGGGCCGATTTATGGTGATTTTGAACTACGTCATTTGCATGCGCCGACTTTGCAACGTATCAAAAACACGTTGGTAAAAATACATCATCAAAGATTGTCATCCCCAAATAGGGGGGGTAACATGGCGATGTATCGATTAATGTCAGATGGCATGGCGTTATTAAAAAACGCGCCCGAATTTGCGATGACTCGCTTGCATTTTAACACGCCAAAGGGTGAATTACAGGGTGATCTGCGGCTTAAAATTGAAGCGTTTGAGGGGATTGTTTTTGCTTTATTCAATCCGTCTTTGCTTATCAATGCCCTGAATGCACAACTGGAAATGCACATTCCTCAATCTTTGTTCCAGCAACTCACCGAAGAAACTTTGCCGGGAATCACACCCGCAGCACAGCATAAAATAAGACAACACCTAAAAACATGGTTAGTTCAAGGAATTTTGGTGCCTGCCAAGAATAAGCCTGACTACTATTACACCCGTATGCAATTGCAGGCAGGTGTATTACAAGTGAATGGACAACGGTTACCGATAACCGCTTTGACAATTGACAATTGACAACAATCAATAAATTCATGCCATTGTCTCAACTTCATCGGCAACCACAACATAACGTCGTCTATCTTTTTCTTCAGTACAAAGATAGCAACTCACTAAGGTTAAACGCCGATTCAAACTCGGTTCAACCAAAAGGGTGTCCGTTTTATCAACAATATAAATGGCTGAAACCTGATAGTGCCAGCGCCCACTGCGTAGGGATTCCAGCACCAACATGTCGCCCAATTCTAATGCCTTTAAAAAACCAAAATAGGTACCATAACGCACATTGAGGACACTATTGCCCAATTCACCGGGCAGAACGCTATTGTCCAAATGCCCGAGTGCGAAAGCGGACATGCCATCGCTGGTATGGGAAAGGACTACTTGCTTCACGCTTAAGCGGGGCACTAATAAACGTGCAAGGGGCCAAGTGTTTGCCCAAGGCCAAGGTTTGACTTGATGACCACTGGCTTGAGTACGTACCCAAGCTGTGTGCAGCAAACCCTGTGCTAACCAAGCTTGGAAATAGAGCCCTTTGCCTTGGCTGAATTGCCATGTCGCAATACATAAGGTCATACCAATGAGCGTACTACCCCATCTGAGACGCTTTTTCATGGGATCATTACCAATACTATTTTAAGTCAACTAACCAACTTTGAAAGCGAAAATGGTTTTCCGAACCTCGCGGGTAAAATAACTTATAAATAAACAGGTTATTAATAAATTATCGGTAGTCCTAAACATGTAGCGATTTGACGGATGCTATCCCTTGCCGGGATAGTATCCGTTTGAACACCATCACTACTTTTACAGGACTACCAAATTATCAAGCTAATAGGCTTGCGCTCAAAAAACTGAGCAATGTGGGTGACGGAGTCCAATCGACGATTTTAGTTTGATATGCACAAACTAAAGTTTGGACTCCAGTTCGTAGGGTGGGCAACGTCTTTTTGTTGCCCACCTAATCTACATCAAATGGAGGTCACACTCGAAAAATAGCCTTTTTTACAAACTGATAGGTGTTAAGGGAGAGACCATAAAAAAGTGGTCATTCTGCAACCGCCTTAGAATGAATTGTGAATCATAAACCAATACAATCAATATGTTAGCTCACGAAATCCGACAAACGCCTAGACAAAAGCTATGATGACCTATTACCCGTTTTGCAAGAGCCTCTGCATATCTATACCATTGATCAGAGACATCGCCTAAAGGCGTAATGAAGCCAACCTCAATTATTTATCTGAACAGCGATAAGTCATGCAAAAAGTGTTCCGAGCATTATTGCTAAGGCTTCCAATTTGACCAGCGACAATTGATAGGAGGTCTTACCAAGCGCGTGACCAACGCGCCTTTTTATTTGTATCATCGCGTAAGCCGGCATCCACGCCTGCCCGTAATTCAACCACGCTGCCCAGTAACCATAATAAGTCTGACAAGCGGTTGATGTAACGCAAAATGTTTGAATCGATTTGTTCGCCTGACTCGATCAAATGGACAATGTGACGCTCAGCGCGACGGCAAACGGTACGCGCCATATCAAAGGCCGCTGAAACCGTGTGTTCCCCCGGTAACGACCAATCAAATAACAGGCCTTCAATACTTTCTATACGATGAACATGCTCAGTGAGCACATCAACCATTTCATCAGTGATTTTGGGCGGTAATTTTTTACCATTAGGCAGTGTCGCCAATGATGAGCCAACGGTAAATAATTCACGTTGAATGACTTTGACGAGTTCACACACTTCAGTATCTTCGCAGATTGAACGGGCAAAGCCCGTAACGGCATTCAGTTCGTCAACTGTCCCACCGGCTTCAACACGCAAACTACTTTTAGGAACACGAAACCACCGATAAGGCTAGTTTGTCCAGCATCAACGCGTTTGGTTGAAATACTTGCCATAATTGCTCCTGCTTAATAATTTGAATAAAAAAATAAAATGGTTTCCCCCGTAGAAACCGCCACCCTTTCCACACTCACTCCAAAAACATCACTAATCGCCTCATCCGTCAACACTTTTTCAGGTTTGCCGCTATCAACAATGCCACCTTGATGCACCAGCACGATTTTATTAGCATAGCGCGCTGCTGTATTAATATCATGCATAGAAAATGCCACCGTTTTGCCTTCTTTAGCTAATTCTTTTAATAAATCAAGGACTTCAAGAGAATGACCCACGTCGAGACTGGCGGTGGGTTCATCTAATAAAATAATATTGGCTTCCGTGGCAAGGCTGCGGGCGATCACAACCCGTTGCCATTCCCCGCCGGAGAGTTCAGTCACTAGCCGATTAGCAAGGTGAGCCACATCCGTTTTTATCATGGCTTGCTCTACGCATAGATGATCATATTCGGTTTCATGCTGAAAGCGTCCAAGGTGCGGATTACGTCCCATTGTAATGATAGCTTTTACGGTAAAGGCAAAATCAATCTGGCTGTTTTGAGGTACAAAAGCGAGGTGTTGCGCCAACTCGCGTCGGTGAAATTGCTGCAATTCGCGCCAATTCAACGTCACCAAACCCACCGTCGGTTGCCAGAGTCCCGCTAATAATCGGAGCAACGTGGTTTTACCGGCACCATTTTGCCCAATAAACGCCGTTAATTGCCCAGATAATAACGTTAATGAAGCGTCTTGCATTAACCAACGGTTGTCTATTTCTATTCCCGCTTTATGTAATGCCAATGTATTTATACTCATTTTATTAAAAGGGAATGGGTACAACGGGAAAGAAATTGGGAAAAAACACACATAAATTTTCAAATGCTAATTCCTAGCCCCAACGGGGCGAATTATTACAGCCTAGGGCAACGCCCTAGGTACAGTCGTAGGGTGGGCAATGTGTTTTTATTGCCCACCACTGATGGTGTGACATATTTTGGTGGGCAACAACGTTCGGTGGGCAACAAAAAGACGTTGCCGGCCCCCTACGAACTATTTTCATTAATTAATACTTCACAATTCACAATTCACAATTCACAATTCACAATTCGCGCCTAAAGATTTTGGCGCGAACACAATTTTCATCACCCCAGTTGGCATCTAAGGCTCATGCCTGATGCTAGGCGATTTCATTTTTATCCAGAAAAACCGGGTAAAATCATTATTGGCTACATTGCTGAGAAACTTAAAAAATCATGAAAAATTGGCTAGACGAAATCCGCTGGAACGATCAAGGCTTAGTCCCGGCGATTGCCCAAGAAATCGGCACAGGTAAAGTGTTGATGCTCGCGTGGATGAATCGGGAGGCCTGTCAATTAACGGCCGAACAAAAACGCGCTGTTTATTGGTCTCGCTCTCGTGGTAAATTGTGGTTTAAGGGAGAAGAGTCTGGACATGTTCAACATGTCAAAGATATCCGGCTTGATTGTGATAATGATGTTGTGTTGCTAAGTGTTGAACAAGTCGGTGACGTAGCCTGTCACACTGGGCGACATCACTGCTTTTTTAAACAATTGCAAGAGAAACAATGGGTGACTGTTGAGCCGGTGTTAAAGGACCCTTCGACTTTATATTCTATAGACGTTCAGAAAAATATTTAGGGCAAACAAAACCTTCAAGGTTTCCAAAACCTTGAAGGTTTCTAACTGATTACTATTCGTCATAAAAAGTGGAGTACAACGAATTAGCGAAAAAAACGAATTAAAACAACCCATTATTGAATAATTTAATTACACGTTTCACCCAATTCGTTTATTTCGTCAATTCGTTGTACTAGGATATAGTTGTACTATATTTGTTGTTGTACTAAACTGTATTTAACACAAAGCAAACCAACCCATACACACAGAAAAGGAAACAAACCTGAAAACCCTCAATCGATTCCCAAGATAAATCTTGGACTCCTGAGATTAAAAACAATAAGTTATTTACCCATTACCCATTACCCTATTAGACGACTATGTTGGAGAAGTATTCCAATGTTTGAAACCGGCGATTACATTGATGAACGATATAAAGTCATTAAGGAGCTTGGCAGAGGCAAAATGGGCGTTGTGCTATGTGTGGCAGATACTCGTTATGGTAAAAATGCGGCACTCAAATACTGTCAGAAAAATAATAAAAAGTCATGGCGCCGATTTGTTCGGGAAACTAGAATTATGGCGACTATTAAACATCCTAATGTCATGCCAGTGCTTCATCGTAACCTTGGGTACTCTCCGCCCTATTTCACAATGCCTCTGGCGCAAGAATCGCTTTCAAACGAGATAAGGATGGGAATTGATAAAGAAGATGCGTTAGCTCTCTTTAAGGAAATATGCATGGGTGTCCAAGCCCTCCATAATGCTAATGCTACCCATCGCGATCTAAAGCCCGATAACGTGATGCGTATGGTGGATGGCTCTATAGTTGTCGCCGACATGGGGATAGCAAAGTTAAACCTGCGCGAGACGATAATGCAGAACACCGCATTCTTAACTAAAATTGACTGTGCCCCGAAATATATCATCAGGGGCAGTAGCCATGAAGCAGATAAAAAAACGGATATTTATCAACTTGGAAAAGTCTTGTACAAATTAGTGACAAGCTCCTTACAGGGTCAAACGGCCGAACTTCCAGCTGCGCTTAGTGACATAATCGAGAAAGCGACAAAGCAGCGTTCTAACCAGCTGTATCAATCCGTCGGTGAACTAATGGATGCGGTTGAAAGCTATAGATGTTCCAAGTCAAAAACGGATACTATCCCTGAGAAGGGATAGCATCCGTGAAGTTATTAAATCATTTCACAAGTCAAAAACGGATACTATCCCTGAGAAGGGATAGCATCCGTGAAGTATTTCAAAAACGGATACTATCCCTGAGAAGGGATAGCATCCGTGAAGTTATTTCTTCATAGCTTGTTCTCAAGTTGTACGGCATTTTGTTGAAGACAATAATATATATGAGTAACGAGATAAAGCACAAAGGAAGTTGCCATTGTGGGGCGGTTGTTTTTGAAGTTGAAGCACCAGAGCATTTACATGTTCTTGAGTGTAATTGCTCCATCTGTTCAAAATCAGGCTATCTTCATTTGATTGTACCAAAATCCCAATTTAATCTGCTCAAAGGCAGTGACAATTTGGTGAAATATACCTTTGATACACATCAAGAAAAACATTGGTTTTGTCAAACCTGTGGCATTAAATCATTTTATATTCCAAGATCAAATCCAGATGGTGTTAGTGTTAATGTGAGATGCCTTGATAGTTCAACTATTAAGCGTATAGATATAACGCCATTTGATGGTGTTAATTGGGAAGCAAATGCACATCAGCTGTCCCATTTATCCAAGTCGTGACGGATAGCATCCCTTCGAGGGATGCTATCCGTGAAAGTAAAGCGGAGGCAGAATCAATGAATAACGAATTCTCAGAATTGGTCAAACAAGAGTGGACTGTCGATGATACAGCGAAGGCTTGGCGTAAATGGCACAATAAGCTGGTTCCTCATCTGGCCTCACTGACAAAGGTTCTCTTAGAGGCAGCGGCTATTCAGCCGGGTGCCAAAGTGTTAGACATCGCCAGCGGTTCGGGTGAACCGGCTTTAACCATTTCAGAAATGCTAGGCCCAACCGGGAAAGTGACGGCGACAGATTTATCCACCGGGATGCTGAAAATCGCAGAGGATAATGCCAACAAGGCCAATAAAAATAACCTCGAATTTAAACAAGCTGATGTTCATGAACTCCCTTTTGAGGATAGCTCTTATGATGTCGTCACTTGTCGTTTGGGTGTGATGTACTTCTGGGATTGTCAACGCGCACTCCGTGAAATAGGACGTGTATTGAAACCCGGTGGCGTTGCCAGCTTTGTTGCTTGGGGAGACGTAAGCCAAAATGGTTTGGTTCGTTCAATTATTGGCCCTTTTGCCAACAGAAAAGAACTGCCAACACCTCCCCCATCAGCACCACACCCATTCCGATTTGCCAAAGAAGGCAGTCTAACCGCTGAGTTGAAATCGGCCGGGTTTTCACAAGTGAATGAACAAACACATATTGTGCCTTGTCCGTGGCCCGGACCACCTGAAGAACTTTTGAATCAGGTTTATGAAATAGCAATTCCCTTCCAACCTTTTTTTAACAGTTTTGATAATCAGGACAGACAGCAGGTGGAACAGGAAGTGATTGCCAATCTAAATACGTTCTATGATGGCATCAATACTGATCCTTCAATCTGCATTGTTGCGGCAAAAGCGGTGCGATAACAATTGATTATACACAGAAGGCACAGAGTTACACAGAGTTGGTTTTTACGGATGCTATCCCTGGTTTCGGGATAGTATCCGTTTTAACTGAATTGAAACCCATTTTACGGATGCTATCCCTGGTTTCGGGATAGTATCCGTTTGTTTTAACAAGATAAAATACCATGCCTCGTTCACCTTTTCCAGGAATGGTTCCCTATCTTGAACCATAATTGCCCAGGAGTCCAAACTTTAGTTTGGGCAGGCCACCCAGCCAAACTAAAGTTTGGACTCCTGAAAACATGGGGGCACCAGACATCTTTGATAAAAGCAAAGCTATTGAACTTGGTGCGCCTGATTACATCACTAAACCCATTCAACGTCAAGAACTATTAACCCGTATCAAAACCCACTTGGATATTCGCCAATAAACTGTTGCTGATACCAAGTTAATCGGATTTATCAATGAGATAGCCAAGAAATCCGATTTCTTCAAGAAATCGGATTTCGGCACTGGGGTCGTTGAGTGGGAATGCTTCAATTTCAAGGATAACCACAAAAAAGTCTATGCAATAATCAAGGGTATGTAGGGGCAATCCCTTGTGGTTGCCCCCTATTTGCCGGGTTGGGGTATAACTTATTGATTTTAAGCAATCCCATCCAACGACCCCAGTGCCCGGATTTATGACCAATCAACACCACTACCAAAACATGAGACAAAACTGATGACAACCAACAATATCGATCCTCAAAATAGTGTAGTTATCCAACGTTGCCAACGCGAGCAACATAAAATTCATTTTATCAAAGCCTTTGAAGGCTTTTCTCGCGTCGTCTGGCCGGGTTTGGCAGTTATTTTGGGTTTATTGATCGTGGCGAATGGCTTGGGTATCCCGTATAAGCCAATTTTATTCGCCATTCCCGTCTGGATAGTTATCAGTTTGGGATGGGTTGTCATACATCGCAAACGGTGGCAAATTCCAAATTGGCGTTTGCCGGCTTATCTGGATCGCCATGCCGGGGCAAAGGGTGCGTTGTTACAAGTTTTTGAAACGGGTACCAGCACTCAAAAGGTGCCAGAATCGGCTATGCAAGTACCCTTTCCAAAGGTATTCCCTCAACAAGTTTTCGTGATTTGGCTAGTGCTATTACTGGGTTACGTTGTGTGGTATTTGATGCCAGCCCCCACAACTCATATTGAGAGGCCTCAGACTTATACCCCGCTGCCGGTTCAGCAAACCCAAGCGTTGCTAAAAACGCTCGCACAAACTCGCCCGGAACAGGACCCATTTGTTGAATCGGCCGAAGCAACTTTGGAAATATTGCGCCAGCGCAGTACTGGTTTGGAACGCGAAGATTTCGAGGCACTAGAACTCTTGCAGGAACAAGCATCGGAACGGTTGGCACAGGATATGGCGAGACTGCGTAATACCGATGCTTTGATGAAAGATTTTGAACAGATGCTCGCCCAAATCGATGGCAAAAATGGCAGCGGTTCCCAAAACGCACAATCCCTATCACAGCAATTCCAGCAAATGCAAAAAGCCCTAGAGCAAGCTGGCATGGGAATGGATGCGGAACAACTTAAGCAGCTATTGAGCCAAGTTAAGGCGATGCGCGAACAAAGTGCCGCACAACAAGGTATGGCTGCAAACCAACAAAACGGGAATGCTGCCCAAGGTGCTGGCTCAGAGGGATCAGCATTCAGTTCAGCAGGTACACAATCACTGCGCGAGCAAATTAAACAATATCGTGAGCAAATTGGGCAAACACTGGCACAAGCTGAGGCTATGCTAAACCAACCGGGCCGAGGTGGTGTGTCACGAGGTCCCGGTTCCTCACCATTAGAATTTAATCATCTGACTTTCCAACGCCAGAATGCCCAAATAACTCCCCAAACGTTTGGTACCAATCCTACCAACGAAACGGTATTACTCGCACAAGGCCTGACTAAACGAACCGAATCAGCCATCATGGATAACCAAGATGTGACTAAGCACCATTTTCAGGCGGGTACTGAGACACCCTATTGGCAAAAACGCACCTTGCCTCGCCATCGGGCTGTGCTTGATCGCTATTTCAGTGACGAATGAAAATAGCATTTAGGGTAATGGCACGCACGATAGAAATTTTGGTTGTGTAAGTAAGCCAGGGGCGTTGCCCCTGGCTATATTAATTTCGCACCTTCGGTGCTTTAAAACCTAGCCCCCTTGGTGCGTATTATCTACGCCCGTGGCAACGCCCCAGGGCCATTAGCATTTAGGGAAGAATATATCAATGGTATAGAAATTTATGCTTTCCTACATTACATTAATTTTTTAAAGAAGGGCAGTTTGCCTTGGGGCTTCGGTAAGTTGAATCCTCAAGTTCAATACCTTGGACCATAAAGTAAAGAAGATCGTCCCAACTTGGAAAGCACATATAGCGTGTTAAAGCACGTCAAAAAAAAAGTTTTCCGATTTCCAAGCTATTGCCGAACTTGTTGATAAGCTCGTCAAAATAGCCTAAAATAAATACTAAAGCACAAATAATCGGATATTATGGAGTTCTTCGCTGCGCTTTGTGGCCGCGTACAAAGCGCAGCGAAGAACTCCAAAAAGTATTAAAACGTATTAAAACTTATGCTTATGAAAAACATCGCCGTTCTTTCTGTATGGTAACAACAACTTTGATTAAGGAGGTGCTATGCTAAAAATACCTATTTCCCTGATAACCGTGTGGTTGGCAGTGACTATCGCAATGATGCCTTATGCCAGTTATGCTGATAATAGAGCATCCTGCGAGACTCCCATTGAGTGCTATGAAAAGGCCGCGAAAAAACTGCAACAAGCGCGAGAGCTTGTTAGGGCGCAACAGGCTGAAAATCAGCGGTTGCTTAAAGAGCAACAGGCCGAAAATCAGCGGATGCTCAAAGCAGCGCAAGAGCTTGTTAAAGAACAACATGCCAAAAATGAGCGGCTGGCGTTGGAAAATAAACGTCTTGTTTTAGAAACCCAACGGCTCGTTTTGGAAAATCAACGAGCTGTGGACAGCCAAAAGAAAATCGGTGAAATCGAAACCAAATTGAGTGAATTGGTTCAAAGTCATCGCATTTTCTTTCTTGATACACCTGGGTTAATTAAACTTTCCCGTTCAAAAATGGAAAAGATTTTTAATATTGAACCACCTATAGGGGTTCCTAGAGAGGCTATTGCAATAATAGCCAGCATTCAGACTTATCATGATCTTGCAACCAATAAGCCTGATCATGTTAACCATTCCTTTGGGCGAAACGTTGAACACGATCCTTACTCATGGGATAACCGTCCCTTTTTGTCGAATAAGCCTTTTAACGATGTTATAATTAGTCATGAAGGGAATAACTCAGGCTCAACCATTTTTTGGTATGGTCACCATCACGGTACTCAAATCATTCCTTTGAAGAGTAATGGCTTGTTTGATGCCTATATTAATCAGGGATATAGCCATGGTTCTCACTATATCACTTTACAAGTGTATGGCTATATGAAATAACGCATCTTTGTGATGAGCCTTATCAGGGTTTAGTACAACGGATTGAGAAATAAACGAATTTTTTCCTAGTGCAGGATCGCTTCAGTATCGATACCACCCCAACGCCAACGGCTAAAGCCGTTGTCTAAAAGCTCAAGTACCCTGAAGGGCTTAGTATTTTGTAGGGTGGGCAAACGTCTTTTGGTTTGCCCACCTTTTTCCTTTGCCCGCCCTACATGATTTTTTTAAAATACCTCAAAATTTATGCTTCAGTACTTAGTTGAGCCTGTCCCGGTGCCCTGAGCTTGTCGAAGGGAAACTTAGCTGTTGGCCGAGGTGGTCTTTATATTTCCGCTTTACTGCACTAGTGAAGTTAATTTAATTCGTTGATTTCCTAATTCGTTGTACTCAATTCGTTATACTTATAACGGTTTCAATATAAAAAGGAGAAAATTAATGCCAAAACAACAACAAACCCCCAAAACCACTTATTTATCCGACTATCAACCGCCTGATTATCGGGTTGAGTGGATTGAACTGTATTTTTACTTGCATGAAACCGAAACCATTGTCAACTCAACGATGTTAATCCACAAACAGGATAATGGTTCTCAGACACCACCGCTAAAATTAAACGGTGAAAAGTTGCTACCCAAATCCGTGGCACTTAATGGGGAAAAATTATCGTCTAGCCAATATACCTTTGACGATGAACACTTGATTATCCCTGAAGTGCCAGCGTCGTTTGAATTAGCCATCGAAACCGAAATTAACCCCCAAGCCAATACCGCTTTAAGTGGCTTATATCTCTCTGGGGGCAATTTTTGTACGCAATGCGAAGCGGAAGGCTTTCGTCGTATCACCTATATGCTTGATCGGCCAGATGTGATGACACGTTATGAAACAAACATCGAGGCCGACAGAGTCAAATATCCGGTGTTACTTGCCAACGGCAATTGCACCAAAGCTTTCCTATCAGCCGATACTCTGTCCCGTCATTGGGTTAGATGGGAAGATCCATTTCCAAAACCCACTTATTTATTTGCGTTAGTCGCTGGCGATTTAGCCAAAATCGAAGATCGGTTTATCACGCAATCGGGGCGCGAAGTGACTTTGCGGATTTATGTGCAACCGCACAATATTGACAAATGTCAACACGCGATGCAGTCCTTGAAAAAGGCCATGCGGTGGGATGAAAAAGTGTATGGGCGCGAATACGATTTGGACATGTTTATGATCGTCGCCGTTGATGATTTCAATATGGGGGCGATGGAAAACAAAGGGCTCAATATCTTTAATTCCAAATATGTCCTTGCCAAACCAGAAACCGCAACAGATACCGATTATGAAGGCATAGAAGCCGTGATCGCACACGAATATTTTCATAATTGGTCAGGCAATCGAGTGACGTGCCGAGATTGGTTTCAATTGAGTTTAAAAGAAGGCTTTACCGTCTTTCGCGATCAGCAATTCACGGCCGACATGACATCGCCTGGTGTCAAACGCATTCGAGATGTCAATATCTTACGCACGCATCAGTTTCGAGAAGATGCCAGTCCAATGGCGCATCCCATCCGTCCCGATAGCTATGTTGAAATTGACAACTTTTATACCGTCACCGTTTACAACAAAGGTGCCGAAGTCGTGCGGATGCTGTACCAATTGTTGGGTGCGGCGCAATTTCGCAACGGCACCGATTGTTATTTTGAACGGCACGATGGGCAAGCCGTTACCACTGACGATTTTGTGAAAGCTTTAGAGGATGCCAATCAAGTTGATTTGACCCAATTTCGGTTGTGGTACTCTCAAGCAGGTACGCCTGAATTAGAGATTAGCCATGCTTACAACGAGGCTGCCAACACCTACACCTTAACCGTCAAACAAAGCTGCCCAAGCACACCAGGGCAAGATCAGAAAAAGCCGTTTCATATCCCGCTGGCGATGGGCTTATTAGATAAACAGGGGCAGGATATGCCCTTGCAATTAAAAGGTGAAATCGCGGCGATTCAACGCACACGCGTATTGCATATCACAGCGGCGGAACAAGATTTTACCTTTATCAACATCAGCGAACCGCCTACGCCGTCTCTGCTGCGAGGATTTTCCGCCCCAGTTAAAGTCAAGATAGCGTTAAGCGATGACGAACGCTATTTCTTGATGAAGCACGACAGTGATGATTTTAACCGCTGGGATGCGGGCCAACAATTGGCGGTTAAACTCATGACACAACTAGTGGCAGATTATCAGCAAAACAAGGACTTACAAGTCCCTGATGCGTTTATCGACGCTTATCGAGAGATTTTGAATAACGACACCTTGGATAAAGCCTTGGCAGCACAAGCTCTCAGTTTGCCCTCCGAAAGTTATCTGAGTGAATTTCTGGATCCGATTGATCCGGTGGCGATTCACAAGGTGCGACGCTTTATGCGTCAAAGCATCGCGCAAGGTTTAAGTGATAACTTGTTGAAGGTTTACCACCGTCTGACGGATAACGGGAAATACCGTATTGATCAAACCTCGATATCGCTACGACGCTTAAAAAATATCTGTTTGAGTTACTTAATGGAACTCAACAGTGACGACATCATCAAAACCTGTTACCAACAATTTCTTGATAGCAACAATATGACGGATGTCATGGCCGCATTGGAGCCTTTAGCAAATACCAACTGTGCCGAGCGGGAAATGGCTTTAGCGCATTTTTATCAACAATGGCAACACGAACTGTTAGTCGTAGACAAATGGTTAGGTATTCAAGCAGGCTCTCGCTTGCCCGGCACTTTGGAACAAGTCAAACGCCTCACCCAACACAAGGCCTTTAATCTCAAGAACCCAAACAAAGTGCGTGCTTTGATTGGAACATTTTCCCAGAACAATCACGCGCAATTTCATGACATCAGCGGTGCTGGGTATGCGTTTTTAACCGATAGCATTTTGCAAATTGATCCGATGAATTCTCAAATTTCATCGCGCTTAGTGAAGGTGTACACACAGTGGCGCAAATATGACGCGCAACGACAAACTCTGTTAAAACAACAACTGGAAAAAATCGCCAACACACCCCGTCTGTCTAAAAATGTTTATGAAATTGTGTCTAAAAGCTTAGGCTGACAGAAAGTTGGGCAGAGCGTGGTGAATTGTGAAGTATTAATTTTTAATGAAAACCGGTTATTTCACTATTTTTTAACTTGACAATATCATATTATAATATTTTCCGATTGAGTGAAATACAAAGCAATAACGTTCTATATAAACGCCTCAACCCCGATAGGGGTTGAATGTGAATAGCCCCAGGTGAAACCTGGGGGGAAAATAACCTGGCGAACTTTGTACGAAAAAACTTTGTTCTACATTGTCAAGTTAATACTGAAGCACAAATGATCGGATATTATGGAGTTCAAAGCGAAGCAGTGGCCGCGTGCAAAGCTTCGCTTTGAACTCCAAAAAGTATTAAAATTTAGGCGTAGAAAAACTCAATTTTTCTCTATTGAGTACAACAAATGACGGGCAAATAAACGAATAAGGCATTTTGAGCCTTGATTATTTGTTAGACATGGATGGCTTTGTTTGAAAAATGGCCACGAAAGATCACTTTTTGATGGGATTGAGAAACACGCCAAATAGGCCAATCATTCGTTGTACTTAACCGTGAAAATTCAAAAAAATCCTAAATTATTTCTTAAAAAACGCACTTGCAAAACTCGTTAGCCTTGAAATCAGGGCAGTCATTCGTTTGTTAAGGCGATAATCAATGACTTATAGCCTATTGATTCATTTTTTATAACCTATTTATTTTTTTTTATAGGTTCCCCACTCAACGTTCCCAGTGTGAGCAATGATAGATTGCTCTTTTTATGAATTTTCCAAAGGTAGATGACAAAAAATATTCAACTTCAAAGAGCAGATACAGTTATTGTGCTCGATTTTGAGACAACGGGTTTATCACCAAATCAGGGTGATCGTGCCATTGAGATTGGTGCTGTACTTATTGAGCAAGGGCAGATTACCGATCGATTTCAGCAGCTCATGAATCCCGGTATGCCTATTGACAATTTCACTAGGGATTATACCGGAATTACCAACAAAATGTTGCGAGATGCACCGCCTTGTGCAAAGGTGATGGGAGAATTTGCTGATTTTATTGGGGATTATGACCTTGTTGCACATAATGCCTCTTTCGACCGACGTTTCCTTGAGGCCGAGTTGGATCGTATCCAGCGAAAATATTCAGGTCAATTTGTCTGCTCTCTGCTTGTGGCTCGGCGGCTGTATCAGGATGCGCCCTATCACAGGTTAGAAAGTCTTATCAAGTATAAGAATATTCCCACAGATGGTGTTTTTCACCGAGCTTTGGCCGATTCTGAGATGACAGCCAGACTGTGGCTAAAGATGTTAGAAGATATCACTGAGAAGTATGAGCTGCCATCCGTGCCTTTATCACTTATGCAAAAGTTATCACGGACCTCTAAAGGTTCAGTAGACAGTGTTCTTAGTCGTTATAGAAAAAAACTATACAAGAATAAATCATTGTGAATTGTTAACAAAAAAAATCGTTATTTCACAATTAGGTAACTCCCAAATAATAATATACCAGTTCCCCAGGTGGAACAAAGGGCTATTCACATTTTCAGGTAAATGTACAGCGAAGCTAAACTTTAGCCTGAAAAACCCCTTCGGGGTTGATAAAAGCAATTTATAAAATGATTTGGGTATGTTTTCTGGTATGTTAATTTTTTGGAGTTACCTTAGCCGTTGACAATTCACCGTTCATAAACTGAACGTATTACACAAGCATCAATTTTAATCACATTTAAACATTAAGCTTACTGCCAGAATATGCCAGCAAAAGATATTTTTCATAATAGGTTAACTTGACAATGTCATATTAATATTATCATTCGTTTCAGGCGAACCTTGTACGAAAAAACTTGAATTGCCAACGGTTTGAGAACGATTACACAGATAAGAAAACGGGGGTGACTGTGCATCCTTTGTTCGTGTAGACGGGCAGTGTTTTAACATAAACGTACTCAAGTCGTGATGCTATCGCTTTTTTGCGATAGTATCACTTTTGCGGAAAACACTTTATTATGATTGAAATGTGTTTGAAGCAAAAGTTTGCTAGAAAAACTTTTGCCTAAAACATTGTCAAGTTAAGCCAAACTGAAAAAAATTGAAAAAAAGCTTGACAGTTTTAAAATACGATTTATAATGCCAATCTTTGCGATGAGACTGTGACTCACAATACACAGTAATAAATTGTGTTTTTTAAGTCAAAGAAATCCGATTTTTTGGAAAAATCGGATTTCGGGGTGGTCTGGATATTTCCGCTTTTTTGTACTAGAAACTTTTTTTATCAACACATAGAAGACATTTAGGCGATAGCGGGAAAATAATATACCCGATGAGAAACCAAATTTTTTGAAAAAACTTGGTTTATTGTAATTTCGTTAAGGGTATTTTATTTAGCCGCAACCGCCTTATGACAAAAAAACGACGATTCACTCTCAAACCTGACTTCACGTATCAAACGTGAGCCTAAATAGGAGGCATTAAATGAGAAAAGGTGTAAAACTTCAAGCTGCTATATTAGCAGCACTGGCCAGTCCTGCTTACGCGGGCGATATCTGTTTACCCTCTGACGCGAGCATCAAATCCCTGCCATTGGTACTTCAGTGTTTTGAAGCGAAACTGAAGAACCAGCAAAAGCAAATCGCTTTCCTTGTGAAGGAGAATCAATGCCTTAAGCAAAAAAAGGATGCATTGACTGTTTCAAGCGACGGTAACGTCGGCATCGGCACGACGAGTCCGCAGGCAAAATTACATGTAAATGATACGATAATCGTAGGGGGAGGCAGTGAGCTCATTCGAGGAGATGACCCTGGAACGGGTAATAACGGGCTGTTGATCCAATCAGCGCAGACTGTTGAAATCAATATCGATAGCAATGACGCTCCAATGGACATATTTAGAGTGACGAATGGAAGTGCCCGTCAAGAAATATTCAGGGTCCAAGGAGACGGTAACGTCGGTATTGGGACGACGAGTCCAAAGGCAAAGCTTCATACAGATGGCGGCAGAATCAGAGTAAGCGAATCGGATGGTGCCGGGCAGTCAGGGGTCGTCGAACTATCAAATGGCACCAAGACAAACTACATCTTTACGGCAGCAGATGGACATTTATATGCCCGAACCGATTCAGCAACGCATCATGTTTTGCTTCAGGCTGGCTCAGCTTCGGGTAACGTCGGCATCGGCACGACGAGTCCGGGGGCAACGTTGGAAGTTGTTGGAACCGTCAATCTTAACGGTAAAAACTTGAGTGGCTCAGGATTAACGTGTACGGATGTCGAAGGCAGTAAATCGGGTAGGGCTGATGACGCCCCCTCGTATGCTTCCTGTCCTTCTGGCTATACTCTTACGGGATGTACATGCCAAAGCCCATGGAATAGTTGTGACGGTGCGAAACCTGATCGTGCCAATAATAGGTGCATTGCGTATAACAAGTCTGGCGGTGCTGGCGTATTTGCAGAGGCAACCTGCTGCAAAGTACATTGAAGCAGGAAAAAATGCCGGCAAAGTCGGCACGACGAGCCCAAGTCACAAATTGGAAGTGGCTGGACATGTAAAAGCCTAGGTGTTTTACAACTTCTGGCCATCGTTTTCCAAAAAGATGGCCGGAAACTGTGGCGAATGTTTGAAGACGAGAAAGGACTCGACCTAGAGAGCCTTTTGACTGATGGTGAAGGATATCAAAGTCATGGAAGAGAGACTGTCGAGATTAGAAGCTCTTATCAACGTCAGTCAATAACCGCGCACCGAACGACAAAAGCAGTAACAAATAGGGGGCATACCACGTTTTATTCTGTCAATGGAAAACGTGGTATGTCCCCTATTTTTTTCTTTGTACAGGACAAAAAAGTGTTCAAGTCGTGATGCTATCGCTTTTTTTTGCGATAGTATCACTAAAAAAACCAAGCATGTTTTATCGCTACCCTTTTAAGTCTTGGGATATATTGATTTGGAACGAGACACATTATAATTATGTCAACCGCAAAAGTTTCACGGATAGCATCCCATCGAGCGGGATACTATCCGTTATGACTTGTGAAAAAAAAGCGATAGCATCACAAAAATAGCCCCAGGCGAAACCTGGGGAACGTTTAAGAGTTTTGCAAGAAGCTTACATGAAATACATTTTGCCTACTCCATTTTTCCTTTGCCTTTTTCCCCATTGATGTTCTCCATGGCTGTTTGAAAAGCCTTCACATCCTCACATTGAACCGCTGTGGTAAACAATTTTTTCAACTGAGCATCATCACTGAAGTCCAACAAACGTTGTTCTGTTTGTTGATAGAAAGAAAAGGGAGGGTCAAAGCGCAACACAAGGACATCTAACAGATCACGACGACGAGCGATGAGCTCGCCTTCTTCACGCCCGTTTTCACGTCCTTCTTCACGTCCTTCTTTATGTCCTTCTTCACGTCCTTCTTCAAAACCTGCTTCACGCCCCTCTTCACGCAACCGGCGTAAAAACGGCGTATCCAGTAACAAGTCGTCTGTGGCAATCATTCGTTCTATCATCTTTACCAACTCCTCATCATTCATTAAAGCTATCAACGCCGAAAATAATCGACCTCGTGTTTGATCGTCTTTTACCGCTCGTAGCCGATTAACCACCACTGGTATGATTTCTTTGGGGGTGTCAATCTGGGTTTGCTAATTTATGTAGGGTGGGCAACGTCTTTTGGTTGCCCACCAAACGGGCTCTACAAAAAAACGTTACATCAAATTGAGGTCACACTCCTCTGGCCTTCATTCTCCACGAATAGATAGCGCCATGACAGTACAACTTTGCGGGAACATCTGACTTGATGCCGCCCTTTATCTTTGCAGCCGGCATCCTTAAGTACCGAAGCACAAATTTTCAAGCATTTTGTGCCCACCAAGGTCCGTATCGATACCACCGAGAAGGTGGGCAACAAAAAGACGTTGCCCACCCTACAAAAAATTTATAATACCTGAACATAAATGACCACACTGCACACATCAATATCGTAGGCTTCCGCCAAACGGCTCATGTAATCCAACACACGCCAACGCATCGGACGGCGAATACGACGACCTTGAAAATCAATATGTAACGTGATAGGTGGCCCCTTTTTTAACGTAACATCAAACACCTCATCGGCACGGATTTCTTCTTCGCTTGGTAATAAGGCGGTATTGCTAGGACGCACCGTCAGTACGTTATCTCCAAGCAACCAAGTCGCAAAATCGGTGATGAAATCACTGGATAATCTTTTGAGTGGGTTATCGGTTTTAGCCATAATTGGTTTTTTTGTTCTTGGAGCCTTTTGCAAAACCCCAGGTTGATACCTTTTCAGGCAAAAGTTTTTCTAGAAAAACTTTAGCCTCGAATTGAAATTCAACCCCTACGGGGTTGCCCAGTCTTATGACAAAAAAGTGTTCAAGTCGTGATGCTATCGCTTTTTTGGCGATAGTATCACTAAAAAAACCACCCGGTTTTATCGCTATCCTTTTAAGTCTTGGAATATATTGATTTGGAACGAGACACATTATAATTATGTGAGCCGCAAAAGTGATACTATCGCAAAAGCGATCGCATCACAAAATTAAATTTTGACTTATGTATAACGATGAGGGCGAAGCCTGGGGAACGTTTAAGAATTTTGCAAGAGGCTCTTTGGTATGGGATGGGCTGCTATTCGTTTAGGACCAAAATTCGTTGTACTCATTTTTGCTTGAAGTTTTCACCAAATTCAAGTAGCCTAAATAATCCCATTGAAACGTTCCTCTTTTAACTATGGAAGCCATCTTGTTCACTGGCATACAAGCCACTGGAAAATCGACCTTTTATAAACGCTATTTTGCCGACACCCATATACGGATAAATCTCGACATGCTGAAAACGAGGCATCGAGAAGATATCCTCCTAACAGCGTGTATTAAAGCTAAACAACGTTTTGTCGTCGATAATACCAATCCCACCGTGGAAACCCGACAAAAATATATCGCGTTGGCACAAGAAGCAGACGAATTTAAAATCATTGGCTACTACTTTCAATCGAAACTCAATGATGCGATAAAACGAAATAATACGCGCGCAGGCAAAGCCTGTATACCAGAAAAAGGTATCAGAGCCGCTTATGCCAAATTAGAAATCCCCAGTTTATCCGAAGGATTTGATACCCTTTATTATGTCACCATCAACAGTGATAACACGTTTACCATTAAGGAATGGGCTAAATGAAATTCGATGACTTTGATGCCAAAATGCGAGTGTTTGAAACCGCGGTTGATTATTGTGTCTTACCCGGCTTATATATCGTTGCGCGACTGGATGGCAGGCATTTTACGCGGTTGACTAAAGAAACACATAAGTTTGACGTGCCTTTTGATAGCCAATTTCGTGACTATATGATTGAAACCGTGACACATTTAATGAATTGTGGTTTCAGAGTTCACTACGGTTATACGCAAAGTGATGAAATTTCGCTGTTATTTCATTTCAATGAAGATACCTTCAATCGCAAATTGAGGAAATATAACTCAGTGCTTGCCGCTGAAGCCAGCGCAAAATTCTCATTACTGCTGGGGGAAACAGGCTGCTTTGATTGTCGAATATCGCAACTCCCTACCTTCGACTTAGTCTGTGATTATTTTCGCTGGCGACAAGAAGATGCTCACAGAAATGCGCTCAATTCGCACTGTTATTGGATATTGAGGAAGGATGGCAAATCGGCAAAAAACGCTACCGCCCATTTATTCGGGATGTCTGTCGCCGATAAAAACGAACTCTTATTCCAATATGGCATTAATTTCAATGAGTTACCTAATTGGCAAAAACGAGGCGTTGGCTTATATTGGGAAACTTACGAAAAACCAGCGATGAATCCAAAGCTAGGCGCTTTTGTGACAGCGACTCGGAAACGTATTAAATATGAATTGGACTTGCCCATGAAAGACGAGTATTTTCGTTTTTTATTAAGTATTTCTCCCGGGTAAAAACCTTCAAGGTTTGGCAAACCTTGAAGGTTTGGCACAATTAAGTATTTCTCCCTAGTAAAAACCTTGAAGGTTTCGCACAAAATTTTTCTGAGTATAATAGGTAATGGGTTTATCCTTTCTGTTCCTAAAAATCTACTCAAAACTATTCATAGGTAATTCGCGAACTAAAGATAATCCGGATGGATTGCAACTAGAGTCCAGGTTGAGCAGTCCCAACCGTTGGTACGCAATCCGACAAAGTCGTTTTGTACAACTAACCCCTGTCAATTTTTGAAGGAAGTCCCATTGGGTC
>Ga0164315_10000829_pt1 | contig 22427 bp, 21 predicted proteins | sample GuaBasSedimGuay6_FD_113737 | JGI IMG/M metagenome (GOLD analysis project Ga0164315, IMG submission 113737) | Subseafloor sediment microbial communities from Guaymas Basin, Gulf of California, Mexico - Guay6, Core 4569-2, 0-3 cm | ecosystem: Environmental > Aquatic > Marine > Hydrothermal vents... | reverse complement strand
CTATGGCAGCAGGTAGGAATACCAGAACAAAACTTCTTTTTTTTCTAAAAAACAGACTAATAAAAACGACTAAAAGAGCAAAAGCCAGTGATACTGTTAGAATAATATCCTCTTTTATCCTCTCAGCATTTCCCAGTGAAATAGCAGCATTTCCAAAATAACTAACTTCAATATTATTGGTTCCCGTAGATTCAGAAATTAGCGAATCAATGCCTTTAAAAAGTTCTTTATTAAGTTGTGTATTACTATTATTAACAGGCGTAACTAATATCAATACGTTTTTTCCATCCTTAGAAACAATTTGACCTTGTATTAATTCATAACCCTCTGTGAGGTTCAATGTTTTAAGTTTATTTAAGACAAGGTTGGTAAGGTGTAATGGGTCTTTTTGGATAGTTTTTCTTGTTGCAAAACCCGCCGGACTTGCTAATAACTTGTAGTTGGCATTAATGGTTTTGTTAATTTGTTTTTTGCTAATTGATGAGTCTAAATCCAGATAATCTTCTTCCTCTAGAAAAACAGGCAGATTATCATGAAAGTAAAAATATAATTCCTGCATACCTCTGCTATCAGGTACTTTGTCAATTGATTTGAGGTGGGATGGAATAAATTTATTTTCCAAAGAATTTGAAAATTCCTGTGCAAAAGAAATCAGAGATGAATTATTATCTGACAAACCTGTATCAGCAAAATGGATATTAAAAACTAGTTTCTCAAGCAGTTTCGAATTTTTAAAAACAAAACTCATTTTACCTATTTTCTCATTTTCCGGAAGTGCTTTGGAAATGTCTTCTGTAAATTTAAGTTTTGAAGCATAAAATCCTGAGATACTTAATACTAAAAACAGAAGTAAAATGGCAACAATTCTGTTGCGTGAGATAGTATTAAATATGAACAAGAAAAAAGTGCTCATTATTGGATTTTAGTTTTATTAAAGTTTACTAACCTGATGATTGCATATGAAAGAATAAAGACAGTGAAGCCTGACAATACTGCCAATAATAGGCTTCCAGTTACATATTGTAGGATGCTGTAGCCAAAATCATTAAGTGTTTTGTAAAAATGCCCATTGATAACTTCTTGTTTTAAATAACTTAAAGTCTCCATATTGAATTCAATGCTTTCTTCAAAAAATAATCCACCAATTTTGTAACTAAAGTAGATTATGAATGGTATTAAAGGAGGCAGACTGATATTAGAAAATGCTAGTACTAATACTTTGTTCAGTTTAAATGCATGAGCAAGAAAAACTGCCACAAGCATTTGAAAACCCCAAATAGGAGTAAGTCCCATAAAAATCCCAAAACCCATTGCCAGCGAAATTTTAAATGGATTTTCATTGTGAAGAGTAATCTGCTCCCAGATAATTGTGGTAAACTTATTGTTTAACAGGTATTTAAATAACCTGATTGGCATTATGTACAAGTAAGTAATCAATACCAAAAAAGTATTTAGAATGCTAATTCTGGTAAAATCTTTAAAGGGTTTAAAATGGCTTACCCTCTCATCTTCTGGAGGGTAGTAAACTTTAATTGGTACTGGAATAACTTTTATTCCACTCCAGTTAGACCTTACTAAAATCTCAATCTCAAATTCATATTTAGTGCTAAACCATTTTGTTTTCCTGTATTTATGTATTGGATAAAGTCTGAATCCAGACTGGGTGTCTGGTAGTTTTTGACCAGTTTCTGCCCAATACCAGAAATTAGAAAATTTGTTGGCAAAAGTGTTTTTTGAAGGCATGCCTTCTGCTTCAATGTTTCTGCTACCAACAATAAGAGAATTGGGTTTAGAGTTATGTTTTTGTAATAAAACTTCAATGTCCTCTGGATAATGCTGGCCATCAGAATCAATTGTTATTGCATAGTCAAAGCCATTGGTTAAAGCCACTTCAAACCCTTTCCTTATGGCAAATCCTTTTCCTTTGTTCTGCTCATAAGAAACAATTTTAATACCCTCCATGCCATTTAAAACATTCAGAGTTTCGTCAGTAGAGCCATCATTAATGACATAAACATGCTTACAATAAACTAATGTTTCCGAAATTACATTGCCTATTGTTTTTGCATTGTTGTAGGTTGGGATAATTATGCAAACCCTATTATCATTTTTGCTTAAACTTTCTGTCATCAGTATGTTTTGCTACAATGCAAATCTAGTAAACTAATTAATAGTTAATTCAATCAGAATGATTAGGGCTTAGATGTTTTTTTATTAACTTTACATCGCATTTTTAAATTAATTAGTTTTTTTATTAAGATTTCAATTTCCAGGATTAAGAGGGAGAAATAGTTAATTAAGAATTTTAGAAAATTTGTTAACAGAATACAGTTTTATTTATGCAAGTTGTTGAAATTAAGAGAAGGTTAATAGAAAAAATTAAATCCTTAGAAAACGAAACTTTACTTAAGGAGGCATTTAGGCTAGTTAGTCTTGAGACTGACAATACTGATGTCTACAAACTTAGTGATAAGCAAAGAGAGATTATTAATGAGGCCAGAGAACAAATTGCTAGCAATCAATATTTAACAGAAGAGCAAGCAAATAGAGAAATTGAAGAATGGCTAAACAAATAATTTGGTCCTTAAGAGCCCAGAATGACAGAAAACAGATTCTGATTTATTGGACAAAACGAAATAGGTCGAATTCATACAGTAAAAAACTTAATCAAATCTTTGAGTCTTCTGTTAGAATTATTAGTAGGTTTCCAGAAATAGGTAAACTAACCGACATTGAAAATGCTAGGGTTAAGGTAGTTAAAGACTATCTTGTAATTTATGAAGAAACTGAAAGTTCTGTTAATATCTTAACTATTTGGGATACCCGACAAAAACCAAAGAAACTTAAAGAGATATTAAAGTAATGACTATTGATCCTACTCAAATTTGCCAATAGAATTAGAGGAATATAATGGAAAGATTAATCATTAATGATCTCTTTCATGTCCATATTAAGCCCGTATTTTTTATTACTTATTTCAATTTGCTGGGGGATGGATGTGTGATAATGTGACAAGATTATTTGTGACTTTCCAGTGATATTGTTTTTCCAAAGGATTCTTTCAATATTTGAATTATTATCATCAAGAAAATAAACTGACTCATTATCAGGTTCATTGTATTTAATTGCAATGTTCTCAGTAGTTGTTTGCTTGTAAATTATTGGCTTTGATTTTGATAAATATTGAATTGTTAGTTTGCTAAAATCATTGAATAATATGTCTTTAGTTTCACCCCTATTTAATGCAGGCATTAGATAATGGGTTGTGTACTCTTGTTTGACATTTGAATTTTTAATACCTAGGTCAAAATATTTTAAGCCAATCTCAGATACAAATACAAACCTGAATTCTTCTTCTGAAGTTTTTTTGATCAGCAATATTCCACTGAGATTATTCCCCATAACAGTCAAATTAGTTTTGTAGGTAGTTTTCTCAAAATTATCGCCAAAAATAATTGGCTCGATAAATTTACTATTCTCAAACTTTGCAAAATCTTTTAAGTAACCAGATGAACAGGAGGGGAGTATGAATAAAATAAGCATCACAGCAAATATCAAATATTTTATTGATGAGTTCTTCATGCTTAAACTTAATTTATCTGAAACTCACTATCTTTAATCTGGATATTCTGCTGTCTGTTTTTAAAAATAATTAAAGTGTAATCATCACCGGGCTCAACAAATTTGACCTTCTCAACATTAAGATCTTCTTTGGTAAAGTAAATATTTATTGAACTAAGCATCTCTGCAACGGTTTTTTCAGTCGGACTGAGTTGTGCAATATAATAGTTATTGTTTTCTTTAAACTTCACAGAAAATTCTTTGTTGTCAATAAAATCTCCACTAATGGCAGTAATAATCATATTATTAATTTGCTTGAACATTTCATTCGAATTCATATCGAATTCACTTATGCAGCCTTCATTGTTGATCTGAAACTTTCCATTTGAAATTACAATAGTGTATTCAAAAGGGGAGGTGTATTGCCACTTTACCTGATCTTCCTTTTTGTAAAGGAAATTACCTTCGCTAACAAGTGTTTCTTCCAACATGCTCAGAACTTTATGTTGTTTAAAATCACTTTTAATGCTAAAAACTTTGAGTGAATTTTCTTTAATAGCCTTGTTTAGTGGCTCGGTATTGTCTACCAAAACAAAATTATCTTGTGCGTTTACAGTAAATAGAAACAGGAAAAAAATTATGCTGTTAATTATCCGCATAAGGTTTTGTTTTGAGAAGTTCATCTAGAGGAATTACCTGATAGCCTTTTTCAATCAAGTAGGGTAGGAATCTGATTAATATCTTAACAGTATTTGGTCTGTTGTCGTGAAATAAAATTACATCACCGGGATGAACTTTTCTTTTTAAACGGTTAACGACTCTCCCAACTCTTCCATTTGTGTCCCATGATCTTAAACTCCACCCCATTGAGATTACTCCGGTTTTCTTTATTGCTTTAGCCAGAAGTGGATTAGTAACCCCAAATGGTGGTCGGAATAACATTGGCTTTTTACCGATGGTTTCATAAATTATTTCTGATGTTTTTTCAATCTCCTTAATCATATTGCCTGTTGACCGGAGATCGAAAATTTTTGAGTGGCTGTAACTATGATTTCCAATAATATGTCCTCCTGCAAATACCTCACGAACTATTTCAGCATCTTTTTCAATTTTATTTCCAACACAGAAAAACGAAGCTGGCATATTGTATTTGTTTAATATGTCGAGAATCTTAGTCGTAGTTTCAGGATCTGGACCATCATCAAACGTAAGGCTTACAAGTTTTTGTTTAGTGTAACCACGTTTTAAGGATTTAAGATAGAAGTTGAATCGAATAGAGGCCGAGCCCATAACAATAAGACTTACATAAAATGCTACCAAAGGAACAGCCAATAATAAAGCAAGATGCCCATAAAAGTAGTCAAGGACAATTATGATAATTATCGAAATTAAAAACCCTATGTTTGAAGCTTGAAATTTTGTCATTGCAAATTAATTCCAAAATTAACGTTTTTTGCATTTAAACAGTGTATGACTTACACCAATATTTTCATAAATAGTTTCTATGTACATCCCTGCCTTTTCAACAAGTTTTTTCATATCGTCGGAGTGGTACATCTGACTGTTACCATTTGCAATTGCAGTAAAATAAAGTGAGGTTGCATGCAAACTGTAGGTAGATGCTGGGAACTCCTGTTTGTCCCAGTATGTTTCAAGTATGAAAAGCGAACCATTTTCGTCTAATGCATCAAAACTCCGATTAAGCAGACCTAGTATTTCTTCCTGAGAGAAACAGTCAAGAAACTGGCTCATCCATATTGCATCATGTGCTTTTGGAAAAGGTATCAAATTGTCGAGAAGGTTTAAGGCATGTGTTGAAATATTTGCGCTAAGTCCTTCATCTTCAATATTCTTATTTGCATCTTCCACTTGCCCTGGAAGGTCAAGAATAGTCATATGAATATCAGGATTATTTTTAGCACAAAAAATTGAGAATTTTCCTGTGTTGCCTCCAATGTCCAGAATTCTTTTTGGATTATTAGCAAAAATATGTGGTAGAACTTCCGGGAAAGCATAATCAGAATAATAATGGTCGAAACCAAACCAACTTTCCCTAACTTTCTCAGGAAGTTCAGAAAGTGCCTCGTAAACAGTATCCCATTTGCCAAAAACTTTCAGCCCTTCTGGTTTTCCATTTTTTATGGAATCTTGCAAATTGAACATCCCCAGATAATTAACGTCGTGGGTAAAATCCATATTTACTTTGGTGAGTTCATCACTCAAAATAAAATAACCAGTTTTTGTAATGTAGAATAATCCTTCTTTTGCCATTACCATTTCCAGACTTATTCCGGCTTCAAGCAAAACTTTTACTCCGTATTCCGATAACTTAAGTTCACTTGCAATAGTTTCTATTGATGCACCCTTTCGCCTGTTCTTTAGTAAGTATTTCAAAATTCCTAAATCGCGCAAAGCTTTTGATGCCTGAAACATTATTGGTGCAAAAGCAATCTTCTGTGCATCGTATTTGGCCTGTAATGCCGACTTATCATCGTTCCCGTAATTGTATCCCATATTGTATTTTGATGTTCATCCTAGATCCACTTATTATGTGGTGATGGTATTCTATTTGTAATATTAATTATTTTTGGGTTGAAAGAAAAGTAAATTATTGCATTTTTAATTATCCGCTCTTCGAACCTTCCATTCTTCCACTCTCAATACTTACCCCAAAAATAGTAATAATTAAACCATTGTTCAGGGTATTTTTTAAGCATACTTTCCAGATTAATTAAATAATCATCAAGCAAGTTGATACTAGCCTCAATTCGTCCTTCAATAGAAGCCTTTGCAACTTTCTTAATTGGCTTGCTGGCGTAGAAATGATAATGTGTTGAAGTTTCTTTGAAAGCATTTACAAATGACACAGGCTTGTTGTATTTTGTTGCCAATAAGAATGGTCCCAGCGGAAATTCTGCTTCTTTACCAAAGAATTTTCTTGAAATGGTATTTGTGCCAGGTAAAAATCTATCACCGTGAATTGCAACAATTTCATTTTTTTGTAATGCTTCTTTTATCATAAAAAGATGTGAAAAGTCATCCTTAATGGGGATTATTTTTATCTTTTTTTCCTCCATCACATCATCAAGCATGGATTTTATCTTTTCATGTTCAGCCTGAAGCATTACGATGTGTACGTTGGTGTTTATACGTTTAAGCAGATGGCCAGCAATTTCCCAATTACCAATATGTGCTCCAATCAATAAACCTCCCTCACTTTCGGCCATTGATTTAATATTCTCTTCACCATCAAAATTAAAAGTGAACTTATTCGAAAAACCAGCCATCAAAGCTACTTTATCAATAATTACCTGTCCAAAAACATAGAAGTTACGAAATGTCAATTTAAATGCTTTCCACTTGCTGTATTTGTGAATATCAACAAAATATGAAATAATTGGCTTTCTTGCTTTCGCAACAAAAACAACAAAATATGTTGAAACAAAATGTAAGAAAAAATAGGCGAAATGAATGCCAGGGTATTTTAAAACCTGGATGAAAAACCAATATCCAAACTGTCCTCCGCGTGTTTTACCCTGCCAGGAAGACATTAATTTTTTTGTGCTTCGAGTATGAAATTATAGAGGTCGTCAAGTTTTTTAATCTTGACCATTTGCTCGCTTGTTACTTTTAGTTTAAACTCCTTTTCAATAATTACAGCAATATCAACAAAATCAAGACTTTCAATGTCAAGGTCATCTTTCATTAAAGCATCAGGAATAAGTTGTTCGGGCTCCAACTCAAACTCATCAATTAAAAATTCATTTACTTTTTCAACTACGTAATCTCTCCCCATTACTTAAATAATTGGTAATTAATCAAAGCGCAAAAATACAAATAGTTTCTTATTAATTATCAAATTGAACCTAGAGAATTATTCTTAAGTTTTTTATTGGGTTATCAAGAGTTGAAACAATAATAAAATGATGATAGTTTAAGTGATTATAAAAAGATTAAGGAAATCATGATTTAGATTAAAGCCTTTATTAGAACAGTGAGAGCAATGTTAATAAAACATTACAATTTCCTTACAATTAGGGATGAATTTGTGCCACCAAACCCAAAAGAATTTGATAAGAAAGTATCTATCTTAGCCTCGGTAGTTTTGCTGATGATATTTAGTCTTGCTGAATGTTCATCGGGATTCTCAAAGTTAATGTTTGGGGCAATAAATGAATTTTGAGCCATTAGCATTGAATAGATAAGTTCACTGGCACCCCCCATCCACATTTCATGACCTGTCATTGATTTAGTTGAACTAATGGGTACGCGTCCTTTGTTAAAAACGGTGTAAATGGCCTGGGCTTCATTTGCGTCGCCAACAGGTGTTGAGGTAGCATGGGCATTAAGATAATCAATGCTTTTGGAATTAATTTTAGCTTGTTTGAGAGCCATTTCTAGTGATTGTTTTGGGCCCTCAATGTTTGGTACTGAAATATGCTCTCCATTTGATGAAAATCCATAGCCCAAAATTTCACCAAGTATTGGTGCTCCCCTTCGCTTTGCCGATTCATAACTCTCAAGAATAACTGTTGCTCCACCTCCGGAAGGTATCAAGCCGTCTCTGTCTCTGTCAAAAGGTCTGGATGCTTTAGTTGGATCATCATTTCTTACAGAAAATGCATTAAGGGCATCAAAACTTCCCATAGAAAGAGCATTTACTTCTTGAGCTCCACCACAAATAATGGCGTCTTGTAAACCTTGTTTAATAAACAAATATCCCAAACCAATAGAGTGTGATCCACTTGCACATGCCGCACTAACGCTGAAGTTTATTCCTCTAAGTTTTAGGATAACAGAAAGATTCATGGTAATAGTTGAATTCATTGATTTAAAAATGGAGCCTGAACCAATTAACCCAGTATCGCGCTTTTCGCGAATCAAATCAGTAGCCTCCATTACAGCGGTAGATGAACTGTCGTTTCCATACAGAATTCCCACAATATTCTTGTCGAGATAATCCTGATCCATTTTAGCATTTTTTAATGCCTCGATGGTCGCAAGGTAGGCATATTCACCCTGTTCGGGTAGTCCAATTCGTTGACGACGAGTTAATATTCCTTTGAGATTTGGTCTTTTTAAAGCCCCAGTCAATTTTGACCTGAAACCGTACTCAACTCTTTGGGGGTCGAATACAATGCCCGACTTGCCAGTGTAAAGTGAGTTTCTTACTTCATCAAGATTTTCTCCAATTGTGGAGTAAATTCCCATCCCAGTTATTACTACCCTGTTCATATTTTGTGTTCTGTGTTTAGAGTTCTGTGTTCTGTTTTTGGAGTTTCTTATTTAGTTTAGATTTCTTTAATCTTTTTTCTTAGTTTCTTCACGTGTAAAGTCCTCCATTAACACTTATTACTTCCCCTGTAATATATGCTGCTCCTTCAGACACTAAAAACCCAACAGTGGCAGCAACTTCTTCTGGTTTTCCAAACCGATTAGCAGGGATATTCTTTTTTAATAATTTTTCATCGAGGTCTTTTGTCATTTCACTTGAAATATATCCAGGTGACACAGCATTTACTGTTATCTTCTTTTTTCCAATCTCCTGAGCCAGTGATTTTGTGGCCCCAATTACACCAGCTTTACTTGCTGAATAATTAGTTTGTCCCGGAAGACCTTTTTGACCTGAAAGAGAGACTATGTTTACAATTCTTCCCCATTTATTGAGAATCATTTTCTGCAATAATTGTGAAGTTACATAATAGAAACTATTGAGGTTTGTGTTGATAATACTATTCCAATCTGTATCATCCATCCAAACCATAAGTGTATCTTTTGTAATTCCTGCATTATTTACCAGAACAGTAATAATATCTTCTGGGTGCTTTTCCTGCCAGTTGCTCAGAACCTCTTTTACATTTTTGTGGTCAGCAACATTAAACTTAATAGTTTCTGCAATGCCTCCCATCTCCAGGATTTCATCAACAACAATGTTAGCAGCAGCTTCGTTAGAATTGAAATGAACTAAAACGGGAAATCCCATTTCTGCCAATTTAATGCAAATTGCTTTTCCCAATGAACCTGAACCACCTGTTATCAATGCTAGCTCCATATTATTTAATGATATTTGGATTATTGTTTGTTAGATATTCTTTAATATTATTGATTTCCTCATATTTTGGAGAATCCTCAGTAAAAACCGGTACTATCTCCCTTAACTTGTTATATCTCTCTTTAGTGAAAGATGAAAGTTTGCCATTGATATCCAAATAGTCGATTGCTTGTATTATCGCAAGAAACTCCACTGCAAGAACTTCGAAAGTATTATTAATCACCTTTTTAGCCATTAATGCTGCATTAGTTCCCATACTTACAATATCCTGATTGTCATTGTTGTTAGGAATACTGTGAACATACATGGGGTTTGATAATGTTTGATTTTCTGCCGTTGTTGAAGTTGCTGTAAATTGAGTTCCCTGAAGTCCAAGATTTAATCCTAAAGTTCCAAGATTTACGAATGGCGGCAGAATCTCATTTAATTTGCTGTTCATCAAAAAATTAAGTTGTCGTTCAGCAAGCATGGATAATTTGGTGATGCCAATCTTAAGTTTATCCATTTCAAATGAAACATAGTCGCCGTGGAAATTTCCACCATGATAAACATGTTTAGTTTTTACATCAACAACAGGATTGTCGTTAACGGAATTAATTTCATTTTCAAGAACTTTTTCTGTATTGCTTACAGTATCGCAAATGGGTCCAAGCACTTGTGGTACACATCTTAACGAATAATATTCTTGTATTTTTTGCTTAAATATTTTCTCTTCAATTTTTCCATTAAAAAGAGAATCGGCACGTTTTTTAATCAATTTTGAATCAGATAAAGCAGTACGCATTGCTTCAGCAATTCGTTGTTGACCGCTATGTCTTTTCGTCGAATTTAGTTCTACAGAAAAATGATCATCAAATGATTCCACTATTTCATTAATCATTGTTGAGGCAGTAAGTGACCAATTCAATAGTTTTTTTGAATAAATAGTATTTACCATTCCAATCCCCGACATAACCGAAGTGCCATTTATTAAGCCTAATCCTTCACGTAGATGTACTTTTAATGGTTCTATTCCCTCATCTTTAAAAACCTCTTTAGTAGGTTTCCACTCTCCTTTGTAAAACACTTTTCCCTCACCAATTAATATTAATGCGAGGTGTGAAAGTTGCACTAAATCGCCACTTGCTCCAACACCACCGTGTTCAGGAATAAAGGGAATAATATTTCTATTTATCAGGCTAACAAGGAGTTTTACAGCACTGCTGTGAATACCCGAATAACCTAATGAAAGACTTTTCAATCTAGAAATCATAGCTGCTTTAACATAAATATCATCTAAAGGCTCGCCTGAACCTGCTGAATGACTTCTTATCAGATTGTATTGAAGTTTCTTTTGATCTTCTGCTTCGACCCGATACTGGGCCATAGGTCCTAATCCGGTGTTAACACCGTAAATAACTTTATTCTCAGAAAACTCTGACAAAAAAGTAAAGCAATTATCAACTTTCTCTAAAACTTCTTTTGATAATTCAATATCAATATTATTAAAAAGTATTTGGTAGTAATCTCTTAGAACTAAATCTTTTTCAGTTACAGTAATCATATTAATAATTCTATTCCTTCGTTCAATACTATAAATGATTAACCCACAAAGATAATATTTTGATAATTACAAAATACGGCTGTTTGAAGTAATTTTAATTTCCAGATTTTTGACCTTAATAATCAAAAAATGAAGTTGATAATGAGAGAATAAATTTTTCTGATAAGTCTGATTGTGATTTTTAAATAGATGATTAAGGTTAATAAGTGTGTATTGCAGTTAATTATAAGTTTACTAACCTTAGCCCAAGAACAACATTTCTTGTCAAACCATCTGCACGGTAGTCTTTGTCAACTATTGGGAAAGCCAATGACAGATCTATCTTTCTGTGGTTTTTTAAAGTTTTGGAATAAGTAAATGCAAGATTTATTGTAAGTCCATTGGAACCTTCAAGTAGTATGTTTTCATCATTTTTAACTATTTCATCTCTTTGAATTCTGTAGATAAACAATGTGTTTACTAAAATTCTATTGGTGTTCTTTAAGTCAAAAAACCGCCTCCCACGTAAATAAATATCATCCCCTCTTTTTAGTTGATTTGATTCATAATACTGATGGTTGTCAGGTATTGTTAGGTCAGTTACTAGATATTCATTTTTATTTCTTCCAAACGAATGCTGCCATGCTGCATAAAAATCCCATTTTGGAATACTAAATAAACTTCCAAGTATCAGATCATAAGTTCCCAGACTCGTCTGATAGGCCATTGGAAGAGGTTTGTCGTCAAAATATTTGTTAGCATCGTTTGATTTTATTCGAGATGCCAGGATTAGATTTAACTTCTTACTATTCGTATTCAGAACTTGCTGGTTAACTGATAAAATCAAATCTCCCACGCCAGAGGTATGCCCTAAATTACCAGAAGTAAAAATAAATGGAACCCTAAGTTCAACAAAGGTTGATTTAGTTGCCTTGTACTGAATTCCTGCTGTAGTTTGCGAAATAAAAACAAACTTCTCGCCAAGACCAGTTGTTTGCTCCAAATTTAAACTGATGTCAGATTTTTTTTGATTTGAAGACTCGTCAAAGTTTATGGATTCAATGGAGCAGGCGCCTGCATCGCTACAGCCCTGGCAGAATAATACATTAATAGTTAAAAGGAAAAATAATGAAAGCAATAATCTAAGCATACGCTTTAATTTGCTCTTTTAGTCGTAGAAGGGTAATAATACTTACAGTTTAGGAAGTAATTTATTTACAAAAAGCCACCTTTTACTTTATTGTAAACCGGATTAGCATACATAGTGTAAAATAGTTCTCTGAGTTTTTCTTTATCATCTTCAATCACCTCAAATACCATTTGGCAACGGTTTTCAAGACTTATTTCAGTTTCTTTATTGTAGAATTGTTTGAACCTGCTACTATTTTCCAACAGATCGTAAGCAAGATAATTTGTTGGCCAGAGTTTGTAATTATTGTGAGTTTCTTTGTCAATTATCTTTGCTGCTTCCTGTACAATTTGATTATTTCTAAGGTCACCATTAATTTCAGATAATAAGTGATTAATGGGCCGGCCAAAGTCAAGATGAATATTTCCTTTCTGCATCATAAAACCTCCTAAAATACTGTTAAGGTCTTCGTTGGGGTCTTTTACATATTTCTCCTGCTGTGAAAGGAATACTTCCCTCACTTTCATGCCTCCACATGGCTCAAGTTCGTAGGAAATTGTGACCGGAATAATATTTAAATCCAGCAATGCTTTCTTAACATCTTTATCTCCTGACAGAATTAGCATTTTAAGAATACTAGGTTCAACATGGTCACGGCCATCTTTTGTTCTGCCTTTGCTTTGTGCAATCCAAACAGACCTCTTTTTTTCGGAAATAAGATTATTTATGTAAAGGGATAATCTTTGTGAATTTCTCAATATTTCTTTCGGACTTCCATCCCTGTAAACAGTAATCATTTGGTTGCTTTTTCCCAGATCAACAATAAATTGGGAAACTTCAAGATTACTGCCCCAGTTCATCATAGGAGGTTTAAGACCACTGTTAATCATATGCATTCCCAGAATAGACGAGTCCAAAGCAATATCGCGATGGTTACCAAAAAAAAGATGCGACTTGATTTTATCAATATTTTCAATGCCCGAAAAGGTTGCAGCATCTGCTGTTTTTTCCACAATTGCACTTACACAAGGAAGAGTGTAATCCCGTTGGAAATCAACTATGGTTTTTGCTTTTAAAACATTAGTAGTAATAGTGTTTTTCTGCTCTTCTGTAAACAAAAAATTCATCATTGGCTTATACGCTGAATCATGCACAATACGTGGAATTGACTGTTGCATTTCCTCATCGGTGTAAGGTCTGATCAAATCAAAATTATCTTCTGGCATAGACTAAAATTGAGGCATAAAGATATGAAAGAAAATTAGAATGTCAAGGCTGTGTTTATGTCGCTGTACTTTCAAAATAGATAATACTTTTTGTCAATTATTATTTACCAAAGTTTCTTAGGATAATATCCATTATCCACAAGCTTTGCTATTTTTTTCACTGTGGTTTCTCTATCTTCCTGATATGTTACTCCAAACCATTCAGCTTCACTGGTTAGCACTTTAACTCTGGCTTCATCTCTATTAATTAAGTTATTTACCACAAAAGGAATGTAGAATTCCGCTTTTAGTTTTTCGGCATTTTCTTGGATGAAAGTTCTAAAGTCATCCTCCATTTGAGAGAAAAATTTGGGAGAGAATCCCCAGAAATTCATAGATACTATTGAATCTTTTGAAATATTAGAAATAGTTTCATCTTCCTCATAAACCACATTATTATTTTGATTGTAGATCTTTGTCCTCTCTACAACATCCGATAAAAATCCATTTTCAGAACTACAGATACCTCTTGAAACACTACCATTATCAGATAAAGTATTTTTTAATCTGTAGCCAACCATTGAATAATCTGTATCATCATTGCTGAGAGAATTCAAATATTTTGAGATTACTTTGTAGGCATCCTTACCATAAAAGTCGTCAGCATTTATGACAGCGAATGGCTCATTAATTACATCTTTCGCAACTAATACAGCATGAGCAGTTCCCCAAGGCTTTATTCTTTCAGGATTAAATTTAATTCCATCAGGTATGTTATGAAGTTCCTGAAGCACATACTCTGTCTCAATTTTTCCCTTTAACCGTACTTCGTAGATTTCTTTGAACTCATCAATTATTTTTGGGTTTAATACAAAAACAACTTTTCCAAATCCAGCACTTATGGCATCAAATACTGAATAATCGATAATGCTTTCTCCCGAAGGGCCAATCTCATCCATTTGTTTTACACCGCCATAACGACTTCCTATTCCTGCTGCTAATATTAATAATGTAGGTTTCATTCTGTATCTATGATTTAATTCTTTTGTTAACAACCAATATTAGAATTCCGGCTGCAAAAATATTCAAAGATGTGGACTATCAAGTAATTAATTTTATTTAGCATAAAAAATGGCCGGACTATTTGAATAATCCGGCCATAAGTTCTAATTCACACAAACTATTTATTAATAGTAATGCGCTTAGTAATAATATTTTGATCTGAATATATCTTAATAAAATAAATACCACTACTCAAATCTTGAGCATTTATCTTTCCATTTGAATTTTTGTATTCAGCCACCATTTTGCCAGTAATATTGTAAATACTTACCAAAGCATTCTCAATTCCACTGATGTAAAAATGACCAGTTGAAGGATTTGGATAAATGCTTACCTCTTTGGCATTTGGATTGTCGATACCAACTTGAACTGTAAAGTTGAAGACATATCTTTTATGAGAAGCAAGATCTTCTGCAAATACATCTATTATTGTTGTGCCTGGTAGTTCTGTTGCAGGAACAACAATTACAGTTGCATTATCATCCATCGGAATTCCTTCTATTAGAGGAATATCAGTTGTACCTTCAGGAAGTTCGATATTGTATTCATAAATATCTGAGTCAAATCCCGATACAGTTTCTCCATTAAGTAAAACATCATTTAATCTGTCTTCAGTTGCAAATACAGCATCTTCAACAGAGTAGGCTGATTGATGAATTGATTGAGATCCGAAATCTTGAACAATTATTGCAACTCCCAGATCATCAAATTCTTCAACATTTGTGCCTGCAAGGTCTACTTGATGGCTCATTGTAAAAGGCTCTCTGTCAACAAAATCAACTGTGGTTCCATCAGCATCAGGAACCATCTTCATCATAACATGATGAAACTCAGTTTCTCCATTATTCCCAGTGTTTTGAGTTGTAACATTCTCAAATACCACAATATGAACTCTGTTATTAGCAAAGTTTGCAAAAGGAAGTACGGTAGTAGTAATATCGATAACAGTACCATTAATACTATGTGTTCCAACAACACTTGCGAATGATGGATTTACCATTGCCGCATCAAAGAAACTATTTACTGCTCCAATAGTTGTTTCAATTTGTTTGCCATCGGCTACCTGCCATGGCACCCAGGAAACACCATAATAACCTCTTCTGTCACCACCTTCTTCTGTGTAATATGGGTCACCTGATCCTGGCCAACTCATTTGGTATTTTACTAGAGTAATATCATCTGCATGATTAGCAACCCATGGAACAAATTGTGTATTGTAACTTGCGCATGGAGCACAGGTGGAACTTGTAAATTCTTCAAAGCACGGAACCCTTTGGTCTAAATAACTTACAACACTAACTGGTGAAGTTAATGAGTTGTTATCAAGGAAATCATCATCACCACCGTTTACAGTAGCAATCCATACGTGAAGGTCATATGCTCCTATTGGGAAATCAAATAGTTGATCACAAGTAAAGTCATAAGACTCACCAGTTCCAATTGCCAGGCCGGTAATGGAAGTGCTGTGAACATCACCTTCACCAACTTGCCAGTTAATTTCCAAAGAAACTATGAAGTTATTACTGAAGTTAGATACTTTTCCAGTCACCTCAGTTGGGCCATTCACAAATGATGGAGTTGAAATAGATGAAAGTTCAGCATCTAGTTCATACGGTTCATAAAGGTTGATGTCATCAATGTACCAATAATCCATATTGTACATATTTCCATCAACATAAAAGCAAAACTGAAAATCATTTGCTCCAACATCATCATTGCTTATTTCAATTATTTTTAACTCTGGTCCAACATCTCCTCCAGGTGCTTCTTCCCATACAATATTCCATGGACCTTTACTGCCTGATCGGGTAGCAACACCAATTTTTGGGTCAGTACCTGAATAGTTATCAAAATAATGTGGAAAACGTAGAGTGATAAATTCCTTTTCTGATAAATCAATTGTTGGTGAGATTAATCTTGAAATTCCAACTTCTTGCACCCAGGTAAACATGCCTTCAGGAGCCGATCCACCAGCATTATCACTATCAGAAGTGCTCCATTGACTGGAATAACCATCAACTGACCAACCAGCAGGCGGCATTTGTCCAGAACTAAAATCTTCAACAAGCACAGCCTGTGAGAAAGTTAGTAGGCTTATACTTACTAAACTTAATAAAATGTAAAATCTTTTCATAGATATTTGTTTTAAACTTAACACGGAGAAACCGCGAGATTTATTTTGTATTCTTCAGAATTGAACAAAGTTAAAATCTTTTTTTGAAGTGATGTCTTTGCCCTTGATAATTGTGATTTTGAGGTATTGACTGAAATATTCATTTTGTCGCCAATTTCCTTATGAGAATATCCTTCGAAGGTATTCAAATTAAAAACAGTACGATAGCCATGAGGTAAACCCTGTATTATTTTTAGTAACTCTTCATGCGACATATTTGAAAGAATTTCGTGATCTCCGGGTAAGGAAACATTGACATGCTCTGGCTCAACATCAATGCTTATTAAGTTTTTTCTTTTGTAGAAGTTGTAGGAGGTAGTAACGATAATTCTCCTCATCCACCCTTCAATTGAACCCTCAGACCTGAAATCTTTTAAGTATTTGAAAATTTTTATGAAGCCTTCCTGTAATATGTCCTCAGCATCTGTATTGTTTTTAGCATACCTCATACTAATACCAAAAAGAAGTGGAGAATACTTATTGTAGAATTTGTGCTGAGCAAGGCGATCGCCTGAAATACATGTACTTATTAATTGATCTGGTTTAAAGTCAACTAGTGCTTCCATTATTATTTAAGTGTGTTTTGGTTTAATCTGCCGCAAACTTAAAATAAATGTAATTGCTTCAAGTGAATAGTACTTCTACAACTCTTCTACAAGTCTCTTGAAATACACCTTATGCCTTTTAGCGAGTTCTACATATGAAATATTAAGGTACTAAAGTCCAGATAGATAGAGGAAGAAAGACCTCTACAACAGATTAATTACAAGTTGTGGAGGAAATTTGGGAGCATTTGGTTATTCTCGATATTGCATTTTTTTCGTAGACGGTATCTGCTCATTTCAACAGCCTTTATGGATATGTTATTAAGGGAAGCTATTTCTTTAGAACTTAAATTTAATCTAAGCATTGCACACAATCTTTCTTCATTTTTCGTAAGTGTTGGATATTTACTCCTTAGTTTAACAAAAAAGTCAGAGTATGTCTGGTCCACTTTCTTTTGGAACTCTTCCATTTCCTGCTGAACCTGAAGATTCTGTTGAACGTGAAGGCTAAGTTCTCTAAGTTTTTTTGATGTATCTACATCTGCATTGTTTGAAATGGATTTTAAGTCGATTTTAAGTTGGTTTAGAATTTTGTTTTTCTGAATAAGGTGTAATGCAAAATTTATCAGGTCGTTATCTTTACTTTTAAGTTCAATTTCCATCAGCTCATTTTGAGTCATATGGATTTCAATATCTTTTTGTCTGATAAGTCTTTCCTTTTTCGCCTTCATTCTTTGCCTTAATACGATTAAAATTGCAGAAACAACTATCACAAAAATCACAAATATCATGAACCTGAGATTGATACTGTCAATCCTGTTTTGATTTTCTAAAAGTGCAATTTTGTTCTTATTAAGTTCAATCTCTTTTAAATTCAAGTCGTTAAGAAAGCCTGACTGCATAATGGCCATTTGATCTATCTTTTGTCTTACAACGATAGAATCAGTCATTAATGAATGAATCTTGTAATATTTGAGAGAATGAGTAAAATCACCCATTTCTTCAAGTGCCATACTTAAACCCAATGCTGATTCTGCTGTTTCACTAAGGTTACCAGTTTCCTTTGAACTTTCATATGCTTCAAAAAAGTATTGATATGCTTTTTCCGTAAGTTCTATTTTTAAATATTCCTTACCCATAAGGATTAGAATCTGTATTTTATCCTCTGGAAAATTGTTTTCTGTGTAAATAGCAAGGCTTTGTTCGTAAAATTCAAAGGCCTGAGAGGTATTTCCTTCGGCACTTTTTATCATGCCCATGTTTTCAAGGTTGACAGCAGTTTGTCTAAAACCTCCAATTCTTTTATTTATCTTCAAACTCTTTTCATAGTACTCATATGCTTTTTTATGCTTGTTTCTTTGGCGATAAATTTCCCCAATATTGTTTAGTGCTCTTGCAAGACCTTCATCATTATTGATTGTCTTCCATAAATCGTAAGCCTTAAGGTAATACTCCAACGATTCATCATAATTTTGCTGGTAAAAGAAAAACCCTCCAACTCTGTTGTAAATAGTTGCTATTAGATTTTTGTTGTTTGTTTCAATTGCAAGGCCCAAGGCTTTATTGTAATAAAAATGGGCCTTTTCAATATTAAAGTTCTCCTTAAAATATAATTCTCCTAGTTTCGAATAAATTCCTGCAAGTTTAATATGATCGTTATTGTTTTCATAAATTCTGGCACTAATCAAATAATAGTTAATGGAGGGTTGAAGGTTGTTACTTTTGCTAAAAAGTTCACCCATTAATTCATTTGTAACCGCACATGCCTTAGGTGATTTTATTTTGTTTGCCAGAGTAAGAGCCTTTTTATTATAAAATATTGCAAGATCCAGATTAGTTGTTTTGTATTCATTAGCCACATTAAAATAGTAGTACACTTTTTCTAGGCTGTCGGTAATGTTAACTTCAGTAGTTGACTGTCTCAGATTGTCATTTTGACCAAAAATAGAATTAACAAATACCACAGATAATAAGAGTATTACGATGGAATGTCTCTTAGAAAATTGATTTGTTGTATTAATTAAAGCCATATCCAAAAGTAGTAAATTAGATCAACTGACAATAAAATAAAGAAGATAGGCAATAATTATTCGTAAGGATCGGTTATTGGAATAACGTAATATTCACCAGTGCGAGGATCTTTGTAAAATTTACTGTAGCCATTTATGCTTTCAAGATTTGCGTTAACTGAACCTTTAACATTAACAGTATTGTTTACATCAACCTCTCCAGAAACAACAATTGGCTGTTCGGAATATATTTCGAGGGGAGTAAAACGAGGGAATATCCCAGCATTTTGGAATACAATAATCCAGATTCCAACAGTTATTAAAATCAATGTAGTTTTTATAAATCTTGAACTTATTTCCATAGTTGTAATCTTGATTAGAAATTGACATCAAAAATATTGAAAATGAATCAACATTGCAAGTGAAATAATAAAATACAATTTTTTGAAGGCAGGATATGAATTTTGAATTTAATCAACTGAACATTTTATTGCCCAAAGTATTAATTCTGCTACGTTTTTTGAGTTTGTTTTTTTAAGCAAACTGGCTCGATGACTATTTACAGTATTAACACTAATACATAATTCTTTTGAAATATCTTTTGATATTCTACCTTTTACAAGAAGATTCAACACTTCATGTTCCCTATGTGATAGGTTATCAAGAACGGAACAGTCCAAATCCATTTGTGGGTTCAAGTTGTCTTCTTCGTAACGGGTAAGTGTCTTTTGCAGTTCGTCAATATCAAGAGGTTTAAGCAAATAATCAAAAGCACGGTTACGAATGGCCTTAATTGCATATTGTTCGTAAGCAGTTACAAAAACAATAGTAGGAAACAGGCCTTCTTTGTTAATAGCATCTACAATATCAAAACCCGATAATTTTGGCATTTCAATATCAAGAAAGGCAAGGTCTGGTTTAGTTTTTAGAATAGTATTAATTGCCACTTCAGGTATGCTTTCTTCAGCAACTAATTCTATTCTTTCGAAATGCTTTAATAGTTGAATAAGTCGTAATCTATCTATTTTACTATCGTCAACAACAACAACCCTGATAGCCATTTTTGAGTTTTTTGTAAAGGTATAAAAAATTTAACGGTTTACATTATTTTTAAAAAGAATAATTATCCTGCTGCCATCATCATCAACTCAGTTAATCTCCTGGCCCCTGTTTTCTCAAGGATATTTCTTCGGTGCGTATCAACAGTAGTTTTGGAAATGAAGAGTTCTTCACCAATTTCTTTACTGGTTTTTCCCTGTATTATCATTTCAATTATCTCAATCTCACGAGGGCTTAGTAATCGTGTTATGCTTAATTTTAACTGATTATTATTGATGCCATTTTTAGAGAGTCTTTTTAAAGTCTCTTTAAGTTCTTCTAAAATAATTGGTTTTAAAAGGTAGTCAAATGCCTGCTCTTTTATTGCTTTTATTGCATATTGACTGTAACCTGTTGTAAAAACAACAATGGGATTTAATCCTTGATTTCTGGTAATTTCTAATATTTCAAATCCACTCATACGTGGCATTTCAATATCAAGGAAGAGGATGTCAGGTTTTTTGTTGGTAATAATTTCAATGGCTTCTTCAGGCACCCCAATTTTTGCAATTACCTCAATACCGTCAAGTGATCCCAAAAGTCGTTCTAGATGATCACGACCAGCCTGCTCATCATCGATAATAATAGCAGTTTTTGTCATAGTAGTGGTTAGTTTGTGTGTAAAGATAAGTATTTAGGTTAGAATAAAAAATACTTATAAGTAATGATAAAAAGCATGATTTGGGCATAATAATGGATAATTGACTAGTTAGAAGTAAGTATAATTGATGCTGTGAACTAATTTGGTAAAATAACTACAACCTCAATACCTTGATCCAAGTCAATTACTTGATATGTTACCTTTGTATTATTCAACTTATTGTAAAGATTTATCATTTCATTGGCAATCTCTATCCCTTTACCGGTACTAAACTTGTTATATTTTTTTGATTCTAACCTGCCGATGCCATTGTCTTTTATTGATAGCATGATCTGTTTTGGCTTTTTAGACACATCAATTTTTAAGATACCTTGCCTATTTTCCAAATGTCTAATTCCATGTTTTACTGCATTTTCAACAAAAGTGTGGATTAGCATTCTAGGAAGGTCAATATTACTTTGGTTAATGCTTTCATCAACTAGAATAGAATAGTCGAATTTATTATCGTATCTGAATTTTTCCAACTCAAGGTAATCCCTGATAAAGGAGAGTTCTTCTTTAATGGTATTCGATATTTTATTCGCTCCAATAAGTGTTTCTCGGGTTAATTTTGCGTACCTTTCAAATAGTTGGTTAGCATGTTGAGTATCATTTTTATTAATTAGGGAGCCTATTGCATTAAGAGTATTTAATGCAAAATGAGGATCAAGTTGATTTTTTATGGTTTTTAATTGAAGTGATGTAAGTTGTTTTTCATTCTTATGTTTTTTTTCAATAAGTTGTTTTTGAAGTCTGAGTAAAACCATAAAGAAAAAATAAAGTAGCAAATAAATTCCTAGATAAATTATGTATTTAAGATCGTAAAAAGGGTTTTTAGAATACTCATATTTAAACCATCGGTCGTTTAACTGTATGCTAAGATAATTTTGGTGTTTCTCTTTATTATGGACTGTTGTTATTATCGTTTTTACTCCGCTTCCAGTGCCCAAATTTAAAGTAACTGGATTCTTAAAGTTATGATCAGTTATTACTAATTCATCCTGATTAGTAAAAGGGTTTGCTTTATTATGGAACATATATTCTGGGTATCCATCATTATTTATGTCAATGGTTTCAGTTCTAAATAGTTTGAAATTTTCACTGTGAAATACTTGTTTTATGTTTAGGTTATCATTTATTTCAAATATGGTAAGTTTATCTTGATTCCATTTTCTCAGAAATGTTTTATTTGAAAATTTTGTCTTCTGTAGGTTCAATGAATAAGACCCTTTTTGAAGAATTAAGGAGTCAGTTTTAATTCCATTGGCAGTAAATAAATAAAGTTTACTTCCAATATTTTGCGTTCCACTGTAACTTGAAAGTGCCAGTAATTGTTTTTGATTGTCTACAATATGAGATAAAGTTATTACGCCTCCAGGATATTGGTTGATAAGAAGGGGTTCAAATTTAAAATCCAATTTATTGTCCAGT
>Ga0164315_10000828_pt1 | contig 22432 bp, 16 predicted proteins | sample GuaBasSedimGuay6_FD_113737 | JGI IMG/M metagenome (GOLD analysis project Ga0164315, IMG submission 113737) | Subseafloor sediment microbial communities from Guaymas Basin, Gulf of California, Mexico - Guay6, Core 4569-2, 0-3 cm | ecosystem: Environmental > Aquatic > Marine > Hydrothermal vents... | reverse complement strand
GGGCAGGCGGGACAGGGCGCCTGTAAGGATCGGGGCAACCAGTAACAGGGCAAACTGCGTGTAATTGAGCTGCAGTTGGTCGCGAATTTCCACGCCGAGTATGGAAAACAGCGTCCACGAGGCGAAACACGCGGCGAAAGCCACCGTGCTGGAGGAGAGGGATAATGCCTGTTGTCGGGTTGCTTCTGTCATAATCAATTTCAATATTGAGGCGCACAACATAGTATTTATAGCCCGCGGTGAGTTGATCTGGGTCAATTGACTGTCAGTGCCCGCATAGTGCCCGTGCCAAAGCGCGGCCTGAATTACCCCCAAGGTGGTACTGCTGAAAATTTAAATAACCTGTGTAAATACAAAGAGATAGTAGGCGTTTTGTTGATTATTCGAGTAGGGGTGAAGCGTCTGGAGTCTTTGGTAGTAGGCCGGGCATTGAGGTATGGAAATGACACTTATAGACGACAAAATATATCATTCGGTCATCTTTCAGATCCTGATGGCCATGCTGCTGATAGCGAGTATGGCACTGGCAAGTATGGGTCTGTCGGTTTATGTGACGGTGGATACCCAGGGTGATGCGGAGGCGATCAATCTGGCGGGGTCTTTACGCATGCAGTCCTACCGCATCGGTAATCTCCTGTCACGGGCGAGCAGTGGGGATGTGGCAGACCCTCTGGCGCGGTTGGTGAAGGAAAAAGAGGAGTTTTCTGAAAAGCTCTATCGTTCCGGTATTTTCGAATTGATAAAACACTCCGGGAATACCCCGCTTAAGGACAGTTACGCAAAAGTGGTCGATAACTGGCGGGAAAAGATGCAACCCACGCTGGCTGTAGCCACTGCCGATGCCCCTGCTATCCACTGGGACGATATCAGGCGCGAGTACAATCAGCACCTGGAGGTGTATGTCGATGACATAGACCGGATGGTGATGCACATGCAGCGCAACACTGAGGGCAAGATTGAACTGCTGGGTATGACGGAGGGGGTGAGTATTATCATGATATTTTTCATCATGATATTTTTCATCATTAAGGCGGATACCAATTTCATAGACCCCCTGCGTGGCCTGGTACAGGCGGCAGAGCAGGTTAAAAGGGGTGACCTGGATTACCGTACCAACTACAAGGGCGACAATGAACTGGGCCTTCTCAGCCAGACCTTTAACGATATGACCCAGAGCCTTCAGGTGCAGTATCGCACACTGGAAGAGCAGGTGGCTGAGCGCACGGAGAGGCTGCATAAATCCAACCAGGCACTCTATTTTCTATATAAAACATCGCAGGAGATTTCTTCCAGCCCCTACGATCAACAGTTGCTCAATGTCTTCCTGTCTGATTTGAAAAAGGTGATTGAAGTTGATTTGATCAACATCTGCGTCAACCCGGAGCCCAATGTCACCGAATACGACATCATCACGACAGCGGCAACCGGGGAAGGGATGTGTTTTGGCGACTGCGAAGACTGCAGTATGGCCTCCGGCCTCGCTGTGAGAGTGTCGAACCGGAATGTTTCCCTGCCGCTAAAAAACCGCGACGACGAATACGGGTTTATCTATGTTCGTACCCGGGGCGGCGCGGAGTTGGAACCCTGGCAATACCAATTATTGAAGACGGTCGCTGAAACCCTGTCCACCGCTTTTGCTTTTCATTATACGCTGGCCCAGGAGCACCGTGTCATCTTGCATGAGGAACGCTCAACCATAGCCAGGGAACTGCACGATTCCCTGGCGCAGTCCCTTTCCTATATGAAACTGGAAGTGGCGCGCTTGAAAAAAATGATAGAGCGGGGCTTTGAACCGGAAAAGGTGGAAAATGTGATTAATGACCTGCAGGAGGGGCTGAATGCGGCCTACAAGCATTTGCGAGAATTGCTGGTAACATTCCGGGTAAAGCTGGATGCGCCCAACCTGCGGGCGGCACTGGAACATGCGGTGCAGGAATTCGATGAAAAAACGTCGGCCAGAGTGACGCTTGATTATAGCCTGGGTGCCTATACCATGGGGCCGAATGAAGATATACATGTACTGCATGTTCTGCGTGAGGCGTTGAACAACGCGGTAAAGCACTCGCAGGGCGACCGAATATCGTTGCGCTGCGGCCGTAGTGAGAATGGCGAGGCTGTTTTTACTGTTGAGGACAATGGCATTGGTATGCCGCCGAACCCTGAAAAACAGCACCACTATGGTATCTACACCATGCGCGAGCGGGCGCAGCGATTGGACGGTGTATTGACCTGTGATCGTCGCGCATCGGGTGGTACCCGGGTGCAACTGCGATTGAAGCGTACACCGGACCTGTTGCATGCCTGATCAAAGAGGATCTCAAATGCCCAAAGCCAAGTGTACAGTCCTGTTGGTTGATGATCACCCGCTCCTGCGCAAGGGCGTCAGCCAACTGCTGGAGTTGGAAGACGATATAGCAGTGATCGGTGAGGCGTCCAGTGGCGTGGACGCCATACGCCAGGCACTGGACCTTGCCCCGGATCTGATTCTTCTCGATCTCAGTATGAAAGGCATGGACGGCATCGAAACACTGGGTGCGCTGCGCGATGCCGGTGTGGACTCGCGTATTGTGGTGTTTACGGTTTCGGACGATCGCATCGATGTGGTCTCCGCCCTGAAGTCCGGTGCGGATGGCTACTTGCTGAAGGATACTGAGCCCGAGGCGCTGGTCGACAATATTCGCCAGGCTTGTTCCGGAAAGATGGTGCTCAGCGAGGAACTTACTGAAGTGCTGGCCCTGTCGTTTCGCAACGAGCGGGAAAAGCAGGGGCCGGATTTGACCTTGCTGACTCGTCGCGAACTACAGATAGCCAAATATATTGCCGGAGGCCTAAGCAATAAGCTGATTGGTCGCAAACTGGACATCGCTGAATCCACCGTCAAGGTACATGTCAAGCACCTGCTCAAAAAGCTTGGCCTGCGCTCGCGGGTGGAGGCGGCGGTGTGGATGGTGGAGCAGCAGAAGTAGCTTTGTGTCTAGGTGGGGCTCGCCTACCACCAAAAAATCACAGTCTGACACCACCTTCCGGGAGCTTGCCTGAGGTACTTTTAACTAATTGATTATGAAGGAAAAAGGCGCAGCTCAATATTACTACTTTGGGAGTATTTTGCCATTCATGGCAGGGGAGTCAATCTACCGCACATGATCTACATCAACGCTGGCTTACGCTATAAAAAATATATTGCGCTCAGAAAAATTCCGATGGAGTGTTAGCAATGTCAGAAAGCAGAATCAATTTACTGGATTTCAAAGATCCTAAAATCAAAACGCTACACTTTACCTGGTTTGCATTTTTCCTGACCTTTGTGGTCTGGTTCAGCCATGCACCCATGTTAGCGGTGATTAAGGAAGCCTTTGATTTGACAGCGCAACAGGTCAAGGCGCTGATGATTCTCAATGTCGCCATGACGATTCCGGCACGGATCGTCATCGGTATTCTGGTGGACAAATTCGGCCCCCGTCATGTCTATAGCGGGTTATTGGTCCTTTCCGGGGCAATCTGCCTGTTGTTCGCTACCGCCAACAGCTACGAGCAGCTTGCCCTGTTCCGCTTTTTGCTTGGTTTTGTCGGTGCCGGTTTTGTGATCGGTATCCGTATGGTGGGTGAATGGTTTCCCGCCAAGCAAGTTGGCCTGGCGGAAGGCATTTATGGTGGTTGGGGCAACTTTGGCTCCGCTGCCGGCGCCATGAGTCTGCCCATCATCGCCCTGATGATTGGTGGTGATAATGGCTGGCGTTACGCCATTGGTGGTACCGGAGTGATTGCGGCGATCTACGGCGTCATTTACTTCTTCAATGTACGCGATACCCCCAAGGGTTCCACCTACTTCAAACCTAAAAAGTCCGGTGGCCTGGAGGTCAGCAGCTGGGGGGATTTCTGGTTTCTGCTGGCGATGAACATTCCCATGTACATCGCACTGGCGGTGCTGACCTGGAAGCTGTCTCCGGCCAACCTCGGCTTGCTTGGAGACACAGCCTGCACCACCATCTATGTCGGTCTGGTTGCCCTGTATATCTTCCAGTCGAGCCAGATCTGGAAAGTCAACCACGAGCACCTGAAAGAGGGTGTTCCCGAGATGCAGCGCTACAAGTTCAAGCAGGTGGCGATCCTCAACTGGGCTTATTTCGCGACGTTCGGCTCAGAATTAGCCGTGGTATCGATGTTGCCACTATTTTTCCTGGAGACCTTTGATGGCCTCTCCCCGGTTCAGGCCGGATTGCTCGCCTCTGGTTTTGCCTTCATGAACCTGGCGGCGCGCCCCGGCGGCGGCTGGATGAGCGACAAGTTCGGCCGGCGCAAAACCATGCTGATTCTGATTTGTGGCCTGGGAATAGGCTACTTTATGCTCAGCCAGATCAATGGGGCCTGGTGGATTCCAATGGCCGTTATCGCCACCATGTGCTGCTCCTTCTTCGTCCAGGCGGGTGAAGGCGCGGTATTTGCCATGGTACCCCTGGTACAGCGCCGAATGACCGGGCAGATCGCTGGTATGACGGGTGCCTTTGGCAATGTGGGGGCGGTCACCTACCTGACTATCCTGTCTTTTGTGGATTACAGTACGTTCTTTATGCTGATCAGCGCATCTGCGGCCCTGATCTTCCTGCTGGTCATATTCCTCGAAGAGCCGAAGGGGAAAATGGCAGAGATCCTACCCGACGGTACGGTTCAGCTTATCGATGTAACGTGACGTAAACCTGGAAACCACAGCCGGAACAGGATGGGGGCAGAGAGTTGGAACAGGCTAGATCTTTCAAGGCCACCGTAGCCACATACACGGATGCGGGGGCCAAAAAGGCCATCAACGAAGACGCGATCGGCTTTCGTGTGCCCGAAGATGATCTTCTGTCCACCAAAGGCGCTGTGGTGGTCGTCGCAGACGGCGTCAGTTCCGCTGAGGCGGGCAGGGAAGCCGCACACCGCTCAGTTGAAGCGGTTCTGGATAACTACTTTACGACGCCCGAGCTGTGGAGTGTCAAGCACTCTATCCAGAAAACACTGACCAGCCTCAACAGCGAGCTGTACGAACTGGGTCGCGCGATGCCCGATGAGGCCCGGGGCTATATCTGTACCCTCAGCCTGATGGTCATCAAGTCGCATCTGGCGTATCTGTTTCACGTGGGCGACAGCAGAATCTATCGCCTCAGTGCCGGGGATGGCTCTTTCACCCAGCTTAGCAAAGACCATGTGGCGGCTATCTCCGACGAGAAGCAATACCTGATCCGCGCCATGGGTATGGATACCACCTTGAATATCGACGCCAGCACGGTAGAGCTGCGCCGGGGCGATATTTTTTTCCTGGATACAGATGGCATACATGATTTTCTCAGTGACGATGAAATCAGGGCACTGATCACCGGTGGCCAGGATGACTTTGAGCAAACCTGCCGGCAGCTGGTTGAACAGGCGTTGCAGGCCGGCAGTGACGATAATCTCAGCTGCTGCCTGTTGCGCATTGATCACCTGGGCGTGGAAGAGAAAGGCGATTTCAGCGAGCGCCTGACCAAATTGCCATTTCCCCCGGAGCTGCGTCCCGGCCTCAAGATAGATGGTTACGAAGTGCTGCAAGAGTTGTGGGCAAGTGAGCGCAGCCAGTTATATATTGTTCGCGATAGTCAATCCGGTGAAGAGCTGGTGATGAAAACCCCCTCGGTCACCTACGATGATGACCCCGCTTACATCGAGCGCTTTATTGCCGAGGAGTGGATTGGCAGCCGGATTGATCACCCCAATGTAGTGAGTATTGTGCCGGCAGAAAAGGGCGCGCAGCACTTTCTGTACTACCTGATGGAAAAAGTGCCGGGCATTACCCTGCAAAAATGGATAGAGCAGAACCCCGAAGCCAGGCCCAGTGTGATGGCCCGGATGATCCTGAAGATTGCCGATGGCATATTCGCGATGCATGCGCAGCAGGTGGTTCACCAGGATTTGAAACCGGGCAATATCATGATTCTGCCGGATGACAGCATCAAGATTGTCGATTTTGGCGCGGTTTACGCGCCGGGTTTACAGGAAATGTTCAATCCCTTTGAGCGGGAAATCGCCCTGGGGACCATGGACTACGCGGATCCCTCCTACCGCTTTGGCATCAACACGTATACAAAGGGTGATATCTACTCTCTGGGAGTCATCGCCTACGAGATGTTTACCGGGGGCAGCCTGCCCTACGGCCAGCGCATGGAGCGTTGTAAGACACTGGAGGATTTTTACAAGCTCGAATACATCCCCAGCAATCAACACCGGGAGATTATTCCTGTGTGGTTTGATAAGGCGCTGGAAAAAGCCTGTAAAAACAACCCGGATGAGCGTTATGACTCCCTGGAGGAGTTTATTCACGACCTGCAGCACCCCAACCCGGAATTTCTCAAGGACAACCCCGGTAGCAAGAGTGAAGGTAATACGGTTTTCTTCTGGAAAATCCTTTCGTTCCTGTGGTTAGCCATACTGCTGGTTGTCCTGATCCTGATTTTTCAGAACAATAGCTGAAGCAGAGCCCTTCACCTTCACTGCAGGTCACTTTGTGCTATCGCTTGAGCCTGTTTCAGCTCCTTGTATACTTTCACCCCTTTTTTGCGCTGCAGTTTGAGTACCTTGATGTCCTGTTTGATCTTGCGGCGTTCGTGCTCGTCGTCAATCTCGTCCAGGCTGATGTAGAGTTCCTTCTGGCTTTTCTTTAATTTCTGTAATACCTTGCGCAATTTCTTGATGTGTTTCCTGTCGGCATCCTCTTCAACTTCAAGTAGCGCGCCCAGCTTTTCAAACAGTCTATCGTTTGTCATATCAATTCCTTACGGATGTCTCTGCGGCCTGTTCCCTATCGACCTCATCGGCGATAGTGTCGATTTCATGCGGTTCCAGTGCCAATTCATCGTGCACCTCGTCGTCATCGGTCAGGGCGGCTTTGTGCAGCTCTTCATACATATCAAGCAGCTTCTGAATCACCTCCTTGACGTAGGTACCATCGTTGATCAGGGAGGTGGCGGCCTGTGAGGTAATGAGACCCTTGCGAATCAATTTATCGACTGCGCGGGCCGCCTGATTTTCCGCATCAACAATAGCGACTCTAATCTGGTCCAGTGACAGTAATGTTACAACGGCATCGTCGCCATCGCGTAATGCGGCCAGTTCGCGCAGCACCACGCCGATGCGCGCGCGAAAACGGTTGTACTCGCGCCGGATATCCGGGTTTCCGCTCAGCATGCATGGCAGCAGGTTCTTGCGCAGGTGTTTAACCGCCTTGATCGCCGCGACCACGTCCATATTGGCGCGTCTCAAGGCGTTGTAGGCTTCAGCGTATTCCCGCGGTGCCTCGGCTTGGGCGCGGCTCAAAAATTCGATATTGGCGCTGTAGATGTCCTTGATATTGCGTGCGTATTGATCATCAAGGTCCAGTGTGATGATCTTGCCGGGAGTTTCCACCAGTTGCCACAGGTCCTCATCGCTGGTGATACTGGCCCGGCGCAGGCTGATACCGTGTGCGATTACGGTAAAGGCATTACGGAACAGGTGCTGGGTTTCCTTGGTGACAGCTGTCAGGGCGACATCGGGAAGGGCAAGTGAGGCCTCGCTGAGGTAGCGCGGCCTGTCTCGCTCGACTTTGTCTTCGCGCAGTCGCCGCTCCAGCCAGGTCACCAGGGTATTTATCATGGGCAGCATCAGCAGTACACCCAGCAGGTTGAACAGGGTGTGGAATACAGCGAGCTTGAGCGTATGGTCGGTCTCGGCGATACCCACCCAGGAGCTGATGATATCGACAGCACCCAGCAGTGGTTGTATAAACACCAGGGCTACCAGGCCTGTCACCATATTGAATACCAGGTGCGCCGCAGCCAGGCGCTTGCCACTGATATTGGCACTGAGCGAACCCAATATGGCGGTGATTGTGGTGCCGACATTGGCGCCAATGGCCAGCGCCAGGGCGTTCTCATAGGTGATTTGTCCCACCGCCAGGGCGGTGATGATGAGCGTCAGGGTGGCGTGGCTGGACTGCATGATCACCGTGGCCACAATACCGATCAGGGTGAATACCAGCAGTCCGGCAATACCAGTCATGGCGTATTGTGTCAGGTCGATGTGCTGGGAGTAGGCGGCAAAGCCCTCTTTCATATAGTGAATGCCCAGGAACAAAAACCCGATACCCACCAGTATCCAGCCCAGTCCCTTGATTCTCTGCGACGACTGCATCAGGAACACCACGCCGAACACCAGAATCGGCAGCGCATAAGCGGAGAGGTTCACTTTCAGGCCGAAACCAGCGACAATCCACGCCCCGGTGGTGGTCCCCAGGTTGGCACCGAAAATAATGCCGATGCCCTCGGCCAGGCCAATCAACTGGGCGCTCAGGAAAGAGATGGTGATCACTGAGACCAGCGAGGAGGATTGCATCAGGGTGGTGCTGACCACGCCAAAGGTCAGGCTTTTCCACAGGCGATCTGTGCTGCTGGTGAGCACACGTTGCAGTGTGCCGCCGCTGTAGGCTTTGAAGCCCTGTTCCATGCACAACATGCCGAACAGGAACAGTGCAACGCCGGCCGCGATATCCTTGAAATTGCTGCTCACCCAGAACCCGTAGGACAGCACCAGGAAAATTGAAGGGAGCAGGATGCGACCAAGCATGGGCTGGGGTAGATCTCCTATGAGCTGTGGTGTTTACAGTATTATAATCGGTGCCCGCGGCATTATAGCCAAAGTGCAGGCAGTTTTCTTGATCCACGACATTTAGCCCTGACCATAAAACGGGTTTACTTACGGTCGGGCAATACAGCTATGCAGATAGAACAATAGGGTGAGGCGTTTAAGCAATGGATATGAACGATATTTCTCAAATAGAGCAGGCCGCGGGTTTTGGCCGTTCCGAGCTTTTTCGTCTGGGGGTGGCACTGCTTTTTATTATTGCCATCATGTTGTATTCCGTTGGTTCTGTCGCCGATGTACCCGGTAGCGTCATGTTGGTTGTGGCCGCGATGATTGGCGGCTATATGGCGGTGAACATCGGGGCCAATGATGTCGCCAACAACGTGGGGCCGGCGGTCGGTTCGCGCGCGCTGACACTTACCGGAGCCATCCTCATTGCCGCGATCTTCGAGGCTGCAGGTGCTCTTATAGCCGGTGGTGAGGTGGTGAGTACGATAAAGAAGGGCATCATTGATCCCGCGCTGATCGCTAATACGGATACATTCATCTGGGTGATGATGGGAGCGCTGCTGGCCGCGGCGGTGTGGCTCAATATCGCCACGGCCCTGGGTGCGCCGGTATCAACGACCCATTCCATCGTGGGCGGTGTGCTGGGCTCAGGCATAGCCGCCGGTGGTATCGGGATCGCCAACTGGGGGAAAATGTCCCAGATCGCCGCCAGTTGGGTTATCTCACCGGTGCTGGGTGGTCTTATTGCCGCGGTATTTCTCTTGCTGATAAAACGCACTATTACCTATAAAACGGACATGTCCAGCGCCGCCGTGCGCATGGTGCCCATACTGGTGGCCTTGATGGTCTGGGTCTTCGGTGCCTATTTGATGCTGAAGGGCTTCAAGAAGATATGGTCGGTCGATTTTTCTACAGCGCTCATGATCGGCCTGGCTCTGGCTGTGATTGTTTTCGTTGTGGTACGCCCACTGGTCAAACGGGCTGCCGGGCGGCTCCCCAATGAAAAAGCCAGTGTTAACCGCTTGTTTACACTGCCGTTGATCGGCGCGGCAGCCCTGTTGAGTTTTGCTCATGGCGCCAATGACGTGGCCAACGCGGTGGGACCACTGGCGGCAATCAACGAGGCCATTTTGCACGGTGCCGTCGCGGCCAAGGCCACCATCCCCCTCTGGGTGATGATGGTGGGTGCGATAGGGATTGCACTGGGCCTGGCACTGTACGGTCCTAAACTGATTCGCACGGTGGGCTCTGAGATTACTGAGTTGGACCAATCCCGCGCCTATTGTGTCGCCATGGCGGCAGCTATTACGGTGATTATCGCCACCCAGTTCGGATTGCCTGTGTCCTCTACTCATATTGCCGTCGGCGCCGTATTTGGCGTCGGCTTTTTACGTGAATACCTCAAGGCGAGCCACGCCAAGCGTATCGATGAGATCAAATCCCATCACCATGGGGCCGATGAGCAGGTTGTTGAAACCTACCTCAGCCGATTTGAGGCGGCCAGCGTTTTTGACAAGGGTATTATGATCCAGGAGTTGAAAAAGCAGTCGGCAGAAAGTGGTTTGAGTAAGAAAGAGCGCAAGAACCTGAAGCGCATTTATCGCACCGAACTGGTGAAGCGCGCGGCGTTACTGAAAATTGTAGCCGCCTGGCTGGTTACCGTCCCCGCTTCCGCCGCGTTGTCGGCTATATTTTTCTTCACCATCCGCGGCATGATGCTGGAATAATCTGTAGCAACTCGTTCCTGTCCACGGGGCCGACAGGCTGGTAGAGTTTTTGCAAAGCTACTAGTAAGTAAGCATCGCTTCAACATAATGATAGGTTGATACCATGATTTTTTTCAAATGTCGCACACTGCTGGCCGTGTTCCTCACAGTGCTGTTCGCAGCCTGTAGCGGAACGCCGACCACTCTCACGGCAACCACGGACTTTTCTCAGAGTTTCGATTTTTCCCGGGTCAAAAAAATAGCCATACAACCCATCGATCGCACGGTATTGTCAACAATCATGGTGTCCGATACCCAGGTTGCCAATATCAATCGGGCCATCACAGATGAACTTACACATCGCGGTTTTACTGTAGTGGCGAGCAATGCGGATGCGGATTTGTTGCTGACCTGGCACCTGGTGACCAAAGAGCGGACCAATGTGAACTCCTATGACACATCGTCCCGCTATAATTGCTGGAATTGCCGCGCCGGCCCTGCGGATATTTACGTCACCCAAGGCACATTTATCGTCGATATGGTCGACCCTGTCGGGCTGCAGTCGGTGTGGCGGTCGGTTTTTGAATCGCGCCTGAGTGGCCAGCCGAATGCAGCCGAGGCCGAGGCCAATCGGCGCGGGGCCGCCAGCGCCGTTTTTGCCAGATTTCCACCCGGGTAAAGTGGCTTGAAAGGTGGCAAGCGATAGCCGGCGCGCCGCTCGGGCCTGTTTTCATTGGGGTGCCAATGAAGTAAGATGCGCGCCCTTCGACCTGTGCCGGCATTGCCCTGCGAACGCGCGTAACCAGTAACCTGAGAGATTTCCCATGACATTTGACCAGCTCGGCCTGTCCGTGCCACTACTGCGTGCAGTCGAAGAAAAGGGCTATAGCGAGCCATCGCCGATACAGGCTGAGGCTATCCCCGCGGTTCTTACCGGCCGCGATGTGATGGCTGCCGCGCAGACCGGCACCGGCAAAACAGCCGGCTTTACCCTGCCCATCCTGCAATTGCTGCACGCCGGCGGATCGCCGCACCCGCACCGCATTCGCGTACTGGTTCTCACGCCCACCCGGGAGTTGGCTGCGCAGGTGGCGGAAAGTGTCACTACTTACGGCGCGCACCTGCCATTTAAAGCGGCGGTGGTATTTGGCGGTGTAAAAATCAATCCGCAGATCGCAAAGTTGCGCCAGGGCGTTGATATTCTGGTGGCCACGCCGGGTCGTTTGCTGGACCTGCATCAGCAGGGTGAGGTGAACTTCAGGGACCTGGAAATACTGGTGCTGGATGAAGCGGATCGCATGCTGGACATGGGGTTTATTCACGATATTCGCCGAATAATCAAACTGCTGCCGGAAAAGCGCCAGAACCTGATGTTCTCCGCCACCTTCGCCAATGAAATCAGAACCCTGACCAACAAGATGCTCCACAACCCGATAGAAGTGGAGGTTTCTCCACCCAATGCCACCGCGGAATTGGTAGAGCAGTGGGTTTACCCGGTGGATAAGAAAAGTAAACCCGCCTTGCTGCGGGAACTGGTGGTCGGGAATAACTGGCGCCAGGTGTTGGTATTCAGTCGCACCAAACATGGCGCCAATCGCCTGGCGCAGTATCTGGAAAAAGCCGGTGTCAATGCGGCGGCTATTCACGGTAACAAGAGTCAGGGTGCGCGCACCAGGGCTCTGGCGGGTTTCAAGGCCGGCCAGATCCGGGTGTTGGTGGCCACGGATATCGCCGCCCGCGGGCTGGATATCGAGCAGTTGCCCCAGGTAGTGAATTTCGACCTGCCCAATGTGTCGGAGGATTATGTGCATCGCATCGGCAGGACCGGGCGAGCTGGCTCAAGCGGTAAGGCTTATTCACTAGTCAGTGCCGATGAGATCAAACAGCTCAACGGTATCGAACAGGTCATCCAGCGACACCTGACGCGCGAGTATATTGACGGCTTCGAACCCGATCACGATGTGCCGCCAAGTGCGCCACTGCGCAAACCGCGCAAGCCGGGGCAGGGGCACCACCAGAAAAGGCACACGGGGTCGCAAGCTGATGGTGGTAAACATACCGCCCGCGGGTGCGGTAGTGAAGGACACAATCGCCCGCGACGGCGGCGCTCTTCCGGTAATAATTGAGTAATATCAAATTTATTGAACACTGCCGCAGGTAGCGGCTTGAGGGAGTTTTTTGCCTTGCAAAGGCATGGGGTTCTAACTAAGCAAGGCAAAAAACTCGCAGAAGCAGCGGGATGTCTCCACTTTCTCCTTAAGTAGGTTTAATATCCGGCTTCACCCGCCTGCAGTGTCGCGGCGAACACCGAATCCAGCAGTTCGTAGATGCTGGAGCGGGGCTTTAGCACATAGATCACATCGCTGATCTGCCCCAGGTCGTAGCCCTCCTTGCGCAGGTCGCCCTTCACCATCTTGAAGGTCCCTGTGGTATCCATATCGCGTTGTATGCGCAGGAATACCGGGCGCGCATAGGCGGGTAGCTGCTCGTTGACATAGGCGGAGAAACTGTCTATATCGAGTTCCTCGACATCATCGGCCAGTACCATGGACGCCATACCCGCACGGCCGTCGGCCCTGGGTAGTTCCACGCCGTAGACGTTACAAAATGCCACCTGGGGGTGGCCGTTGATGATTTCCCCCACTTCATTAGTTGATACGTTTTCCGATTTCCAACGAAAGGTATCACCCACCCGGTCGACAAACTGGTAGTGGGAGAGGCCCATGGCAAAGCCCACATCCACGGTTTTCATCAGGTCGCCGGTATTGAACCAGGCGTCACCTTTGTTGAAGGCATTGCGCAGGATTTTTTTCTCGGTGTCCTCGGCGCTGGTATAACCCTCGAATTCCGTGTTTTTGGCAATCTTGCCGAGCAGCAGGCCAGGCTCGCCCTTGGGGACCTTGATGCAGTGGCCCTTGTTGTCGCGCAGTATCTCATCCGCATCCACGTCGTATTTTACCAGGGCCATGGGGAGGCTGGTCATCCCCACCGTGCAGTCCTTGTTCAACAAATTGATGAAGCCGACATTACCTTCGCTGGAGCCATAGAGCTCCGCGACCCGGCGAATCCCGAAGCGCTCCTTGAACGCGTGCCAGACATCGGGCCGCAGCCCGTTGCCCATCATCGTGCCCAGGGGGTTTCTGTAGTCGTCCTCGCGCTCCGGGGTGTTGAGCAGGTAGCGGCATAATTCTCCGATGTAAATGAAACAGGTTGCGCCGTGTTCACGTACCTCAATGAGAAAGTTGCTGGCGGAAAACTTGCGGCGAATGAACATGCCGGCGCCGCTACAAAATGATGCCCCCGCGCCCAGGAACAGGCCGGTGGCGTGGTACAGGGGCAGACACAGGTAAATGCAGTCGTTCTCATCACACTTTAGACCGCCCTTAGCGGACATTGACGCTCCCAGCAGAAAGCGGCGGTTGGACACGACAGATGCCTTGGGCAGTCCGGTGGTTCCGGAGGTAAAGATATACAGCGCGATATCGCCCAGTGTGACCTGGCCGGTTTCCGGCGGGTTGCCGCTGTCCTCGCCTTCGGCGTCCTCTTCGAGATCCCTGGCCCAGTTAGGGCAGGTGGCCAGTGTAGCATCGGGTACGAACAGGTAGTTCTCGATGCCCTCCAGGTTGTCGTCGGACCGTACATCGGCAATCGCATCCAGCCGCTCTTCACCGAAGATGCACATTCTGGAGTTGGTAATGCTGATGCAGTGGATCAGGGGCCGGCCAACCAGGTTGGTGTTGATCAGTGCCGCTGTCACGCCCAGTTTGTTCAGGGCGACTATGGTGCTCAGTAACTCTATGCGATTTTCCATAATGACGCTCACCGCATCTCCACGCACCAGTCCCAGGGCCCTAAAGGCTGCGGCGTAACGGTTGGCGTGCTCGTTGAACTCACCCCAGGTTTGAGTCTGGCCCTCGAAAATAACTGCTGTGCGCTCGGCAAAGCGCTCGGCGGTGGCTTCTACCCGTGTCGCAAAACAGTCGTGGGTGGACATGGGTCGTAGTTTCAACTCTTTCGCCAGGCGCACCAAGGTGGGGAGTTCTACCAGTGTCGCGGCTATTTCTTTTGCGATCATGTTCAGGTCTGCTCAATAGTGTGAATGGGGGAAGGTAACGGGTCTGCGCCTGTTCAGTATTATAAGCGAAACACTCCAAACAGGGCGGCGTGATCAGACAGGTCGCGCCAGTGGCCGTTGCTGAGTCGCTGGCAGGCGACCGGTTTAAGCCCGCGGTAGTAGATCCGATCGACAGGCAGCAGTGGCGCCCATATCGGAAAGGAGCGGGCGTGACGGCCCTGTATCTGGACAAATAGTTCTTCCAGGCCCAGGTCATCGTGAAGGTGATGTTCGGCGCGGCGGCGCCAGTCGTTGAAGTCACCGGCGATGATCATGGGTTCATGCCTGGGCACGTGGCTGTTTATCCTGTCGGTTAAGGTCTGCAATTGCTCCTGGCGCTCCTTTTCGAGTAACCCCAGGTGCACGCAGAGGGCGTGCAAATGGGTATTCTTGTGCGGTAATTCGATCACCCCGTGCAGGATGCTGCGACTGGAGCGGGGAAATATTGAGACGTCGATATTTTCCCAACTGACGATGGGGTACATGCTCAATATGGCGTTGCCATGGTCCCCTTTGCGGTAGATGGCATTGCGGCCATAGGCGACGTGAGGCCAGGCCTCATCGGCGAGGTATTCGAAGTGGGGCTGGTCTGGGTAGGAGAAGCGCCTGCGTTTGGCGGGACTCTTGATGGCAGTGCCGTGAATCTCCTGTAAAAAGACGATGTCTGCGCCCGTCTCGGCAATACGGCTACGCATGGACTCCAGTACAAAACGGCGATTTCCGGCGCAATAGCCTTTGTGGATATTGTAGGTGAGAACGTTTATTTCCTTACTCACGGGCGTCCTTGTACTGAAGTTGCAGAGCTGAAGTTACGGGAGAATCGTGCATAGGCTTATTCCTTCGCCCGGCGAGATTGTATGGCCTTGATCGTCCAGGACATCACATAATCGAAGCCACTGGTCGTCGCGATGAACATTACCGCGGCGGAGCCGACAGTGATAGCCATTTGCGGTATTTCCGTTACTACCTGCGCCAATAGCACCAGCATGCAAAAGCTGATCTGTACGAACATATTCGCTTTGCTGAGACGGGTGGCGGCAAACTCAAAGGGGCCGATGAGTTTGTAATAACATGTTGCCCCGATAACAATGATCACGTCGCGACATATAACAATCAGGGCCAGATACCAGGGAATCAGTTCCACCCAGGCGAAGCTGAGGAATGCCACAGTGATCAGGGTTTTGTCGGCAATGGGGTCCAGCGCAGCACCCCAGCGGGAGAACACCTGCAGGCGTCTGGCAAAGAACCCATCCAGTGCGTCGGTGATGCCTGCGAGGAGGCCGATAGCCAGTGCCCAGGCAAAGTCCCCACGCAAAATCAACAACCCCAGCGGCACCGTGAGGAGCAGGCGTGATAGGGTCAGGGCGTTGGGCAGGTATTGCAGCATTTACCCGGCGCGACCTTATGACCTGGCCGCAGGGCGATTTTTGCTTGCGGCTCTCTGTCTGGCAGTTCCTGCAGGACGTCGTTTAGCGGAGATTTTTTTTCGGGCGGGGGATTTTTTCTTCACCCTGGCGGAGGCCTTTGCAGCGCCCCTCGTCCGGCGCTTCACACCCAGTATTTTCTGCTCCAGTTCAGCGAAGCGCAGCGTCATGCGCGGGACCACCAGCTCCAGGTCCGGCAGGGCGTGCATATCACCCAACAGGCCAAAGTCCAGACTGTTGCCGTGGGACAGCACGGTGGCGTTGAGGTTGACACCCGGCAGCAGGGTAGAGATGGGGTAACTCGCCAGCATGCGCGAACCGCGCAGGTAGAGTTCGTCATTGCCCGGCCCGGGCACATTGGAAATCAGCACGTTGTAGGATGGCGTTATAACCTGATCCAGTCCGGTGCGTGAAAACAGCTCCCACAGGCCGAAGATCACCACGCCATAATCCATCATCGCCTCGGAAGACAACCCCTGGACTTCATCCTTGGATGCCTGAGAGGACTCTATTACCTGATCAAGGCGCTCGGAAATGGTAGCGCCGGGTTCACCCAGTCTCACATGCACGGCCGAGACCTGGGTTTTAGCTGAGTCGTCCCCTTCTGAGCGCACTGATATGGGGCACATGGCTACCAGGGGCGAGCGGGTGTTTTCCCGATGTTCCTCCAGGTAATCGTGTAAGGCGGCCCCGATAACCGCCAGCACCACTTCATTGAGCGTACAGCCGTGTGCGTGCCCGACGGCTTTCACCCTGTCCAGTGGCAAGGTGCATACGGCGGTTGCTCGCGTATCCCATTCGATGCTGCGGTTCATAAGGGTGCGTGAGGCACTGAAGGGAATCTGTGCCTTGCTGTTGCGCAACTTAAGCCACTGCATGCCCATTTTGGTAAGGAATTCATAGGCACCCACCATGCCCTTGACCTGGGTGGCAAGCTTCCCGACTTTTCCAGCGCCGGTATTTTTTTGGTGCCGTGAGTGCTGCGCAGCTGACGGTTTATCCGGATCGAAAGACCAGGTCGGCACGATACTCCGCTCTTTGGGGGAGGTGGAAAGTGAGCCATACATGCGTTTCACACCCGACATGCCATCGATGTAGGCGTGGTGAATCTTGGTGTATATCGCAAAGCGGTTGTCTTGAAGACCCTCGATGATCTGGCACATCCAGCCGGGGCGTTTGCGGTCCAGGAGTCCGGCGTGCAGGCGCTGCACCACATCCATAAGCTGCTGGTTGTCGCCCGGCCTCGGTAGCGCCGAGTGTCGCACATGGTAGTTGATTTCAATATCCTTGTCTTCGCGCCATTCGGGCATGCCCAAGCGCGGAAAGTGTGGCCGGTTGTTGAAGGGTGAAATCACAGGTGCTTTCTTGAATTCCGCTACCAGATCCAGCAGATAGGTGTCCGAGGCATTGGTCGGCAACTGAAATACCTGCACGGCACCCACATGCTTGGGGCTCTGTGGCGTTTCTGTCAGATAGAACATCAGGTCCAGTGGCGGAATTATTTGTTTAGCCATTGTTGAACTCCCGGGCTATGCCTCTATAGGGATTATTTGTAGTATAAGCCATGTGCATCGGATTGCTCCTTTTTACCGAAAATCCTCCGCAGCATTTTCCAGTTCTCCCGCCGATAGTGCAGCACTTCTCACTCATAATCCGCTCCACAGGCTTCATGCGTAATGGGGGTAGAGTGGCTGGAACATATGCTCGCGAATGTCAGCGAGAATATCCCCAGGCTCATCGCGCTGGGCCAGACCTTGCCTATAAGCAATGGCGGCTACTTCGGCGGCGATCAGCGCCGATACTTCGCGGATGCGTGAGAGGCTCGGATAGACCCGGCCCAGTGCCAGATCCTTGTCGTTTACCTGTGCGGCCAGTACCTTTGCCGCCGCCAGGAACATCTCGTCGGTGACCCGGGTGCTGCGACTGACCACTGCGCCCAGGCCGACACCTGGGAAGATATAGGCATTATTGCCTTGGCCGGATACATAGACGTTGTTGCCCAGTTGCACCGGTTCAAACGGGCTGCCGCTAGCGAAAATGGCCCGGCCCTCGCTCCATTCATAGGCCTGTTGCGCAGTGCATTCGGCCTTGATGGTGGGGTTGGACAGGGCGAATACAATGGGCCGTTCGTTCTGTCGGGCCATGGTTTGCAACACCTGCTGCGTGAATGTATTGGCCTGGCCGGCACAGCCAATAATCGCGGTAGGCCGCAATATGCGGACGGCCTCGGCATAGTCGTCAATGGCGGCGTGTTCATGCGCAAACGGCAGTTTCTGTGGTGGGGTGTCATCGCGCCCCGTTGTCAGCAGTCCACGGGTGTCGAAAAACCAGCAGTTGCGATGTGCCTGGTCGGGGGTGAGACCCTGCTCGATCATGGCGGCCGCGATGGTGTTGCCGATCCCGATGCCCGCTTGCCCGGCGCCGAAAAACAGCACTCGCTGTTCGACCAGTTTGCCTCCCGCCAGTCGCAGGGCTGCCAGCAAGCCGGACAGGGCCATAGCGCCAGTACCCTGTATATCATCGTCAAACAGGCATAGCTGGTCGCGGTATTGCCGCAACAGGCGAAACGCATTGCAGTTGCCGAAGTCCTCCAGTTGTACCAGGGACTGAGGGAAAACCTCCTGGGCAGCCCTTATGAATTCCTCGACCAACTCATCGTAGGCGGCGCCGCGCTCACGGCGCCGTTCCAGGCCAAGGTACAGGGGGTCATTGAGAAAGGCCTCATTATTGGTCCCCACATCCAGGGTGATGGGCAAACAATGGGTGGGGTGGATGCCGGCGCAGGCGGTGTACAGGGATAGTTTGCCAATTGGGATGCCCATGCCGGCAGCGCCGAGGTCACCCAGGCCCAGGATACGCTCACCATCAGTCACGACGATCACACGGACATCCCGGTGGGGCCAGTTTTCCATAATCTGCCGTACCCGGCCGCGCTCCTCCAGTGAAATATACAGCCCCCGCGGGCGGCGGTAGATATGGCTGAAGTGCTGGCATGCCTGGCCCACGGTGGGGGTGTAGATCAACGGCATGATCTCTTCGATGTGATTGATTACCACGCGATAAAACAGGGTTTCGTTGCGATCCTGCAGCGATACCAGGAACAGGTAGCGTTCCAGGTCGGTGGCTTTGTTGCGCAGGTTGCCAATGACCCGCAGCTCTTGCTCAGAGGGGGAGCATACGCGCGGTGGCAGCAGGCCGCGCAGGCCGAGCCGATCCCGTTCCGCGGAGGTGAATGCCGTGCCTTTGTTACGCACCGGGTCATGTAGCAGTTTTACTCCCCGGGGCAGGTCTTTTGCTTGTTCGTTACCCATCATCGTCGCCCTCATCCACGCCCAATGTGCCACCGCAGGGTAACCGCTACAGCGGGGCAGACCCTGCGCACCATTGGCAAAGTGTAGTCGCTGTGCACGCCAGGAGTAATGAGGCTGATCAATAATGAAGCAGATGTTTAGTGCTCCAGTTACCTGGTAATTGAGGATCAGGCGGCTGGAGCACTAACAATGTGTGGTTAATCACAGTGCGTAGTTGAATAACTTCATATTTCAACAGGTTAAGCTAGACATGTGATGCATTTTTCCATAGTGTCGGGAAGTGTGAATATGTACATCGATGAGTTTTTGCCTCGCAATTACGCTATGTTAAATGGTGGGACAGGAACAATAAGAGGGAATACGGGGCGGTGATGCTCAATAGCCTGAGAATTTACACCAAAGACCTGGATATTGGCATGTTTGTCAGTGGCCTGGATCGCCCGTGGCTGGAAACGCCGTTTGTGACGCAAGGCTTTTATATCGAAAGCCCCACGGATATCGATCAACTGCGTGAGTATTGTGAGTACGTCCTGATCGACAGTCGCCGCAGCCGCCGCGGTGGCGGTGCGCTGGGTCGCAAGCGGCCCCCCCGGCCCAGACAGGAGCGTAGACTGGATGGTCGCCCACGTATCCCGGTGGAGCGGATTTTTGAGGGTCGGCCGATCAAGCCCTACCAGGACGATAGTGCCTGGGAAGATGAACACCCCAGGGCGCAGGAAGCGCTTGATACACTGGTCAAGGATATAGACGAGATTTTCGAGCATGTCAGTGACGGCGGCAAACTGAATGTCATTAAGCTGAGAAAGTCGGTCGAGCCAATAGTTGACAGTATCAGTCGCAACCCGGATGCCTGTCTGTGGGTGGCCCGTCTTAAACAGCACGACGAATATACCTATCAGCACTCTCTCGGCGCGGCGATCTGGTCGGTTTCGCTGGGTCGTCAGTTGGGGCTTCCCCGGCGTGATTTGCGTTCCCTCGCTATGGGTTGTCTGCTGATGGATGTGGGTAAATTACGCGTAGACCCCGAGCTGCTGCATGCGGATCGCGAGCTGACGGTGGAAGAAATGGCCCAGGTGTACAGCCATGTCAGCTATGGGCTGGAGATCATTGAGGAGAGCGGCATCCTGAATCAGGATGTGATAGATATGGTCGCCTACCACCATGAGCGCTACGATGGCTCCGGTTATCCCGACGGCCTGGCCCAGGACAATATACCGTCATTTGCGCGGATAGCGGCGATTGTGGATACCTACGATGCCATCACCAGCGATCGCAGCTATGCCTCCGCAATATCCCCCTCCGAGGCGATCAGACTGTTATATCAGTCAAGAGATGAGGACTTCCAGGCCGAGTTGGTAGAGGCCTTTATTCAGGCTGTTGGCATTTACCCTGCCGGGACCCTGGTGGAACTATCCTCGGGCGAAATCGGGGTGGTGGTCGCTGAATACCGTTCACGGCGTCTCAGGCCCAAGGTCATGCTGTTATTGGATGCCGACAAAAATACGCTGGAGCAGTCCAGAGTGATCGATTTGCAGGAAGGTTCAGACAGCCTGGATCTACCGTCGCTGACTATCGCCAAAGCCCTCCAGCCCGGTGCCTATGGCATCGATCTGTCCAGCCTTGACCTGTAGGGCGATTCCGCCCGCGTCAAACAACCGTGTCCCGTTGGTTATATCCACCGCATTCAACGCGTAGTACAATTACAGTTTTGACCACCAGTGTGTCCATTTCGGGCCATTATCGCGAGTATTTTGTACGCCCTAACGTGGTTAATCGTTAAGGAGATATGACATGACAGACACTAGGCCCGTTCGGGTGGGTATCATGGGTTTCGGCCAGACCGGGCGTCAGATATATGAGCTGGCCTCGCGCAGTGATGATGTGGAAATAGTGGCGGTGGCTGACATCGGCAAACCGGAGATATTGCATTACCTGCTGTGTTCCGAGGTAAATGAGCCCCAGCGCCACGAGTTGCAGGGCAATTTCCTGGTTAACCCGCGCTTTCGGGCGCGACTGATGCAGATCGACCGGCCGGCAGAGATGCCCTGGGATATTTTCGATGTGGATATGGTTATCGATTCCACGGGTAAATACCGTGAATCTCGCTATCTGGAGGATCACCTGGGCAATGGTGCTCACCGTGTACTGTTACGCACACTGCCGGTAGACCCGATCGACCGGATTGTTATTCCCGGCATAAACGATGCCACTGTCAATGTCTCCGACCGTATGATCTCGGCGGGCTCCGCCACCACGACCGCTTTGTGCCTGTTGTTACATGTTCTGTCACAGCGTTTCGACATCGAGTGCGGCAGCATGACCACGATTCACGCCTATACCTCAGACCAGGCGCTGCAGGATTACGCGGGCAGTGATTTCCGCCGCAGTCGCTCTGCGGCAAAAAACATCATCCCCAATAACCATGATGCAAGCCTGTGGCTGGGGCAGATACTGCCGGCGTTTGACGGCAAGATTCTCACCTCGGCCCTCAACGTCCCGATTCATGAGGGTTGCCTGCTGGATGTAAACCTGGTGATGGGCGATGCCGGTGTTACCGTGGAGGATATCAATGACGCCATGCGCGCCGGTGCGGCAGATCTGCCCGGTATTGTCGCTGTGGTGGAGGACCCCATCGTCTCCTGTGATGTGATTGGCAATCCGCACTCCTTGTTGTTCGATACCAAGGGGACCATCAAGGCGGGGGATACTATTATCAAGACCCTGGGCTGGTATGAAAACCTCGGTCATGCGGCGCGCCTGCTGGATGTGGTGCGCATGTACAACAAGCTGGACCTGCAACAGGAGGCGGCGTAATGAAAATTGGTATCAATGGATTCGGCCGCATCGGCCGCTCGGTATTCCGCATTCTGGAAGAAGTGGAAGGCATCGACGTGGTGGCCATCAATGATCTGTTCGACCACGAAGCCCTGCGCTACCTGCTGGACTATGACACGGTGATGGGCCCCTTTGGCAAAAGCCTGAGGCTGGAGGAGGATCATTTCGTCACGTCCAAAGGGCGGGCAAAACTGCTGAGTGAGCGCAACCCGGCGGATCTGCCCTGGGCGGAGCTGGGTGTGGACGCGGTGGTGGAAGCTACCGGAGTATTCCGCCAGCGCGCTCAACTGGAGCCGCATCTGGCGGCGGGTGCCAAATACGTGGTGTTGACGGTGCCGGCCAAGGATCAGATAGATTACACCGTGGTATTGGGGGTGAACGAAGATGGCCTGCTGCCAGAGC
>Ga0164315_10000827_pt1 | contig 22435 bp, 20 predicted proteins | sample GuaBasSedimGuay6_FD_113737 | JGI IMG/M metagenome (GOLD analysis project Ga0164315, IMG submission 113737) | Subseafloor sediment microbial communities from Guaymas Basin, Gulf of California, Mexico - Guay6, Core 4569-2, 0-3 cm | ecosystem: Environmental > Aquatic > Marine > Hydrothermal vents... | reverse complement strand
TTCAAAAGCAGTTACATTTGGTTTATGTTATGGCATGTCTCCTGTGGGACTCTCTAAGAGACTTAAGATATCTAAAAGAAAAGCAGAAGATATTATTAATGCTTATTTTGATGCAAATGATCGTCTAAGTAAGTGGTTAAATAAAGCTGAAAAGTCAGCAGTTAAAAACGGTTATAGCGAGTCTGTTTCAGGAAGAAAAAGATTTTATAATGTGCCTGCATATGATGACTCAGATAGAAAAAGAATAATTAGTTCTATAGGAAGGAAAGGTAAGAATGCTCCTATTCAAGGTTGCTTAGTTTATGGCAGTAATATCAGTGGTTTAGGTAGTATAGGCAAGTATGTGAATAAAAATATAGTTTTAGAAACTGGCTTTGGAGTAGATGTTGCCAGAGGAGTGTTTTCAGGTGAGAAAGATACCTATAATTTAAGAACCACAAATGGATCTGTTTTAGGTATAACATCTGAACATAAACTGCCGATAGTAACAAACAGTAATTCTTATATAGAAGATAAATGTGTCGGAGATCTAGAATTAGGTAGTGACATGCTATTAGTACCCCTAAAAACCATAGATGGGGCACCCACTAATATTTCTGGTTATACGTACAAAAAAAGCCACTGGAGGTCTACATACACGTCTTACAGTTACCCAGAAGTAATGAATACAGATCTATCTTTTGTTATAGGATGTTTGATAGGTGATGGTAACTACAGTAGACATGATTTATTTAATTTTGTATGCCCAAATAATCAACAAGAATTAGGTGTTAAATATTCTGAGTGTATAAATAATATATTTGGTTACATAACTAAAGTTTCAATTACACATAAAAATGATTGTAATAGGGAAGATTTACCAGTGTATAATGTATTTTCAGTAGTTTTACGAGGTTTCTTAAAACACATAGGATTAGATTACAAAATACACCATAATAAATCTATACCTAATTGTTTTTATACAGAGAGTCTTGTAAATAAGGGTGCGTTACTCAACGGGTTATTTTCAACTGACGGTGGTATGACAAAAGAAAGTGGTCCTAACTATACAACAGTTTCAAAAGAACTGGGTGAAGGTGTACATAATTTATTATTTACATTGGGAATTAATTCAAATTTGAAGATAAGTACAGAGAATAACAAAACTGTATATAGGCTCCAAATACCTAAAAGATTCAATAAGAAATTTAGAGATCTTATAGGTTTTAGTGTTAATTACAAAAGTAGTTTGTTAGATTTAAATTGTTGTGCACCTAAATTTGGAGATGATAGTATAGTGCCAACTTTTATACCAAAAATGATTGAAAAAACACTTAGAAAAAGTAAAACTTTCTATAATGACTTTTCAATAAATGAAAAAGCACACTTGCGTAGGTTCAAACTTGGAAAGTGCTCTTTTACAAGTTGGAGAAAGTTTTATGCTTTTTTGCCTGAGTGTTCAGAGAAACAATTTTTATCTAAATTTTTAGATTTTGATTTTTGTAAAATTTGTTCTATAGAATATAGAGGTAAAGAGCCCACGTATGATATAATGTGTAACAATATACACTACTTTATAGCTAATGGTGTTGTTGTTCATAACAGCAATGCAGATACTATTAAAAAAGCAATGGTTTTTTGTGTGGATAGGTTAGAAGGTTTAAAGTACGAAGCTAAGTTGCTTTTAACTGTGCATGATGAAATAATTATTGAGTGTCCAGAAGATAAAAAAGATGAAATAGCAACTTTAGTTTCTGCTTCTTTAGTAGATGGCTTCGGTTATTACTTTAAAAAGATTCCTATGGTAGCAGATGCTGTAATAGGGCCTTGCTGGATTAAAGCTAATTGTGAAGAGTGTGGGCATAATGAGATGGAATTCGTAAAAGACGACAAGTATGGTACGAAATTAGTGTGTAAGAAGTGCCAATTTTGTCAGGATTAAGAGATGGAAAATGATATACTTGTAAAATTTGCGTTATATAGTAGTAAAGTTAAGTATGATATATATAAAAATACACTACTTTTATATGATAATTCTAATTTAATAGATAGGTTACCTTTACCTGGATTAGTTTTTACTGGTATAAAGTTAGAGTATAATGAAGTAGTTAAATTAAACTGTTATGATGTAGAAATGCAAAAAGTGGAACATTCTATTTGGAGTAAATACTTATTTTTAGAGTTTAAACATAGAGAGATTTGTATTTGTTCTATTGAATTTGTACCAAAAGAAAATATTAATTTTATAGATAAATTTAAACCACATTTTGTGGAGGTGACTAGTGAAAGTATTTAAAAACCCAATAAGTGCTGAAAAGTCTTATTGTAGTAAGGATATGTTTTATTTAAATAGTAACTGTCCTTATAGGCAGGAGAATAGGCTTTGTGGTAGTTGGTGTGCTCTTTTTTATTTAAGTCCTGAGGAGCATGCTGGAGAAAGAAATATTTCAGCTTATGTTATTTTAGGATGCAAAGTAGATCAAAAAATGTTATACGTTAATGAAATTATAGAGGATTAAATATGAGCTGTAAATGTGTTAGTAAGGAAAAAATAGTTGTACGTTATCACAATAATAATATCAAAAAAATAAAAAAATTCTCTTATGGAGATTGGATAGACTTAGTATCCGCAGAGACTGTATCAATGAATCTATTTGATTTGAAGTATATCTCTTTAGGTTTATCTATGCAATTACCTAAAGGTTTTGAAGCTAACATAGTACCAAGAGGAAGTACTTACAAGTCTTTTGGTATAATACAAGCTAATCATTTTGGGGTAGTGGATAATGAATACTGTGGCGATGATGACATTTGGAGATTCCCTGCAATAGCTTTAAGGAATACAGTAATTAATGAGGGAGATAAAATTTGTCAGTTCAGACTGAATAAAATACAACCAGAATTAGAGATTGAGTTTACTACAGAACTAACAGGTAAATCTCGTGGAGGTTTCGGCCATACCGGAAAAAATTAAAATGAATAAAATACCAGAAAAAGTCTTGACTAAATTGTCTATTCCTAGTATAATAGATTGGTGGAATTATCAAGTTGCGCTTAGGTGCTTATAATATTAGGAGAATATATGTTATCTGTTAAACAATTAAATGATATAAAATATAAAGATGTAAAAGATGTAACAAGTAAAGATTATTTTACGGAAGATGAGTATGCTTCTACTATGTTTGATACAAAATACTGTACTAAATGGGATAGTAATGGTAATATTATTACTGACACTTCTATAAAGTATCACAGTATAGAGACTCCAGCAGATGTATTTTTTAGAGTAGCCTCTGGCTTAGCATCTATGGAGAAGAGCTCGAAGTCAGAGACTTTATACACAGAGCACTGGTTTGCTTTAATGTGGTTAGGTTGGTTCCGTCCAGGAGGAAGTGTGTTATCAGGAGTTAAAGCACATGTAAAGAAAAGTCTACTTAATTGTGCTACATTACCTTTAGAGGAAGATACTTTAGAGAGTATAGCTAAATGCGATTACGAGATAATGAAGTGTGCTGCTTTTAGACAAGGTTTAGGTTTTGACAGTTCAAATTTAAGGCCTAGAGGCTCAAAAGTAAATAATGCAGCTGAAGAGTCTACTGGTTCAGTTCCCTGGGTAGAAAAGTTAGTGGATAACGGTAAGTGGGTAGGCCAGCTAGGAAGAATGCCTGCACTTTTAGTAAGTTTGAAAGACAGACACCCAGATATATTTGAGTTCGTTACAGCGAAAATGGAAAAGGGTAAGATAGAAAATGCAAATATTTCTGTTCAAATTTCAGATGCTTTTATGGAGGCTGTAAAAATAGATTCTGATTGGGAATTGTACTTTGACTTTGATAAGAGTACCGGCTACGAACGTATTTCTAAAACTATTAAAGCAAAAGAACTGTTTGATTTGATAGCTGAAACAGCTTATGCTTCGGCTGAGCCAGGTGTACAATTTATAGACCAGTTACGTAATGGTTATATGGTACACCAAGTTTATAGGGACACGGGAGATGAAAGGTTTAAAGGTATCTCTACCAATGCTTGTTCTGAGAAGTTTTTGGCTGCATATAATGTGTGTAACCTGCTTTCGCCTAATCAAGAAATGTTTTCTACAGATGAAGAAGAATATCAAAAAGAATTAGCGTTTGTAGTACCCTATATGGTACGTATTTCTGATAATGTAATTTCTTACGAGTTACATAATAAATTATCACCCCTTAAAGCACAGAGCTGGATTTTAGATCAGACAAGAGAATTAGGTTTAGGTACTACTAATATTCATGGCTGGCTATTAAAACAAGATTTAGCTTATGATTCTAATGAGGCAATAACAGCTACTAGTAACTTTTTTAAGGCTTATGCTTGTGAGGCATTTAAAGCTTCAATGTCTCTAGGAGAAGAGAAAGGAAGTGCTCCTGGGTTTAGCAGAGTTTCATCCACTAAGGCTTTTATGAGGTCTTCATACTTTAAAAATGTAGTAGATGTATTGTTTGGTGGAGACTGGAGTAAGGTTACTTCTATGCGCAATTTAGCACATATGTCAGTAGCTCCTACAGGATCTATATCTAATACATTTCCTAAACCTTGCTTTTCTTATGGAGTAGAACCTGTGACTGGGGCTTATTGGTGGAGAAGAACAAGAGCTATCGATAAAGGGGTATATACACATTATTTCATTATACCCAAAAAAGTACAAGAATACGTGTTAAGTAAGCTTAGTATAGACTCTTATGACTATCAAGAGTTAAGTACTTTTACAGGATCAGCGTTGGATGAAGATGGCAAAATTGGAATAAAGTTATCAGACATCATTGATAGAAACTTACCAGAAGGTTTTTTTAAACCGTCTCATTGTATAGACTACAATCAAAAAATTAAGTTGATGTCAGGTATGTATAAATGGATGGACGCAGCTATTAGTTGTACATATAATTTACCATCAACAGCTACTGTAAAGGATGTAGAAAATATATACATGTCCTCTTATGACCACGGAGTCAGAGCAGTATCAGTCTATATCGATGGTTCTAGAAAAGGTGTTCTTATTTTTGATGACCCCAAGACTAATGAGGCAAAACATACAAAAACTAGTGTATGTGATGCAGAAGAAAGGCCTATAGGTATAGTGCCTAATTGTGCTCCTAAACGGCCTTTAGAATTAACTTGTGACATTATAAATACATCTATTAAAGGAGAACGTTGGACAGTTTTGGTAGGCTTACTAGATGATAAGCCTTATGAAATATTTTGTGGAAGTTCTGAGGACTTATACTTGCCCGCTTCTTGTAAATTAGGTATAATTAGAAAGCAACATAAGGGTGTATATGAATTAGAAGTTATGATTAGAAGGTCACCAGTAGTGTATAAGGATTTGGCTAATTTACTTATGGACGATAGTGAAAAAGCATTAACTAGAATTCTAAGTTTAAACCTTAGGCACGGCGTTTTACCTAGATATGTGGTAGAACAATTAAAAAAATCTAATGGTAATATTACAGCTTTTGGTACTGCCATTTCTAGAGTTTTAAGTAAGTACATAGGTACTTATGATTTAGTAGGTGATGAAAATAATTGCCCTTTATGTGGCGAAAACAGTTTGATGTTTGAAGAAGGCTGTATAAAGTGTATAGAAGAAGGTTGTGGTTATTCAAGATGTGGTTAGTATATTTAAAAAAATAAACTAACTTATATAGTATAAGATATGTTAAACAAATAGTCATAATTATAAATTAATTTACGGGAGTTTAAAAATGAGTAAAGAACTGGAAGTAGTGTACAAAGATGTTAAAAAATTGATTGATGCTTTTGAAACTTCTTGGAAAACTTGGTTAGATACAAACGATGCCGTAGCTTTGGCTACTGCTAGAAAACATGTAGCTACTTTACAGACTCAATGTAAAGCTTTTAGAGTAGCTTCAATAATGGCTGAGAAAAAAGTTATAACAGAAAAAATTCAGGAAGTTAAAGTAGAAGAGGTAGTAGAAGAATTACCTAAAGAAGTTATTGAAGTAGTAGAAGAACAAGATACTGCTGACGATTCTCCTAAGTGGTAGTAAAATTAAAGGGGGATAGGGAAACTAGCAGCTACCGGTACAATCCGGCACACGATGTCTACCCGAGGCTGAAATATAGTGTAAACTACTGTTAACCCCCTGATTTAGATTTAAGGAGAATTATGTCTTATAAAGAAACACCTAAAGTAGCCACCATGCGTGAATTTAGGGACGTAGATAGTTACAACAAAAAAAATCACCCCTTACAATTCTTTTTAAAAGATACAGTTCCAGACTGGTTTAGCTATAAAAAGTTTTATTTACGAGAAAAAATGTGGGAATTTAAACACAAATATATTCCAAAGCATAAATATCATATAGTAAATTCAGGACTCCCTTCTGGTTACCATGACATACCAGAGTTAATGTTGTGGACAACTTTTAGTTTTTTAATTAGGTATATAGAGAGTGAAGAGTGTTTTAAAAATATAGTTTGGGATGATCACAGTGAACATCTTTGTGTAGAATCAGAGCTTATGGACTTATATGAATGGTGGAAGAATCAACGACCTAAAAGAGAAGAGATAGAAAAAAATTTATACAGTCAAATAAGTAGTCATGTACTTGGAGAAGGCACAGAAGAAGATATGCAAATATATAAAGAGTTAAATAAATTAGAAATTTTTTGGAAAGAACAAGATATTTACAATTTAAAAAGACTGGTTAGCATAAAAGATTTTATGTGGACTTAAAGTTTAGCAGTCGGGACGTTAACATTCAAGAATCCTACCGTATAAGGAAGCAAAGAACCCAGAGCTCTAGCTACGGACGTGAGTCTTTGTAGTACTTGCCCTTGAGAGTACTTTTGTAGTGTAATCTAGGGGAGCGACCTTACAGCTCTTAAAACCCGTTTACGGGGCTGCTAATTATTTTTAGGAGAAAAGATGAAAATGATATTAGAATTTAGTTTACCGGAAGAGCAAGAAGAAGCTAATGTTGCTTTAAAGGGCGCAGATTTATATCTATCTTTTTGGGACTTAGATCAAAAATTGAGAAGTAAAGTTAAATATAATTCAGAAGGACATTCAGAAGATACTTTAGAGGCTTTTGATAAGGTTAGAAGTATGCTTAGAGAAATTTTAGAAGAACATTCTTGTAATTTAGAAATGATGAGTTAAAGGAGTAGTATATGAAAAATGTTATACGAGGAGTTTGTAAGGTGTGTGTTAATTATGATGGAAATACATGTAGAATTAAACAAGTAAAAACTAATCAAAATAAGAAAAGAACTTGTCAATATTTTGAGCATGACATGAGTAAAGTTAAAATAAAACAAAGACTTAAATCTGAGTATGTACCGTACCACATGTCTTCCAGGAAGTTATACAAAAAATGGGTCACAGAACAAAAAGAAAAAGAGTTACAAGAGTCTATGGAAGAAAAGATATCAGCAGTAAGTAACCCAGATGTTTTGGCTAAGTTCAGGTCAACAGCTTCCTAATATACTATGGCAAATTTTGATTTAGAGTATGACTTAATAGAGAAAGGTTACACGGCTATACTTGGTTTAGATGAGTGTGCAAAAGGTAATTTAGCAGGACCAATAGTTGCATCCGCAGTGCTTATAGATGAAACATTAGTACCTGTTTTTGAGCAGTTTGTAGACGACAGTAAAAAAATGTCCCCTAAAAAACGTTTAGAAGTCTGTGATGTATTACAAGTAACTTGTGAGTGTAAACTAGGTATAGCTACTAATGATGAGATTGATAAACTAAATATATTAGAAGCAACTAAGTTAGCTATGAGTAGAGCAGCTGCACAGTTCGAAGATGTAGATTATTTACTTATAGATGGTAATATGAAGTTTGAAGGTACTTTTGGTGATGTACCATATACTAGTGTAGTTAAAGGTGATGCAAAAAGTATTAGTATTGCTGCTGCAAGTATACTTGCTAAAACTTACCATACAAAATTGATGGAAGCGTACGATAAAGAGTACCCTTTATACGGTTTCGGCCAGCATAAAGGCTACGGCACAAAAAAACACCGTGAAGCCATAATAAAATTTGGAGTTCTTCCAATACATAGAAAAACTTTTAAAAGGGTACGAGAATTTGTCTAAAATTTCAAGAGATATAGCAGTGTTAGGTGAGTACAAAGATACAGTGTTCTATACACACACTTGTAGTTGTGGCTGTGGAGAACAAATAACTATAGAAGTCACAGCACCAGAAGATTTAGAGTTAGTAACAATTGAAATGTATGCTGAAGTTACTTGTTACAATAGAAATATTACTTATAATTGCATCACTGATTTTTTTTCAGAACTGTGGTGGAGAGTAAAGAACTCTGTACAGGTACTTATAAAGGGCGAAATCAAGCTTCAGGCAGGTATTTGTATTAATTCCAGGCAAGGAGTCACAGATTATATAAAAGCGCTTACAGAAGCTTCTAAAGTGTTTAAAAGTTAAACTTGACAGAAACAGCTATTAATGTTAATATCACACATTCAAAAAAAAACTAATTCTATATGAGGTAAATCATGTCAACTAATGGTGTAGTAGCTTTTCAAATTGATAATAAATTAAAAACTATATATAATCACTACGATTCTTATCCTGATAATTTAGGAAATAATGTGCTTGACTTTATTAGACGTTATGATATAGAGGAACTAAAAGTACATACAAAACAGATGATCAATAAAAGAAATACTTTAACAACTTTTTATGACTTTGATGTATTTATTAGTCATAGTGATGAAGATATTTTTTATTATGAGGATGCAACTTCATTTATGGAAAGATCTTTGTTTTGTGAATGGGCTTATATTATTAATTTAGACACGTATGAATTAGAGATTTATAAAGGGTATAATAAAGAAAAACCTGTTGGTAGGTTTAGGGATGTTGAATCTGTAGATGATTATTATCCAGTATCTTTGATACGTATATATAATCTACTGGAATTGCCTAGTAAAATGCCGACCAAAAATTTAGATGTTGGGTATGAAGATATGAAGTTAGAGTTAGAAAATAAGATGTTGGAAAGTCTACAAGAGGCAGCTGAAAAAAGAAAAATGTCTGTAGATAGCTTAATTGTAGAAATTATACAGGATGAAATTACGGATTGTTTATAAATAAAAGGAAAATTATGGAAGTATATAGAGTATACGACAATACAGTAGCAAAATACGTACACGATGATGGATCAGAAACAGCTATTAAAACTACACCTAAAGAGGGCTTTGGCGGCACTTATGGAACTACCTATAACAAGTACAATATATTTATAAGTCACTCAGTAGGGTGCCCTGTCCATTGTAATTTTTGTTACTTGACAGTTAAAAAATGTCCTTATGCACAGTTAAAAGCTGAAGAAATAAAAAATAATGTTATTGCTTCACTCAGTTTAGAACTAAAAGCAAGACCCGAGCTTAGGTTTATGTATACAAAGCTTAGTTGGATGGGTATGGGTGACGCTTTTTTGGATTTAAAAACTATGCAAGAAGCGACCGTGTCTATTATAGAAGAAATAAAGGAACAAGGTTTATCTTTAGGTATTGATGGCGTAGATATAGCTACTACTTTACCTAAGGTGCCTTTCATGTCAACAAAAGAGGATGAAATACTAGGCAGTTTAAATAACTATCTTAAAGAACAATGCGATTTAAACCCTAAAAGAAGTTATGGCAAACGTACGCCTTTACGTTTATTTTATTCTTTGCACAGTGCTTGCGAAGAAACAAGAAAAAATTTAATACCAATGTCTGTAGAAGTGAATGAAGCTTTGAGATACTTAAGGCAAACAAATCATGTAGTGCAAGTGACTTTTCATCATATGTTTTTTGAGAATATAAATGACTCTTTGTTAGAAGTCTCTAGTTTAGTAAAGGTACTGTCAGATTTTCCAGACACAGAGTTAAGACTCCTTAGGTTTAATAAATGTGATGGTACAGAGTATACAGAGTCGAAAATGTTTGACAAAATAGTAGAAACATTGTATACTAATCATAAGAACATAAAAGTACAAAGTTCTCCTGGCGCAGAAGTTCGAGCGGCCTGCGGACAGTTTTTATTATCTAAGATTTTAGATAAATAGCTTTAATTTAATGGAGAAATGAAATGAAGTTATTAAAAAGATTAAATGGTAAGAAGCTTATTCATCCTCCTAAATTTTTATTAGATAATGTAGCTTATCTGACTATGATGGGGTCTGTAGCTTACGGCGTCGCAGATGTAGGATCAGATGTAGATGTGTACGGTTTTTGTTTACCACCAAAGGAAGTTATTTTTCCACATTTATCTGGTAACATCGAAGGTTTCGGAAAGAAAAGTAAAAGATTTGAGCAGTGGCAAGAACATCATATTGATGATAGTGACTCAGGTAAAGAGTACGATTTTACGGTGTATAATATTGTGAAGTATTTTCAATTATGTATGGATAACAACCCTAACATGTTGGATTCTTTGTTTGTGCCTAGAAGATGTATTATTCATTCTACACAGCTAGCCGAAAAGGTACGTGAAAGTAGATACTTATTTTTACATAAAGGCTCTTATCATAAGTTAAAAGGATATGTATACTCACAGATGCATAAGATGCGTATTAAAGAGCCTAAAAAAGAAAGTAAAAGGTATGAATCTATACTAAAATATGGGTACGATGTTAAGTTTGCTTATCATGTGGTGAGATTATGCCTGCAATGTGAACAGATCTTAGTTGAGCATAACTTAGATTTGCAAAGAAACAGAGAACAACTAAAAAGTATTCGTAGAGGTGAGTGGTCTTTAGAGCAAGTAGAGTTATTTTTTGAGGAAAAGGAAAGACAACTTGAAGACTTGTATAATAAAAGTGATTTAAAACCTAAACCAGATGAAGAAGTAATAAAAAATCTTTTATTAGAATGCTTAGAAATGCACTATGGATCTTTAGATAATTGTGTTAAAGTAATTCCGAATGTAGAAAAGGATATGAGGAAAATTTTTGAGCTGGCCAATAAGTATGTATAAGGAGAATTAAAATGGAATTAAGAGAAGCCACAGAGCTAAGAAGTATGATGGAAGTAAGACTTAGGGACTTTATTTGTAAAGAGATAGATGTGTTTGAAAAGAAAACAAACTTATATGTATCAAGTATAGATATATGCACACAATCTATTTCATCTATGGGCCAGCCAGAAGAAGCTATAGTAGTTACTGCCGTATCTGTTAAAGCTAATATTTAATAGGTAACATTAATATCTACAGAGTCTTCTGCTTTAAGTTTATCTTTAGTAGCCCCTTCAAATGTTTTTGAGTAGTAATCTTCTATAAAGACTTGGCCATTTGCATATTTAATTATGGTCAAGTCTTCTGGCCTTCCTAAATAAAATCTTCCTGAAGTAAGTGATGCTGAAGGGTCTGCCCAAATAGAGTTGAAATTATTATTTATTCCAAATAATATAGGAAATAGTAGTACACCTGAACCAAATTCAAAATCCCCAGAAATTCCTATACTAATTTTAGTAAAGGTTAAGTCTGTAAAATCTCCACTATATCCAAAATTAAAATTATTATCTGACATTACTTACCATTAGGAAAAAGTTTATCTTGTGTTATAGGACTATAGACATCTCCTGCATCGTTATCAAAAACAGTTATGTAATGTTCTTTATCTTCCTGAGCTTCTAAAAGATAGTAACCAGAACTATCTGAAACAGTATAGTTTATAAGTTTTCCTGTATCTCTTTCATATAAACGTACTTCTCTTATAACAGGTTGACCTTTTTCTTTTATATACCCGTGATAAAAATACTGAGGTTCAGGTAGAGGTGGTATGTAATTTTCTGTATCATAGTAGAAAGTTAAATTATCTATATTAGAACTATTTGTAGTTTTTATCCAACAAATTTCTCGGGCTTTTTTTGAAATACGTACTTCATCTATATATCCATCAGTAGGGCCATAGTCTTGATTATTATAGTAGTCTGCTCCTATGTACATAGGTGAAGTATTAGGCCTTGTATAATTTCCTTGTCTAATAGCTGTATCAGATAATATACCGTCTACAATTAAGTTTATATTTTCAGTTTTATAGCTCCATGTTCCAGCTATATTATAAACAGTATTTATAGAGATAGGATTTACGTGCTTTATAAGACCGTCATTGTCATTTAATACGTCAGTACTTAGTTGGAAATCTACTTGGTTATTTGTACCGTCAACTTTAAGTAAAAAAGATCTGTCTGTACCATCCCAAAATTTGGAAAGTAAATTATGATTATTATGAAAATTTGTGGCGGAGCTACCATCACTAGGTAGTTTAGTGGCTTTATACACACATTCTAATGTTATTTCTTGGAAAGAGTTAAAAGCATCGCTTCCCAAATCAATATAATTATCAGTATTGTCAGGATTAGTAGCTTCAAACCTTATAGACTTACCTATCAGAGTTTTTGATATGTTATCTGTTGTTATACCCGCACCAGGAAGCCCATTAAGTTCTGTACCAGCACTATTTAAAACGTCCATGGAAGTCATATGATAAACAGCCACAAAGTTTTCATCCCAAACATTCTGTGCTACAGCTTCTCCAGTGTCACCAACAAAATCAGTATTGTCACTTTTGTCTACATCATAATACAAATATAAATTAGTAGGCTCATCTGATTTAACTACAGGAACTTTAGTCCAGAGTTGAGCATTACCTGTACCAGAAGTAGTAACTTCCCAATTTTCTATTTCTACTGGTAGTTGAGTGGTACCGTTTTCTGAAGTTAGGGCTATTTTTTTACGATTGGGGTTTGTATTTGATGACCAAACAATAGTACCTGAATTTACTTTGAAATTGTCAACTTCTATAATTGCATCTATATTTGTAGGACCATATAAAACTATACTGATTTGTGAAATATCTTTAGTAGAAAATATTGTAGTTGTCCATAACTGATTCCAAGTGACATTGTCTTGACTATAAAATCCTGTTAATACTGTGCCTACTCTGGTTATACGTAGATACCCTTCAGTATTATTAGTTGAGCTATCATACCAAGTTTGATTAGTACCGTTTATTTTACATCTGCCACCATATTCCTCAGTACCGTTATCATTTTGTCTTCTAATGTAACCACTGTTATAACTATCTATCCGTACACTTAGCTGTATTATCCAAGAAGTATTTGGTACAGAAATTAAATTATAATAAAATTGAACACTAAAATTATTAGATACGTTATATAAAGAATTTAGCGTAGCATCCTCTCCAAAAATTGTACTATCATAACTTTCAAATCTTAGTTTATTAGTATTAATAGTTACTGCGTTATTTATACTAGATGTTATACTCCAAAATACCTCATTAGGAGTATCACCATCATTACCAGTAAAATCATCATCTACATTTGATGGTGGCGCCAGTTCATTAAAAACATCAGTAATATCTCGTGAGTTATATCCAGAACTATCTGAAATATTTACAAGTATTGGAAAGTCTATTAAGTAAGAGTCTGTTTTAGTATGATCCAATTCAAGTTTAATTCTCTTTTTCCAAGAAGAAAGTTCCCCATCTTCATAAGTTTCCAACCAACTTGTAGTTTTTTCTAGAGAATATATTACTAGGTTGTCTCTACTTGAATTGTTTGTTAGTTTTATCCAGTTGTCACTACGTATAGTATTTGATATATGTACTCCACTTATGTACCCATTAAACATTCTCCAAGTGTCATTCCTACTACCTATACGCATAGAATAAGAAGAGGTATTGTTTAAGGAGTTAAGTAAACCATTAGCAGCGTATATCCCAGCTTCAAAAATAGTACAGTTATTACCTTCAAATGTCATTGTATGATTATATTCTATTCCAGCCAATGGTGTGATAGGGTAATTTACATAGGTGTTGGTACCGTCATCAACTCCAGCGTATAATATTCTATGTTGTATAGCATTATTTCCTATACCTTGACCTACTACCAGATTTAAATTTGAATCTGAATTAGCTGTATATTCTATAGTTGTGTTTGTAGTGGAATCTATTATTAATCCTATAGGTGTTTGTATACAGTCATCTACACCATCAAAATTAATAGCTTTTCTTATCTGACCCTCGACTAAATTAACAGAGTTCATACCTCCATTAGGAGTACCATGATTGTTATTTGAAGTTGAATCTAATATACTTGGTTGACCGTCAACTGGTACTTGGCTCATGTGATAAACAGCTACAAAATTATGGTCCCAAACATTTTGTGCCGGGAGAGAATTGGTGTCTCCTACAGTGTAATAATTATCAAGTTGTGTTTTATCATAGTATAAATATAAAATAGTGTCTTGTTCTGAGTAAACTATTGGAACTCTTATCCAAAGTTGAGCACTTCTGGTGGCCTGATCCCAATTTTCTATTTCAACATAACATTCGTTTATACCTGTAGAGTCTGTTACTGCTATTTTTTTTCTATTATAAGTAGACTCAAGTTCATCAAATATATGTGTTATATCTTTTTTATTTAATCCACTTGAATCTGATAAATTAATTAGAACTGGAAAATCTAATAAAAAATTGTTCACATCACTTTGAGGTATTACTATTTTTAATCTATACTTATAATTCAGTACTCCTGTAGGGTTGTGTTCTATAGGGTATTTATTTAGTAACTGATCTCTACATGTATTGTTTGTAGTTTTAATCCAGTCATTTGTCAGGGCTTGGTTAGCGTATCTTATCTCACTTACTTTACCTTTATAATATGCACGGTATGTACTACCTTTACCAATTACTAGTATATGTGGAGGAGGGTAGACTAAACCTCCTTTTACATTTTTTATGTTACCATCATCGTATATCACTGCATTACCTACCTCGAATGACATAGCCCAATTATGTAACTTTCCTATAACACTATTTAGGAGTGGGTCAGCTGTAAAATATTCGTTAGCTCCTCCTTTATCTCTCCAGCGTAAATCTTTTCCAAAAAAAGCCCCTTCACCATAATTGCCAACATCTTTTTGAGCTAAAAGTAAGGTTGTACTATCATCTGTGCTTGGAATAAAACTAATTTCTAATGTGCCAGGATTTCCTAGTACACTGTTAGGAACATCTATATAATCATTTATCCCGTCAAAATTAATAGCTTTTCCTACTACTCCATCAACTAAATCTCCTGAAGTCATACTTCCATAAGGAGTTCCGTGATTACTGTGTAAGGTACTGTCTAATATACAAGCACCTCCAATACTAGGATCTTGTGACATGTGATAAACTGCCACGAAGTTTTCATTCCAAACTTGTTGTCCTGTTACACTACTAACATCTCCTATGTAGTCATTATTATCTGCTTGAGTATCGTCAAATAGCATGTAAAAGGTAGTATTAATCCCTGAAGCTACAGTAGGTATTTTTACCCATAACTGTGCAGAATCATTTACTGAATCCCAGTATTCTATTTCACAAAAGTATTGTTCACCTGTTTCAGGATGTAAGAAAGCTATCCGCTTGTTGTTATTACCTAACTCATTGAAAACACCGCTATAAGTAGTATCTAAATTTATTAAAACCGGGAAATCAGTAAGATCCTCATCAATTTTAGTAGAGTCTATTTCGAATTTAACTCTATTTGACCAGCCAGATATCCACTTCATTAGGTAGTCTCCACAGGTGTTATTTTACTTATAATTAAATCGTCGAAATCGGGAGCAGAGTTAGCATCTTGACAGACTATGTTATGTGATCCAGAAATAGTAGTTCTTAAACTATAATAACCTAAATCATTAGATATTACTTTATCCATAAGTTCTCCTGAGATTCTATCGTATAGAAATACGGACCTTTCTACAGGAGATCCTAATTCTGTTACGTAACCTGAAGTTTGATATATGTCTGCTTTTTGTAGAGTGTTTAAATTGTCACGTAAGGAATTATTTGTAGTTTTAAGCCATACAGAAGTTCTGTTTTTATTTGATATACGTGTTTCTTTTATTTTACCATCAAACATATAACTACTATTAAGACTATAATGAGCTGCTAGTTTTAATTCTGTATTATTTATTATTGTAGCGTTATCACTTGAATTATACTCATCTATTAAATCATCAAGACCGAATGTAATAGTAGTACCTTTAAATACCAAATGGCCTCTTTGCCAGGTATTTAGTGTAAAAACTTTTTCTGCAAGTAATGTAGTCCAATTACTGCCTGTAGAAGAGGAAACTACACCGTAAGATGTACCTGTGTTTATAGCATTGTAATCAGCATTACCTAAGGTTACACATGTACTTACATCAGTACTAGGGTTAGTACTGTACTCAATAGTTAATCCTATATTTACATCTAATTCAAAGTTAAGTTGGCCACACGAAATATATTGGGATGGAGATACAAAGTTTAGGCATTTGCCTATAGGACTGTCTACAAGATTATTTGAATCCATAGCGTGAGGAGTACCATGATTGTTATTTGAAGTTGAATCTAATATACAAGCACCTCCAATACTAGGATCTTGTGCCATGTGGTAAACTGCCATGAAGTTTTCATCCCAAACTTGTTGTGCTGCCCAAGAAGATGTTTCTCCTATGTAATAATCATTATCCTCTTGTTCTTTGTCGTAATAAAATAACAAGTCAGTAGGTTGGTCTGCTAAAACTTTAGGTACTTTAACCCATAATTGTGCATTTTCACTACCAGATACAGAAGTATCCCAATTTTCTATCTCGCAGAATAGTTGTTCTTGCTCACCATGAATGTGTTGTTTTGTAATTGGATAATCTTTATAATACATTTGGTTTGGAGGAGTAAAATTACTTGTCCATCTAGCTATACCTTTTGAAATTCTAAATTCATCTATGTAACCACTTATAAATAACCCTGAATACCCTACATTTAACCTACCAATCAATAAAGAGGTAGAGTAGGATTGTATAGAGTTACATACCTCTGAAGCTTCTAAAATTCCTTGTACATAAATATAAAGTGTACCAGAATAATACACACATGCAATATGAGTCCAAGTACTATCCATTATAACATTTGCGGGAGTTAGGGCGTACTGCACATTATTATTAGTATTAAATGCAACACTACCATTAATTCTTATAGTTAAGTACCATCCTGGGTAAGGGTCAGAACCCGAATTTCTAGCCACTATAACACCTGAATCATCAGCTACTACAGGTATGTAACACCAACAATCTATTGTAAAATCTGTATTTCCAAAATTAAAATTGCTATTATCTGGTATACTAAGGTAATCTACATTACCATCAAAATAAACACTTGTACCGCCAAACTTAGCTTGAATAGTAGAATGTTTAGTATTTCCATTAGCAGTAATAATGTGTTCTGAAATAGAACTATCAATAAAAGTAGTATCTCCGTCAGTAGTATCAGAATGTATTAGTAATTTTGTATATTCGTCATATTTATATACAGTATGTTCTTGAACACTAGGGTAAACTATTGCTATTTTTTTTGTATTTGGTTGTGTACCTAAAGGCCAAACTATTGTTCCTAAATTTATTCTGAAGGCATCAAAATCCACTATAGAATGTGCATCAGTCTGGGATCTGATTGTTACAAGAATATCAGTAGAATCACAAATGTCTGAAAAAGTGTGTCCAGCCGTATTTCCTTCATACTCCCATTGAGAACCTGACCAATACAAAAAGGTTACAGAATTGCCCACTTTAACATAACGAAATTTGCCTGAGCTATGGTAAGCTGAAGAAACTGTATAATCATCAGCAGCAGAATTAATTGTGTAGTTTTGTATACCGCTGTTTGTTTTTTTAGTATTACATACAAACCAGTAACTCCCACCAGAAAGTATAAATTCACAAGGATATACTGTGGATGTATTTGTGTTTACTAGTTCTTCTTTAAAGTCTATTTGAATGTCAAAATCACCTTTAAATCTATAAACACTAGTTAATTGCATAGAACTTAAGATAACATCGTTTTTTTCTATACGTACTTTATTGTTAAGTAATGAAATAGACCCAGCTGAATTTGTACTTACTATATCCCATAACAATTCATTAGGTATGCTTCCATCTGGACCCGTAAAATTATCACCAGTCATATCAAAATTTAATTCCTCAAAAATAGCACTACAATCATAATTATTTTTTCCGGAGCCAGAAGAAAGATTTAATAGTACAGGGAAGTCTATTAAAGGTTTGTCTACATTTTCGTAGTCTATAGAAAATTTTAATATATTATCTTTATTCCAATCAGCTAAACTCATTTAGTCCCTCGTATAGTATATAGCGTATTCTTTAGTATCTTCATCTATAATATAAGCACCACTAGTAGTAGTACAGAATATAGTATTACCTTTTTCTTTAGCAGTTGCTTCTGTTATATATAGGTCTGTTAATTTTATACCTTCTTTAAAAATACCACTACCTGTAGTGTATATATCATCAGGTTGTGTCCAATCTGTTAAACAAGAATTTATTTTATTTAAACTGTCACCTACTTTTGAGTTTACTATACCACTTTGAGAAGTTGTGTAGTATAATGTATTAGGTAAAATAAAACATTTTTTGCTTCCAGAGATAAAAGACTTACTATGTATTTCAGGATTAGTATTAAATCTAAAATAATCAACTCCAGAAAAAGTACATACACCCAAGTAGTTATTATAACAATGTAGATATTTAATATTAGTATTAGTTAAATTTAATTCTTGAAGTTTAGGTTCACTGTTACAAGGGTTATTTATATCTGTTATATATAGCCCAGTCTTTGTTCCTATGTATAAATAAGAATTATTACCTGCAATGGCCGTGATGTAGGAATCCTTTATTTTTATGGTACAAATTTCTTGGACATCTTCTACGTCATATACAGTTACACCTACAGCATCAGCGGAAAATATAAATTGGTCGTTAGTATATATTTGAACAAGGGCATAATCTATTTTTACGTAAGGTATATAATTAAATTGTAAAGGTGCTCTACATATACCTGTACAAGTGGTTTTAAATGTAGGGTAGTAAGTTATAGGTTCGTAGTTTGTAAAAACTACAGGGTCTTTTAAAGGTTGTACAGGTTTTTCTCTATATAAAACAATGAACTGGTCGTCATAGTTAGAACTTAAGTAACCAAGGTCATAGTATATAGGGTCTTTTAAAGGTTGTACAGGTTTTTCTCTATATAAAACAATGAACTGGTCGTCATAGTTAGAACTTAAGTAACTAATATCGTAGTATATAGGAATGTCTTTTTTTATAATTACCTCAGGTAAAGGCGCTATAAAATTACCAGGTACAGGCTCCTGTACTATACTGCCAAAAATATTTACTACACCACTATTAGAAGTAGTTACACTGAAATACCAAGGTATATTGGCGTACACAGCCATAGTTCTATACGCTAATTACTTCTAATTTTGGATCAAAGTATAAAGCAGAGTTCATATTTTTTCTGAAGTAGTGTACTCTTACAGGGCAGTACTGTTCTTTATCTACAGAAATTACATTAGTTACTTTATACATAGCATTAGGTGTAATATTATTCCATGTGCTTGTGTCGTCTATAGTTAGAATTGAAGTGCTAAACTCCTCAGGGTATTTGTTTATAACATCCACAGTCAAGCTGATATCACCGTCATTAATTATAAATCCAGCTCCAGAAACAGTTGTAGTTGCAAAATAGCCTATCACATTGTAAGTACCTGATGCTGTAACATGTATCCAAGTAGTGTCCTCAAATACTTTTGGATATGTCATTTCTTTACCGTCGTCCTGTGAATTTAATAGTTTCACAGAGTATCCAGCTCCTCCAGTTCTGTTAGCAGGAGAAGTAGAATAAAACCTATTGTTATTGTAGTAACTTGTAGCTCCGTGGTCATAACTATTTATCATAGAATATCCTTCTACGTATGTACTGGCATTAAGTTCTCCTAATTCAGAGAAATTAGTATTTCTTGATGCTACTAACTTTAGTCTGTTAAAAACATAATTATTTTTATTTACAATAGCAGTATTGTTACCATTATTGTATAAAATATTAGCATTAATTTCTGTACTTCCGTTGGTAGTTAATTTTAAGGGGTGACCTGTAAAATCAACATTTTTTAAATTAAAAGTTACTATAGAAGGTGTTCCACCACGAAGGTAACTAGTAGTACCTACTGTTTGATAGAAATATGAAACCCCTCCTACAGGTACATTTTCAGCGGTAAATGATGCAACAGTTGTAAAATGTATATCTAAGTATTTTAACATTCCATTATCTACATCTACTGTAACGTTTCCGTTATTTGTTCTACATAAATCAAGAGCTTTCATGTAGTCTATGTTTTCTATATGTATACCCTGACCTTTTAGATGTTCTAAATTTGAAAAGCCCAAAAAGAAATTATTGTAATATACGTAGTCTGTACTAGAAAAAAGTTCACTTGTAATATCTGATATAGTTATACTATTATATTTTTGTATTTCTATAAAAATATTACAAGGTCTATCATAAACAGTCCAACTACATCTTTTCACTGTTATATTTGCTAAGTCATCTACAGTACGTATTAAAGTGTAGTTTCTGTGTGAAGTTGTTATTTCAGTGTCATACATTTCAAAAGTTCCTTCTGCAACTTTAAATGAGGCTAAAAGGGGATATGAAGGAAGAGTTCTGTCTGTGCGATCGTAAGTATTGTCATGTAAAATATCACAACCTGATACTGTAACATGAGCATTGTCTTTTAAGTATAAACAAGACAGTTTGCTCTGTGCCTCACCGGTGGAACTCATATAAGAAGCATTGTACCTAAAATGAAAAGTAGTATTTACAAAATTTAAAGTAGAATTTATAATTAGAGACGTGTTATCGTTCAGCCCCTCATCCGAGTTGTAAAATGGATTATTGTTATTTTCCCCTAAGTACAATACACACTTGAGAAAATCAACACTACTGTCATTTATATAAAAAATACAAGGCATATTACTTCTAGTACCACTAGGATTACCTTGATTTATGGTAGAAGACTCTAGGTAAATATTTGTACTATCATCTACACGTAGTGTTCTGGCAAAAGTATAATTAGTCACAGTGGGCGTGTAGTTAGGTATATACATGTAACTATTAAAAAAAGATATGTTTGCTTGACTAATAATATCTACAACACGCCCGTTACCGGAGTTGGCTAGATTTTTGTAGTTGTCAAATCTGAAACGGTGTATAGTTATATTACTTGGCAAAGTAGCTACAGCAGCAGAACTTGTATCAAATCTTTGGTAAAGGTAAGTTGTGGCGTCTAAATCCCAAACAGATCGTAAAGCTGAGGCTCTTACGTCATAATATTGATCCCCTTCATAAGGCCAACCTATATAGTTTATTCTGTTAGAGTCATCAGTACCCATTAACCAGGTTATTAAATTTATATTGTTGCCGGGACTAAATCTTCTAAACCACAAGTTGTCCCCGCCTACAATAGAAGTATGCTCCGCTGAAGTAAATCGATTCCAAGGAGAAGAAGTACTGCCATTACCGTTTGTAGCAGCTCCGAAGTCTATAAAGTAATCACTCATAAGTTTACCTTGACAAATATGTATTAATAAGTTATATTGTTTGTAGAAAAGTTACTATAATAGTAAGGTTAGATAAACAAGGAGTATTATGTTAAATGCGTCTAAAATAACTGATTATAAGCAGAGTCATAGCCAGTTAGAAGAATCAATTTTGTTTTGGATTTTAGCAGCAGGAAAAAATGGTACAAGGGCAGCTAAAATTACTAATTCAATTATTAAGCAGTACAAAAGTCCTATTTTTAGAGCTTTAAAAAACTATTCTTTAGAAGAACTCGTACGTCTATGTACTTTTTATAAGACAGGGTGTCAAAACATAAAGGCTAAGACTATTTATGAAGTAATACATAAAAAATTAGACTTAAAGACTTGTACAGCTAAAGATTTAGAAGAGGTTTATGGTATAGGTATGAAGACTTCTAGATGCTTTATAATACACAGCAGAAAAAACGCTCAATATGCAGGTTTAGATACACATATGTTGAAGCATTTAAAAAGTTTAGGGTATGATGTACCAAAAAGTACTCCTACAAAAAATAAATACTTGACTTTAGAAAAAATAGTGCTTACATTAGCACAAAATAAAGGGAAGACTCCAGCAGACTATGATTTGGCTGTTTGGAACAAATATAAAATAAAATAAGGAGAATTTAGGATGAGTAAAATTATTGGAATTGATTTAGGTACAGGGTTTTCTTGTGTTTCCGTAATGGAAGGCGATAAATCAGAGGTTATTGTTAATGCTTCTGGTAATAGAACAACCCCTTCCGTCGTAGCTTTTACGGACGATGGAAAAATTGTTGGCGAAACCGCTCAAAGACAAGCCACTACTAATCCAGAAAAAACTATTTTTGAAGCTAAACGTTTGATAGGCAGAATGTATGATGATGTAGACGTACAAAAATTTAAAGAAAACGCTCCATTTAAAATTGTAAAAGGGGAAGCAGGTGAAGCTTTAATCGAAGCAGGAGAAGAAACTAT